>Ga0181521_10004205_pt1 | contig 16562 bp, 16 predicted proteins | sample PEATcosm2014_Bin_32_FD_119764 | JGI IMG/M metagenome (GOLD analysis project Ga0181521, IMG submission 119764) | Peatland microbial communities from MTU Mesocosm Facility, Houghton, MI, USA - PEATcosm2014_Bin02_60_metaG | ecosystem: Environmental > Terrestrial > Soil > Wetlands > Peat | place... | reverse complement strand
CAGTTGAAACAGCGCGTCAGGCAAATTGCTTGGCGTGTTTTCATACTGTTGCCGAGAGTTCGAACACACGCCTTTTGAGACGCTCTCCAAAGATCTGCGCGAGGAGCAAAGACATCGAAGTGAAGGATTGTTCAGTTCGAGGGTGGATGACGGGCAATACAGAAATTGGCTGCGTTTTCAGGGTTTGTACCGACAAACTCGCCAGTGTCTGGGATCCACTTGGCCGGTTAGTCGGCAAATCGTGGAAGTGACTTTCATCGGATTACTGCCGGGAGGTCGGCCAGTGTTTACGAATCTGTGCACTCCTAGTTGGTATGCGGCTCATGTCTTCGGTCAGTCGGCTACTCGGAATAAACGAGTCTCAGCGACAACGCCCTATCAACGTTGAATCAATTAAATCGCCTTAGAATCGGCGCGCTTCGGCGCTCGGCGGGCCGCTGGTGAACGAGTTTTGGTAACCGCCTTGTCCAGTCGTGATGCGAGCTCGTCAAACGAAGGTGCCGGGCCGTTCCAGCGCAACTGGTCCATATCATCGAAGAGCGCAATGTCGGCACGAAGTGTGGCGAGCGTGCGAAACAGCATCGCCTGGTCCCGCTCCCGAGAGAGAGTGTCAGCAAGGGCGCTCGCCCTGGCGACGTTCACATGCCACTCGCGCCAGTTCGCAGGGATAGATTCAAGATGTCCAAACTTCGCAAGGACAGCAGCCGCCGACTTCGCGCCCCAGCCCGGCAGGCCCGGATAGCCATCGGCCGCATCACCCACTAGCGCGAGATAGTCGGGGATCGATGTCGGCGAGACCCCGAACTTCTTAACTACACCGGGCTCGTCTACAGTGACCCCCGTACGACGGTTCAGTTGGACGATGCGCGAGCCGCGCACACACTGCGCCAGATCCTTGTCTGGCGTGCAGATGATCACGCGTTTGACGCGGGTATCACGGGCCGCTGCGACGGCCGCGGCCGCGAGCGCGTCGTCCGCCTCAAATTCGACCATCGGCCAGACCACAATGCCAGCTGCCGACAAGACTTCTTCGAGTAGTGGGAATTGTGCCAAGAGGTCCGGTTCGACACCTTCGCTGGTCTTGTAGCCTGGCCAGAGTTGGTTGCGAAAAGACTCGATGACGTGATCGGTTGCAACAGCGATGTGCGTGGCACCGCTCTTGATCATCCCTAGCACCGACGCTAGGACGCCTCGGACGGCGGCCACTTCTGCGCCCGTTGCATCCTGTGCGGACGGCAGAGCGTAGTAGTGCCGGAACAACTCGTATGTGCCGTCAAGCAGATAGATTTCCAAGGCGTTTCTCCGGCACAACGCTTCCACATCACGGCGCGAGCGATTTATCCATCAGTATCGGGCCGCCGTGCTCAGCGATCGACGCAAAAACCTGCCGTCCGTTGAAACGATGGGCCGCATAAGACCGCTGTACGCGCGCGACGAACCCCTGCTTGCGGAAGATGTGCTGCGACACCTTGTTCGTCGCCTCGGTGACCGCTACCTGATAACCTCTGCGCGTCCCGTGCTCCAAGCAAGCCGTGACCAGCCGTTGTGCCACTCCTCGTCCGGCAACGCGATCGGAAACCCCGAGGAGGAACAGGTGGAGCGACTCGCCGGGACGCGCCACCTGGCCGCCACGGTACTCCGCATCCAACTGGCCCAGGATATTGAAGATCGAATCGAACTTGGGGCTCAGCCGATCTATCCCATCAGGCGGCGCCGATGCCGAGTCCTCCGTCAGCAGCGCGCCGATCAGCTCACCGGTGCCAGCCAGCCGCGCCACGATTGTCAGACCCTCGACCGCTGCCTTGGGGCAAAGCAGCCGGACGAACGCCCCGAATTCAGAAGTGGTCAGGCCGGCTGCAACGGCGGGTGGATCGTAACGACTGAACACCTCCCCCAGAAGTTTCGCCATAGCCTCAGCGTAGGAGGAGACATAGACGCCATACTCGATCTGCATGTGTTCAGGTGAATCTGCCACAGCCGCCTCCTGCCATCCGCGATTCCTCAGACTGCCGGTGTACGTCCGCGGGCGTCATTATATCCGCAAGGAATTGCGTTGCGGCACAGTTGCGGCGGTTCTGGGTGGATGGTTGGCGGCCGTCCCTGATCTGGGCTCGCGTTGCCCTCTTAAGCAAGCGTGGCAACCGATCGCTGGGCGCTCCCCTTGCTCACATTGAGGGTCCGACACACCTGGGACCATGAGAGCCCGTCACGGCGCAGCTCGGCCACTCGAATAGCGTCAATCTCGACACGCGGCCTTCCGAACTTCTTGCCTTTCGCCCGTGCGTTTCTCAGCCCGGCCTTGACGCGCTCTTGGATGAGCGACCGCTCGAACTCCGCCATGGCGCCGATGATCTGGAACATGAGGCGCCCGGAGGGTGTGCTGAGATCGAGGTTGTCGCGGAAGCTGACAAAGGCGACGCCATAGGCGCAAAGGTCTGCGAGGGCGTTGACCAGATGCTTTAGCGAGCGACCGAAGCGATCGATTTTCCAGACCAGCACGGCGTCGAACTTGCGCCGGTGAGCGTCGGACATTAGCTGATTCAGTTGAGGTCGCGATTCTTTGGAGCCGGACACGCCGTGGTCGACGTACTCAGTGGTGATGTCCCAGCCGCGGCGGGCAGCGTACTCCCGGAGTTCCGCAAGTTGCATCTCGGGATCCTGCCCGTTGCATGTTGAGACGCGGGCATACAGCGCGACGCGAGCAATTGTGAGAGGTGGTTCTTGAGTGGGCGAAGTTGCGGTGTTACGTTGATGTACAGCCATGGGTGCCTCCTCTGTAGGCGTCCTGGTTAGCGTCGTGTCGGTGTTGTCGCACTGGCACGGCGCGTCCTTGTTTTGTAGTGAGCGACGCGTGTGTGGCGAGGGCCGAGTCGCAAATTGGTCCGATGCGAAGGGTTTTTACCCTAGCCGAAGCCTGAAAATACTTTGGGGACTTTTTGAGGGAGTCTCCTCCAGAATTGGCGGTAGTCAGTCGCTTCTGAAAGTGTCGTAAGCGGCTTATTTTCAGAGTCAATCGCAATAGCCGGTAATTGGCCGTTTTGCCGTCCGTGCAACTGTTAACCGGAGGGTTGTAGGTTCGAGTCCTACCTGAGGAGCCATTCTTTCAAGACATAAACGCTGCTTCTGGTTTTACCGCCGCACCACTGTACTCGATTTTGTATACGGTCGCGTTTTCCGATTCTCCTGCTGGTGCATCAGCGGGAAATCCCGCCGGCTTTGCTATTGAAGGTGGCAATGGGCTTCCGATTTTGTGGATCTCCGGCTGCACTATTCCCCTCGGCGACGCAGCGGTCTGTCCCGCTCTCCGAGCGCCACACAGCGGAATTCGGCATCGGAGGTTTACTTCCTACCGGCTCTGTAGAATATTGCGGATTGTGAGGTCCTCGATGCGCAAGATCTTTGTCCGCGGTTGCATTCCATCACTTCTTTTCATGCTGGCTACAGCATCGTTGGCGCTGTGCGCTGAGCGCGTGGTCGATCTGACTGCGGCTGATGGCGCCAAGCTGAAGGCGACCTATTATGCGGCGGGCAAACCCGGTCCCGGCGTGCTGTTGCTGCACCAGTGCAATCGCGACCGCAAAGTCTGGGACGGATTGGCACAGCAGCTCGCCGCGGCTGGAATCAACGTCCTCACCCTCGACTATCGCGGCTTCGGCGAGAGTGCCGGCATACCGCACGACAAGGCCACGCCGCAGGAACTGAATGAAGAACTGGCGAAATGGCCACGTGACATCGATGCTGCGTATCAATATCTGATGTCACAGCCGGGAGTCGCGCGGGATGCGATTGGCGTTGGCGGCGCCAGTTGCGGGGTGAATAATTCGCTGCAGATGGCGATTCGCCACCCCGAAGTGCGCTCTCTGGTGCTGCTGTCAGGCAACACCAATTACGACGGACGCCAATTTCTGCGCCGCGATAACCGGATTCCCGTTTTTCTCGCCTATGCTAACGATGACCCGTCCAAGCCCATGGTAGTGGCGATTCAGTGGCTGTACGACACCACCGCCGATCCTGATAAGAAGCTGGTCTCTTACCCGACCGGCGGGCATGGATCTGATATCTTCCGGGTTCATCCGGAGCTGATGACGGCGATCACGGATTGGTATGTGACGACGCTCATCAAGACTCCCGGCAAGGCGCCGGCGGCGAATCAGTCCGTCGCGCTGTTACCGGAAGTGCAGGTGCTGGATGCGATCGACCAGCCGGGCGGCGTTGCCAAGGAGCAAGCTCAGCTGGAGCAAGCTCGCCAACGCGATCCCAAAGCCACGCTGTTCGACGAGGCTTCGGTCAATCTCATGGGATATGAACACCTTCAGGCGGGCGATGTGAAGGGTGCCATCGAGATCCTGAAGCTGAACGCCTACGCCTATCCCAATTCGCCGAATGTGTATGACAGCCTCGGTGACGTGTATCTGGCCGATGGTCAGGGAGACCTGGCGCGCCAAAATTCCAGGAAAGCGCTCGCACTGTTGTCATCCGATACGACGGACGACCAGCAGCGCAAGAATGCGATCAAAGCCAGTGCCGAGGCTAAGCTAGGGCAGCTCGATGATGAGCCGTAGTGGAGCTGTGAGGATTGAAGCGGGAGACGGGGATCGAACCCGCGACCAACGGCTTGGGAAATGTGAGCAGTGCTTGTGGAGAATGAGAAGGTACGCGGAGACTAACCTCAGAAGCTTTCCCAAACGTTCAGGCGTATCAGCAAAACTGCAATTCGCAAAGCGTGGGCTGAATAGCTTATTAGTGCCATACATGCGAAAAATAAATAATACATTTGTGCTTCTAATAATCGCCTTAAAGTGCTATTATGCCCGTAGCTGAGATGGCTTTTGGTATGGCCACTCGCCAAACGGGAGCCGGGGATGGCACTCCATTTCCTTCGTGATTCGCTTTGCACGTCTGTGATTTCGATTCTTTCCCCGTGCATCATGTTTGCCTGCCTCAGTGCACTGCCGTCCTTCACTAGCGTGGCAGCGACGCATCTTCCAATACCAATTCGTCCAATAGCAATTCGTCGATACTCAGCGCGATTCACGGTCATTTCCGCCGCTAAGGCGCCAACTCGGCCGGCAGCTTCCGGCTGTGCCGACTCGATGGATGAGGGCCATGGGCCAGGAAACTAACACCGTGACCTCCCAAGTTTGTAACGCTGGATCTGGACGGGTCCTCATCCTCGTCCCTATCATTCATACCCCTGCCGATATGGGCAAGCTGAACGAGCCGATCCAGCGCTTGAAAGCTCGAAGGCTGGGGAAACTGGCATGGGAGCGGAACAACAATCGAGTGGAAGCGTTCTGGGAGCACATCGAAGACACCATCGATGGCCTGCAGTTACCGTACCAGCGCGCCCGCCTTTATCAGGATGGACTGCCGGTCTGCGGTCATGAGTTGGAGATTGTTGCCGATATGGGGAAGGTGGGCAGCCGGAATTATCTGCTGCTGCTCAAGCTGAAGGAAAAGGGCGCCACGCTGATGGGAACGGAGTCGGCCGAACTTTTGGTCGAAGAATATCAACTGGCCAATGAAGTATTCCGCAGGCAGAGGCCGCAGGGCGGCGCGGCGCGGGCAAAGTCGAACCTCCAGGCTTTGGAGAACTCCTTGCTCCAGCGGCGCGATCAATTCATGGGCCGCCGCATCAGCAGCACTTTGCAGCCGGGCGAAACCGGCTTGATTTTTCTGGGAATGCTCCATGCCATCGAGCCCTGGCTCGCGAAGGACATTCGCGTGATTCGTCCGCTGCGGCCCAGCCTGCAGCGCGGAGGCCCGCGTCCGTGACCGTCACCGCTAACAAGATCCTGATTGTGGACGATCAGCCGGAGGCATGCACGCTGCTTGCCGACTGCATGGGAAACGAGGGCCTGACCACGATCCTGGCGCATACCGGCGAGTCGGGCCTGGAGAAGGTCCGCACCGAGGTTCCCGATGCGTTGCTGATGGCTCTGAAACTGCCGGACATGGATGGCATACACGCCCTTAAGGCGGCCAAGGCCCTGGATGAAGACCTTCCCGTAATTCTCATGACCCGCACCCCCGAGATTCGGGGTGCGATTGCCGCCATCCGGGCAGGCGCCCACGACTATCTGGAGAAGCCGCTGAAAAAGCACGAGGTGCTGCGGGTGGTTTTCCGCGCCTTAAACGAGCGCGCCCTCAAGCGCAAGCTGCGCTGTTTGTCTTCCCAGGTGGAGGACCCAGCTTCCCTGCGCGAATCCATGGGGCCCAGCGGCGCCGTCTCGCGTTTGATTTCCGAGGTCGCCCGGGTTGCCAAGACGAACTTCAGCGTCCTGATTCTGGGGGAGACGGGAGCCGGCAAGGAGCTGGTGGCGCGCGCCATACACGGACTCAGTTCGCGCTCGCAAGGTCCCTTTATGACGGTGGACTGCGGGGCCATTCCGGAGACGCTTTTGGAGAGCGAACTCTTCGGCTACGAAAAGGGGGCCTACACCGGGGCCGACCGCCGGAAGATCGGGAAGTTCGAGATGGCTTGCGACGGCACCTTCTTCCTGGACGAAATCTCCAACATGCCGTTGGGATCGCAGGCCAAGCTGCTGCGCGTGCTCCAGGACCGCGTCATCTACCGCATCGGCGGGACCCAGTCCATCAAGGTGGACGTGCGGGTGCTGGCGGCCAGCAATCACGACCTTCCCAAGCTGGCGGAGGTGCGCGAAAGCTCGCTTCGCCACGACGTGTATTTCCGCCTCAACGAGTTCGCCATCCTGGTGCCGCCTTTGCGCGAGCGCCGCGAAGACATCTTGTATCTGGCCAAGCGCTTCCTGGACCTCACCAATGTCGAGCTACAGAAGGAAGTGCGCGCCTTCTCGCAGGCCGCGGTGGATGTATTGCTGGCTTACCACTGGCCGGGAAACGTGCGGCAACTGCGCTCCGTGATCCGGCGAGCGGTGCTGCTGGCCGACGACGTCATTACCGAGCACCATCTGGGCGCCGAATGCGCTGTCCCCCAGGCGGTTCCCGTGCCGGCGGCCGAGCCGGCCATGGAGATCGCTTCCGCCGGCGACCTGTCGTTCAGGGAAATCGTGCAACGCAAGACCGCGGCCATCGAGCGCGAGATATTGGCCCGCGTGCTGCGCGAAACCGGAGGCAATAAGGCGGCAGCGGCGCGCTTGCTGCGCATCGATTACAAGACTATTCATCTCAAAATCAAGGAATACGACATTCTGGTCAACCACGGAATGCGGAAAGGGGTTTGCAGTGGATAAAGCAAGGGACAAACGCTGGCATGGCGGCATCGAAGGCGGTCTGGGGGGCATCCTCAAAGGCCTCGGAGACCTGGCCGAGAAACTCCAGGACCTGGAACAGCACGGAGAGATCTCCCGCACCGGCAACATTCGCGGTGAAGGGGACGAAGTTCGCGGCATCTACGGATTCACCGTCAAGCTGGGACTGGGCGACCAGGGGCCGCGCATCGAGCCCTTTGGCAACATTCGCCGTGACGCCAAGTCGGGCAAGACCGAGGTGCAGGAGGTGCGCGAACCCATGGCCGACGTCTTTGACGAGGACAGTCATCTGTTGGTGCTCGCCGAATTGCCCGGCATCAGCCGGGAGGACGTGAAGGTCGAGCTGGAAGACGATCTGCTGACCATCGTGGCCGAGCACGGAGAGAAGAAATACCGCAAGGAAGTCCTGCTGCCGCGCGTGGTGAGCAAAGAAAAGATGCAGGTGAGCTGCAACAACGGTGTGCTGGAAATTAAGTGGGCCAAGTAGCCTCGCTGTTCGCTTTCCGCTCTTCGCTTTTTGCCAAAAGCGCACGACAGAATCTCTGGCGAAAGGCGAATAGCGAAACGCCAAAAGCGAACGCGACTCCGAGCCATGCCGTTATTGGAGGACGCAACAGGGAGAACTTTGATGGATGATCAGCCACTGAAACTCAAAGTCGGCGAAGCGCTCAGCAAGGACGTAGGCCGCGCCTACGCCCGCATGGGTCCCGAAGACCTGGCCCGTCTGGGCATCGAGGCCGGCGACATCATCGAAGTAGCCGGCAAAAACAAGACCGTCTGCAAAGCCATGCTGGCCTATCGGGAAATGCGTGGCCGTTCCGAAGTGCAACTGGATGGGCTCACCCGCGAGAATGCCGGCACCGGACTGGACGAACATGTGCAGGTGCGGCGCATCGCCTGCCGGCCGGCCGAGCGCGTGGTATTGGTGCCGACCAATGTGACCCTGGCCGAGCGCGACATGGAGTACATCGGCAGCCGCCTCGACGGCCTGCCGGTGCTGGCGGAGAACCGCATTCGGGCCGCGCTTTTCGGGTCGCGCTGGGCCGACTTCAAGGTCGAGAGCACCACCCCCCGAGGGCCGGTGCTGATCGGCGCCGCCACCCAGTTGACCATCTCCAAGCTCACCCCGGCAGAATCCGGCGAGCGCGCCATTTCTTACGAGGACATTGGCGGGCTGAAGCCGCACCTGCTGCGCATCCGCGAAATGATCGAGCTGCCGCTGCGCTATCCCGAGGTCTTCGAACGGCTGGGCATCGATGCGCCCACAGGCGTGCTCCTCTATGGCCCGCCGGGCTGCGGCAAGACGCTGATTGCGCGCGCCATCGCCCATGAGACGCAGGCCAACTTTTTTTCCGTCAGCGGCCCGGAGGTCATTCACAAGTTCTATGGCGAGAGCGAGGCGCATTTAAGGAAGATCTTCGACGACGCCGGCCGCAAGTCGCCGAGCATCATCTTCCTGGATGAAATCGACGCCATCGCGCCCCGCCGCGAGCAGGTGGTGGGCGACGTCGAAAAACGGGTGGTGGCGCAGTTGCTCGCGCTCATGGACGGGCTTTCCAAGCGGCGCAAGGTGGTGGTGATTGCCGCCACCAATCTTCCCAATGTGCTGGATCCGGCGCTGCGCCGGCCGGGCCGCTTCGACCGCGAGATTTCCATCCCTATTCCCGACCGCAACGGGCGCCAGGAGATCCTGGAAATCCACAGCCGCGGCATGCCGCTGGCCCAGACCGTCGACGTGCCTCACCTGGCGGCCATTACCCACGGTTTTGTGGGCGCGGATCTGGAGGCCCTGTGCCGCGAAGCGGCCATGATCTGCCTGCGCCGCATCATGCCCGATGTTGACTTCGGATTGGCCAGCATCCCGTACGACCAACTGGCCAAGCTGCAAGTGGAGATGGACGATTTTATGGAGGCGCTACAGACGGTCGAGCCTTCGGCCCTGCGCGAGGTGTTTGTCGAAGTCCCCAACGTCGGCTGGAGCGATGTAGGCGGTCTGGCGGAAACCCGTTCGCGCCTGGTGGAAGCCGTCGAGTGGCCGCTCCAGTATCCCGGCCTGTTTGCGCAAGCCGGCATCAAGCCTCCCAAAGGGATCCTGCTGTCGGGCCCGCCGGGTTGCGGCAAGACGCTCCTGGCCAAGGCCCTGGCCAGCGAGTCCAAGGTGAATTTCATTTCGGTCAAGGGACCGGAACTGCTTTCCAAGTATGTCGGGGAATCGGAGCGGGCGGTGCGCGATGTTTTCCGCAAGGCGCGCCAGGCTGCCCCGTGCATTGTCTTCTTCGACGAAATCGACGCCCTGGTGCCCGCCCGCAGCGGCGGCACCTCGGACTCGCACGTGACCGAGCGCGTGCTCAGCCAGTTCCTCGCCGAACTCGATGGAGTGGAGGAGCTGCGGGGGGTGCTGGTGCTGGGCGCCACCAACCGCGCCGACATTCTCGATCCCGCTATCGTGCGGCCCGGTCGTTTCGACGAAATCGTGGAGATTCCGCTGCCCGACGAGGCCGGACGGGAGGAAATTTTCCGCGTCCATTTGCGCGCCAAGCCGGTGGCGGCGCAAGCGGGCCTGCGGGAGCTGGCGTCGCAAACCGAAGACTGTAGTGGCGCCGACATCGCTTCGATGTGCCACCAGGCAGCCATGCTCGCCATCCGGCGCGCGGTGCGCGCCGGCGAAACCCCCGGTGCGGAGCCGGCGCGGGTTGTCATTGAGCTTGCCGACCTGGAGGCGGCGCTGCAAAGAACGGTTGGAGACCGGATTGAATGCCGGACCATCTCTGCCTGAATCGGAGGGCAAGCGGCGGTCCCGCGTGCTCCGTGGGCGGCACCAGGAGAAGGTTGGATGTAAGGGGAATCGGTCGCGATGGCGAACGGCGAAGAGGTATTGTACGTATTCTGTTTTGCCCGCTCCAATGGCGTCCTCGACATCCAGGGGAGCGGGGTGGAGGATCATCACCCGCTGTGGATCTTCCACCATTCCCCCGAGCTCTGCGCCGTCCTCAGTCATGTGGCGGCGGAAGAGTTCTGCGGAGCGGCGGCGGAGCGGCAAATCCAGGAGCTCTCCTGGATCGGGCCGCGGGCCTTTCGTCACGAGGCGGTGATTGAAGAGGTCATGGCACAGTCCCCGGTGTTGCCCGTGCGCTTCGGGACGCTGTTCTCGTCGCTGAAGGCCTTGACTGAGTTCATGGACACGCACCGCGAAACCATCCTCGAGTTCTTGCTGCGCGTGACCGGCCATGGGGAATGGTCGGTAAAGGGCCTGTTGAACCGAACGCTGGCCCAGCACCGGGTGCTCTCGTCATGCCTGTCGGCGCAGCAAGAGCAACTCTCGGCGATGTCGGAGGGAATGCGATATTTTGCCGAACAGCAAATCCGTAACCATGCGCAAACGGAGCTTAGCGGCTGGCTGGAACAGACATCCCGCCAGGTGGCGCGCGATCTGGCTGGCCACGCTTTAGAATTTCGCGAGTGCAAAGTGGTCTCGCAGGAAGACACGGAGAGCGGCATCGAGGAAGTGTTGAACTGGGCCTTTCTGCTGCCCAGTTCGGCCATCACCGCCTTCCAGCAGCGCCTCGATCGCACCAATGCCGATTTGGGCCGGCAGGGACTGCTGTTTGAGCTTTCCGGCCCCTGGCCCCCGTTTCGCTTCGTTCCCGCCTTGTCGGTGGCCGGCACGCCATGAGCTGCGTGCTTTATTGCGTCGGCCGCGAGGGGTTGCATCAGGGCCCGGAAGCACCGCTGGGCGCGCACAGCCAGCCCGTCTGCCTGGTGTCGGACAGCGGCCTGAGCGCGGTGGTTTCCGAACTTGAGCCATCCGCTTCGCCGCCGGATGTGGGGACCCTCCTCGCCTACGAGAAGGTGGTTGAGTATTACTTCGCACAGGCAACCATCATACCGATGCGCTATGAATGCTGGTTGCGAGGCCCAGCGGAGGTGGCGGGCCTGCTGCGGGAACGTGGCGCGGAATACGATGCGCTGCTCCAGCAACTCGAAGGCTTCGCCGAAATGGGCGTGCAGCTTCTTAGCAGCGGACCCGCCGCCGCTGAGACTGCGGCTCCGCAGCCTGCTCTGCCCAATCACAACGGTGACGCCACGGGCGCAGCCTACTTGTCGAGCAGAAAACGCCACTACCGTGCCTCGGAGCGCAGCGCAAGCCGGCAGTACGAAGTGATCGACTCGCTTTGCGGCGCACTGGCGAGCAGCTTCGCTCGCCGCAAAGTGGAGCCGCCGGCCGCGGCACCTCACCTGTTGTCGGTGTACTTTCTTGTGCCGCGCATTCAGGTCGCGCGCTTTCGCGATCTGGTTCGTGAGTATCGCGCTGCGGCAGATGCCAAACTGCTGCTCAGCGGACCGTGGCCGCCATATAACTTCGTCGATTTCCCGACCGCACCATCCATTTCCTGATGGCGATTTCCTGATGGCTTTTACCCGTGGCCCTTTGCCGCTCGGGACTACACGCCACACTATTCATGCGTGCGCTCCATAGAATCGAGCGCGTGACTACGTTTGCGGTTCGATAGCGCAGGCCAGGCGCGACATTTTTTTCTCTCATACGGAAATGGGAATTGGTGTCACCAAAACCGGAGGTGTACGCGGATTCTTCCCGAGACTTCCAATCGAAAGGAAAACGCTCGCTTATTTCCAGCGTGTTAGGCCCAAGCGAAGAAACAATATGTCGGCGCTTCGAAGGTTAAGCACTGCGATCTGGAAAGTACGTACGCCGCTTCGCTGCGCCTGGTGCAAGCAGAAAGCCGCGAATTCTGAAAACCTGTGCGGCGTGGCAGGGAGCTTGCATAAGTGAGGTGGACACGGTTTGGCAGGCGTTGTGGTTTGCTGAACTGCGCAGAAGGTAACGTTCTTACCAGAAGGAGACAGAAAAATGGCGAAGGTCCAAAAGTCCACCGATTCCTCGAGCTTGGCGGAAGTGGTGGATCGCATTCTCGACAAAGGTATCGTGATCGACGCGTGGCTGAAGGTATCGCTGGTCGGGATCGAGCTGCTATCGGTCGAAGCCCGGGTAGTGGTGGCTTCGGTGGAGACCTACCTCAAATATGCAGAGGCTATTGGTCTGACGGCAAGCGCCGCAGCTCCTGCTTAGCGCGTTGCTAGGTGAGACGCAACCCAAAGAGGGGGCCTGGTCCAGGCCCCTCCCTTTGGCCAAACGGCGCAAAGCTTGCGCCATCGATATAGAACGAGAGGAGGACGGCTGTGGGCAGATTGACAGAAGATATGACTCGCTTGTGCGGGGAGATACAGACGTTGCGTGCCAATCGCGAAGACCTGAAGAAGGAAGTCGCCGCGGAAACCAGGGCACGCCAGGTTGAAGTTATTGGGTCCTGCGCCGCCTTTGCGGAGGCCCTGGCCCGCAAAGCCACTGGGGCGCACCAAATGCGCATGGCTTTCCTGGGCAACCTGAAGCACTCCGTGGCGGCACAGACCAGAGGCGTGCGCGAGGACCTGGAGTCGGTGCGGCGGGTCTGGGGCAGGCGTCCCAGCGCGTAGCAGATTGCCGCTTTTCGCTCTTCGCTTTTCGCCTCTCGCCAGAGAACGCCCTCGACAATTCTGGCGAACAGCGAAGAGCGAACCAGCGAAGGGCGAACCAGCCGCCGCCGGCATTGACTTCGGAAAGGAGTACCAACTCGTGACGTCACTTCCCCAGCCCTTAGTGAACCCAGACGGCTTTTTATGCCCAGAAACAACCATCGGCAACGATGGAACTGCGATGGCGCCGGCGGTCGAGATCAAGACGCCGTGCGAGGAGATCAACGTCGTACCGGAAGCCAGCGACTCGTTTGTCTCCACTCCCTACATCAACGGCCTTACCAGCCGGGCGCTAACCTATTTGAAGGTCGGCTATGCCCTGCACTTCGCCGGGCCTGCCGGGACGGGAAAGACCACGCTGGCACTGCACGTCGCCAGCCAGCGCGGCCGGCCAGTGGTGCTGCTGCATGGCGACGACGAGTACGCCAGTTCCGATCTGGTCGGCAAGGACTCCGGTTTCCACAAATATAAGGTGATCGATAACTACATCCACTCGGTGGTCAAGACGGAGGAAAGCTTGAGCACGGTGTGGGAGGACCAGCGGCTCACCACCGCCTGCCTGAAGGGCTACACCCTCATCTATGACGAGTTCAACCGCTCCCGGCCGGAGGCCAACAACGTCCTGCTGAGCGTGCTGGAAGGCAAGATCATCAACCTGCCCAATCTGCACCGCTCGGGCGAAGGGGCGCTGCGGGTGCACGATGAGTTTCGCGCCATCCTTACTTCGAATCCGGAGGAATACGCCGGCGTGCACAAGACCCAAGACGCGCTGCTCGACCGGCTGATCACCATGAGCCTGGGACACTTCGACCGCGAGACCGAGATTGCGATCGCGGTGGCGAAGTCGGGACTGCCGCGCTCCGACGCGGAAGCCATCGTGGACATTATCCGGGAATTGCGCGGGGTCGGGGTCAACAATCACCGTCCCACCATCCGCGCCGGCATTGCCATCGCCCGTATCCTGGCCCACTACCAAGGCTCGGCCTCGGCCGGGGACACGATGTTTGCGACGATTTGCCATGATGTGCTGAGTGCGGACACCGCCAAGGTCACGCATGAAGGCCAATCGGTCATGAAAGAAAAGGTGGAAGAAGCGATCCGGCACGTTTGCGGAGGCCCGGCCCGGCGCCGCAAGGACCGCAAACGCGAGGGGGAATGACTATGCCCATCCCATTGCGAGGTTTACGCACCATTCGCACATTGGCAGGGAAAGTGGACAAGATCACGGTCCCGCACCGGGCCCACTTGCAGATTGCCTGCCTGGAAATCGAGAAGTTCCGCCGCACCACCGAACGCACCAGCGCCCTGCGGCGGTTGGCCGAACTCGACTCGCGATTGCGGGAGATCGAGGCGGAGCAGTCCGGAATCCTGCTGGCATTGGCCGGCGTGAAACAGAAGAGCGGCGCAGCCGGCGCCAGGCTGGCGGCGCAGGGACGCGGGCAGCCGTTCAAGATACGGTACTGACACTCAGCTCCGCGGCGGCCACCGCCCCCTGCGTTTTTCGCCCAGCCGGACACGCAAATCTGAGGAGGAAACAGCCGTGAGCACCAGTTACGCCCCGATTGCCAAAGCCGAGAAACACGTGCCGGTGCAGGCGTCCGCGCACGAAAGAATCTATCTCTACGCCATCGTGCTGGGCGGGGAAGAGCGTATGTATGGATGGCCGAGCATCGACGCACGGCCGGTCTATTCCATTGCCCACGGCGGGCTGAGCGCCATCGTCAGCGAGGTGCGCGGCGAAAAGGTGCGGCCGGAGCGTGCCCGTCTGGCCGCGCATCACGAGCTGCTCAAGAAGCTGATGGCGGAAAGCACGCCGCTGCCCATGGCGTTTGGCATTGTGGCGGACGGTCCGGCGGCCGTGCGCAAGCTGCTCGCCCGCAACCAGCAGGCGCTTACGGAGCGGCTCCGCCACGTTGCCGGCAAGGTGGAGATGGGCCTGCGGGTGCGCTGGGACGTGGCCAATATCTTTGAATATTTTGTGCAGACGCACCGCGAGTTGCGGCTGGCGCGTGACCGCCTGCTGGGCTTGAATTCGCGTCCGACGCAGGAGCACAAGATCGAAGTCGGGAGCATGTTCGACCAACTCCTCAAGGAAGACCGCGAGAGCTACACCGACCAGACCGCGGAGGCGTTGTCGGGCCAGGGCTTCGAAAGCAAACCGTTAAAGTGCCGCAACGAGTGCGAGGTGATGAACCTGGCGTGCCTGGTCAGGCGCGAGGACATGCCCGGGTTCGAGGCTGCGGTGTTCGAGATCGCGAAGCAATTTGATAACAGCTTTGCCCTCGACTACAACGGCCCCTGGGCGCCGCACAACTTCGTCAATGTGGAGCTCGAATTGTAAGCCAGCGGGGAGGGACTGAATGCTCTTGGTAGATGACATTCTGCTGGCCCCGGTGCACAGCCTGTTCTGGATCTTTAAGGAGATCTACAACGCGGCGCAGGAGACCCTGGCTACGGACGCCGAATCCATCACGGCGGAGCTCAGCGCCCTCTACATGAGGCTGGAAACCGGCAAGATCAGCGAGCAAGAATTCACCGCCGAGGAGAAGCTGCTGCTGGAACGTCTCGACCAGCTCGATAAGACCGGCGGCGAGATCGAATAGGCGGTGCGGTCGAGCGAGGGTATGGAAACGGAGCTCCAAGGCAAGGATCGGCAGTTGGCAGAACGCACCCCAAGCGCGTCCGGCACGGCGGTTCCCTGCTTCCTCGAGCGTCGCCTGCAGTTGCTGATCTTCGGCGGCAAAGGCGGGGTGGGAAAGACGACTTGCGCTGCGGCCGCGGCCCTGCAATTGGCCACGCGCTCGCCGCAAGCGTGTTTTCTATTGGTCTCCACCGATCCCGCCCACTCCCTCGCCGACAGCCTGGCGGACTTGCCTCCCCCGGAAAATCTCAGCGTCCTCGAACTCGACGCGCAGCAATATCTGCTCGACTTCAAGCAGAAGCATGGCGACAATCTGCGCGAGATCGCTGCGCGCGGCACCTTTCTTGACGACGAGGAAATCAACCGGTTCCTGGAATTGTCGCTGCCCGGCCTCGATGAGTTGATGGCCTTCCTGGAAATATCGGCCTGGGTCGAGGAACGCCGCTACGACTGCATCATTGTGGACACGGCGCCGAGCGGGCACACCCTCCGGCTGCTCAGCATGCCCGAGTTCCTGCGCAAATGGCTGGCGATGCTCGACACCCTGCTGGCCAAGCATCGCTACCTGAAGTGGGCCTTCGCGCATTCCGAACAGCGCGAGGGGCCGGATATCTTCCTGGACGAGCTCGCCGCCTCCGTGAGGCGGATGGAAGAGATACTGCAGGACCCGGCGCGCTGCCTGTTTGTCCCGGTCATGCTGGCTGAGCGGATGAGCCTGCGCGAGACCGTCTTGATCGTAACCGAAGCCCAACGGCTCAGGATTCCGGTGAGCGACGTCGTCGTCAATAAGCTTTATCCCGAAAACGACTGTCCCGCGTGCCGCGACGAGCGATTTCTTCAAGCCGCACAACTCATAGAACTTCGCGCCGACAATTGCCTGAGCAGGTTCGCGCTGTGGGAACTGCCACTCCATGCCGAGGAGGTCCATGGGCGGATGGCATTGGACCACTTCTGGGAGGGCGCCCAGCGGGTCGGCGTGCCGCCCCCAGTTCCCGAATGCAGGCCATCGCCTGCAGTCCAGGTTGGGGGGGCAATACAACGCCTGCCCGCGGAGAGCGCGCTGCTGATTTTTGCGGGCAAGGGTGGCGTGGGCAAGACAACCCTGGCCTGTGCCGCTGCCTTGCATCTGGCGGAAAATTCGTCCGGCAAGAACGTCT
>Ga0181521_10004204_pt1 | contig 16563 bp, 11 predicted proteins | sample PEATcosm2014_Bin_32_FD_119764 | JGI IMG/M metagenome (GOLD analysis project Ga0181521, IMG submission 119764) | Peatland microbial communities from MTU Mesocosm Facility, Houghton, MI, USA - PEATcosm2014_Bin02_60_metaG | ecosystem: Environmental > Terrestrial > Soil > Wetlands > Peat | place... | reverse complement strand
GGCCGGGCCGCGATTTCAAGGCCAGCCCGATCGAGGAAGTCACCGTGGCAGTGAGCGCGAGCGACGATTTCGGACTGCGCGGCGTCGACCTGCATTATTCGGTGAACGGCGGCCCGGAGAAGATTTTGAACATGCTCGATGCCAGGGGCGCCAAAACCGCCAGCGGGTCCACGATGATCGCGCTCGAAGACTTCAAAGTGGAACCCGGCGACATCGTGAGCCTGTACGCCGCTGCGCGAGATGCCCGCCAGACGACCAACACCGACATATTCTTCATCGAAGCCCAGCCCTTCGAGAGAACTTACACCCAGTCGCAGTCGATCGGCGGCGGCATTCCCGGTGAGCAGGGCGACCAGAACCAACTCTCCGAGCGGCAGAAAGAGATCATCACCGCTACCTGGAACCAGATCAAGGGCAACGGCGCCAAAGCATCCGACGCGGAAAACGCGGCGTTCCTGGCCGCGACGGAATTCAAGCTGCGCGACCAGGCGAATTCGATGGCCGATCGAATGAAGGCCCGGCAGATGGAAGAATCCGGCGAGTCATTTAAGAGCTTCGTCGCCGACATGGAGCAGGCCGCCGGCGCCATGGGTTCCGCCGCCGGGAAGCTGCGGATTGCCAGGTGGCAGGATGCGCTGGCGCCGGAGCAGAAAGCGCTGCAGTATCTGTTGCGCGCGGAGGCCCTCTTCCGCGACATCCAGGTGGCCTTCGGCCAATCCGGTGGCGGCGGTGGAATCAGCGGGGCTACCCGCGACATGCAAGGCATCTTCGATTTGGAACTCGACACCGAGAAAAACCAGTATGAAGGCGTGCGGCAGTCTCAATCGGCCGATGCGCGCCAGCGCCAGATGACGGAGGCCCTGCAGAAGCTGGAGCAACTCGCCAAACGCCAGCAGGAATTGGCCGAGCAGCAACGCCGCGCCACGCCCACCCCGCAACAGCGCTGGGAACAGGAAATGCTGCGCCGCGAAGCCGAACAGCTCCAGCAGCAGATCGAGCAGCTCGCGCAGAACGCGCCACGGAGCCGTGATGGTCAGCTGAGCCAGCAGAGCCAATCGGGGCAGGCGGGTTCGTCTGCGCAGGCGGGTTCATCCGGCCAGCAGGCACAACAGAGTCAGGGACAAATCGGACAAACACAAGCCAACCAGCGCCTGCGTAGCGCCGACGCCCAACAATTGCGGCAGACCATCGACCGCCTCCAGCAGGCGCTCCAGGACATGCGACAGGCGGCATCCTCGCAGCAGGCCGGCGCCGCGCAGGGCGAGGCCGAAGCCAGCCGCGCCGCCGGCCGCCTGCGCGAAGCCCAGCAGATGCTGGCCGGATTGCGCGACGCCCAATCCGCCGGCCAGGTGGGTGACATGGCGCTCCAGGCCGACGATTTGGCTCGCCGCCAGCAGGAATTCGAAGGCCAGATGCGGCGCGCTTTCGGTCCGCAAGGGGCGGGTTTGGACCGCGGCCGGGCTGAACAGATGGCGCAGCAGAAGGAAAGCGAGTTGGCCGATCTCAAGCGCCTGGAACAGCAAATGCAGAATGCGACGCGCGACCTGATGAGCACCCAGCGCCAGGCGGCCGCCAAGCTGCGCGAGGCGCTCAGTGAAGTCGAGCTGCAGGAAGTGGCGCGCGAAATGGAGCGCAACGCGGGGTGGATCCGCCACGGCCAGGGTGAAACCGCCGCCCTGTCCGAAGCGCAGGCCACCGCCGGACTGAACCAGCTCCGCGACCAATTGCACCAGGTCGAGCAGGCGCTCGGCAAAAGCAACCAGGCCGCGTCAGGCCAGGATGACAAAGAGGTCGCGCAGGCGCTCAGCCAAGTCGAGCAGCTCCGCCGCCAGATGGAGCAACTGCAATCCCAACTCGCCGGCCGCAGCCAGCAACAATCGGGCAGCCCGCGGGGCGGGCAGCAGGGAGCGCAAAGCCAGCAAGAGCAGCCGGGACAGTCAGGGCAGCAGGGGGGGGCACCGCAAGGCGCACCGTCCAGTGCGAGCGGCATGGAGGCGAACAACAGCGGCCGGTGCGCCGATGGCCCGGGTGGCAACCGCGATCCGAATGCGCCCGGGCAGCTCGGCGGCTGTATGGAGACTCTGGTGCGGCCGGAGGATCTCGAGGGCAGCTATCGCGGCACTCTCGAGAGCCTGGGCCGCCTCGAACACCAGCTCCGCGATGACCCCGCGACCACCCACGATATCCGGAGCCTGATTCACGACCTGCACAATTTCAACCCGCGCCATTTCGCCGACGATCCGCTGCTGAGCCAGCGCATTCAAGCCGCGCTCGCTGGCGCCGAGCAGGTAGAAATGGAACTGCGCCGCAGGGTGGAGGAATCGAGCGGCGCCGGTAGCGTGCGCAGCCCCGCAGGCGAGCGCGTGCCACAAGGCTATCAGGACGCTGTGGCGGACTACTTTCGCAAACTGAGCAAGGGCAAGTAAGGTGGGTATGGTTTAGGCGCTACTGAAAGAGTCCGAAAAGGAGGTCCGGAGCCGCGGATCAGGCTGTGGGGCAGGTTGGTTACCTGCGGGCCGATTGACTATCGGCCCAGCCGGGCGGCAAGCCCGGCCGTTTCGAGCTCTTCGCACAGTGAGCGTTGCCGGGAGGTCGCGGGAGTGAGGGCAGTTGCAGAGAAGCTCACCGGGCTTCGCCCGGTTGGGCCGATAGGCAATCGGCCCGCAGGTAATCAACCTGCCCCACACGGCAACCGCCCGCCAGACCCACAGGAAAGTCATCGCGTCGCGCGAAGGATCCATGGGTTAGCGCCGTCGCCGCTCCCCGTCCCATGCCGGCTCACTACAATAAATGCATGTCGAAGCTCATGGTTTCCTTTCTTGCGTTGGCGGCATTGGCGAGCGCCGAGGTTCATTCGCTCACGCTGCGCCAGGCCATCGAACTCGCGGTCCAGCAAAACCCCGACGTGGCGCTGGCGCGGTTGGACGAGCAGAAAGCGCGCGCCGCGATTCACGCCGCTCGCGACCCCTTTCTGCCGCGCGTCACGGCCGGCAGCGGCGACGCATACACCTACGGCTTCCCGTCGAGCATCGAAGGCTCGGCGCCCAGCGTGGTCGAGGCCGTCGCGCAGCAGTTCCTCTTCAATCGGCCACAGACTCTGGAGGTGGCTCGCGCGAAAGAGAACGCCCGCGGCGCCGCCATCGGCGTCATAAGCAAACGCGACGAGGTGGTCTATCGCGCCGCCGCTCTTTACCTGGATGCCGAGCGCGCCGCGCGCATTGGAGCGCTGGCACGCACCGCCATCGAACGCCAGCAGGCCGTGCTCGATTCCGTGCGTGCCCAGGTCGCCGAGGGCCGCGCCCTGCCTATCGTTCAGAAACAGGCCGAGCTGGCGCTGGCCCGCGACCGCCAGGCCGCCGAGAGCGTGGACGATGAGCAAGCCGCCGCCGAAACCGATCTGGCCCTGGCGCTCGGCTTCGCCGCCGAAGACCGCGTGCGCGCGGTGGCCCAGGACCGGCCGTCTCCGCCCCTGCCGGCTTCCGAGCAGCAGGCCGCCGAAGCCGCCCTGGCTTCCAACAGCGAACTGCGCCGGCTGGAATCGCAGATCGCCGCCAAGCAGCTCGAGCTGCGCGGTACCGCGGCCGCACGCCTTCCCCGTGCCGATCTGGTGGCGCAGTATTCCTTGATGGCCAAATTCAATAACTACGCGGAGTATTTCAACCACTTCCAGCGCAACAACGGCGAAATCGGAGTGGCGTTTCAGGTGCCGCTTTTTGTGCCGGGAGTGCGATCGGCCACCGCACAAGGCGAGGCCGATTTGAGCCGCTTGAAAATCGAGCTGGCCAACGCGCGCAACCGCATCGTTTCCGATCTGGCCGATTCGCTGCGCTCCGCCAGGCGGGCGCAAACCGCCGCCGGCGTGGCGCGGCTCGATCTCGAAGTTGCCCGCGAGCAGCTTTCCGTCGGCCTGGCCCAGTTTCAGGAGGGCCGCCAGACCATGCGCCAGGTGGACGAGGCGCGCCTCGCGGAAAACGACAAATGGATCGCCTTTTACGACGCTCAATATGCGCTCGAAAAGGCGCGCTGGAATGTGCTTCGCCTGAACGGGGGCTTGCTCGATTCGGCCGCCAAGCTGCCGTAACGCCGGCGGTCTTGCCGCCAGTGTTTTTCCAAAGCGCGTGCAGGATGAAAGACACCGGCGGCAAGACCGCCGGCGTTACCGGGCGCCGCTATCGGATCACGAACAAATCCAGATCCTGCGCCAGACTGGCCGCCGCCTCCGCCTTCACCGCCCGCGTTTCCGCCCGGTCCATCTCGGCTTCCTCGGGCATCTGGTATTCGAAGGTTGCCATTACGCGATAGTCGCCGGGCGCCAGTCCGCGGAATTGATACTGCCCGCGCACATCGGTGCGCGTGCTCCGCACGTCGCCGAGCCGCTTGTGCTGTTCCGCATCCCACGGCTCGAGGAAGACCATTGCGCCTGCCACCGCGTTCTGGCTCTCCGTCACCGTGCCGCGCAGCGAGCCGGGATCGGACGCCAGTCCGAACACCGCCCGCTCGTAGCCGCCGCCCACGATGATCTCATTCCATAAGTCTGCCCGCTTTCGCTCGAGCCGCTCGCTGGCGGGCCCGTAGAAGCTCGAGACGTAGTGATCGGTCATCGGCGTCATCGTCAATTCCCAGTGCCCTGGCCCGAGAAACGCTGGACTGCCGCTGAGATTGGCGCTGACGGACACCGTCTGCACGGGTCCCACGCCAGCCAGGTCCTTGCGCCGCGCCAGCACCTTCATGGTGCCGGTCTTCTCCAGCTTGCGTCCGTCGTCGCGGATGAAAAACCGGGTGTCTGCAACCGGCGAAAGCGCCAGCCGGACGTCGGTGCGGTCGCGGTCCAGCACGAGTTGCGTGTACGCGCCCAGCATGCCGCTCCGCGGTTCGGTTTCGGCGAACAGCTCGTACTGTCCCGGCGCCAGGTTATCGAACCGAAACCCCGACGAAGTTGTGGCAGTTTCGCGGCCAATATCGGAAACCAGCGTCACCGTCACCGTCTGGCTGGGCGTGACGATGATCGACCCGGACAAGCTGAGCAGCGCTCCCGGCAGCAGCCGCACGTTGGCATCGTCGGTCAACTCATCGAGCCTTGCCTCCACCGCCTGCGCCTCTTCGACGGTCGCCGATTGTTTGGAAAACGTTGGTGCATAGCCGCCGTCTTCGAATTGTTTGGCTGCGGAGCGCACCAGGTAGCGGCCGGGCTGCAGGCCCGAGATGCGGTACATGCCGCGGTCGTCGGCGGTAGCGTGGCCAACCAACTGGGGCGGCCGCGTATCGCGGTAGGCCACCACCTTGGTCTCCGGGATTCCGACGTCGTTTTCATCCAGCACGGTGCCCGCCACCGCCCCGAAGCGTTTCATCCGTATCTCCAGGAACGCGGGAGTGCCCTCTTCGAGCACGACCGGCTGGCCCGCCGAGTGAAACTCCTTTTGCCCGTATTCGACCGGCGCGAAGCCTTCCCGTGCCGCGCTCACCAGATACTCGCCCGCCGGCAAGGCGGAGAACTCGAAGCTGCCGCTCAGGTTGGAGCGAACAGAGAGCGCGGGGCCAGGAGAGCCGGGCACCGGCGCTAACGTCACGCGCGTGCGCTGGAGCGGTCTCCCGGTCATGTTCTCCAGCACCACGCCGCGAATCGACGCGGCTGGTAATGCGCTCGCCGCCAGCGCCAGCAGCAGGAGTTTTCGCATAGCGTTTACCAACTGACGCAGCGCGCAAGCGAAACGTGCATGCCGAATTCCCGGGTGGCCGAGTTTTTGGTCATTGCGTTGAAATAATGAGCGCTGCGCTACACTCTTTCTTCGAGCCTGAGATGCAGCTAACCGGACAATCCATCATCGGCACGCGCCGCGCCGCGGGTTTGGGCGGCGCTTTCTTCGCTTCGAATGCGCGCACGGGCGAGCGGCTGGAGCCGGCTTTCCACCCGGCCGGCGACCGCGACCTGGATGAAGCGGCCGCGCTGGCAGCGGCCGCTTTCGCCGAATATCGCGCGCTGCCGCGCGGCCACCGCTCCGAATTCCTGCGCGAGATCGCGGCGCAGTTGATGGCGCTGGGCGATGCGCTCATCGAGCGCGTGACGCTGGAAACGGCGCTCGCGGAAGCTCGCGTCCGCGGCGAGCTCGACCGCACCGCCAACCAGCTCCGCTTCTTTGCGGGCATCGTCGAAGAGGGTTCCTGGGTGGATGCGCGCATCGATACCGCCGACCCCAAACGGAAGCCGGCGCCCAAGCCCGATCTGCGTTCCATGCTGCGCCCGTTGGGTCCGGTAGCGGTGTTCTGCGCCAGCAATTTTCCGCTGGCGTTCTCGGTGGCGGGCGGCGACACGGCGTCGGCGCTGGCCGCCGGCAACCCGGTGGTGGTGAACGCCCACTTCTCTCACCCGGGCACGGCCGAGATGTGCGGCGCCGCCATCGCCGCCGCGGCGCGCCGGACGCAAATGCCCGATGGCGTGTTTTCGCTGCTCTTCAGCCGCACTCATCACATTGGCCAGGCGCTGCTGGCGCATCCTCTGATTAAGGCCGCCGCGTTCACCGGCTCGCGCAAGGGCGGCATGGCGCTGGCGGAGATCGCGCATTCGCGGCCGGAGCCCATCCCTTTTTACGCCGAAATGAGCAGCGTGAACCCGGTCTTTGTGCTGCCTCATGCGCTGGCCCAGCGCGGCGACGAAATCGCCGGCGGATTGCACGCGTCGGTGACCCTGGGAGTGGGGCAGTTCTGCACCAAGCCCGGCGTCGTTCTGATCGAGGAGGGGCGGGACGGCGACCGGCTGGTGGCTGCGGTTGGCGCGAAAATCGGCGCCACCCAGCCGGCGCCCATGCTGAACTCCGGCATTCTCGAGAATTATGGCCGCCTGGTGGAGGAGCGCTCGCGCAGCGCGCGCCTGCATCGCGTGGCGCAAGCCATCGGCGCGAATGCGGCAGCCGCGCTTTTCGAAACCGATGCCGAGACCTTTCGCGACAGCCCGGAGCTGGCCGCCGAAGTGTTCGGGCCTGCTTCGCTGATGGTCCGCTACCGGACGCTCGACCAGGCGCTCGAAATCGCCGCCGCCATGGAAGGCAATCTCACGGCCACCATTCACATGGCCTCCGGCGATGAGGAAGCCGCCGCCCGCCTGGCGGCCGCGCTCGAAACGCGCGTCGGCCGCATCGTATTCGACGGCTATCCCACCGGCGTCGAAGTGTGCCAGGCAATGGTCCATGGCGGAGCCTGGCCCTCCACCGCGGACGGCCGCAGCACTTCGGTGGGCGGCCGCGCCATTGACCGCTTCGTGCGGCCGGTCTGTTTCCAGGACGCTCCCGCATCAGTGCTGCCCGAAGAACTGCGCGCCGGCAACCCCGCCGGCATCTGGCGCATCGTGAACGGCGAGCGCACGCGGGACTAGCATCGGCGCCGCCGGGAACGGGTAGGACAGACGATCGGTTTGTGTCGTGTCGCGAGTAATCGAGGCGTGACGGACCACGCAAGGCGATGGTCTGTCCTACCTTAGCTGCCCAGCCCGACCAACACGACGCCGCCCAGCACCAGGCCCAGGCCGAGCAGCTTGGAGCGCGTGAAACGCTCGTGGAAAAACAGGCGGGCCCACAGCAGGGTCCAGATGTATCCGACGGCGACCATGGGGAACAACACGGAGAGCTGGCCGTGCCGGATACCGAAGGCGTAGAACACGGAGGAAGCCAGGTACAGGGCGACCCCGAGCGCGAGCCGCCAATTCAGCAGGCTCATTATCCCCGTCAGCCGCACCGCGCCGAGCTTCAGAAACACCGCTCCGAAGCTCCCCACCACGGACCCGAAGAGCACCAGCAGCATGGAACTGAGAGGCGTGGAAGTCACTGGCGGTCACCCCGGCCGAGCATAGCCACGCCCGCCATGATGGCGGCGATGCCCACCAGCTTCAACGGATTGAGAGTGTCGTGAAAGATGAAGTAGGAAAGGGCGGTGACCCAGACATACGACAGGCTGATGATCGGATACATCAGCGACAGTTCGCCCTCGCGCAGCGCGAGCACCATCAACAGCGTGAACAGACCGTACAGCGCGTACCCGGCGATCAATGGCAGGTTGGTCACGATCGCCAACAGGTTCAAGCTGAAGTGCGACATCCCGATCTTCATGAGGATCTGCGCCGCCGCGCTGAGCAGCGTGGCGCCCGCCATCATCAACACCATGCGCCCCCGCGCGGCGGAGTTCGAATTTACGGAGGCTGGCGCGGCGGTGGTGCTCAAGATCTGAACCTCTCGAAATGCCCGGTTGGCGGACCGGGTGTGCGACATGAATGTGGAAGCCGGACGGCTGGCTTTGTATCAGGGCACGGCTTCAGCCGGGCCGCAACACATAAGGAGCCGAAGGCTTTAGCCACTGAGGCCTTGCTGAGCCCGCAGGGGCTAAAGCCCCCACCTTTCTCCCGAACCCCCGGCACGGCTGAAGCCGTGCCCTGATACAACGCCTCTGGAAAGAGCAACGCGTTGTGCACCCCTATACTCAGACTCATGCGAATTCACTAGGAATCGAGAGTTTCGCCATTTCTCGGTCGCACTCCCTGGCGGACTCTGCCAGAACAGGATAACAGGGATTGCGGTTACAATGAGTGACTGTGGAAGAAGTCAACGCAGCCGCGGTCGAGGACCCGCCGCCTCCGCCGGTTGAGGCCCCGCCAGAGCCGGCCGATCGCGGATTCATCGCGGAATGGACCATCACGATCATCCTGCTGCTGTTCGGCACCACCTCGCTGGTGCAGGCATTCGTGATCCCCACCGGCAGCATGGAAGACACGCTGCTGATCGGCGATCACCTGCTGGTGGACAAGCTTTCCTACGCGCCCTCGGGAGCGGTCTCGAAGCACATTCTGCCGTACACCGAGATCAAACGCGGCGACATCATCGTGTTCCGTTACCCGGTGGACATCAAGCAGACCTTCGTGAAGCGCTGCATCGGCCTGCCGGGCGATCACATACGGCTGATCGACAAGCAGCTCATCCTGAACGGCAAAGCGGTGCGCGAGCCTTACGCCTATCACAAGACGAATTACATCTCGTCGTACCGCGACAATTTTCCCAACGAACCCAGCATCCACGTGGAGACGGCGGCACAGGATATGCTGTTGAACCACGTGAAAAATGGCGAGGTGATCGTCCCGCCCAACTGTTATTTTGCGATGGGCGACAATCGCGACAATTCATCCGACAGCCGCTACTGGGGATTCGTGCCGAGGGCCAATATCATCGGCAAACCGCTGCTGATTTACTGGTCCTACGACGCATCGACCTGGGCGCTGCTCGGCCCCACCCTGAGCTGGCGGCACATGGTGGATCTGGCGGAGCACTTTCCCACCAAGACGCGTTGGGGCCGGACGCTTCGCCTGATTCACGGTTACCCGCTGAACTGAATGAACCGCCATTGTTATGGACTGATCCTGGCCGGAGGACGCGGCACGCGCTTCTGGCCGAGAAGCCGCAGGCGCTCCGCCAAGCAAGTGCTGAACGTGGTGGGCGAGCGATCGCTGATCCAGGCCACGGTGGACCGCCTGGCGCCGGTGATTCCGCCGGAGCGTATCTGGATACTCACCAACCGTTACCTGCGCGACGCCATCGTGGCGCAGCTTCCTTCGGTGCCCAAGGCGCAGGTGCTGGCCGAACCGGCGCAGCGCAACACGGCGCCGGCAATCGGACTGGCGGCGCACATTCTGCGCTCGCTCGATTCGGATGCCGTGATGGGCGTGTTTCCCGCCGATCACGTGGTCTCGCGGCCCGCGGTGTATCGCAGCGTGGTGAGAGCCGCTTTCGGGGGCGCGGCCGCCGGACACCTGATGGTGGTGGGGATTCAGCCGCGCTGGCCGGAAACCGGCTACGGCTATATCGAATTCCCGCGTGGCGTCCAGGCCGGCACGCGCGAGCCTTTTCCGGTGAAGCGGTTTCGCGAGAAGCCGGCGCTGGCGCAAGCCAGACGCTACGTGGCGGCCGGCAACTTCTATTGGAACTCGGGGATGTTCTTCTGGCGCACCGGCGTGCTGCTGGACCAGTTGCGGCAGCATCTGCCGAAGACGGCCACCCTGCTGGCGTCCCTGCCGCGCTTCGGCTCGCGCCAGTTCACGGCCAGGCTGGCGCGGGCGTTTCCCTTGTGCGACAACATTTCCATCGACTACGCCGTGATGGAAAAAGCGGGCAACGTGCGCGGCATCGCGGCGGCGGATTTCGGCTGGAACGACGTGGGAAGCTGGAACGCGGTCTATGAGTTGCTGCCCGGCGACGGCGACGGCAACGTGGTGGCTGGCGAGTCGGTTTGCCTGGATGCGCACCGCAACTTTGTCGACGCCAGCGGCAAGATGGTCGCGCTGGTCGGTGTGGATGACCTGATCGTGATCGATACTCCCGACGCGCTGCTGGTGGCGCGCCGCGACCTGGCACAGCAAGTGGGAGACGTGGTCAAAGCTCTCGAGCGCCAGAAGCGCGAAGATCTGCTGTAAAGTGGTGCAGGCCCCCGACCTGCGAAGAATGGAAACAGCCTGTCACCGGTTTCTTTGCGCAGAGCCAAAAGAATGTGACCATACTAAGGTCTGGGCCTGCGAAAGACAGCCGGCAAGGAGGCCGAGGATGACCAACCGTTTCCCATGGCGAATGAGCATTATCAGGGCTGTGCGGTTCGCGGCGGCAATGGCAATCCTTCTGTGGCCCGTGAGCGGTTGGGCGCAGAATGACGGCGCGATGACGTTTACGCCCGCCATCAATCAGAAGTTCGAAGCGCGTTCGGTTCCCGCCAAGGTATCGTCCGAAGCAGATATCAGATTGTTGCCGACCTGTTGCGCCAGCACGGCGGCCACAAATAGACTGGATGGGGAAACAGCCTGGGGAAACAGGGCAGCCTGAACTAAGCGATTTGTTGCCCGCGGCAAAACCGTGGCGCTGCTCGGCGTGGACGACCTGATTGTGATCGACACTCCTGACGCCCTGCTGGTGGCGCGCCGCGACCTGGCACAGCAAGTGGGAGACGTGGTCAAGGCTCTGGAGCGCCAGAAGCGCGAAGATCTCCTGTAGGGCGACCTCACATTGTTGACAGAAGCGAGCCGTGTGCGCGCGCCGCGCCTTACCGAACCGCAATGGTGACAGTGTTCGAGACTGCGCCGCCGATGTAAACGGTCACCGGTACGGCATTGCCGGGCGCCACGGCGGGCACATTCGCGTTGAGCTGGTACAAGCCCACATAGCCGGGCGCGAGGCCCCAGTAGATAACCGCGGTCTCGACTCCGCCGATGGTCACCGCCGGCTCGGTCAGGGTCCAGGAGAGAGGAAAGTCGGGGCCGGTAGGGATGGGAGCAGGCGAACCGGTTGCGGGCTGGTAGCCGACCGCGCCGAGGCCGGTGCAGTAGATCGAGACCCAGTCGCCGGCGGCCGCAGGGTTCGTGGAATCGACCAGCCGGTTGGACAGGTCGAGGATCGCCCCTTGGCCGGTGCCTTGGTCGTTCACGCTGAAGATTGCGGGGGCGAACGGCGCGAGACTCAAGGTCTGGGCAGTGCCGGCCTGGCCGTTCACAACGACAGCCAAGGTGGTTTGCGATTGTCCGGCCAATTCCCAGGGAACCTGGAAGTTGATCTGGCTGCTCGAGGTGAACAACAGGGGCGCCAGAGTGCTGCCGCCGAGTTGAACGGAGAGTCCCGAAATATTGGTCGGCAGCGGGTATTCGGTGGCGCTGACCGGCGAGGAGAGAGGGAAGTCCCCGAACACCGAGGCGACGCTGCCGGGGACCACTGCGGCCGAGTAACTGGCGCCATTCGCAGTGCTGCCTGTGCCCGTTTGGGCTACGACGAGCGGCACGCCGGCAATCGAAATCACGGCCGAGCGATCGTCACCGGAGTTGGCGGCGGCGGCGAGCGTGATGGTCGCCGCCCCAGTGCCTACGGTATTGCCGGACCAGGCAATCCATTGGGGCAGGCTTTGAACCGCCCAGGGACAACCAGGGGCGGTTTGGATAGTTGCGACGAGGTTGCCGCCGGAGGAAGCGACGGCCGAAAACGATAGCGGGCTGACGGTGTAGGCGCAGGAGGCGCCCGAAGGAGTCAGCACACGCACGCGATCATTTCCGGTATCCGAGATGTAGACGTTCCCGGAAGGGTCCGCGGCAATGCTGGACGGCGCATTCAGGGCTGCGTTGGCCGGTGGGGTGCCATCTGCCACCGTTGCACCGGCTCCGGCGACAGTCGTGATTACACCTCCGGAGACTTTGCGAATGCGGTAGGGATCGCCTGCGATATAGAGGCTGCCGGAGGAGTCCACGGCGACGCTCGATGGGTAGCTCAACCCGGCGCTGATGGCCGGGCCATTGTCCCCGCTGTAGAGAGATCCGTTTCCCGCGACAGTCGTGATCACTCCGCCGGAGACCCTGCGGACACGGGAATTGTTCGTATCCGCGATGTACAGGTTGCCGGCGGAATCCACGGCAACGCCCTCGGGGAAGTTCAATTCGGCATTGATGGCATCGCCGCCATCGCCGGCGAAACCGCCGGTCACGCTGCCCGCCACGGTCATGATCACGCCGTTCGAAACCTCGCGAATGCGGTGGTTATTCGTGTCGGCGATGAAGACATTGCCAGCGGAGTCCACTGCGACGCCGGACGGGACGTTGAGTTGGGCGGCGTTTGGCGGACCGCTATCACCACTGAAGCCACAAAATCCATTTCCCGCGACGTTGGCGATCACGCCGTTTGAGACTTTGCGGACGCGGCAATTGTACGCGTCGGCGATATAAAGGTTGCCCGCGGAATCGACGGCGAGGCCGTACGTGGTACCGTTCAATTGCGCGGCAGTGGCCGGGCCGTTGTCGCCGCTGGAGCCCGGAGTCCCGTCTCCGGCGACGGTTGTGATCACGCCCTTCGAGACCCTGCGGACGCGTCCGTTGCGAGCATCGCCGATGTAGAGATCGCCGTTGGAATCCACGGCAACGCCGGAGGGCAAATCCAATTGAGCACTCGTGGCGGGTCCGTTGTCGCCGCCAAAGCCCGTTCCATTCCCGGCAATGGTGGTAATGATGCCGCCGGAGACTTTGCGGATGCGGTTGTTGGAACCGTCGGCAATGTACAGGTTGCCTGACGAGTCGAAGGCGATCCCCGACCCGGAGCCCAACAGGGCACTGGTGGCCGGACCGTTATCGCCGAGCGAGGCGCCGCCGCCGGCGACGGCAGTAATGATTCCGCCCGAAACTTCGCGAATAAGGTTCCAGCCGTCGGCGATGTAAAAGTTTCCCGCGGAGTCAGTGGCGACGCCTTCCGGGCCGCACAATTGGGCACTGGCGGCGGGGCCGTTGTCCCCGTTGCCGGTTTGGCCGAAACGCATGAAGGCGCTGCACAAGCCGGCTCCCGCCACGGTGGCGATGATTCCGTTCGAAACCTCGCGGATACGATCGTTCAGCGTATCGGCAATGTAAATGTCGCCGGCGGAGTCCACTGCGACACCGGCGGGCTGATTGAGCTCGGCGCTGGTCGCCGGACCGTTGTCACCGCCGAAGCTTGGTGTCCCGCTGCCCGCCACGGTGGTGATCATTCCATTCGAAATCTTGCGGATGCGGTTCCCGGCTGCGTCGGCGATGTAGAGGTTGCCGGCCGAATCGAGGGCGATGCCAACGGGAGTGTACAAGAGAGCGCTGGTGGCCGGGCCGTTGTCGCCGAGCGAGGCGCCGCCGCCGGCCACTGTGGTGATGATTCCATTCGAAACCTTCCGTATGCGGCCATTACCCGGGTCGGCGATGTACACGTTGCCGGCGGAGTCCACAGCGACGCCCGCCGGGTAGGCCAACTGCGCGCTGCCGGCCGGACCGTTGTCGCCGCTGAAGCCGTAGGTTCCATTGCCCGCGACCAGCGTCAGCGTACCGGATGTGGAATCCAGCCGCAGGACGATGTTGTAGTCCTGCGCGACGAAGAAGACGTTGCCGGCGGAATCGACCACGATTCCGCCGGAAGCGCTGCCGATACCGGCGGAAGTGCCGGAAACGTTGACCGGCAAACCGCCTCCGGCGATTGTGTCGATAGTGTAGGTCTGGCCGAAGGCCAAACCAGTTGCGGCCAGGACCAACATCAAGCGGCGCAGGGTTCGCCCGTCGTTCCTTCCGAAACCCCGGCTGGTGTTGGCGCGGGTGTCAACTAATTTCATTGGAACTGGAACCAGTTCACGTTGCCTGCCGCACCTACGACGCCGTTCGAGAAGACGAGATACAGATTCTGCACTCCCGCGGCGCTGGAAACGGTTGCTGTGACGGTCTGCCACGTCTGCCAGCCGCCGGTATTGGGGATGGTGGCCTGCGCGAGCAGCGGTCCGGTGGGACTGCCGGAATGAAACTCGATGGCGGCGGGGCTACCGCTGCCGTTCGCCACCCGCACCGAGACCGAATGGACGCCTGAACCGAAATCGATGTTCTTGTATTCCGCCCAGTAGCCGGGAGTGGCATATCCCATGTCGAAGCCACCGTCCGTGTCGGCGCAGGGTTCGGTTTGGAGGCCGCTGGACAGCGTTGCAGTGCTGACCTGGTTGTAACTGGAAGCCTGGATCTGGGTGGTTGCGGGTATTACGGGAACCCAGCACTCTCGCCGGCAGGAGTCTCCCAGGCCGGTGTCCCACTGAAAGGTGGCGCCGGCGTAAGAGGGCAGGGTGTACTGAAACGACGTTCCGTACCAGACGACCTGGAACGTCTGGGTTGACAAGGAATCGTTGTAGACCACCAGCACGCGCGGCCGGTCGCGGGACTCGGAGCGATCGGGGCCAGCGATGCCGGTGTGGCGAAGCGGGTTGATAAACGCCGCACTGATAAGGCCCGCTGCGTTGTTCGACCACACGCGAACGGCTCCGGGCAGCACGAACTTGCTGAAATGGCCCAGCGTGTAATAGTCGATGTTATTTGTAACCGCGCCGGTAACGGAGTTGACTGTAATCAGGCCGCTGCAGGTGCCGCAGCCGCCTTGAATGAATGGTCCCCGGTTCTCATCGAGCGCGAGGCTCCATTTGACATAAGACCGGCTCCAGTTCCGCATGGAGTGGATGATCATTTCGAAATCGGTCTGCTCTTCGTCGTAGATCCACGTTCCGCCCGAGGCTTCCGTGACATACTGATTCAACTGCGGGAAGAGGTTGTGCAGGGTGGTCATGGCGCCGGGAGGGCCGCTATACCAATGCCAGGCGACGCCCGCGATTTGCGTTGAGCCGGCGAGCGTCGCATCCGCGAGCACCGTCTCCGGGTACGACGGCGCGTCCCAGTTGTGGTCGTAAACCAGAATCTTCGTGTCGATGTTGGCCGCAGCCAGCGCGGGCAGGACGTAGTTCTTCAAAATGTTGAGCTGGTCCGGGGGACCCATGTATGAGCCCGGATAATCGGCGGGAACGTTGAGCGGTTCATTCTGGATGGTGAGGTAGTCGACCGTCACGCCGGCGGCCTGATACGCCTGCACATACTTGACGAGGTAGTCGGCGAAGGCGGTGTATTGCGCCGGGAGCAACTGGGATAAGGTGGCCGACGTACCGCCCAGCATGGAATCGTTCCCTTTCATCCAGGCGGGCGGGCTCCACGGCGTGCCGAGCATTTTGATTTGCGGATTGATGGCCTTGGCCTGCGCGAGCAGGGGGAGGATGTCGACCTGGTCGTGGGCGACGGAAAAGCTGGCCAGACTCGGATCGGTGGCGCCGTACGAAAGGTCGTCGTAGGAATAGATGGACCGCGCGATGTCGGAAGCGCCCATGGGGTTACGCAGGAAGCTGACGCCGATTCCCTGGGTACGGCCGAAGATGGATTCGATCACGCCGCCGAGCCCGGTCTTGGGGACGACTTCGTTCAGCAGGTAAGCCGCGGAATCGGTCATGGAAGCGCCGAACCCCTCGATGGTCTGCCCGGTTTGGGATTCGGAAATGAAGATGGACGGAAGCTGGCTGGAAGTGCCGGGCGCAAACGACACCGGCGGTTGCGGCGCCATCAGCGTTTGCCGATCGTCGGTGGTCAGCCAGACGTTGACGACCTGGGCGCTGGCCAGCGCACCGCTCGCGGCCCAGAGGCCCAGCACCGCGAGAACTGAAGACACCCTTCCCCAAAGCATGGCTGGTCTCAACTTTCATCGTAGCGCAGGAACTCTCCGCCGACCCTGTTCCGGAAGAGGTTTTCACCATCCCCGCCGTGTACAAAGAGGCTCCCCCGGAGTACCTGATGCGAAGTCTCCTGGGCGCCCTCTTTGCTCGCCCCAATACTGGCTGGTCTGGCCTGTAGGAGGAAACATCTCGCGCGCCCAGCGTCTCTTCCCCCACAATCCTGCATTCTCCCCGCCTCCGCTATCGTATACATGAATGGAGGTTGCCGTGAAGCTTCTGATTCTGGCCGGTGCCGTGGCGGGATTTCTGGCGGCGCAGACTCCCGACGTAAACTCCATCATGGCCCAGGTTGGCATCAACCAGGCCAAGAGCCGGGAAGAGCGCGCGCAGTGGATCTACCAGCAAAAACAGCTCCTGCGCATGGTCCGCTCGAGCGGCAAAATCGCCCGCGAGGAGCACCGGGAATACCTGGTGCTGCCGGACCGCCGAGGGGTCAAGAAAGAGCTCACGAAGTTCGATGGAAAATAT
>Ga0181521_10004201_pt1 | contig 16566 bp, 15 predicted proteins | sample PEATcosm2014_Bin_32_FD_119764 | JGI IMG/M metagenome (GOLD analysis project Ga0181521, IMG submission 119764) | Peatland microbial communities from MTU Mesocosm Facility, Houghton, MI, USA - PEATcosm2014_Bin02_60_metaG | ecosystem: Environmental > Terrestrial > Soil > Wetlands > Peat | place... | reverse complement strand
TCCGAGAGCCGGACCTCCTCTTCGTCCTCGTAGGTCGAGTAGTGGTACGGGGTGTCGGCCGCGAACTCGGCCGCGCAGGTGTCGACGGTCTTGAAGGTCGGGACCACCCCGAGACCGCTCCGGGCCGCCCGGACGGTCGCCTCGTCGCTACCGAGCAGGTAGGCGAGCTGGGGGTCTGAGAACCCGAGCCGCTTGAGGCGCCGCCACTCGGCCCGGCTGAGCGACCCGAGCGCACCATCGCCGTCAGCCCGGCGCCGGTCATCGACCGAGCGGCGGGCCTCGCTGATCTGGGTGATCTGGGTGAGGAACCACGGGTCGATCCCGCTGCGGGCCGACACCGCATCGACCCCCAAGCCGCGTCGCAGGGCCTCTTCCACCTCGAAGATCCGGTCAGGGCTGGCCACCGCCACCCGGTCGAGCAGCGTCGCGTCGTCGAGCTCGAACTGCGCCGTCTCGCCCGGGTCGGCGTTCAGCCCGTGGCGGCCCTGCTCGAGCGAGCGCACCGCCTTTTGCAAGGACTCACAGAAGGTTCGCCCGATCGCCATCACCTCACCGACCGACTGCATCTTGGTGCCCAACTTGGCCTCGGTCCCGGTGAGCTTCTCGAAGGCGAAGCGGGGGATCTTGGTGACGACGTAGTCGATGGTCGGCTCGAAGCTGGCCGGGGTGGCGCCGGTGATGTCGTTGGCGATCTCTGAGAGCTCGTAGCCGACCGCGAGACGCGCCGCGATCTTGGCGATCGGAAAGCCGGTCGCCTTGGACGCGAGCGCCGACGAACGGGACACACGCGGGTTCATCTCGATGATCATCCGGCGCCCGTCGGCCGGGTCGACCGCGAACTGCACGTTGGAGCCGCCGGTCTCGACCCCCACCCGACGCATGCAGGCGAACGCGTCGTCGCGCATGGCTTGATACTCGACGTCGGTCAGCGTCTGGGCCGGCGCGACAGTGATCGAGTCACCGGTGTGGACGCCCATCGGATCGAGGTTCTCGATCGAGCACACGACCACGCAGTTGTCCGAGCGGTCCCGCATGACCTCGAGCTCGAACTCCTTCCACCCGACGATGGAGCGCTCCACCAACACCTCGCTGATCGGGCTGGCGTCGAGACCGGACGCGGCGAGCAGCGCCAGCGCGTCGGGGTTCGACGCGATCCCCGAACCCGAACCGCCGAGGATGAAGCTCGGTCGCACGATCACCGGGAACCCGATCGCCCGCGCGATCGCTTCGGCTTCGGCGACCGAGTGGGCGAACCCGGACTCGGGCACCTCCAGCCCGATGTCGCCCATGGCCCGCTTGAACAGTTCACGGTCCTCGGCCGTCGCGATCGCCTCGGGCCGGGCCCCGATCACCTCGACGCCGAACTCCTCGAACACGCCCAACTGCGACAGCGCCATGGTCAGGTTGAGCGCGGTCTGGCCACCGAGCGTCGGCAGCAACGCGTCGGGCCGCTCGCGCTCGATGATGGCGGCCACCACCGCCGGGTCCAGGGGCTCGACATAGGTGCGATCGGCGGTCGCGGGGTCGGTCATGATCGTGGCCGGGTTGGAGTTCACCAGCACGACCCGATAGCCCTCCTCGGCGAGCACCCGGCAGGCCTGGGTGCCCGAGTAGTCGAACTCGCAGGCCTGGCCGATCACGATCGGTCCCGACCCGATCAACAGGATGGACTCGATGTCGTCTCGACGCGGCACCCTCAGGTCCCCCCGCCGGGGACCCCCGCGCGCATCAGGGCCTCGAACTCGCCGAACAGGTAGCGGGCGTCGTGCGGGCCCGGCCCGGCCTCGGGGTGGTACTGGACGCTGAACGCGCCGACACCACGCACGGCGATGCCCTCGAGCACCCCGTCGTTCAGGTTGACGTGTGTCGTCTCGGCGCCCGGGACCGAGCCGGCCTCCAACGCGTAGTTGTGGTTCTGGCTGGTGATCTCGACGGTGCCGGTGGCCAGGCGGCGCACCGGGTGGTTGGTCCCGTGGTGGCCGAAGTGCAGCTTGTAGGTGCGCCCACCGAGAGCCAGCCCGAGCAGCTGGTGCCCGAGGCAGATGCCGAAGATGGGCACCTTGCCCAACAGGTCGGCGATGGTGTCGATCGGGCCGGCCAGCGGAGCGGGATCGCCGGGCCCGTTGGAGAGGAACACGCCGTGGGGCTCCATGGCCAGCACGTCGCTCGCCGAGGTGGACGCGGGGACGACGGTCAAGGTGGCCAGCTCGCTCAGCTGGCGCACCATGGTCTCTTTCACCCCGAAGTCGAACACGACCACCCGCGACGGGCCGTGCCCGCGGGTGAGCGGCTGGGCGATCGTCACCTCGCTGACCAGGTCGCGCCCGGTGGTCGAAGGCGCCGTGGCGGCCGCCTTGCGCACCGCGTCTTCGCCCCGCGTCCCCATCGCGCATGGCAACGCGCCCGCCTCGCGCACGTGGCGGGTCAACCGGCGGGTGTCGACGCCGGTGATGGCCGGGACGCCGGTGCGGACCAAGAAGTCCTCGAAGCCCTCCTCGGAGCGCCAGTTGCTCCCGACGGCCACCAGGTCGCGGGTCACGATCCCGTTGCAGAACGGGCGGGCGGCCTCGTTGTCGTAGCCCGTGGTGCCGTAGTTGCCGATGTGGGGATAGGTGAACGCGATCACCTGCCCCGCGTACGACGGGTCGGTAATCACCTCTTGGTAACCGCTCAGCGCGGTGTTGAAGACGAGCTCCCCCGTCGCCACCTCGACCGTCCCCAGCGCGCCGGCGGCCTCGCCCTCGAACACCGTCCCGTCGGAGAGCACCAGCAGCGCCTCATCGCGAGCCGTCATCGCTGGAGCTCCGCGTCGATCACGACCGGGAACCCCGCGTAGACAGTGTGGCGGACCCGACCTCGCAGCGTCGTCCCGGCGAACGGCGTGTTGCGGCTGCGGCTGGCCTGTCGGTGGGCGTCGACGGTGAAGCTGGCCTCGGGATCGAACACGCACAGGTGGCCGGCCGCGCCGACGACGATCGGTCCGCCCTGGGCGAAGGCCGCCGGGCGCTGCGCGGTCGACACCCGGGCGATCGCGGCCGGCGCGGAGGTCAACCTGGCCAACACCGCTTCGGGCGAGAGCACCCCTTCGAGGGCCCGGATCGAGACGCTGAGAGCGGTCTCCAGTCCGAGCATCCCCGGGGGAGCCTGGTCGAAGGGGAGGTCCTTGGCCTCGGGCGGGTGGGGGGCGTGGTCGGTCGCGATCGCGTCGATGGTCCCGTCGGCCAACGCAGCGGCGAGCGCCTGGGTGTCCTCGGCCGTCCGCAGCGGTGGGTTGACCTTGAAGGTCGGGTCGTACCCGCACACCGCGGCGTGGGTGAGGGCCAGGTGGTGCGGGGTCACCTCGGCGGTCACCGCCAACCCCTCGGCCTTGGCCGCCGCCAACAGCGCCACCGAGCCGGCCGTGGACAGGTGCAAGAAGTGCATCGGCGCGCCCGTCTGACGCACCAGGGCCAGGTCGCGCGCGAGCATCGCCTCCTCGGCTGCCGCGGGGATCCCGGGCAGCCCGAGGCGGCTCGACCAGGCGCCGTCGTGCATCGCCCCGCCGGCCGCCAGTTCGGCGTCCTCGCAGTGCTCGGCCAACGTGACCCCGAGCCCGCGGGCGTACTCGAGCGCCCGCCGCATGACGGCCCCGCTCTGGACCCCCGACCCGTCGTCGGTGAACAGGCGGATCCCGAGCGCGGCCAACTCCCGGAGCGGGGCCAGCTCCTCGCCGCGGCGCCCGAGGGTGATCGCGCCGGCGACCAGCACCTCGCAGGGCTGGTCCCGCCCCAGCGCGAGCACCTCCTCGGCGACGGCCGCCGAGTCGATCGGGGGGTCGGTGTTGGGCATCGCCACCACCGCGGTGAAGCCGCCCAACGCGGCGGCCCGGGTGCCGCTCTCGACGGTCTCGGCCTCCTCGGCGCCGGGCTGGCGCAGGTGCGTGTGCAGATCGACCAGGCCCGGGCTGACCAGGCAACCGGCGGCGTCCAGCACCACCGCGCCCGCCGGCACGCGGGCGTCCTCGCCGACGGCGACGATCACCCCGTCGGCCACCACCACGTCGGCCCTCGTCGTCCCGGTCGGCCCGACGACGCTCCCGCCGCGGATCACCACGGTCGGGGCCGCCTCAGCCACGCGTGCTTCCGAGCCCCTCGAGCGCGCTGTCCGCGCCAAGCAAGAGGAACAGCACGGCCATGCGCACCGCGACCCCGTTGGTGACCTGGCGGGTCACCACCACCGAGGGGAGGTCGGCCACGTCCGAGGCGATCTCGACCCCCCGCACCATCGGCCCGGGGTGGGTCACGATGGCGTGCTGACCCAGCCGGCCCACCCGGTCTTGGGTCAGGCCCCAGCCGGCCGTGTACTCCCGGAGCGAGGGCACGAAGGCCCCGCTCCCCCGCTCGGCCTGGAGCCGGAGCAGGGAGACCACGTCGGCACTCGGCAGCACCCCGTCGAGGTCGTCGGCCACGGTGACCGGCCAACCCTCGAGGCTGGCCGGCATCAGGCTGCTCGGCCCGGCCAAGATCACCTCAGCGCCTAAGGCCGAGTAGGCCAGGACCTCGGACCGGGCCACCCGGCTGTGACGGACGTCGCCGACGATCAACACCCGGAGACCGGCGAAGCAGGACACACCGAGGGAGGACGGCTCGACGCCGGCGCCCTCGGCCAGCACCTGGCGGACGGTGAAGCAGTCGACGAGCGCTTGGGTGGGGTGCTCGTGCCACCCGTCGCCGGCGTTCACCACGTGGGCCCGCTCGACCCAGCGCGCCACCTGCTCGGGCGCGCCCGAGGAGCTATGACGCAGCACGACGGCGTCGATGCCCATGGCCTCGATCGTCTCGACGGTGTCACGCAACGACTCGCCCTTCTTCACCGACGAGCTGGCCACGGCCAGCGACAACACGTCGGCCGACAGCCGCTTGGCCGCCGTCTCGAAGGAGAGCCGGGTCCGGGTCGACTCCTCGAAGAACAGCGTGGCCACGACCTTTCCCCGCAAGGTCGGCACCTTGGGGATCGAACGCCGCTCCACCTCGGCGAACGCCTCGGCGACCCGCAGCACCTCGGCGATCCCGTCGGCACCCAGATCGGCCACCGACAACAGGTGGGGGCCGATGGTGGTCCGGATCGCCGGCTCGGTCTCGGCCTGGGTCGGGTCGGACTGGGTCTGGTCGGACTGGGTCTGGTCGGTCAGGCTCACTTGGCCACCAACATCCCGATGGACACGCCGTCCTCGCTGACGTCGACCATCTCGTCGCGCCGCGTCGGCAGGTTCTTGCCGACGTAGTCGGGCCGGATGGGCAGCTCTCGGTGTCCCCGGTCGACCATCACGGCCAGCTGCACCGACTTGGCCCGCCCGAAGTCGCTGAGGGCGTTCAAGGCGGCCCGGACGGTGCGCCCGGTGAACAGCACGTCGTCGACCAGCACGACGATCATCCCGGTCAGGTCGACGGGGATCTCGGTGGCGGCCTCGGGGAGCACCGGGCGCAGCCCGATGTCGTCGCGGTAGAAGGCCACGTCCAAGGTGCCGACGGGGACTTCGTCGTCCTCGGTCTCGTTCAGGATCTCGGCGATCCGGAAGGCCAGGCTCACGCCGCCGGTCTGGAGGCCCACCAGCACGACGTCCTCCAAGCCCCCGTTGTGCTCGGCTACCTCATGGGCCATGCGCACCAGGGCGCGCTGGACGTCGGCGGCGCTCAGGACCTGAGCGGTGGGAACGAAGCGGCCACCGAGCGGACGGGTGTGACTGCGCTCGCGTTCGGCCATGCTCCTCCTGTCCGTATGGGCCTCACGGGACCCATTTGACGGTCAGGCGCCCACGTTACCAGGACCCGCCACCGCCAAGATCGGGTGGCGCGCCCGATCTCGGTCGGCCTCGGTCACGCGCGCCTGGCCCGACGGGTCGCAGGACTTCCCTATCGCTTGGCGTTGATCGGAAACGACTGCTGGCCCGGCCCGGGCCCACCCGATGTGCCGGCGCGCCGCTGCGGATGCCGGAAGTGCTTGCTCAGGGTCTCCTCCTGGTGCTGGTAGCTGGACCCGACCGCCGAGCCGTAGAGCACGTCGGGTGGCTCGAGCATGTGGTCGAAGGTCAGCTTGCAGACCCGTTGGCCGTGCTCGATCATGAACGGCACGTCGTGGGCCCGGACCTCGAGGGCGGCCCGGGACCCGTCGTTGGGCCCGGCGTCGAACCCGAAGCCGGGATCGAAGAACCCCGCGTAGTGGGTGCGCAGCTCGCCGCTGGTCGGGTCGTACGCGGTCATCTCGGAGGCCAGCTCGGGGGGGATCGACACCGCCTCGTCGCTCATGAGCAGGTAGAAGCGCTGGGGCGCCAGCACGATCCGGTTCCCGCCCTCCCGCCGCACCGGCTCGAAGTACGGCGCCGGGTCGATCGGTGCGGTCCCGGTCAGGTTGAGCCGCGGCGCGTTCTGCTTGGCCTGATACCCGACCCGGCCCTCGCGGTCTCCCCGCAGGTCCAGGCTGAGGAAGAGGCCGTCGGCCAGGGCCAGCTCTGCGGGCGGGACCGGGACCCCGCCGCGCAAGAGCAGATGGTGGGTCTCGGCGTGGAAGCTCGCGATCTCCTCGTCGCTCAGCTGGGTCTTGCCGACCGACAGCCGGAGCTGGTTGAGGGTCAACCCCTCCTTCACCAAGATGGCGAACGACAACGGCACGATCTCCAAGAAGAGCGGCCCCCGGTAGCCGGCCGCCACCTCATCGAAGCGGAAGCTGTGGTCGGTGATCACCCGGGTGAACACGTCGACGCGACCGGTCGAGCTCTTGGGGTTGGCCTTGGCCCGGATCCCCTCGGGCAGGGCCAGGCGCTCCTTGAGCGGGACGAGATACGGCCGGTTGGTCTCGAGCACCGCTCCTTCGTCGCGCAGGTCGAGCTCGTCGATCACGTGGTCCTTCAGCTTGCGCTCGACCGTGTCGGTGCCCGGGAGGAAGCTGCACCGCATCCGATAGGCCACCTCGCCCAGGCGAAGGTCCAGGCTGGCCGGCTGCACGTTGGACTTGGGCACCGGATCCTCGGCCGCGATGGCGCCGGTGGCGATCGCCTCGAGGAGGAACCGGCGCGGCAGGACGCCCGAGGCGCCCGGAGGGAGTCCGATGGTCGGTTCGGGCGCGCGTGGGGACACGGCAGCCGACGATAGCGGTGGCCTACCCCTGTCCCGGGTTGGCCAGCGGTCCGGTCCCTACCGGCCGGCCAGGACGTCCACGATGGTGGACAAGACACCGTTCACGAATCGGCCCGACTCGTCGGTCGAGTACACCTTGGCCAGTTCGACCGCCTCGTCGAGGACGACCGCGGCCGGCGGGCCGTCGGGATCGAGCAGCTCGGCGGTGGCCAGCCGGAGCACCAGGCGGTCGACCACGGCCATGCGCTCGGGGGACCATCCGATCGACGCGTCCGCCACCAGGGCGTCGGCCTCGACCGCGTGCTCACCCACCGCAATCATCAGATGCGCGCAGTAGGGGTCGGGCGCCACGGGCAGGGCGGCCACCACCGCCCCGGGCGTCTCGCCCTTCATCTCGGCCTCGTAGAGCAGCGAGAGGGCCCGCTCCCGGGACTGGTGACGGGTGGCACCGGCGTCGGGGGCCACGTCCCGCCTCAGGCTCTGGTCAGGTACTCACCCGTGCGGGTGTCGACCTTCACCAGGTCACCGGGGTTGACGAAGAGCGGCACCGAGATGACGAGCCCGGTCTGCAGGGTGGCCGGCTTGCGGGCGCCCGACACCCGGTCGCCCTGGATCCCCGGCTCGGTCTCGGTCACGGTCAGCTCGACGGCCGCCGGCAGGTCCACGCCCACGATCTCGCCCTGGTAGTTGGCCAGGTTGGCGCCGTCGCCCTCCTTCAAGAACTGGGCCATGTCACCGAGCGCCTGAGTGCTCACGTTCAGTTGGTCGTAGGTCGACGTGTCCATGAACACGTAATCGTCGCCGTCTCGGTACAAGAACTGCATGTCGCGCTTGTCGATGATCGCCTGTTCGAGCTTCTCGTCGGCCCGGTAGGTGCGATCGATGACCGCGCCGGTGCGGACGTTCTTCAGCTTGGTGCGGACGAACGCGCCACCCTTGCCCGGCTTGACGTGTTGGAATTCCACGACCGTGAACAGCCCCTCGGGCAGGTCCAGCGTCATCCCGTTCTTCAAGTCGTTGGTGGAGATTGCCATCAGGCGGCGACGTCCTTCGTAAAGCCAGTGAGAGAGCGGCTGCCGTCTCCGGTGACGACGAGGGTGTCCTCGATGCGGACGCCGCCCAGTCCGGGGAGATAGACACCCGGTTCGACGGTGACGACAACGCCTGGCACGAGGATAGCAGTGCCCAATTGGCTGACCGTCGGGGCCTCGTGGATGTCGAGGCCGACACCGTGGCCGGTGCCGTGCTCGAACCGCTCGGCCCAACCGGCCTGCGCGATGACGTCGCGACAGACGGTGTCGATCTCCTTGGCGGCCACGCCGGCCCGCACCGCCGCGACGCCGCGGGCCTGCGAGTCGGCCACCACCGCAAAGACGCGAGCCATCTCACCGGTCGGCTGGCCGCCCAGCCAGAACGTGCGGGTCATGTCGGAGCGGTACCCCTCGAACGTCGCGCCGAAGTCGACGACGACGGCCTGGCCCGGCCGCAGCGCGGTCGGGGTGGGCTGGTGGTGCGGCTTGGCCGAGTGGGGACCGGCGGCCACGATCGTGTCGAAAGCCCGGTCCTCGGCCCCCCCGCGGCGCATGGCGGTGTCGAGGGCCAGGGCGAACTCGCCCTCGGTGAGCGTGGAGGCGGCCGACACCTCTCCCAGCATGGGCAGCACCTCGGCCAGCGCGCGGTCAGCGATGGCGGCCGCCTTGGCCATCCGGTCCAGCTCGCCGGCGTCCTTCACCTCGCGCAGTCCCTCGACCACCCCGACGGCCGGCACCCCCTCGGCCTCGTCGTCGAAGATCTCCCGCCAGCGCCTCGACGCGGCCCAGGTCACGCTCTCGGCCTCCAGGCCGACCCGACGCGCCGATGCGGCGACGAGCGACGAGCGAACCGCCGAGCGCTGGTGCTCGGCGTTGCCGACGGCGATGTCCAGGCTCGCCGCCACGCCGGCCGCCTCGACCTGCTCGGCCGACTGGGTCCGGTACCGGCCGTCGGTGGTGAGCACCGCGCCCTTCGACGTCACCACGACCACGCCCGCCGATCCGCTGAACCCGCTGAGGTACCGGACGTTGGCCAGGTTGGTCACGATGAGCGAGTCCACCCCGGCTTCCTCGAAACGGCCCCGCAGCTTGTCGAGGCGCGACGCCACCTCGAGGGGGGCCAGGTCGCCCTGGGTCGGCGTCATCGCGCGCCTCCGATCATGATTGGTCAGCCCCCGCCCTCGGGCGCCGGGCTCGGTTCTTGGGGCGCCGCTTCCCCACCGTCGAGCAGGCGCCGCACCGCCTCGATGGCGAGCTCGTAGCCCAGCGCGCCGAACCCGGCCACCAGACCGTCGGCGACCGGCGCCACCACCGAGGTGTGGCGAAACGGCTCTCGCCCGGCCGGGTTGGAGAGGTGGAGCTCGACGACCACGCCGTCGAAGGCGGCCAGGGCGTCATGCAGCGACCACGACGTGTGGCTGAGCGCCCCCGCGTTGACCACGATCGCGGCGGCCCGGCCCCGCGCGCCGTGGACGGCCTCGATCAGGTCCCCCTCGTGGTTGGACTGGAAATGCTCGAGGGCCAACCCGAGCCGGGTCGCGCACGCGCTGGCCCGGTCCACGCAATCGGCCAGGGTGGCGGTCCCGTAGATCTCGGGCTCCCGTTGGCCCAGCAGGTCGAGGTTGGGCCCCGACAACAGCAGGACGAGCGGACGATCGGTGGCGTCGGTCATGGCGGTGTTCCCATCTCGGCAAGGGTAGCGATGACGTCATCCTCTCCCACACCGCCGACCGCCTCGACCCCAGAGGGGCCATCGAGCACGAAGGTGAGATCGTGGCGCGCTTTTTTGTCCCGGCCCATCGAGACGACCAGGCGCTCGGGGTCCGACCAAGCCGGCAACTCGGTGCGCAGATCGAAGCCGGCCACGACCCGGCGGTGCAGCTCGACCCGGGCGTCGTCGATCCGATCGAGGCGCCGGGCCAACAGGGCCGCGAAGACCAGGCCGATGGCCACCGCCTCGCCGTGGGCGAGCTCGGCTCCGAGGGCGGCGTCGAACGCCTGGGCCTCCAAGGCGTGGGCGAGCGTGTGGCCGTAGTTGAGGATCATCCGGGTGCCCTGTTCGGTCTCGTCGGCCGCCACGACGGCCGCCTTGATGGCGACGCAACGCGCCACCTGCTCGTCGATGTCGAGCCCGAGTAGCGACGCGTCCGGGGTCCCTTTGCCCAAGAACGCGTACTTGGCCATCTCGCCGCGACCGCACCGCCACTCGACCGGCGGCAGCGTGCCCAGGGTCTCGGTGTCGCAGAGCACCGCGCTCGGCTGCCAGAACACCCCCACGAGGTTCTTGCCCTCGGCGATGTTGACGCCGGTCTTGCCACCGATCGCCGCGTCGACCTGCGCCAACAGGGACGTGGCCACGTTCACGCAGCGGGTCCCGCGGTGGTAGACCGCCGCCGCGAAGCCGGCCACGTCGGTGACGATCCCGCCGCCGAACGCGATTACCACGTCCGAACGGGTGAGCCCGCTCCGGGCGAACTGGCCACAGAGCGTCTCGACCGAGGAGAGCGACTTGGACCCCTCGCCCTCGCCCAGCATGTGCACGTCGAAGGGCACCGGGCAGTCGAGGTCCTCGAGCCACCCCGCCGCCGCGATCGCGGGCTGGGTCACCACCGCCGCGTGCCGCACCCCGGCCAGGCTCGAAATGACCCTCGCCAACTCGTGGCGGGCGCCGGGGCCGATCACCACGTCGTAGGAGCGGTCGGCCAGCTCGACCGGCACGACGATCATGGCGCGTCGCCCTCGAGCGCGCCGCCCTCGAGCGCGCCAAGCGCCGCCGCGGCCACCTGCTCGGGCGTTTTGTCGTCGACGTCAACGACGGCATCGGCGAGCTGCGCGTAGAGGAGACGGCGGACCGCGTCGAGCTCGGCCAAGGCCTGCTCGGTGTCCCCGTCGAGCAAAGGCCGCCCGGCCCCGTCGCCGACCCGGTCGGCCAACGTCTCGACCTCGGCGCGGAGCCACACCACGGTGCCGCTCCGGCGGATCAAGCGGCGGTTGTCCGGATCGAGCACCGCCCCGCCCGCCACCGACACCACCACGGGCTCGATCTCGAGCGCCCGCACCAGCGCCGCGCGTTCGGCAGCCCGGAACGCGCGCTCGCCCTCGGTCCGAAAGATCTCGGGCACGGTGTGCCCGGTCGCCTCTTCGACCTCAGCGTCCGAGTCGAGGTGCGGCCACCCGAGTCGTTGCGCGGCCAGGTGACCCACGGTCGTCTTGCCCGACCCCATCATCCCGATCAGCAAGAGACGGTTCGGACGGTGCTCTGCTGCGCCATCGACCATCACTCGACCGGTGGCGGCACCGACGGGGTCTCGCCGAGCGCCTTCATGAAGCCGTCTCGGTTGCGGAGCATCTCGGCCAAGGAGTCGCCGCCGAACTTTCGCAGGGCCTCAGAGGCGAGCACGAGCGCCACCATCGTCTCGGCCACCACCCCCATGGCCGGGACCGCGGTCACGTCGGTGCGCTCACGGAAGCTCACGCCCGCTTCCTTCGTCGCGACGTCGACGGTTTCGAGCACCGGACGGTTGAGGGTGGCCAGAGGCTTCATGGCGACCCGGGCCACGATGAGGCCTCCGATCGACGTGCCGCCCTCCACGCCACCGGCCCGGTGGGTGTGGCGCCGGTAGCCGCCCGAGAGCGCGGCATCGGGACCGTCGGGCTCCCAGTAGACGGCGTCGTGGGCCTCCGAGCCGCGGCGACCAGCCACGTCGAAGCCCTCACCGAGCTCCACCCCCTTCACCGCCTGGATGCTCATGAGGGCCTGGGCTAGCTGCCCGTCCAGCTTGCGGTCCCAATGGACATGGCTGCCCAGCCCGACCGGGACGCCGTAGGCGAGGACCTCGACCACGCCGCCGAGAGAGTCGCCATCCTTGGCGGCCGCCTTGATCTCGCTGACCATCCGCTCCTCGGCGTCGGGGTCAAAGCACCGCACCGCCGACTCGTCCACCCGCTCGAGGTCGGCGGGCGTCGGGCGCAGGCCGCGCTCAGCGCGGGCCGGGCCGAGCTGGATGACGTGGCTGACCACGCTCACCCCGAGGTGACCGAGCAGCGCCTTGGCCAGGCTGCCGGCGGCAACCCGAGCCGCTGTCTCCCGGGCCGACGCGCGCTCGAGGACGTCGCGCGCGTCGGCGAAGCCGTACTTCTGCATCCCGGCCAGGTCGGCGTGACCGGGCCGGGGCTGGGTGAGGACCGTGATCGGGGCCCCGGGGTCCGGCGACATCTCTTCGGTCCACTTCGGCCACTCGGTGTTGGCGATCTCGATCGCCACCGGTGAACCGAGGGTGCGCCCGTGCCGGAGCCCACCGATCAGCGTGATCTCGTCCCGCTCGAAGCGCATCCGGGGGCCGCGGCCGTAGCCGAGACGGCGCCGGGCCAGCTCGTTTTGGATGTCGGGGGCGCCAAAGGGCAGCCCCGCCGGGACCCCGTCCACCACCACCACGATCGAGCGACCGTGCGACTCGCCGGCCGTCAAGAAGCGCAACACGCCCTCAACCTACCTGGCCAGGTGCACGCGGAAGGTGGCCGAAGCCGAGGTCGTGGGTGATCGATCAGCTGTGATGCAGCCAGATGTGCACGGCCCACGGGCCCCACAGCACCCCGAACGCGGCGCCGACGGTGAGCGCCGGCCCGAACGCGAAGCGGGTCTTTCGCCCCGTCCCCTGGCTCGCCATGATCGCCACACCCACCACCGTGCCGGCGACGAACGCGGCCAAGAACCCGACGTAGAGCTCGCCGAAGCCGATCCACCCGAGGGCGGCCCCGATCACGCCGGCCAACCGGATGTCCCCGTAGCCGAGGCCGCGCGGGAAGAACCACCACAGCACGAAGAAGACGGCGAAGGCGGCCACCCCGCCGATGGCCGCTTCGCCGAGGGCACGCCAGTGGCTGTCGACCGCCGAGGCGGCCACGAGACCCACCGCCATCGCGCCGAAGCTCGGGTACAGGATCGAGCGCGGCACGATCCCGAGCCGGATGTCGACCACCGAGACGGCGACGAGGCCGACCGACAAGGCGCAGTACGCGGCGAGCGCCGGCACCGCCCCCAGTCGGATCGCCAGGAGGGCGAACACGCCGCCGGTGACGATCGCTGAGATCGCGAGTTCGCTGGCCCCCGGGGTCCGAACGGCGACGGCGACCTGCGCGACGGGAACGGCAGCCCCCTGGACGGGTGCCGGCCCACCGACGGCATCGGTCCCAGGGTCGGGAGGGGGCACAGGGGGCCGGGTGATGCGGCCGGTGACAGAGTCGAGAAAACCACCGGTGACCAATCCACCAGCGGCACAGCCGGCGACCAGGACGACGTTCACAACGCTCCTTGGCCAGGTCGGCTCAGTAGTAGGGGTTCTCTCCCCCCGTGTGGTCGGTGACGTCGGCGATCCGGACCACCTGAGGCACTTCCTCGCGCAGGGCGACCTCGATCCCCTGGGTGAGGGTCATCCGGGACATCGCGCAACCCTGGCACCCGCCCGAGAGGCGCAGGTAGGCCACTCCCTCGGCGGGGTCGAATGCGACGAGGTCGGCACGCCCGCCATGGGCGGCGATCGACGGGTTGATCACCCGGTCGAGCACGGTGAGGATCTGCACCGCCACCTCACCCTCGAGCCCGGCCGCCAGCACCTCGGGCGGCACCCCGGGTGCAGCCTCCTCGGGGGTCGGGTTGTTCGGGTTCACGAGGACCAATCCGCCCGCACCCTCCTCGGACCACTCCAACCGGGCGCCGCGGAGGCGGTCGACGCTCGCCGACGGCACCACGATCGTCAGCTCGCCGTCCGCGAAGACGGCGTCGTCCTCGGCGGCATCGCGCCGGGCCTGGAAGTAGAGGTCGTAGGCGAAGTTCCCGCCCTGGACGCCTCGCACCTCGAGCCACAGAGCCAGGTTCTCGGTGTCGGGCTCGCCCGCCATCGCCTCGCTCACGACCTTGCGGGCGTCCTCGGTCACGGTTACCAACGCGCCGACGATCTCGTCGTGCTCCAGCTCTTCTACGGAACGGGCCATGGCCGCCATCATAGGAGCCCAGGCCGCTCGGCCACGACGTGGGGCGCCGGCGCGACCGGCGCCCACCGCGGGCGCGGACCGCCGATCGTCCTAGCGGACCTCGACTTGGTCCAGATACTCGTCGCGCCAGAACCCGTAGCGCTCCTCGGGCAGGTGTAGGGCATGGGTGGGGGCCAGCGCCTCGACGAAGGGCCCGTCGTGACTCACCGCGACGATGGTGCCCTTCCAGGCACCCAACATGGCGCCGACCGCGGCCACCGACCCGGGGTCGAGGTTGTTGGTCGGCTCGTCGAGCACGAGGAGGTTGGCCCGACCGGCGGCCAACATGGCCAGGCTGAGCCGGGCCCGCTCCCCGCCCGAGAGCGACCCGGCCCGTTGGGCCGCCGTGGCACCGGTCAACCCGAACGACCCGAGCAGCGACCGGCGATCGGACTCCTTCACCAAGACGGCGTCGTCGAGGTTGTCGAGAGCACACCGATCGAGGTCGATCTGCTCGTGCTCCTGGGCGAAGTAGCCCACCTCGACCTGGTAGCCGAGCGTGACCGTCCCGTCGGTCGGGACCTGGATGCCCGAGAGGCAACGCAAGAGCGACGACTTGCCGGCACCGTTGCGTCCGATCACGACGACTCGATCGCCCCGGTCGACATCGAAGTCGACGTCGAGCAGCACCTTGTGGTCGCCGTAGGCGACCGCGAGGTCCCGCACGGTCAGCACGATCGCGCCGGACCGTACCGGTTCGGGGAGGGAGAACTTCACCTTTCGCTCCCGCTTGATCACCTCGGTACGGTTGGCCTGGAGCTTCTTCACCTGGCGGTCGAGGATCTTCGCCTTGCGGGCCTGGGCCTCCGTCGAGTGCCGGAACTTGTCGGCCTGGGTCTTCATCTTGGCGATCTGGGCGCCCTCCATGCTCACCGACTTCTCCCGTTGGACGATGTCCGCGTGCAGCTGGGACCGGAACGCGCTGTAGTTGCCCTTGAACTCGGTCAACCTGCTCGAGGAGAGCGCCAGCACCTTGGAGATGGCGTTGTCGAGCAGCTTGAGGTCGTGGCTGACCAAGAGCAGCGAACCCGGCAGGGTGGCCAGCTCGTTCATCAACCACAACTTGGCCGAGCGGTCGAGGTGGTTGGTCGGTTCGTCGAGCACCATGATGTCGGGCTCCTGGAACAGGACCCTGACGAGGTCGACCCGACGCCGCTGGCCTCCGGAAAGCGACGCGATGTCGGCCAACAGCACCTCTTGGGGGAGACCGAGACCGTCGGCCAGCCGGCCCAGCTGGCTCTCGACCTCGTAGCCGCCGGCCAGGCGGTAGCGCTCCTCGAGCGAACTGAACGCCGCGATCCGTTTGTCGGTGTGTGACGCCGTCAATTCTCGGCGCGCGCGGTGGAGCTGGTCGTCGAGCACGTCGAGCCCGCGCGCCGAGAGCACGTGGGAAAAGACGCTCGAGTCGACCCCGAGGCCGTTGGGCACCGGAACCTGGGGCAGGAAGCCGACGGTGCCGGTCGTCTGGACCTCCCCGGTGGCCTTCAAGTGTCCGGGCGTCTCCCCCAGCAAGAAGGCCAGCAGGGAGGACTTGCCGGCACCGTTGGCGCCGACCAAGCCGACCTTGTCCTTCGGGCCGATCACGAACGTCGCGTCGCGCAGCAACGTCCGAGCTCCCAGCTCGATGGTGATGTCGCGACCGGTCAGCATCCCAACATTGGACCACGCCGGTGAGCGCCCCTCGGACCGCCACCGATCTCGGCCCCCCCGTTCGCCGGTTCGCTCGCGGTCTGGTCGCCTTCGATCCCGTGAACGAACTCAACTCGTGCTGTGGCGAGAGAACGAACTGAGGAAGTGCGGCGACGAGATATCGTCATCGCTCGATGGCCCAACAAGCAGTTCCGCATGACGCGCACGAGTGGGTCAGCTTCGAGGACCCCGACGAGGAACGGACGTGGGTTTTCGACGTCACCTTCCTCACCTCCAACTGGACCTGCATCTTCGGGCGGGGTTGCCAGGGCGTCTTGACCGGTCCGGCCCCCGAGCTCGTGCACGGGTGCTGCTCCTATGGCGCCCACTTCACCGACGCCGCCGACCGTCGTCGGGTGGAGAAGATCGCCGCCACCTTGACCGCCGAGCAGTGGCAGTTCCGGTCCAAGGCCAAGAAGGGTGGCATCGCCAAAAAGAACCGATCCGGAGAGACCGTCACCAGGATCGTCGACGGCGCGTGCATCTTCTTGAACCGCACCGACTTCCCGACCGGGCCCGGCTGCGCGCTGCACCAGGTGGCCCTGCAACGAGGCCGCAACCCACTCGAGCTCAAACCCGAAGTCTGCTGGCAGCTCCCGCTGCGCCGTGACGACAACGTCGACGACGACGGGCACGTGACCACCACCATCGCCCAGTGGGACCGAAAGCATTGGGGGCCCGGCGGCGAGCAGTTCCACTGGTGG
>Ga0181521_10004195_pt1 | contig 16592 bp, 15 predicted proteins | sample PEATcosm2014_Bin_32_FD_119764 | JGI IMG/M metagenome (GOLD analysis project Ga0181521, IMG submission 119764) | Peatland microbial communities from MTU Mesocosm Facility, Houghton, MI, USA - PEATcosm2014_Bin02_60_metaG | ecosystem: Environmental > Terrestrial > Soil > Wetlands > Peat | place... | reverse complement strand
TGCGGTCCTCGCCAACGGTTGGCGCGCAGTCCGGCGGCGGCCGGGTGCCGCGCACCGGGACCGTCTCGCTGTTGTCTCAGAATCCCGATTCGTGCGACGGTGTGCGCTGTTTCCGTGCCGGTCCGGTCAGGCCGCCGCCTCGAGGTCCTCGCCGCCGACCTCGTCGAGCAGGGTCAGCAGGTCGGTCGTGCCGCGGACCAGCGCGTCGATCAGCGCCGGGTCGGTGGGCAGCGTCACGTGGCGGAAATACGCCTTGTTCCGCGGCGTGACGCCGCGGTCGTGACGGATCTGCGCCGCGGCCACACCTTCCTCCAGCACGAAGGCCTCGGCCTTGGCGATCGCCTCGGGCGAGGGGGGCGGTGCGGAGCCGGCTGCTGCGGGCGGCGGCGCGGCGAGGCTGGCGGCCGGGCGCCGCGGCGCGACAGCCGGCGGCACGGGGGCGGGCGGTGGCGAGGCGGCCGCGGCGGCCTGGACGGGCGGCGGCACGACGGCCGGCGCGGGCACGGGGGGCGCGGCGGCTGCGGCCTGGACGGGTGGCGGCGGCGCTTGCGGTTCGGCTTGCGGTGGCGCGGCAGACGCCGCCGCTGGGGCCGCCTTTGCGGTGTTCGCCACCGCTTCTGCCGCCAGCCGCACCTTCTGCTCCCGCTCCAGCGTGCGCTTCGCCGCGCGTTCCTCGCGCATCATGCTGGCTGCCTGGGCGCAGCAACGGGTCATCTTCGCGAAGTCCTCGCGGTGAACGCCGGCCAGGCGCAGGCCCTCGACGGCACGGGCGCCGCTGAGCACGATCCGCACGGCGAGGTGCGCTTCGTAGGCGTCGCCGGGGCGCAGGGCTTCGAACGTCTCGACCGCGGTGGTGAGGCGGCGTTGGCGGTATTCCGGCTGGTCGAGGACGGGCGGCGGCAGGGAATTGCCGATTTGGACGTAATATTCGTGTTTGGCGGTGGCGGAGAGGGCGGACATGGACGTGGCTCCGGGGTAGTTAGTGGGACAGACCGTATGCGACAATATAACTAACTAACTAACGCGTTCAAGTGGCTCGGCGCGGCGGCGCGGCGATTTTGCCTTGGTTCAGCGTGCGCGGGGATGTAAGCCGGCTATCCGGGCGGATCACGGCGCTGGCAACGGCACCGCGCCCGTGGTTGGCACGGCGCTGGACGGCTGGGTTGGACGACTTGGCCGGAAGGGGACGGTCCGCCTTGGACAACCGGCACGCTGGGGCGGACATTCGCGCCCGCACGACCCGGTAGCGGCTTGTCGACCCGAAGCCGACCTTCCGCGACCCGTATGGTTTGTCGCCGACATGGTGGCAGATGTTGCCGGCGGATTGATCGGATGCCGTCAGCGGTTCGGGGGAGCGACGGCCTCCCCGATTCTGGACCCGGGCATGATACCTGGCGTTTCACGGATGGAACTGCAGCGTGGCGCCACGTAACGCGGTGCATGCCACACATTGTGCACGTGGAAGCCACACAAGCGTTCACACAATGTCAACCGCCGCAAGGACCGATACTCCGGCGATGCCAACCGCGACCTAGCTCATGGACAAGCTATCTGGAATTTATATGGGGCCAGCGGCATCATTGCGCGACCCGCGAAAATACGGGTTTGAAAATGGCAGGGTGAACCATGGAGACCGCCAACGACGATTTCATCGTCGGCTTGGTCAAGGGCAAGCTTGGCGAGGTGATGGACCGTCTGCAGCGTGAGCGACCCGAACTTCCGCAGGCCGATCGCGATACGGCGACGGTGCGCCTCGGCCACAAGGAAGTGGCAGAAGCTTTGGCCGCGCGGCCGGATTTGGCGGCGCGCTTTGGCGACATGGCCGCCGAGCATTTCCTGGGGGCGGTCGTTAGCGATTTGCGCTCCACGCGTTCGTCCTGAAACACCCGGCAACCTCGTGGCCGACGCAGCCTGAGGTAGACAGGGTCGCCTGACGTAACCCTGCACCATCGGTAGATCACCGCACGCGACCTCCACGCGGCTGGGCGATGGTGGCGCTTGATCCAGGTCAATGCGCTTGGATCGCACCCGCCCAGAATATGAGCAGTTCTCCTGGTTCTGCTGCCCACGGATGCGACCGACACGACAGTGGTGAAGACCGGTGCTTATGACCGTCGCGATGCTGGCACCGTTGGCAGCATTCTTCGCACTGTTCATCGGCCTGCGGGTTTTGCGGAGCATCTCATCCACCCTCATCTCTAGGGGAAGGCGCATGGTGTTCACGGTCGTCATGTTTTTCGTGCTGATGGCATGCTATGTTGCGATGTTGGGGCTGGTGAAGTTCTCCGAGAACGTCATCGCTGAGCCACAGTTCGTGCCGTTGGGCGATGGCACTGCGACTAGCACCACACACAGCGCCAAATCTCACAAAAAATCAGCATGATCGGGTCCGTCAGGCCACCCAGATCAATCCGGAGATCGCCATGTTGTCGGTATATGTCCTCACGCTGCTTGTCGTGCTCCTGGTGATTTATCTGTTCTATGCGGTCATTAACCCCGAAAAACTCTGATCGGTACGCGCCGACGCTCGCAAGCTTCGAAGGAGTTCCTCATGGCGGTCGCGGCCTGGCTCCAGATCATCATAACCCTGCTCGCAATCTTTCTCCTCAGCATCCCGACGGGCCGCTACATGGCCCGGATCGTCATGGACCAGAGGACAAGGCTCGACTGGTTGTTCGATCCGATTGACAACGCGATCTATTTCCTCGTCGGCCGCAAGCTCGCCCGCCAGCCGATGACGTGGCAGGTCTATACTCTCCATATGCTGGCGACCAATATGGTCATGGCGCTGATCATATACTTGGTGCTGTCGTTTCAGGATCAACTGCCGCTCAACCAGTTGGGCTTCCCGGGAATGGAGGCCTTCCAGGCGTTCAACACCGCGGTCAGCTTCATCACCAACACCAACTGGCAGAGCTACGGCGGTGAGACGACGCTGTCGAACTTCAGCCAGATGGGCGCCATCACGTTCCCGATGTTCACCTCGGCCGCGACGGGCTTCGTGGTGGCGATGGCGTGGATTCGCGCCTTCACGGTTACCAACGGCGGTGCCGATCTTGGCAACTTCTACCGGGACCTGATCCGCTTCCTGACCCGTGTCGTGTTGCCGATCTGCTTCGTCATCGCTCTGGTGATGATCTGGCAGGGCGCGGTGCAGACCCTGGATGCGAGCGTGACCGCGCATACACTGCAAGGGGCCGATCAGACGATTGTCGTGGGTCCTGTCGCCTCGCAAGGCACCATCGAGCTCGTCGGCACGAATGGTGGCGGCTTCTACAACGTCAACGCCGCGCATCCGTTCCAGAATCCAACGCCCTTTACGAACATCATCCTCATCGTTCTGATGGCCCTCCTGCCGGCTTCGATCGTCGTGACCTTCGGCGAGATGATCGGCAACCGGCGCCAAGGCTGGGTGCTCTACGGCATCATGGGCGCGCTGTTGTTGCTATTTCTGCTGCTCTGCGTGCTGCCCGAGCAACGCGGTACGCCGGTGCTGGCGCAGGCCGGGATCGAGAACACTGCGACCATGGATCAGCCGGGCGGCAACATGGAGGGCAAGGAGGTTCGCTTCGGCATCGCCGGCAGCGCACTGTTCGCGGAGATCACGACGGCCTTCACGACGGGCGCTGTCGACTCCGCGCATGACAGCTACACACCGCTGCCCGGTATCTCGATGTTTGGCGGCATGATGCTGCAATGCGTGTTTGGCGGGAAAGGCGTTGGTTTCCTTAACGCCTTGATCTACGGCATCATCGCCGTCTTTGTCGCGGGGCTGATGGTCGGACGCACGCCCGAGTTTCTCGGCAAGAAAATTGAGAAGCCCGAGATCGTCCTCGTCTCACTTGCCTTGCTCATCCATCCGCTGGTCATTCTCCCGATAACCGGCTGGTCGATGCTGGCGCCCTACGCCCTGTCCTCGCTCGGCAACAACGGCATCCACGGCTATTCCGAGGTCCTCTATGCCTTCACCTCCGGAGCAGCGGACAATGGCTCGGCCTTTGCCGGCCTCAATTCCAATACGCCCTGGTTCAACCTGGCGATCGCCGCCGTCATCTTCATCGGACGCTATCCCGCCATCATCTTCCTGATGGCGGTTGCCGGTTCAGTCGCGCGCAAGCCGACCACGCCGGCAACAACCGCGACGCTGCGGACCGACACTGTCACGTTCGGCGTATTCTGGTTCATGACGATTCTGATCGTGGGCGCGCTGACCTTCTTTCCCGCTCTCGTCCTGGGACCGATCGCCGAGTACTTCGCCATGATGCACGGACTTAGCTTTTAGCCGTCACACTCGATCCGCGGTCGTTGCTGGAGAAATCTCGTGGCACCTAACGAACAAACTATCGTGGACAGCACGCCGCCCGCCACCGAGTTCCGCGGCGTGCGACCGAAAGGCGCCTATACCGCCGGGCTGTTCTGGCGGGCCTTCAAGGATTCGCTCATCAAGTTCGACCCGCGCGTACAGATCGGCAATCCGGTGATGTTCGTCGTATGGGTCGGGGCGCTGGTGACCCTCGCGCTGACGTTCGAACCGAACCTGTTCGGACCCTCGGGTGCCTCGCGTGGTTACAACGGCATCGTGACGATCATCCTCGTCGTGACGGTCTGGTTCGCCAACTATGCGGAGGCCCTCGCCGAGGGTCGCGGCAAGGCGAAGGCCGCCGCGCTGCGACAGACAAGGTCCGACCTGACCGCCATCCGCGTGCTCGAGGATGGGCGCAAGGAGACCGTCCAGGCAATCGACCTGCGCAAGGATGACATTGTCCGGGTGGAGAAGGACAATGTCATGCCGGCCGACGGCGAGGTCATCGAGGGCACCGCCTACGTCAACGAATCCGCCATCACGGGCGAGTCCGCGCCGGTGCTGAAGGAACCGGGAACCGACATGTTCTCGTCCGTGACCGCCGGAACGACCGTCGTCTCCGACTGGCTGCTCATCCGGGTCACCACCAATCCTGGAGACACGTTCCTCGATCGCATGATCCGCCTTGTCGAGGGGGCCAAGCGGCAGAAAACCCCGAATGAAATCGCTCTTACCGTGGTACTTTCGGTCCTGACGCTGATCTTTGTCATCGTCGTCGCGGCGATGGCGCCGGTGGCTGCATATCTCCAGGCACAGATCAATGTCGCCGATCTGGTGGCGCTGCTGGTCGCGCTGATTCCCACGACCATCGGCGCGCTGCTGTCCGCGATTGGCATTGCCGCGATCGACCGGACGGTGCAGTTCAACGTGCTGGCCATGTCGGGCAAGGCGGTCGAAGCGGCCGGCGATGTGCAGACGCTGATTCTCGACAAGACCGGAACAATCACCCTGGGGGACCGCCAGGCAAGTGACTTCGTCGCGGTGTCCGGCTGCCCGGAGAACGACCTGGTTCAGGCCGCATTCCTCGCGTCCTACTTCGATACGACTCCGGAAGGTAGGTCCGTCATTTCGTGCGGTCTGACACGTGGCGCCCAGCTTGTGCCCGGTCTCGACCAGGCGAAAGGATTGGACTTCTCCGCGCAAACCCGCATGAGCGGCATCGACCTGCCGGACGGCAGGATCATTCGCAAAGGCGCGGTGAGTGCTGTCGTCCGGCATGCGGCCGAGCAGTTTCATCGGCCGGCACCCTCGGATCTTCAGACAATCGCCGATCGCGTCTCGGGGATGGGAGCATCGCCGCTCGCCATCAGTGTCAATGGCGACATTCTTGGCATCGTGGTTCTCGCCGATACCTTGAAGCCGGGCATTCGCGAGCGCATGCAGCAACTGCGCAAGATGGCCATTCGCACCATCATGGTCACCGGCGACAATCCGATTACCGCCCGCACCATCGCGGCCGAGGCGGGGGTCGACGATTTTGTTGCGGAAATGGAGCCCGAGGAGAAACTTCGGTTGGTGCTCCGGGAGCAAAGCAAGGGGCGGCTGGTCGCGATGACCGGGGACGGTACCAATGATGCACCAAGCCTGGCGCAGGCGGACGTGGGTCTCGCCATGCATTCGGGAACAATGGCGGCCAAGGAGGCGGCCAATCTGGTCGACCTCGACTCCGATCCGACGAAACTCCTCGACCTCGTCGCGATCGGGAAGCAGATGCTGATCACGCGAGGGGCGCTGACGACATTCTCCATCGCCAACGACGTGGCAAAATATTTCGCCATCATCCCGGCGATGTTCATGATCGCGCTTCCCGGTCTGGTCGCGCTGAACGTCATGGGATTGGCAACCCCGCAGAGCGCCGTCCTGTCGGCGTTGATCTTCAACGCGCTGATCATTCCGGCGCTGATCCCGTTGGCACTGCGCGGCGTGCGGTTCCGCGTCGAAACCGCGGCAAACCTGTTCTCGCGCAACCTATGGATTTACGGCGCCGGCGGCCTGGTCGCACCGTTCATCGGCATCAAGCTGATCGATCTCGCGATTGCACCGCTGTTTTGAAAGGAGCTTGACATGTTCAGCTATGTCAGCGGCCCGGTGCGTGCTTCCCTGGTGACATTCGTGCTCCTGGGCTTCGTCTATCCCTTTGTCGTCACGGGGATTGGCCAGATGCTGATGCCCACGCAGGCCAATGGCAGCCTTGAAAAGAGTGCCGATGGCACCATCATCGGCTCCCGTCTGATCGGCCAGAAATGGGACGGCCCGCAGTGGTTCCATGGCCGTCCGTCAGCGACGATGGATTTGAGCGACTCCACCAAGGCAGCCCCGTACAATGCTGCCAACACGACGGCCTCCAATCTGGGCCCCACGAGCAAGGCCCTGCAGGACCGCTTGACCGCCGACCGCCATGCCCTCGATCAGGCGCAGCCGGAACTGGCCGGCAAGACGCTGCCTGCCGACATGCTTACGACATCGGGCTCGGGCCTCGATCCCGACATTACGCCGGCGAATGCGTCGCTTCAGGTACAACGCGTCGCCAAAGCCCGTGGTGTGCCGCCGGAACAGGTTGCGGGTCTCGTTAAGCAGTACACGGCTTATCGCACCCTGGGGATCTTCGGCGAGCCGCGCGTCAACGTTCTGCAACTCAATCTTGCACTGGAGCAAGCCTTTCCCAAGAAATAGGGCCAGTTCCGAGCCTCAACGAGCGCGCCGATCTGTCGCTTGCGCAGGCGAAAGGCCGCCGAGACGCGCATGTCCGGCACCGACCTGCCCAACGGGCGGGTGATGTGCGCGCGCGGTCTTGGTGTTTTCGACGAAGCCCCGGTGAACCTGCTGAGCCTCAACCTGTCATTGCAGCAGGCCTGTCCCTATGTCAGATCACGGAAATGAGGCAGAACCTCGCTTTCGGCGACCCATGTCGGGCTGTGCAATCCCTCCGGGAACGCTGTCGCCGCTCATGACGAAGGTCCGCTCCTCACCCAAAGCGCCGATAGCGGGGCCGCCAGCGGCTACAGCCGCCTGCGTCTCCGAAGCAGTCCCCCTGAACCCGGCAACGATCGATAGCCAACCCGTGGTAATCCACGACGCAGCAGGTAACCTCAGCACCATCGAACACGCCGCTACCAAGCTGTCCGCGCTCGTTGACGAGTAAGCGCCCAACGGTTTCGTTGCCCGGGACAGGGTGCCGGTGGGCCCGCCGGACGAGATGCACCCGAGCCCTGAGCGCTGAACCATCGACGCGCCGCCCCGACCGCACGCCGGTTGTGGGCGTGATGGGGATGCCAGGCACGGCAGCGCGAATCGATCCCGCGTACCACCCTATTGCAAGTTGGCCGGTGGCTCGCTAGCGTCTCCTGCACGAACAAAGAACGATCCCAGGGGGGACTGGCGTATGCCTTCGAGGCGACGTCCAGACGGCGGGTTCCTTGGCTGTGCTCAGGGCGCCGATGGCTGACCAGCTAGCCGAGCCGATATGCGATCTCGCAGCGGGAGTCCCTGACCCGCGCCCCATCGATCTCGCGCCGATCCTGCACGTCAAGGCGGTCGCCAAACGCTTCGGCGGCGTGGTCGCGGTGCGCGACGTGTCACTCGATGTGCCGCAGGGTTCAATCGTGTCCGTCATCGGGCCGAACGGCGCGGGCAAGACCTCGCTGCTCAACATGATCTCCGGCTTCTACCGCCCGAGTGCCGGCATCATCACCTTCGAGGGGCGTGAGATCACGCGCAAGCGGCCGAGCGAGATCGCGGCGCTGGGCATCGCGCGGACGTTCCAGAACATCGCGCTGTTCGGCGGGCTGTCGGTGCTCGACAACATCATGCTCGGCCGGCACGTGCATATGCGCGCCGGCGTGCTGCGCAGCATGATCTACTGGGGGCTGGCGCAACGCGAGGAGATCGCCCATCGCGAACGGTGCGAGGAGATCATCGAGTTCCTCCGCCTGCAAGATATTCGTAAACAACTCAGCGGCTCGCTCGCCTATGGCTTGCGCAAGCGCGTCGAACTGGGACGTGCGCTTGCCGTCGAGCCTCGGCTGCTGTTGCTGGACGAGCCGATGGGCGGAATGAACCAGGAGGAGAAGGAGGATATGGCCCGCTTCATCCTGGACGTGAACCAGGAGCGTGGCGTGACTCTCCTGCTGATCGAGCACGACATGGGCGTGGTGATGGACATTTCGGACCAGGTCGTGGTGCTCGACGGCGGCCGACTTATCGCGGCGGGCCGGCCGGATGAGGTGCAGGCCAATCCGGCGGTGATCGCCGCTTATCTGGGCGGTGCGGCATGAGTGCCACCCTCCCCGCGCTGCTGCGGCGCAACGCGCGCGACTGGGGCGATCGCGCGGGCATCCGCGAGAAGGATCGCGGCGTGTGGCAGACCTGGCGCTGGCGCGACTACTTCGCGCATGTGCGCGACTTCGCCGCCGGGCTTTCCGCCGAAGGGTTCGGACGCGGCGACCGGCTCGCCGTGATCGGCGACAACCGCCCGCGCCTCTATGCCGCGCAGCTTGCCGCGCACGCGCTCGGCGGGATCGCGGTGCCGGTCTATCAGGATTCGATCGCGAGCGAACTGGCGTATGTGCTCGACCACGCCGGCGTATCGATCGTGGTTGCCGAGGATCAGGAGCAGGCGGACAAGATCCTGTCGTTGCGCGAGAAGGTGCCGGCGTTGCGGCGTTTGATCTACGACGACCCGCGCGGGATGAGTCACTATCGCGACGCGCTGCTCGCTGCGTTTCCCGCGATCGAGGCGGCCGGGCAGGCGCTGCTCGCAGCCGACCCCGGCCTGATCGATCGGGCGATCGACGCCGGCACGGAGAACGACATCGCGCTGATCGCCTATACCTCGGGCACCACGGGTGCGCCCAAGGGGGCGATGATAAGCCACCGCAGCATGATTGCCGCGGCGGAGAACTTCGCCAAGGCGGAAGGCATCCGCGCAGGCGACGAGTGGCTCTCCTACCTGCCGATGGCCTGGGTCGGCGACACCGCGTTCAGCCTGGCACTGACCCTGGTCACCGGTATGACGACGAGCTGCCCGGAGAGCCCGGAGACGGTGCGGCGCGACCTGCGCGAGCTCGGCCCGACCGGACTGATCGCGCCGCCACGCATTTGGGAAGCGATGCTGAGCGATCTCTCGGTGCGCGCGGCCAATGCCTCGCCGCTGAAACGCGTGACCTTCGAGCGGTTCCGCGCGCTTGCCGAACAGCGCGAGTTGCTAAGAGCAGAGCGCAAGCCGCTACCGGTGTCGCTGCGACTTGGCTGTGCACTGGGCGAGTTCTTTGTCTATCGCCCGCTGCGCGACCAGCTCGGGCTGGCACGGACGCGTGCCTGCTACACCGGCGGCGCGCCGCTCGGCGCGGACACGTTCCGCTTCTTCCGCGGCGTCGGCGTGAACCTCAAGCAGATCTACGGCGCGACCGAGGTGTCCGCGTTGCTCGCGTGCCAGCCCAATGGCGAGGCCGATCCGAACAGCGTCGGCCGGCCGTTGCCGGATGTGGAGTTGCGGATCGATCCCGACGGCGAGGTGCAGGCACGGGCGCCTGGCGTGTTCGCGGGCTACTACCGGCAGGAAGCGGCGACACAAGCCGCGTTCACACCGGATGGCTGGCTTCGCATGGGTGACGCAGGCTTCGTCGATCCGCGTGGCCATCTTGTCGTGATCGACCGCGCGCGCGACGTGGGCAAACTCCAGACCGGCGAGGCCTTCGCGCCGCAATTCATCGAGAACAAGCTGAAATTCAGCCCGTTCATTCGCGAGGTCGTCGCCTTCGGCAACGCTCGGCCGTTCGTCGCGGCGATGATTGCGATCGACATGGGCACTGTGGGGAACTGGGCCGAGCGGCGCGGCCTGGCTTACACCAGCTACATGGATCTCGCGGGCAAGCCGGAGATTGCCGCGCTCATCGCCGCGGAACTGGAAAAGTGCAATGCGTCGTTGCCCGCAGGGCAGCGGGTGCGCCGCTTCCTGCTGCTGGCGAAAGAGCTCGAAGCCGACGATGCGGAGATGACCCGCACCCGTAAGGTGCGCCGCGGCTTCGTGGCGGAGAAATACGCCGCGGTGATCGAGGCCCTCTACTCCGGCGCCGAGAGCGTGGAGACCACGCTGGAGATCACCTACGAGGACGGCCGCAAGGCGATCGTGCGTGGCACGGTGGCGATCCATGGCGTCGGGGCGAGCGAGCCGCGGCGGGAGGCGGCTTAGCAATGCTGCCGACCGCACCAATGGCCCGGTTAGCATGAGATGAACTGGAACTTCACCTTCCTGCTGGTTACCAACGGCGTGCTCATCGGACTGATGTACGCGCTGATTGCCCTCGGTTTCGTGCTCGTCTACAAGGCGACCGACGCGATCAACTTCGCGCAGGGCGAGTTCGTCATGGCGCCGGCCGTCATCGCAGCGGTCGTCGCGGCGGCCGCGGCGAGCTTCTGGCTTGGCGTGCTGGCGGCGCTCGCCGCGATGGTCGCCTTCAGCTTCCTGCTTGAACGCGTCGTCCTGCGCCCACTGCTGGGCCGGCCGGTGGTCGCCGTCATCATGGCGACAATCGGCCTCGCGGCCATACTGCGCGGAATCGTGCCGATGATTTTCGGCGTCGACACCCGCACGATCGAGCTGCCGCTCGGCGACGATCCGATCGAGATCGGTCCGCTGGCATTGCAGCCGGTGCAGGTCGCCGGCGCGGCGGTCGCCGTTTTGTGCCTGGTCGTATTCACCTGGTTCTTCCGCAGCAGCCGCGTCGGCGTCGCGATGCGGGCGATGGCGGACGACCAGCAGGTGGCAACCGCGATGGGCGTCAACGTGACGCGCTATTTCGCCCTCGCCTGGGCCATGGCCGGCATCGTCTCCGCACTCGGCGGCGTGATGTGGGGCGCGATGCTGGGCGTCGATGTGCAACTCGCGCTGGTCGGGCTCAAGGTATTCCCGGTGGTGATCCTGGGCGGCCTCGATTCGATCGGCGGGGCCGTGCTGGGCGGCCTCATCGTCGGGGTGGTGGAGAACCTGGCCGCCGGTTACCTCGACCCGCTGGTCGGCGGCGGGACCAAGGATTTCGCGCCTTACGTGCTGATGGTGATCGCGCTGATGATCCGGCCGTACGGCATGTTCGGCACGCGCCGGATCGAGCGGGTATAGCGTCATGATCCACCGCGAAGCCGGCGTATTCAAGACCACCTACGCCGCCGACATGGCGCTGTTTCCGCTGCCGATCGCCCGCAAGGCCATCGGCGGCATCATCGTTTTGCTCCTCGCCGCGCCGCTGCTGCTGGGCGAGTATGGGCTGTCGCAGCTCAACCTGATCTGCATCGCCGTGGTCGGGGCGCTCGGGCTGAATATTCTCGTGGGCTATACCGGCCAGATCTCGATCGGGCATGGCGCGTTCATGTCCGTGGGTGCCTATACCGCCGCCAATCTCGCGGTGCGGCTCGGGCTGCCGTTCTGGATCACCTTGCCGGCCGGCGGGCTGATGGCGGCGCTGATCGGTGCCGCTGTGGGTATCCCGAGCCTGCGCATCAAGGGGCTCTACCTGGCGATCACCACGCTTGCCGCTCAGCTTATCATCGAGTGGACGATCAACCACGTGCCGTTCGTTTCGGGGGGCGCGCAGGCATCGATCCCGGTGCCGAAGCCGTCGCTGTTCGGGTTTCGCTTCGAGACCCAGCGCGAGCTGTACTTCCCGCTGCTGGCCGCCGCGGCGGTCGCGACCGTCGCCACGTTGAACCTGGTGCGCAGCCGGTTCGGCCGTGCCTTCGTCGCCATCCGCGATCAGGACATCGCCGCCGAGATCACCGGCATCGACATCTTCCGCTACAAACTGCTCGCCTTCGCGATCTCGTCGTTTTATGCGGGCGTGACCGGCGTGCTGTACACCTATTATCTTGGGATTGCGAATTATGAGCAATTCCAGATCGACGTCTCGATCGACTATCTCGCGATGATCATCATCGGCGGGCTCGGTTCGGTGCTCGGGTCGATCCTCGGCGCGGCGTTCGTCACGCTGCTGCCCATCCTGATCCGCGTGGTGATGCAGGATGTGGGCGGGTTTCTGATGAGCGAGAACACGCTTGCCTCGACGATCCCGAACCTCCGGCTGACCGTGTTCGGGCTGGCGATCATCCTGTTCCTGATCGTCGAGCCGGAGGGGCTCAACCGGCTGTGGCGGAATTTCCGCAATTACTTCCGCTTCTGGCCGTTCTCGTACTGACGCAACAAATCATGGGAGGAATAGCATGAACAAAAACATCCTCTGGCAGTCGGTGGTGCTCGCCGCCGGTCTGTTTGCCGCCGCGCCGGCGCAGGCGCAGACCAAGGAGATCGTCTTCGGTATGCAATGCGATCGCACCGGCCCCACCGAGATCGTCGGCTCCAATGCGTGTCCCGGCGTGCATGACTATATCGACCTGATCAACAGCAAGGGTGGCGTCGACGGCTACCACATCAAGCTGATCGACATCGACAACCAGTACAAGGTGCCGCCGGCGGTCGAAGCCTTCCAGAGCGAGAAGCAGGCCGGCGCGATCACCATGGCGGTGTACGGGACACCGATGATCATGGCCGTGGCGCAGCAATGCCAGGACAGCAAGATCACCTGCACCTCGCCCGGCTTCGGCATCGCCGCCTCGGCTGACGGCAAGCTGTATCCGTACGTGTTCCCGTTGGCCGCGGGCTACTGGTCGCAGGCGGCCGGGGCGATCGACTACGCCAAGAAGCAGCTCGGCGGATCGCTCAAAGGCAAGAAGATCGCCTATATGTTTTACGACAATCCGGCCGGGCGGGAGCCGCTGCCGGTGTTGCATGATTTACAGACGATCGAGGGCTTCGAATTGACCGAGTTCGCCGTGCCGCCGCCCGGCCTCGATGTGAATTCGCAGGCGCTCGACATCGCCCAGAGGAACCGGCCTGACTTCGTGCTTATTCACCTGTTTGGCCGTTCGCCCTCGCTCGCGCTGAAGGCACTCAAGGGCAATGGCTATCCGCTGCGCAAGGTGATCGGCTTCGTCTGGGCATCGGCCGAGCCGGATATCGAAGCGGCGGGCGGCTATGCCGCGGTGAACGGCTACAACACGATCCAGTTCGCCGGGGTCGGCAACGACTATCCGGTGAGCAAGGAAATCATTGCGATGTACGCCAAGGAGGGTAAGCCGCCGCCCAAGGAGATGCAGGCGAGCGTCTATTACAACCGCGGCATTGCCTGGGCGGCGCTGCATGTGCAGGCAATCCATAACGCCATCGTCGCCAAGGGTGGCGCCGCGCCGACCGGCGAGGACGTCAAGCACGGCTTCGAGCAAATCCACGACTTCACGCTGGGCGGCATCGTCGCGCCGGTGAAACTTACGGCGGCGGACCACGAAGGCGGCGGTTTCGTCCAGGTCTGGCAGGTCGAGGGCGGCAAGCTGGTGCGCAAGACCGATTGGTTCCGCGCCTATCCCGAGGTGGTGCAGAAGCACGTTGCGGCGGCGGCGGCCAACAAGTAGCCCGGCCGCTTTGCCAATCCGTCATGCCTGCGCCGGCCGGCATCCACGATTTTGCCGCACGCATCACGGCAAGTCGTGGATGGCGGGCCTTCGCCCCATGGCCGTCAGGATAAGCGATCGCCGTGCGGATTTTCTCCCCCTCCCTCAAGGGGAGGGGGAGTGTTCTTCTCCGCATCCCGCCTTATCCTGACACCTATGGGGCCTTCGCCCGCCATGACGAATTGCGCGTACACCGTGGCATCAACGACTCGTCCGGGTAAATGAAGATGCTCGTGCTCAACAACATCGAGGTCGTCTACGATCGGGTGATCCTGGTGCTGAAGGGCGTCTCGCTCGAAGTACGGCCGGGCGCGATCACCGCGCTGCTCGGGGCGAATGGGGCCGGGAAGAGCACCACGCTCAAGGCGATCTCCGGTTTGCTCGGCAGCGAGCGGGGCGCGGTGACAAAAGGTTCGATCACGTTCGATGGGCAGCGCATCGAAGGGATGCCGGCCTACGAGGTGACGCGGCTCGGGCTCGCGCAGGTGTTCGAGGGGCGGCGGGTGTTCGAGCACCTGACCTGCGAGGATAACTTGATCGCCGGGGGGCATATCGTGCCCCAGGCTTCGCGGATCCGGGACGGGATCGAACGCGCCTATACCCACTTCCCGCGACTGAAGGATCGGCGGCGGCAGCTTGCGGGTTATCTTTCCGGCGGTGAGCAGCAGATGCTGGCGATCGGGCGAGCACTGATGAGCCAGCCGCGCATGATGCTGCTCGACGAACCGTCGCTGGGCCTGGCGCCGATGCTGGTCGAGGAGATCTTCGGCATCGTTGCCGATCTGGTCGCGCGCGAGAAGCTCACGGTGTTGCTCGTGGAGCAGAACGCGGCAGCGACGCTCGGCATCGCCGAGCATGGGTACGTGATGGAGAACGGCCGCATCGTGCTGGAAGGCGCGGCCGCTGCATTGCGCGAGAACCCGGACGTGAAGGAGTTCTATCTCGGCCTCAACGACGTCGGCGCGCGCAAATCCTACCGGGACGTCAAGCACTACAAGCGACGCAAGCGCTGGCTGACCTGAAGGAGACTGGCATGTCCGAGCATTACGACGAGTTGGAACGACGCGACCCGGCCGCGCGCGATGCGGCGTTGTTCGCACGCCTGCCGGCTGCGATCGGGGCGGCGCTTCAGGCACCGGGTTGGCAGGCGCATCTCGGCGCGCTCGACCCCGCCAGCGTCGACAGCCGCGCCGCGCTGGCACGACTGCCGGTGCTGCGTAAGTCCGACCTGCCGACGTTGCAGAAGCTGGCGCCGCCGTTCGGCGGTTTCGTTCCGGCGCCGATCGGCTCGTTCGGACGGCTGTTCACGTCCCCGGGTCCGATCTTCGAGCCTGAAGCAACCGGACATGACCCGTGGCATGCCGTGCGCGCCTTCTTCGCCGCGGGCTTCCGGCCTGGCGACGTCGTGCTGAACACCTTGTCGTACCACCTGACGCCTGGTGGCTTTATCGCGGACTCCGGCGCCCGTGCCCTGGGCTGCCCGGTGATCCCGGCCGGGCCGGGTAACACTGAGCAGCAGCTTGATCTCATCGAGGCGTTCCGGCCGATCGGGTATGTCGGGGTACCCGACTTTCTGAACATCCTGCTGGACGCCGCGGCGGCGAAGGGCCGCGATGCGGGATGCATTCGCAAGGCCCTGGTCTCCGGTGCCGCCTTTCCGCGATCCTTGCAGGAGAGTTTCGCCGCCCGTGGCATCACCGCCTATCAGGCATACGGCACGGCGGATGTCGGCTTTGTCGCCTTCGAGACCGAAGCCCGCGATGGGATGGTGGTGAATGAGGATATCATTCTGGAGATCGTCCGGCCGGGCACCGGCGATCCGGTGCCCGACGGCGAGGTCGGGGAAGTCGTCGTCACGACGCTCGATCCGCGGCATCCGATGATCCGGCTGGCTTTGGGCGACCTGACGGCGGCGTTGCCCGGCATCAGCCCGTGCGGGCGCACCAACCGGCGCATCCGGGGCTGGATGGGTCGCGCGGACCAGACGGCCAAGGTCAAAGGCATGTTCGTCCGCCCGGAGCAGATCGCCGAGATTGCGCGCCGGCACCCGGGTTTGGGACGGCTGCGCCTGGTGGTGACGCGGCGCAACGAGAACGATGCCATGGCGTTGCGTGTCGAAAGTGCGGCGCCAGAGGCTGGTCTGACGGAGGCGGTCGGCGAAACCTTGCAGGCGATCACGAAGTTGCGCGGAGCGGTAGAGGTCGTCGCGCCCGGGACGCTGCCGAACGACGGCAAGGTGATCGCGGACGAGCGTCCTGTCGGTTAGCCCTGACGCGACATTGGTCATCGACGATAGCGTAAATCCGTTATTGCGACGCTTCGACAATCCTGGACCCTGCCGTCTTGCCCAGGATCATGATGACCTTGAAGTCGTGGTGACCCGCACTGCCTGCTGCAAGCTTGGTCAGATCGCCAGGCAGATTATCCCGTTGCCGTAGCTCCCGGTTATGACGCGGCCTCCTCCCATCCAACACTCCAGGAATTTCGATGCAAATTGAACATTCCGGAAGGCTCTTATTGCGAACTTTGTGGATGCAACCCGAATTGAGGCCGCCAAACACTGGCCGCTGCCGGTGCGGTGTATTGCCAAGGCCAGACCCGCAGTGCCGGTGCGTTAGCGTTTCATTGATTTTCAGCACGGAGAAAGTCGGAGAACACGGTGTTCACGGAGCGAGCGTCATGCTTCTGGCGGAACCATTGACCGATCGGGTGATCGGGCTGGCGATCGAGGTGC
>Ga0181521_10004184_pt1 | contig 16619 bp, 25 predicted proteins | sample PEATcosm2014_Bin_32_FD_119764 | JGI IMG/M metagenome (GOLD analysis project Ga0181521, IMG submission 119764) | Peatland microbial communities from MTU Mesocosm Facility, Houghton, MI, USA - PEATcosm2014_Bin02_60_metaG | ecosystem: Environmental > Terrestrial > Soil > Wetlands > Peat | place... | reverse complement strand
GACAAGAAGACCAAAGAGGGGAAGCTGGCGGCAGCGCCCGCTCCACCCGTGCGTAGGTCTGACGGCAGGGAGGAGGATGGAGCTGAACTGAACCGCGATCCAGCCGAAGTGAAGCAGGAACTCTTTCTTCCAATACACGGCCACATTGAACTATTCCGCGAAGAACTCGCGATCATCGACCATCCGATGTTCCAGCGCCTCAGAAGGGTGAGGCAACTCGGCTTAGCGCACATGGTCTTTCCTGGTGCAACCCACACTCGATTCGAACACTCCGTGGGCGCAGTCCATGTGGCACAGCAGATCGTTGACCATGTGAACAACAACTTTCCGAAGACGGGAAATGATCACGCCCATTGGACAACGGTCGAGATCGATCCGCACACAACTCGCTTTATTCGCCTTGCGGCTCTGTTGCACGATGTCGGCCATCTGCCCTTCGGCCACACGCTCGAAGATGAATTGCATCACCTCAAATCACACGACGGACCAGACCGATTAGAACGCGTAGCAGGGATCCCATTTCCGGAACACGAGGTTGATCAGGCAGTTGTCGATCCGCGGGAAAAGCCAGAGGGTGGATGGACATTGAAGGCACTTATCGATCACCTCTACAAGCCCTACGCGAGCGCATTTGGCGGCCTCGATCCTTTCACAGTTCTGACTCACATAGTGGCGAAGCCGCCTAAAGATGAAACGAAGAAGAAGACTTGGGACGAGGGGGCGCGGGGCTTGGAAGGGCCTATGATGTTGCGGGTTTGCCAAGATATCGTTGGCAATACGATCTGTGCCGATTTTCTTGATTATCTATACCGCGACTGGTATCACATCGGCAAACCCATGTATTATGATCGGCGCCTATTTCAATACATGGAGGTGCGAAAACCCGTGGATTTGGCAGAAGCACCGAGAGAGCCGCGCTTTGTTATCAACGTGGGGGGCGGCGAAAGGATCAGACATGACGCCTTGACGGATATCCTCGAGTTGCTCAATGCACGGTATAAGCTCGCAGAAACCGTGTTGTTTCACCGAACCAAGCTTGCCCTGACCGGGCTTCTGGACCGGTGCCTCTTGGAGATCGGTGACCTCTATAGATATGCGAAGTTTGCCGATGCGAAGCTCATCGAGGACGCGGAGGCGCTCTTACTAAACGCCTCTGACGATGGGCTTGTTTCGGTTCTGGAGCAACTATCCGGCGGCGGAGATGAGATTAGCAAGAAGCGAATCGACGAAATCATAGCGAAAGAAAGGATTGCCTTAAAGGACGACACTAAAGACGACTCGCAGGGTGTCCTTCATGAAGCATCAATCAGCAGCCAGTTTGAAACCCAGAGAAAACTTGTTGCTGATCTGATCGGCAAGCTGCGTAACCGGCAGGTCTATACCCTCGCATGTAAGATCCGTATGTCCGATTTTCGGGGCCACAAGGACCCGCGCTTGCAAGAGTTGCTTCGCCTGTATGCGGAGCCTCGGCGTCGACTGGACTACCTGCGAAAAATGGAGGCGTTGTGTGAACTTCCTCCGGGTACGCTGGTAATGAACTGCCCCCCGGACTCATCTATGAACGCGAAGATCGCCAAGGTGAACCTGCTTATCGAAGATAGAGTGAGCCCGTTTGACGAATACGAAGAAACTGGCACCTTGACTCACGGAGCGCTTTCGGCGCAGGTCAAGCGCTTTTATGAACTCTGGGCTGCCAGCGTATACGTGAGCCGGCAGGTTTGGAATGAGCGGTTGCCAGTCGAGCAGCAGCACTTGAAGTCCGTACTCAAGGAATTCTTGTTTCAAATGGAGCCCGGAAAGGACCCGAAGATCACGCGCTTACAGATGGAACCATCGCTTAAAGTGCTACAAGCAAGAGCTTCTCGATCTGGCAGCCAAGGTCGAAGAACATATAGAGAAACCTCATTCCCCAGCGGCCTGCCATTTGATCTGCCCGACGATAAGTGAGGATGTCATGGCTGATCCGGATATTCAGGGAGAACTGCTGGAACTTAGTCGAGCACTTAGACCGATCGGCAAACCTTTTGTCTCGTTAGTAGACGTCGCTAGTGAACTCGGTGCTGTGGTTTCTTTGCAAATGTGCACAGACTTGGATTCTCCAGGAGCGCAGATCGACCTTCGGAGCCGCCCACCTAAAGTAATCCTATATCGGCTGGGCAGGGTTAACGGGGAGCGTGAGCTCAGGTCCTGGGAAGAAAATCTGCTCAGCGCCCGTGAGCGTTTTTCAATCGCTCACGAGTTAGGTCACTGGATTCTGTTCAGCCGTTTCCGTATTGGACCCCAGACCGACAATCGGACGTATTGGGATCATGAGCGCGCAATCAATGAGTTTGCGGGCCATCTGTTGGCACCAGATTGGCTTGTCGAGCATTGGCTAGAATCGACTCCAAAGGGCATGCCTGTCCCGCCATTTGCGCTGAGGTACTGGGCGGTATCGCTGTGTCGAAGTTCCGAAGACGTGATCGCTAAAAGACTGGTTCAGCATCGGAGTTCGATCGGCTTTTTGCGGCTACTCCTATCCCGACGAAGCAAAGACGGAGCGGAGGTGCTTCAGGTAATGTGCTCTGCCGCAGGAGGGGCCTTGCGATTGCCAAACGAGCGTTCGCATCTCGACGCCCCAGAACTTCGTCAGTTGTTGAAAGCCGAGAAAGTCGGTTCCGCCTCTCTGTCAGAACTTAAGCTTGGACGATGCAAGGCGCAGAGTCTCCAGATCGCGTGGCGCCGCGGTAAGCCGCTGAAATCTGCGGAAACCATTTGGGTCTCATTGTCCGCAGAGGCCAGAGACGGAATGGCCGTTGGGAGCTCCGCGGAGCAGTTGGCCTTCGGGTAGCGGCACCGTACTCGATGGCTGTGTCATTGAAGAGCGGTGGGCTAGGCGTGGCATGCTGTAGCATGGACGGTTATGGCCGTGGGGTTTGAAGACAAAGCGGGTCCGAGGTGGTCGTCCAGCGATGACCGATCAGTGCAAGGGAAAACAGACGCGTACTTCTCAGCGGATGTTGAGACTGACGGGCCGATCCCGGGGCCGTTCTCGATTCTCTCGTTCGCACTGGTGTATGCAGGAACCTTCGACGGTGTCCGTTTCCAACGCCCGGAGGACTACAGACAAACGTTCTACAGGGAACTTAGGCCAATATCCGATACGTTCGAGGTTGAGGCTCTTCAGGTTAATGGTCTTGATCGAAGCAGGTTGTGTCTAGAAGGGGAGCCCCCCGAGCGCGCTATGGGCGCGGCTGCCCGGTGGGTCAGGCAAGTTGCGGGTGTCAGGAAACCTGTACTCGTTGCGTATCCACTGAGCTTCGACTGGACGTGGCTGTATTGGTACTTCATTCGCTTCTCCAAGGATGGGTCGCCGTTCGATTATTCCAGATGTTTCGACATAAAGACGGCCCTCGCCGTTAAAGCAGGCATCCCGATTTCGGAAGCAGGCCGCTCGAAGCTGCTCCCGTCCCTCCGCTCGACCAGGGCACATACGCACCACGCTCTCGATGATGCTGTCGAGCAGGCCGAAATATTCGCAAATATCTTTGAATGGGAGGGTGTCTGTGGGCGTACTCCTTAATGAGCGGCGGACAGCAGCTCAAGAGCGCGTGGAGAGCCTCCGCGAGAGACTTCAGGAAAAGTCGGAGACTCGCGCTAAAGACAAAGCGTGCGTCTACATCACGGGATCGTTTGGTCGGCTCGAAGGAAGCCGGCACAGCGATTTGGATCTCTTCATAGTTGGCAAGTCTGACTCAAACGGAGAGCGACTCCTCAAGTCTCTCGACGAGATCTGCATAAAAGCTGATTTGATAGAGGCATCGCGTGCGCTTGGGTTTCCCGATTTCGATGGCGACGGTGCGTACCTCGAGCACTACACCATCCAACAGTTGGTTAAGACGCTTGGAAAGCCCGAAGATGACGTCGATAACACGTTTACTGCACGAGTTCTCCTGCTTCTTGAAAGTTACCCTCTGCTGGAGAAGGGCGTCTATGGCGAAGTTATACAAGAGGTGATTAACGCTTACTGGAGAGATTACGCCGATCACAAAGACGAGTTCATGCCCGCGTTTCTATCGAATGACATCCTACGTTTATGGAGGACTTTTTGCGTCAATTACGAGGCGCGAACCTCCACCGAGCCGGAAGAGAAGAAGGCAAAACGCAAACTCAAGAACTACAAGCTGAAGCACAGTAGACTCTTAACCTGCTATTCGGCTCTCCTGTACTTGTTGGCCGTGTTTTCTGATCATCAAACTGTGAGCCCTGCTGATGCGATCGACATGATCGGGCGAACGCCGACGGGGCGCCTTGAATGGCTCCTCGACCAACAGCATGTGGAGTCAGCGCATGCGAAGATTCGTGATCTTCTTGAATGCTACGAAAGTTTTCTAAAGGTGACAGATGCTCCCGAGCGTGATCTTGTCGATCAATTCAAGAACGCCGAGACCAGCCGAGAGCGCATGCGGGCAGCATACAAATTCGGCGATTTGGTTTTTGATGTCCTCAGCATCATCGGCCAAGGGCATCGGTTCCACCGGTTGCTGGTCGTCTAGTCTGGGGTTAGCGTGTACCCGAATCGTCAGGCCTAGACTCTCGCGATCCCCCTCGCTGCTAAAGGTCGCCGAGGCGCTCTCGATTTCAGGTCAGCTGATACGCTGTGGCGATGAAGCTCACGATTGAGCTCGGCCGGGAAGCCGATGGCAGCTGGATCGCCGAGGTTCCGGAACTGAATGTTCTGCTGTACGGGGATTCAAGGCAGGACGCGATCAAGAAAGCTCAATCGGCCGCGCGGGAGACTATTCCAGACCGGATCGCGCACGGCGAGCTGCCTCCTGATTCGGCGGTTGCGACTTTCGATGTTGCAGCATGAGCGCCTGGCCAAGTCTTGCAACGGAATCCGTCATAATGTAATCAGGATTTTGTCCCATGATCCGCAATGCCAAAGATCTGTCGCCCGACCAGAGGACGGTCATTGAAGGCCTGCTCGGACGCCGCGTGCTGGAAGACGAGGCGATCAGCATCCGCGCCATCGAACCCCCGCCACTCTCGGATCAGCGGCGGCGCGAGGTGATGGACGAGCTGAGGAAGTATTTCGCGGAAGTGGATTCCCGCCGCGGGCCTGGCTCGGCAGAGGAAGCCGAGGAAGTCCGCACTGAGGCCATCGGAAGCACCCGTCCGGGCTATCGTCCGCACCAGTGAAGATCGTTCTCGACACAACGATCCTGGTTCGAGCGAATGAGCGGTCCCACGGTCTTGCACGCGAATTGCTGATCAATGTCATCGAGAGCAAGCATACGTTGCTGCTCTCGAACGAGATGCTTCATGAGCTTGCGAGGGTGCTCCGCTATCCTCGATTGCGGGCGTTCTACGGTTTACCGGAGAACCTGGTTTTCGACTACGTTAATTTGCTCCGCGGATGCTCGGAGATCGTGACCTTGAATCCTATGGTGACGGCGCCCATCCGGGATGTGAACGACATCGTTGTTATGCAGACAGCGATTATCGGCGAGGCGGACGTATTGTGTGGGCGACTGCGGATTCGACACGGTACGTGGACTGGGCGTCGGGAAAACGCAGCAAACTCGTTCACAAACTGAGGGTCGGTGGCCATGAGTAACTTTAGTGGAAAGCAGTCAGATCACCGCAGTCGAGGTTTCGTGCAAAGCCGAGGCGCCTCCCGATTCGGCCAATGCGACTTTCGACGTTGCTGTGTTTTAGGGCCGCGGAATCTGGAGATCATCACAGATTTTGCGAGCCAGAAATCGTTTACTTCGCGATGCCGCGGAACGGCGGAAGACCTCCGTGCCTTTCGATTGACATATATCGTGTGATTGCCGCCCTCGCGGTGAAACTCACAGCCGTGCTGCTCCAGATGCCGGATGAGGTCGTTGCGCTTCACGCGGCGGGCAGCATCAGCGTCTCCCGAATGACATCGGCGCCCGCCAGCGCCTGCTCGGACAGCTCGCGGTTCGCTTCGAGGACCAGGGCGACGGCTTCTTCGAGGTTTGCGCGCGCTTCGTCGAGCGTTTCGCCCTGCGTATTCGCGCCGGGCAGCTCTTCGACGAACGCGACGTAGCCTTCCGGCACTTTCATGTATACAGCCGTCAATCTCATCTGGGCCATACGCTGCGATCATAGCGCGCCCGGTTGCTGCTGTCCTGACGTTTGTCCCAGCGGCTCGGCCAAAGGTAGCGGATTGTATATACACTGTGCTACCATGGATGTGTGGCCATTTCGGGGTTCGACTGGGACGATGACAACATCTTCCATATCGAGCGGCATGAGTTCACCCCGGAGGAGGTCGAAGAAGTGTTTGTCGGCAGCTACAAGGTCAGGCGAACCCGCGAGAAGCTTTATGTCGCACTGGGCGAAACTCTCGATGGCCGGTTGGCTTTCGTGGTTTTTCGGCGCTTGCGCGGGGGCGTGATTCGCGTAGTTACGGCCCGGGATATGGAAGATAAGGAACGGCGGATATTCCGCCGCAAATAGGTTTGGATCCAATGAAGAAAAAGCTTCCTTCTGCGAAAATGCCCCTTCCCAGATTCCGCTCGGATGAGGAGGCGGCAGAGTATTTCGAGACGCACTCCGTGGCGGACGTGTGGGATCAACTGCCCGCGGGTAAACAAGTGAAGCCGTCCGCGGCTCTGGCAGAGTCGATTCGGGAGCGCCATGCTCGGACGAAATCGCCCATTTCAATCCGGCTGGTTCCCGAACAGATTTTGGCGGCTAAGAAGATCGCCGCAGCGAAATCGGTCGGTTACCAGACGCAATTGCGAATGTGGATCGCCGAAGGGATTCGACGAGAAGCGAAGCGGCACGAAGCGTGAGGCATGAGTACTTTAGTGGAAAGCAGTGAAGTCAGCGCGGTCGAGGTTTCGTGCAAGGCCGATGCGCTGAAGGTCGTTCTCGCCGACGGGCGGACGGTTTCGGTGCCGCTTGCCTGGTTCCCGAGACTTGTTGCCGCCACTCCAAAACAACGGGCAGAGTGGGAGCTGATCGGCGGAGGCATCGGCATCCACCGGGAAACCATCGACGAAGATATTCTGGTCGCCAGCCTGCTGCGGCCCGAGAGTTTCATGCGGCTGCCTGACGGAGCGCCGAAGCGAACGGCGCAAAAAACGCGTCGCCGCTGAAAGCAAATGAAGAAAAGGCTCCCACCCGCGAAGTCCCCCATTTCGATTCGCCTGGTTCCGGAAAAGAAACTTCCTGAATTCAAGAGTGAGGATGACGAAAGGAAATTCTGGGCGACTGCGGATTCGACGCAGTACGTGGACTGGGCCTCTGGAAAGCGCAGGAAACTCGTTCAGCTCAAGCCGTCTCTGAAGACGATATCCCTTCGGCTTCCCGTCTCCATGATCGAGGATTTGAAGGTCCTGGCAAATCGGCGGGATGTCCCTTACCAGTCTCTGCTCAAGGTGTTTCTGGCGGAACGCCTGGCGCGGGAACGACACCCGCAGCCGGAATAGGGCCGAGAATCAAGGCGATCGCCTCGCGCAGGTTCGCGAGACATTCCTCGCGCGTCTTGCCCTGACCGTTGGCTCCGGGCACTTCGGCGCAGTACGCGATATACCAGGGGCCGTCCTGCTCCATGATCGCCGTGAACTCGGTGTGCACCGCTTTATTTTATCGCCAGTCCCCTCAGGCCTGACGGAAAAATAAGGCACACTGGAGGATATGGAGTCGGTCGTCGTTCGCGATCCCGCAATCATGTCTGGTGAACCGACGTTTCGAGGCACACGGGTTCTGGTGCGCACGCTGTTCGATTATCTCGAAGCCGGGCACAGTCTGGAACGCTTCCTGGAGGGGTTTCCGACTGTCAGCCTGGAGATGGCAATGCGGGCTCTCGAAGAAGCGAAAGAATCCTTGCCTACCGCCCGTTAGATGCGGTCCTGCTGGGCTGAAGATCGCTTACGCCCGATGCCGCGTGGTGGAAGACGAGGCGATGGGCTTTCACCCTGAACAACGCGGCTGGTAGCCGCAGCTCCAACAAGCATTGGCCCAAGAGGTGCTGGGCTTTTCCCTTATGCGCCTCGCGTTGCTTTTCGCCTTGCCATTCGCCCTCGGGGCGCAGCTGATACCCGCCGGCCAGCCCGTCCCCCTGGGGCCGAATGCCCCGGTGGTCTTCCTGAACGGCTATGAAATCGATTGCAGCGGCAGTAACTTCTCCGGTACTTTCGGAAACGCGGACGCGGTTCTTCAGGCGAACCAGATCGTCACGCTGTTTTTCGACAACTGTACCGTCCCCAACAAACCGTCCATCGAAGCGCTCGGCGTCGCGTTCGGCCAGTTTCTCGCCGCGCTCAAATACACCGACGGAACGCCCGTCACACAGGTCGACGTGATCGCTCACAGCATGGGAGGACTGATCGTGCGCAGCTATCTCGCGGGCAAACAGGACGTCAGTCCCGCGGCGTTCACCCCGCCCCCTGATCCCGGTATTCGTAAGGTCATCTTTCTGGCGACGCCTCACTTCGGCACCGGCATCGCCTCCGAATTCGGAGTGGACAGAGAGACGGGTGAACTCGGTGTTGGAAGTCAGTTTCTCTTCGATCTGAACACCTGGAACGACGGTACGGACGATCTGCGCGGACTCGATGTTCTGGCGGTCGCCGGAAACGGCGGCACGGGAGAGGAGTCGACGATTCAGGGTTTCGACGATGGCGTGGTGACGCTCACCAGCGCTTCGATCGCTTTCGCGCGTTTGGGCCGAACGCGCGTCGTCCCCGCCTGCCACGCGAATCTGATCCTGCTGACCTTGTTTAGCCTCTATTGTTCCTCTAATGTATTCATTGCGGATATCACGGATTCTTCCAACACGACCGGCCAGATCATCGTGTCGTTTCTGACCGGCACCACGGCCTGGCAATCGCTTGGCCAGGCGATCGAATCGAATCCGGTCGCATCCAATCTCGGCGGGGTGAACATCGAGGCGCAGGATCTGAATGGCATCGAGCAACAAATTAAAAGCGCTGCCATCACGACCCCAGGCGGAACGTTTAACATTTCCATCAACGGAAACATCGCGGACTCCGAAGGATTGACTCCCAATACCAGTCTTTCCACTCTGATCAAATTCGGGGCCGTCACAGTCTCGCCTGCCATAACGTTACCGGCCACCACCGTTCTACCCGTTATCGCCAAGACCGGTCCGGTGATCTCCCGCGCGATTCCGGCGGGCAGCCTCGTTTTCCCCCTCAATGCCGCGCCCGGGGAATTCGTGACCATTTACGGGGCGAATCTGTCCACGACCACTCAGTTGGCCAGCGCGCAGCCTTATCCCGTGCAACTCGCCGATGTACAAGTGCTGGTCAATGGCACGGCCGTTCCGATCGAGTACATCAGTCCCACGCAGATCAATATCGTGTACCCGAGCGTGCCGCCCGCGCTTACGCAGCTGACTGTTACCAACAGCGCCGGCAAGCACGCCACGAACGTGCTCCTTGTTCCAGCGGTGCCGAGCCTGTTCTCGCTGGACAGTTCGGGCACCGGTCCGGCGGCGGCTATAAACGGTATCACGGGGCAAATCGTTGGCGCGGCAAACCCGCTGCATGCCGGCGGTTACGCGTCCATCTTTCTGACCGGTCTGGGGCAGACGACGCCGCAGAACGGACTGGACTACGCGCAGATCGTTCCCTCGGTGTCGATTGGAGGGCAGAGTTGTGTGGTCACGTATGCCGGCCGCGCTCCGACCATAGAAGGTGTGGATCAGATCAACTGTCAGGTTCCGGCCAGCGTTACGGCGGGGCCTTCGGTTCCGTTGATTGTGACGTCGAACGGACGCGCTTCGAACACGGTCACACTGGCAATCCAGTGACAGCCGCATGATGTGTATGATCAGTGATGCGGATACACATCCATGCGAACGAACATCGTGATCGACGACGATCTGATGCGGGACGCCCTTCGCGCAACCGGACTGAAGACCAAGCGCGAAGCCGTTGAAACGGGGCTGCGGACCCTGCTGCGTCTTAGCATGCAGGCAAAGATTCGGCGGCTGCGCGGCAAACTGCACTGGCAGGGCGATCTCGACGCGATGCGGAGCGATCGTTGATCCTTGTCGATTCCAGCGTGTGGGTCGATTACTTCAAGGGCGCGATTACGGCGCAAACTGAGAAACTTGACAGCCTGCTTGGCAGCGAGCCATTGGCGATCGGCGATCTGATTCTGACGGAGGTGTTGCAAAGCTTCTCCGGTGACCGCGAATACAACGAGGCAAGGAAAATGCTGACCGCGCTGATCGTCGTAGAGTTGGGCGGGCAGGAGATCGCGATTCAGGCGGCGAAAAATTTCCGGGCGCTGCGCAAAGCCGGCGTCACCGTTCGTAAGACCATCGATACCGTGATTGCCACGCGTTGCATCGAGAGCGGGTATGAATTGCTGCACGATGACAAGGATTTCGATCCGTTCGTCAAACACCTCGGTCTGCGCGAACCGGCCTGACGTTTAGGCTGCTTCCCGTGGGAATGGTGGTCTGAAAAGCCGCTATCGGGGCGCGCCCTGAGCCACCGGGGGCAGCACGGCGGACAGGTGGAGACCGATTCGATACCAGGCGCCATGCTTGCGGCAGTGCCGCACGGTCGCCTCCACACTTTCGTCGGACCCCTCGACCTGAATGGCTGTCCGGGTCCCCACAGGGATGCATTCGGAAGCTTCGGTCAGCAATCCATAGGTCGAATGATTACAGGAGTTTCCAACGCAGGAAACGTGGCCGGCGGGACTCATCCACGAAATTCTTATCGTCCCGTGAAACTTGTTTCTCTCATGGCGGCGGCGCTCCATGTTCTTACTTGTCGGCTGAATGTTATGAAATTCGAGTCTTTCTGGCCGATCGTTAGCTCACAACCGGACGACAGTCGCCTTTAAAAGTCGAACGCCCGGTCCCGAACAGGCCGCGGAGTGACATCCTCGACTCCGCGCGCACGGAGATCGGCGAGATGGCAAAATTCGGCTGCCAGAAATTCGATTATGGCGACACCTGCGAACGCCCACGACAATGGAAAGGACGCGCGCTCCAGCCGGTAAAACGTCTCCGTGTTGCCAGCGAGGACAAGAGCCAGACACGCGATTGTCATCACCACGCCCATCCAAAAGAAGCCAGCGTAGCAGCCAGCCGCCCAATTCCGCTTCGTGGTTGACATAGGATTATCTTACATCGTTTCTGTTTATCGATTCAATAGAAATTATGAATTTCTCTTGCAAACGTAAGATATCAGACGTTTTGTGCGTTGATATGCTGGCGCACTACCCAGCTCAGTCCGGCGACGAATAAAAGGGTAAGGGTGCTCCAGGGCGCAAACGGGCAGAGAGTGTGATAGCCCAGATCGCTGATCATCGGATTGGGAAACGGCACCAGCGTCGCTGCCCCCAAAGCCGCAAACAGAATGGTACTGGCGAGAAGCAGAGAACTCAGCCTTTCCCGGGACATTTATTTATTTCCTCCGAACACCCAAAGCTCGAGCCCGCCGACGATTCCGCGGCCGGGCATGACGACGCCGGGAATATCCTGATAAGAGGTGTTCCCGATATTCGTCAATTGAAGCCAGGGCCGGATCCGCCCGGCAGTATACCCCGCCGATGCGTCCCAGATGGCATACGGACTTTGCCCGATCCGATCCACCACGCCGATCCGCGTGCGCGCGAGTACGTTTTTAACGATCGTCCCGCGCCACTCCGCGACGCCGCTGTGCACAGGAAAATTGAAGGCGTACTTGCTCTCGAGCAGTTCGGTCGACTGGTTCACGCCCTGCAGTCCGCCGAAGATCAGCGAGATGTGCTGGCTGGGGCGCAGATCGTAGACCATCGACGCTTCGACTCCGGTGAAGCGCAGCTTGTCGAAGTTCTCCGCTTGCCAGGGTTCGCTCGAATTGGCGCGCACGTAGTCGATCAGATTGGTATCGCGGCGCTGAAAGACCGTTACGGCCGCGTGCAGTTTGGTCGTGAAGTATGCGTCGAGGCCGGCTTCGTAGCTGGTGGCGCTCTCCGGTTTGAGATTTGGATTACCCAGGTCGTCCGGATCCGAATAATAGAGATCGGTGAAACTGGGAAGCCGGAAGGCCCGGCTCACCGACGCCCGCAGCTTGTAGCGCGCCGACAGCCACGCCGCGCCGCTGAGCGAAGGGCTGGTCGCCACCTGGTGCGCGCCGTAAACCTCTTCGCGAATCCCCGCCGACAGCGAAAATCGCCGCACTGTGCGCAGGTCGTAAAAAACGTATCCACTGCCGCGCGTCCGGCTGTGTATGCCGAGATTGTTACTGTGGATGTCTTCCGATAACCCCTGAACACCGTAGCTGAGGACTCCGTGCAGAGGCAGCTTGTCGTGCCGCCGAAGATCGCCCACCCAGGTGTCTTCAAGGTGACGATTGGTGTAGAGCTGCGGATCGTCGCGGAAAAGCACAAAGAGGTCTGTGTGGCGGCGGTACGAGAAATCCGCCTGCGTGTTGTCGCCTAGATCCTGCTGCACGGAGGTGTACCACGTCTTGATCCGCTCCCAGGCCGGATAGGGTCCATAGAACTGGTCTGCGCCGTACGGCCGGTCGCTGTAAGCAAACAGAAGAACGGTTGCGCCGAGCTTCGATTTGAGCGTGCTCAGCCCGCTCAGGTCCAGGTTGCGATAATCGCGGTCCGGGATGAAGCCGGTCGAGAAATCCCGCGCCGCAGCGAGCTCGGTTTGCCACCACGACCCGCCATACGAAGCGATGGCGTGTTCCTGATTGAAGCCGAAGTTCCCGGCGCCGGCGAGCAGGCGGAATTCCGGTTGCGCCATCTGCTGCGTCAGTACATTCACTACGCCGCCGATCGCATCCGATCCGTACAGCGTCGACCCCGACCCTTTCAGCACCTGCGTGCTGGTGATCATTTCGAACGGGATGGGGAGATCGAGATTGAAGTGCCCGGTCTGCACGTCGTTGATGCGCATGCCGTTCAGCAGGATCAGCGTCTGACCAAAAGTGGCGCCGCGGATCGAGAGGTCGGCCTGGAATCCGCCGGGCGCGCGCGCCTGCAGATCGAGAGCGGGATCGAGCTGGATCAGATCGAACCAGGAGTTAAACAGCGGCTGCTGCTGTTCCGGCAGCTGGATAACGCTCACGTCGCGATCAGCTTCGGCGAGAGGGATCGGTTCCGCCGTCCCAGTGACGACGATGCTTTCCTGTTGCGGGGGCGGGGCGATCTGTTGTTGAGCGCACATCAGGGGCGCAGTGAGCAGAGCGAGGGTCCAAAATCTCATGGAATCCTCTACCGTACCATTCATTCAGGATGCCCTCCGATCCCGCGAACACCTGGCCAGTCGATCTCTGGACCATCCCGCTGCGAGAGCCGCGTCCGGCGCTGCTTTCGGAAGATGAAGCCGAGCGGGCCAGCCGGTTTCGGTTCGAGGAGGACCGTGTGCGCTGGACGCGGGCGCGGTCCGCACTGCGCACCATTCTCTCGCGCTATGCCGGCGATGCGCCGGAAGCGCTGCGTTTCGTGTATGGGGCTCACGGCAAGCCAGCGCTCTCGCTGGCCGCGGATATCGAGTTCAACCTCTCTCACGCTGGGGACTGGGCGTTGATTGCGGTCGCGAAGTCGGTTCCGGTCGGGGTCGATATCGAACGAAGGCGCCCGAATATCGACATGGCCGCGCTGCTGCGGCGGCTTGGGGAAACCGTGCTTCCGGACACGGATCTCTACAAAGCCTGGACGCGGCGCGAAGCCCGATCCAAAGCGGCTGGCGGGGCTTTGTTCGATCCCACACCGCCAGGAATCTGCGTCGTCGACCTCGAAGCTCCCGAAGGTTACGCGGCGACCATCGCTCTCAGGGGGTGGACGCCTGAGGTGAGTTTTCGGAACGCTGGCTGACTACAACCATCGTGGTGGTATCCAGCATTGGCCCGGTATGTTGCGGGATTTTATTATCAATCACTTAGGAATGGCGCAGGGCTTGCTTTTTAAAGGGTGAACCTTTAGGAGGCTCCCATGAAACAAAAGTTCGCAACACTCATTCGGAAATCCGCTTTGCCCACGCTCCTTCTTGGTGCGTGTTTGACCCTCTTTAGTCCTGTCAGTGCCATGGCGCAGCGTGGTGGCGGCGGACACGGCGGAGGCGGTGGATTCCACGGCGGCGGGAGCTTCTCCGGACACACGTATTCCGGCGGAGGCTCGCGCGGCTTCGTTGGTGGTGGTGGCTATGCTGGTGGTGGCGCGCGCGGCTATGTTGCGCCCGGACGCGGCTTTTATGGTGGCCGTGGTTACGGGTATGGCTACGGCGGCGGCGTTTACCTGGGCCTGGGATTTGGCGCGCCCTATTATGGGTACGGCTATGGTCCCGGTTACGCCTACGCTCCAGGCTGCGGTTACTACGACGCGTATGGCCGCTGGATTCCAGGTGGATGCTACGCCGCTCCTCCCGTTTACTCTGGCCCCGCCTATTGACCACGACTTGCTGAAAGGCGCCGGCGGCTGACGACCGCCGGCGCTATCTCAAAAGAGGCGTATGGAAAACCCGGCGACTACAGAAGAAATCCGAACGAAGCTCGCTCAGCGCGAAGCGGTTACCGCGGGCGGCGCAGCCTGGATCAGCTCGATGATGAAGCCATCGGGATCGCGGATAAAAACGTTGCCCCCGGGGCCGTTCGGGTTCTTGATCGCGTCCCCGCCCGCGGTGACCACCGGAATGTGATTCGCCTTCACGACCCTCATGGCCTCGTCGATATCGCGCACGCGGAGCGACATCGCCGGTGTTCCCGGATCCTGAATGTTCCGGTGGACCGGAGTGTTCGGGATTCCCTTGAACTCGAAGATGGTCCAGCGCGCCGTCGTACCCGGAATGGTGGCTGCGTTGCCGTTTCCGTGGCCGAAAGGGCCATCGAGGTGGCGTTCCCGGGGCTCGACTTGCCGAGGTTCACGTTCACGCCAAAGAGCGCCCAGAACACCGCCGTCTTATCCGCATCCGACGCCGTCATGCCGATCGAGCCGGTCAGCACCTTGCTTCCGGGAGGCGCCGTCGAGGGCTGCTCGGGATAGAACTGCTCGAGCTCCATGACGAAGCCATCCGGATCGTGCAGGAAGATGGCGCGGTTGGATGTATTGTTGGTGGCATTCTTTCTTTCCATCACCTGGCCGCCGGTGGTGATCACCGTGGCACCGGCCTTCAATAAAACCGGCATGATAGCGTCGATATCCTTCACTCGGAGATTGAGCATCGAGTTGCCCGGATCGCGCATGCCCGAAACGACGGGATTACGGTCGATATTGGTGAACTCAGTGAATTCGAGACTGAAGTCAGCACCGGGAATCTTGACCGACGCGACGCGGAACTTCGCGCCCCTGGTGTTGGTCATTTGCTGAATGCGCGGATTTTCGGCGGGCGCTTTCGCGGGACCTGTGCCATTCACCTCCATCCCGAAGGCGTCCCGATAAAAGGCCACGGACCTATCCACGTTCGCCACGGTGTGGATCAGGTTCTGAAACCCGATGACAATGCCGGTGGGAGCGGCCGCGACTGGTTGACCGGTCTGTCCGTACAGGGCGCCAGCGAGCGCTAACAGCGCGGGGGCGATCGACAGCGTAGCTTTCAACAGCATTCGTTTCATACGTCTCTCCTTGGAGCGTCAGGTCTTTGGACAACTATACTTCATTGCGGCACGAACCGCTCCCTTACGGTCACGGCTCCGTAACGTTACTGAGCCGTGACCGTAAGGGAGCGGTTGGTCGGTTCTCACGTTAAATCCAGCGTCTGGATGTGGGGTTCGTAAGCATCGAAGCTGATCGCCGACGCCGCGGGATGGCGACGCCAAAGAGCAATCAAAGCCACGCCGGTCGCCGCGAAGAACAGCAGCGCGCGCCCTGCATGGCCGTCCAGCGCGTGCTCCAGATCCGCGAGCTGAAAACTGTAGCTGGTGAACCCGTAGAGGTAAAGGACAAAGAGAAGCGCGAGGTTGATTCTCCCCGGGAAGTAGGAACAGGTGAAGGGGACTTTGCCGAAGCTCCAGAACAGCACCTCGATCAGCAGCGCCCCGGACACGAGCTGAAAGACGATGTGCAGCAGACCGGACTGCCATCCCCAGCTCCAGATCTCCAGCGGCAGCAGGAGAAGCAGCGCGGGCGCGAGGCCGCTCATCAGGGCACGCTTGCGCGTCGCGCTCCGGGAGGTTTCGCCCCAACGCGATTCCGTGATGCGAAAAAGCCAGTTCGAGGCGAGTTCCGCGGGAAACTGAAATGCCGCGCGAAATCCGGAAACGATGAAGAAGGCGATGAGAAACGGGAACGATCGCAGGCCGTCCTGAGAGATGCCGACCTTGCCTGCCCGAACGGCGATCGTAACCAGCAATCCGATCGAGAGACCGACACTGATGTACGTCGCGAGAAACAGCCGGTGCTTCGTGCTGCGCGCGAGGCTCCAACCCGTAAACGCGAAGATGGCGCGTTCCTCCGGCGTTCCGATGAGGCGCTCTGGCCGAGTCGCCGAGGGTGCGCGCGACGAAGTATCTTCCGACTCCAGCGTGCGCCGGTAATGGCGCCGGAATCCGAGCGCCCAGGAAAGCGCGAACGTAGCAGCGGCGATGGCCAGCGCCTTCACGGCGAAGCGCCCCAGGGACGCAAACAGCGGATCGGGGTGCGGCAGCAGCAGATCGTAGAGGCCAGTGAACCAGAACGGCGGG
>Ga0181521_10004183_pt1 | contig 16623 bp, 17 predicted proteins | sample PEATcosm2014_Bin_32_FD_119764 | JGI IMG/M metagenome (GOLD analysis project Ga0181521, IMG submission 119764) | Peatland microbial communities from MTU Mesocosm Facility, Houghton, MI, USA - PEATcosm2014_Bin02_60_metaG | ecosystem: Environmental > Terrestrial > Soil > Wetlands > Peat | place... | reverse complement strand
GCGCAGGATGTGGATGCTCTCCGACTCGAGGGCCTTCAGGTGCGCGGGTAGCGCGGGTGCGGTCATCGCTGGGGTCCCGGGAGGTGGGGCAGGGGGGTTTGAAGCAGAGTTCTCCCCCTCCCCTTGTGGGAGGGGGTTGGGGGGAGGGGTGCGTGCATCCACCGTTGATTGGAGGCACGCACCCCTCCCCCCAACCCCCTCCCACAAGGGGAGGGGGAGGCGGAGTCAGGTTTCGGGTTCGGGATGGCGCGGCGTCAGCGTGGTCTCGCGCACCCCTGCGTGGGTGCGACGTTCTGGCCGCGCTGCCGCATCCTTGGCCAGCCAGGACGCGCCAGGGCGTGGCGCTCCAAGGATCCGGGTGCCCCGATCGGTGGAAAGCTCGGTTTGTCTCATCGATGTTGCGGTTCAGCGTCCTGCGCTCAGGGCCGGCGCACAGCGTCACGCCTGCCGCGCTGTCGGGGATTGCAAAAACTAGCTCTTGGCGCGCCGCTGTCCTGCCGCGCCATCGCAGGATAGCGCCTCCGGCGGCCCAGGCATAGCGTAAATCTCGTTAATGAGATGGCTGGCGCCACGCGGGCATGGCGCCACGCGGGCATGGCGCCGCGCGCGCCGGCGGCGCCGGGGCCTCAGGCCGCGATCGGGTGGACGCGCGCGGCGATTTCCGCGCCATGCTCGGCCTCGGCCGTCGCCAGGTCATAGGCGGTCTGCAACCCCAGCCAGAATTGCGGGCTGGTGCGGAAGCAGCGCGCCAGGCGCAGCGCCAGATCGCAGGTGACCGGCTGCTGGTCCGCGATCAGGGGAGCGATGCGGCCAGGCGCCACGTCCAGGGCGTGGGCCAGTGCGGCGGCATCCAGCCGCATCGGTTCCATGTATTCCTCGCGCAGCACCCGTCCTGGATGCATGCGGCGCCTCGTGTTTGCCATGCGGCACCTGTTCCGAAGGATGCCCGCCAGTACACGCCGACCGTGGCAGCACCAAGGCGGCGGTATGCCGGAACCATTTCTGTGGTGCATTCGATTGACCCCGGGACACCCCTGGCCTTAGACCGGACCGGATTGCGGCATGAGGCGGACGTGGCCGGCAGGATACTGATCTTGCGCTGGACGGGCAGCGCATATGACTCGCTTGGCGGATTGCTCGAACTCATGGCGCAGGAGTTTGCGTCCATGGGCCACAACGTCATCCTATTCGCGGCGGGCGGCCAGGACTGGCCGCGCCGGCTCCAGGCGGTGCTCCAGCAAGGTGATATCGCGTTCGCACTCAGCATGTCGGGGGTTGGCACCGACTTCGTGCTGCAGGGCAAGGGATTGCTCTGGGAAGCGGTCAAGGTGCCAATGTTCAACTGGTGCTGCGACCACCCCTGCTATTACCCCAGCCGACACGGCATCCGCAGCCGCTATCTGCTGCACGGCTACGTCTTTCCGGACCATGCGCGCTACAACATCCGCCACCTGAACCCCAACGGCGTGGCGTTCGGCGTGCATATCGGCATGCCGCCGCGCAGCATGTTTGCCGACGCGCCCCTGCCGCTCGCCGATCGCAACGGCCGCTTCATCTTCAGCAAGAGCGGAACCAACACGAACGCGATCGAGGCGACCTGGCGTCAGCGTGGCCCGGCGATGCGGCAGACCCTGTTCGACGCCGCCGAAGAGCTGTTCCATCGCAGCACCGGCGATTTCGTTCCGGTGTTGCAGTCCGTCGGCGAGAGGCAAGGCTTGTTATTGGACGGCAACAGTGAACTGACGCTCACGCTGATCCGCGAACTGGACGGCTATATCCGCTTCCGGCGCAGCAACCTGGTGATGCAGTCGCTGCTGGCTTATCCGTTGGACGTTTTCGGCACCGGCTGGGATCACATCCCGTGGGCCGGGGCGCGGGCCGAGTTCCGCGGCGCCCTCACCTGGCGCGGCGCGTTGCAACAACTGCCACACTATCTTGGCTGCCTGTCGATCAATCCGCTGGTCGAGCATTCGGTGCACGACCGGGTGTTCTTCGGACTCGCAGCCGGCGTTGTGCCGGTCACCGACGGCAATGCGTTCTCGCAGGCCCACCTGTCGGGGCTGGGGCAGTACTGCTTCGACTTTACCAGCGAACGGATCGTCCAGGCGGTGGAAGCCGTACTCGCCGACCCGGCCGATGCCCTGGCGCGCACCGAGGTGGCCTGGCAGGCGCTCACCCCCGACTTCACCATGCGGCGCGCGGCGGAACAGATGGTGCAGTTTGTTGCGCTGCATGGCTTGAACGCGCGATGCGCCGCGTGAGGCGGGAGCTGTAGATGCCGGCCGTGCTGGTGGTCGGCGCGGGGTTCGCCGGTGCGGTCTATGCGCGCACGCTGGCCGAGGCCGGGTTCGCCGTGCACGTCATCGACCGGCGCGCGCATATCGGCGGCAATGCCGCGGACTTCGTCGATGCCAACGGCGTGCGGGTGCATCGCTACGGCCCGCATCTGTTCCATACCAACGCGACGCACGTGTTCGAGTGGGTGCAGCGGTTCGCCGCCTTCGTGCCGTACCGGCATCGCGTGCGCGCGAAGTTGCCGGACGGACGGCTGGTGCCGCTGCCGGTCAATCTCGATACGATCAATGCGGTGTTCGATACCAGGCTGCAGACCGAGGCGGAGGCAGCCGCCTTTCTGCACGCCCGGTCGGTGCCGATCGCCGAGCCGCGCAACGCCGCGGAGCATTTGCGCTCGCGCATCGGCGATGTGCTGACCGACCTGTTCTTCCGGCCGTACACACGCAAGATGTGGGGGTTGGAACTGGAAGACCTGGATGCGAGTGTGGTGAAGCGGCTGCCGATCCGGTTCGACCGCAACGACCTGTATTTTCCCGACGATCGTCACCAGGCGTTGCCGCGCGACGGTTATGCGGCGCTGTTCCAGACCCTGCTGCGGCATCCCGGCATCAGCGTGGAACTCGGTGCCGCCTACGCGGCCGGCATGGAACGCGACTACGTGTTCTGTTTCAACAGCATGGCGATCGACGAATTCTTCGACTGTGCGCTGGGCGAGCTGCCGTACCGCTCATTACGTTTCGACCACCGGACGGTCACCGCCTGGGACGCCGAGCCGTGGAGCGTGCGCAACTACACCGATAGCGGCCGGTTCACCCGCGAGACGTGGTGGCACTGCCTGCCGGACCATCTGGTGGCGGAAACCGGCCGCCGGACCATGACGGTCGAGGAACCATGCGACTATCGCGACAACGGCAACGAGCGGTATTACCCGGTGAAAACCGCCGACGAGCGTTACCAGAACCTGTATCGCGCCTATCGGGACATGGCCGGAGCGCTGCCGAACATGGCGTTCATCGGCCGCTGCGGCACCTACCAATACCTGGACATGGATCAGGTGATCAACCAGTCGCTCGCCGGCGTGCGCCGCTGGCTGGAAGCGTAACCTCTCCCGTCGCAGGCGGGAGAGGTTTACTACTCCCCGCAACCGATGGAGGTTCGCGATGCCCTTGTGCGCTCTGCCCGCCGTCTTCATGCGCGGCGGCACCAGCCGTGCGATCATGTTCCACGCCCGCGACCTGCCGGACCGCGCGGCGTGGGACCCGATCTTCCTCGCCGCCATGGGCAGCCCGGATCCGAACGGCCGGCAGCTCAACGGCATGGGCGGCGGCATCTCGTCGCTGTCCAAGGTCTGCATCCTGGCGCCGTCCGAACGCGACGACGCCGATATCGACTACACCTTCGCCCAGGTGCAGATCCGCGAGGCGGCGGTGGACTACCGCAGCAACTGCGGCAACATGAGTTCCGCGGTCGGCCCGTTCGCGGTGGACGAGGCGATCGTGCGCCCCAACGGCGATACCGCCGTGGTGCGCATCTTCAACACCAACACGAAAAAGCTCATCCGCTCGACCTTCCCGCTGCTGGACGGCCGCGCCGCGACCGACGGCGACCTGGCGATCCCTGGCGTCGCGGGCACCGGCGCTCCGGTGCGGCTGGATTTCCTGTCCCCCGGCGGCGCCACCACCGGCAAGCTGCTGCCCACCGGCGCCGTGGTGGACCGGCTGGACATCCCCGGCATGGGACCGGTCGAGCTGTCGCTGGTCGATGCCGCCAATGCCTGCGTGTTCGTCCGCGCGCACGACCTCGGCCTGACCGGGCGCGAACTGCCGGAGGAGCTGGAGCGCGACAAGGCGGTGCTGGAAAAGCTGCAAGCGATACGCCGCGCCGCCTCGGTCGTCATGGGCATCGCGCGCGACGACGCCGAGGCGCGTTCGATTGCCGCCGTGCCGATCGTCGGTTTCGTGGCACCGCCGATGGACGCGCCGACCCTGGCCGGCGAGCCGATCGCCGCGTCGCAGGTGGACCTGACCGCGCGGTTCATCTCCAACGGCCAGCCGCACCGGGCGCTGCCGCTGACCGCCTCGCTGTGCACCGCGGTGGCCGCGCGCATCGCCGGCACGCTGGCGAATCAGGCGCTGCGGCCGGGCGCCGGCGACTCGATCCGCATCGGCATGCCGTCCGGCATCCTGACGGTCGGCGCCGACGTGGCGCAGGACGCGGCCGGTGCCTGGGTGGCGCATAGCGGCGCCTTCTATCGCACCGCCCGGCGGTTGTTCGATGGGCGGGTCTACGTGCCGGTGCCGGCCTAGGCCGCCGCCCAAGCCCGGTGCCTGGCCTCGTCACCGCCGAGCAAATGCGTGCCGCGCAGATCCTGGCCGGCGCGACGATGGCGGCGTGGCTGGCGTGCGGCTGGATTCCGGGTGCCCGTCCCTACGCCATGAGGATTCGCGCCTGGCTGCTTGCCGCCTACCTGCTCGGCTGCGCTGCCTTCATTGCGCACGCGCTGTTGCGGTAAGTTCGCACCGTCGCTCCCCTCGTCATGGCCAGGCTTCACCCGGCCATCCATGCAGCCGTGGTGCCGCGATGGATGTCCGAGCCCGGCCATGACGAGGGGAGCGACGGTGCGACAACACCTTGTCTTCTACGGCCTGGCCGTAACCTGCTGCTTGTGGGGGTCAGACCCGGCCATGACGGTCGGAACGGCCGGCGCTGCGCTACCAACGGGCGATGTCAGCACCGGTTGGTATTATCCGCCCCGCCGTTCTCGCGCCGCGGTCGCCAGCGCGTCCGCCCGCTCGTTCATTACGTCGCCGGCGTGGCCGCGCACCCAGCGCCACTCGATCCTGTGCTGCGCCGCCGCCGCCAGCAGGCGCTGCCACAGATCCATGTTCTTCACCGGATCGCCGGTCGAGCCGCGCCAGTTCTTGCGCACCCAGCCGGTATGCCAGCGCGTGATGCCGTTCTTCACGTACTCGCTGTCGGTGTGCAGCACCACGCGGCAGGGTCGCTTCAGCGCCTCCAGCGCCGCCGCCGCCGCGGTCAGCTCCATGCGATTGTTGGTGGTGGCGGGTTCGGCGCCCGACAGCTCCTTCTCCACGCCGCGAAAGCGCAGGATGGCCGCCCAGCCGCCCGGCCCCGGGTTGGGCTTGGAGCCGCCGTCGGTCCACACCTCCACCACCTCGGCCGCGTCCGGCCCTGGCGTGATGGTGACGTCTTCGTCAGATGCCATAGGCATGCTCGTCCGGCGCGGCGAGGTGGAAACGCAGGCGCCGCAGATACTCCAGCGGGTCCTTGCGCGTCACCAGCGCGCCCGGCGGCGTGTTCAGCCAGTCGTAGAGCCGGGTCAGCAGGAAGCGCAGCGCCGCCCCCTGACACAGCACCGGCAGCGCCGCTTGCTCTGCCGCCGACAGCGGCCGCGTCGCCGCATACCCCGACAGCATCGCCCGCGCCTTGGTCACGTTGAACGTGAAATCCTGCTCGAAGCACCAGGCGTTCAGGCACACGGCGATATCGTAGGCCAGGATGTCGGTGGCGGCGAAATAGAAGTCGATCAGCCCCGACAGGCGCCCATCCAGGAAGAAAACGTTGTCGGGGAACAGGTCGGCATGGATGTGTCCGACCGGCAGTCCGGATGGCCACGCCGCCAGGATGCGGGTCAGCGCTGCCGCGAGTTCCACCGCCAGCCCCGGCTGCACGTCGTCCGCCCGAGTCCGCGAACGCTCCAGCAAGGGCGGCCAGCCGTCCGGGCCGAGGGCATTGCGCCGTGCCGGCACGTAACGCGCGCCGGCGACGTGCAAGGACGCCAGCGCGGCGCCGAGCGGGCCGCAATGCTCCACCCGCACGCGGCGCGGCCAGACGCCGGGCAAGAACGTGGTGATGGCGGCGTGCCGGCCGCACAGATGCCGCAGCGCCTGGCCGTCGCTGCCATGCACCGGCAGCGGGCAGACGATGCCGCGCCTGGCCAGGTGCTCCATCAGGCCGAGGAACCAGGGCAGCTCCGCCGGGTCCACCCGTTTCTCGTACAGCGTCAGGATGTAGTCGCCCGTCGTGGTGCGCAGCGAGTAGTTGGAGTTCTCCACCCCCTCGGCGATGCCGCGGAACGCGACCATGGTCCCCAGGCTGTATTCAGCCAGAAACGCCGCCAACGCGTCGTCGGAGACCTCGGTATAGACCGCCATGTCAGACTGGGCTCAGGCGGTCATCGCCGTCCGCGGGCCAGGCCGGGGGACGGCAATCCAGGGGGAACGGTGGCCGGCGCGACATCTTCAGACCAATCCTGTGCCGTTGCGGGCGGGTCGCCCGCCGTTGCTTCGTCGTTGGCGCCACGCGCGCTCCCGAGGCTGTGAAACGTCAGGTTGCCAGGGTGGCCGCGCCTTGCGGCAGTGTCGAGTCCGCCGGCGTGACAGTCCGCCGGCGTGGCGGCGGCCGTCCCGCCGGTCCAGCGGATGCCTCCCGCCGTGCGGCACCCCGCATTTCCCATGCCGCGACTCCCGTGGTCAACCCGCGCCCCGAACCTCGGGCGGTGCCTGCGATCGCCCCGCGTGGGCACGCACGGCGAGTTGTCCTGCGGGCCGGCGCCCGGCACTATGCGGTCGGCTTGCCGCGCCGGCAACGCGTTCCGGAGTCCCTGATGCCCACACGACCGAGCTTCCTCCTCCACACCGCCGCATTCGCCGCGCTGCTGCCGCTGGTGTCCGCCTGTGCGCCGGAGCGGGACCAGTTCCCCCCGGCCTGCCCAAGTGTCGCCTTCCTCACGCCCACCGCGGACCTCGCGGTGTTTCGTCCCGGCAGCGATGGGCGCGACCTGACCGCCCTGATGCTGGCAGGCCGCATGCAGGGCATCCAGGGCAAGTGCAAACCCGGCGACAAAAAGGGCACCGTGGAGGCCACCGTGACGGTGGGCGCCGAACTCACCCGGGGCCCGGCCCTGAAAGGCAACCAGGTCAATGTGCCGATCTATGTCGCGGTGACCGAAGGCGACCGCATCCTGGACAAGCATGTCTACACGTTGAGCGCCACGTTCCCGCCCAACGTGGACCGCACGGCGGTGAGTACTCCGGACGTATTCATGGTGCTGCCGGTGAGCCCGACGAAGTCCGCGGCCGCTTATTCGATCCTCGCGGGGTTCCAACTCACCGCTGACCAACTCGCGACCACCACCGGCCGTTAATCGCTCCCGCCAGCCCGCGGAAGAGGCGGCGGCAGGGCAGCGCCAAGGCATGCAAGGCATGCCGCTTCGGCCTGACGGGCGAGGTGTGGAGGGACTGGTTGCCGCTGGGCTTGCCGCGTGGCACGGTCGTGCACGGCGCTACCCCCCTCCATGGAAGCTGATCGTGACACTGATTCAGGCCAGTCGGCCCAACGTCTACTCCTCCAGCTCGCTCGACCGCGTTGGAACGCGGCGCGAGGACGCCGCCTGGATCGAGCAACAGCTCGTGCATCCGGACACCCTGTTCGTGCCGGTCTGGCGCAACCGCAACCTGGTGCGCGGCATGGAAGAGGGGGAGCCGGAGGCGGTGTTCGTCTCCGGTGAGGCGGCCGCCGCGTTGCGCATGCAGAGCGGCCCCTGGGCCTTCCTCGGCATGCAGGGCGAACAGGCGGTGTTCGCGGTCGATGTCAGCACCGCCGACGACCCGGTGCCGCTGCTGCCCGAATCGGAGGGAAAATTCGTCGACCTGCGCTCGGTCGGCTGGGGCGTGCCGCGGCCGGAGGCGGCGGTGCTGGCGCATGCCCGCGGGCTGATGCACTGGCGTGCCAGGCATCGGTTCTGCGGCGTTTGCGGCGGGGTGTGCGACGCGCGCTCGGCCGGCCACATGATGGTCTGCACCGCCTGCGAGGCGCAGCATTTCCCGCGCACCGATCCTGCCGTGATCATGCTGGTCACCCGCGGCGACCACGCCTTGCTCGGCCATTCGCAGCGCTTCCCGCGCGCCAACATGTACTCGACGCTGGCCGGCTTCGTGGAGCCGGGCGAATCGCTGGAGGAGGCGGTGCGCCGCGAGGTGTTCGAGGAAGCCGGCATCCAGGTCGGCGCGGTGCACTACCACTCCAGCCAGCCCTGGCCGTTTCCCGGCAACATCATGCTGGGCTTCTATGGCGAGGGCCTGAGCGAGGCGATCACCATCGACCCGGAGGAGATGATCGACGTGCGCTGGTTCTCGCGCGACGAGATCCGCGACCCTGAGGCGCACGGCTTCGCCCTGCCGCGGGCGGACAGCATCGCCCGGCGGCTGATCGAGGATTGGATGGCGGCGGCATGAGGTGGCACGGGGTCTGGCCGCTGGTGCTTGTTCTGGCCGGCTGCGTGTCCGGCGGCCAGGCCAACACCCCCGAGGCGGAGTGCCGGCGCCAGGCGTACGACGATCCCACGGTGAAGAATCTGGCGATCCAGAACCTGGGCCGGTCCGCCCCCAATCCGGATACGGACTTCGCGTACAACAAGGCGTTTCGCGACGCGAACCAGGCCTGTCTGCGGCAGAAGGGCGTCCTGGTGCGCGGCGGCGTCGAGTCGGTGCGGACGCAGTGACGGCGTCTGCGCGTCCCGCTGGCGCAGCGCCGGCCTTGCTGACGGTCGGCTACCAGGGATGCACCATTCAGCAGGTTCTGACCGCTCTGGTGGCGGCAAAGGTCGGACTGCTGATCGATGTCCGCGCGCTGCCGCGCTCGCGCAAGCCGGGGTTTTCCAAGCGGCAGCTTGCGGCGGGGCTGGACGAGAAGGGCATTCCCTATGTCCACCTGCAAGCGCTCGGCACGCCGAAACCCGGGCGCGACGCGGTGCGTGCCGGCCATCCGGAGATCATGGAAGCGATCTTTCGTGAGCACATGACGTCCGACCGCGCCCGCGCCGACCTCGGCCAGGCGACGGCGCTCGCGCGTGAAACCCGTGCGTGCCTGCTGTGCTTCGAGCACGACCCGGCCTGCTGCCACCGGCGCATCGTGGCCGAGATGATCGCGGCCGAAACCGGTCAGCGGATCACCCACCTTTCCCCCGACCGCCCTGGTTGACTCTCGCCTGGTTCGCACGGGCCGCAACGCCTCCCCTTGCGTCATGGCCGGCGAAGGCCGGCCGCCCACGACTTTGCTGTGTGGGACAAAGGAAAGACGTGGGTGGCCGGCCTCGCGCCAAACCCCTGGTATGCTACACGGGCACCCCCATCAGGCGCGGGCCGCGCTCGGACAAGCGGCGACAAGCGGAAGCACCCCCCCATGCAACCTGACCATCCCCGCCGCCGCCTGCTCCCCCTTCTGCTGCTCTTTCTCGCCGCGGCGGCACCCCCGGCCGGCCCCGCACCCGGGCCGTTGCGCATTATCGGCGGTCCCAACACCGGCGGCTGCATCGCCGGCGCGGTCCGCCTGCCCGCGCAGGGTCCCGGGTTCCAGACCATCCACCTGGGACGCAGCAGCTTCTGGGGGGCGCCGCAGACCATCGCGGCGGTAGAATCCCTGGCCGCCGACGCCCACGCCGCCGGCCTCGGCGACCTCTATGTCGAGGACATCTCGCGCGCCCGGGGCGGTCCGCTGCCGGGCGGCCATGTCAGCCACCAGATCGGCCTTGACGTCGATATCGGGCTCGACCCCGGCCGCAAGCCGCCGCTCACCGCCGACACAAGGGAAACCGTCGAACTCCCCAGCATGGTCAGCGCCGACCAGCGTGGCATCGACCCGGCGCATTGGTCGCCCGGCGTGGTCACCCTGCTGCACCTCGCCGCCACCCTGCCGGGGGTGGACCGCATCCTGGTCAACGCCGCGATCAAGCGGCAGCTCTGCACCGAGGTGCAGGGCGACCGCGCCTGGCTGCGGCTGATCCGCCCGTGGTACGACCACGCCGCCCACATGCACATCCGCTTCCGCTGCCCCGCCGACCAGCCCGACTGCGTGCAGGCCCCGCCGCCGCCGGCCGGCGATGGCTGCGACGCCACGCTGCAATGGTGGTTCGACCAACTCGGCGTGCCGCCGAAGCCGTCGCCGCCCTATCACCCGCCACCGCTGCCGGCGGCCTGCGCCGCGGTGTTCGCCGCCCCGCCCGATTGACGCGGTGCCCGCCCGCGCGCGCCCCACCGTCTGGCACGCCGCACACGATGCGGCTACACACCGATCGCATGAGCGAGAGCCGACCGCGCCGCTTGCGATCGCCCCTGTCCGTCCGCACGCATATGCTTGGCCTCATCCTGGTCATCCTGCTGCCGCTGCTGGCGTTCGGCGCCTTCCTGGTGCTCCGCTCGGCCGAGCATGAGCAGCAGATACTCGCCGCCACGGTGCAGGATCGCACCCGCGCCGCCGCCCGCGACATCGAGCGCGAGATCGGCAACCTGCGGAGCCAGTTGTTCGTCGTCGCCAATGCCGGAGAGCTGCAGCCGGGGAATTTCGCCGCATTCTACGCGCGCGCCACCACGGCGCTGGGGCAGCGCGGCCTGGCGCTGGTCCTCAGCGAGCCGGACGGCAAGGAGGTGCTGGACACCCGCCTGCCGCTCGGCGTGACGCTGCCGGACAATCCCGATCTCCGGGCCGTCCGCCAGGTCGCCGACAGCGGCCTGCCGTACGTCTCCGACCTGACGGTCAGCCCGGTGACCCACCTGCCGGTGGTGATGATCCACGTGCCGGCCATGCAGAACGGCAAGGTCGCCTACGTCGCCAGCCTGGACGTGATGCCGTCGCTCGAAGCGATCCTGGCACGCCAGCAACTGCCCGAGGACTGGCTGGCCACGATCGTGGACCGTCGCGGCTATACCCTCGCCCGGACCCGTGGGGCCGAGCAATTCGTCGGACAGCCTGGCCGGCCGGACTTCCTGCGGCGGGTGCGCGATGTCGACGAGGGCTGGTTCCCGTTCCCCTCGCGCGACGGGATCGCGCAATCCGTCGCCTTCAGCCACGTCAAGCCGACCGGATGGACCGTCGTCATCGGCATTCCGCTCGACGTGCTCTACGCGCCGGTCCGGCACTCCACCCGTGTGCTGATCCTGGTCGGCACGGCGACGCTCGCGGTGGCGCTGCTGCTGGCGCTGCTGATCGGCCGCCACATCGCCCGGCCGATCACCGGCCTGGTCAAGTACGCCGAGCTGGTCGGGCAGGGCCAGCCGGTCGCCCTGCGCCTGACCGGCCTGCGCGAGACCGACGCGGTGGCTTGCTCGCTGTTCCGCGCCAGCGAGAGCCTGCACCGCACCATGGCCGAGCGCTCGCAGACCGCCGCCGACCTGCGCGCCAGCGAGGAGCGCAAGCAACTGCTGCACGAGGCCGTCCTGGCGCAGGAGAGCGAGCGCAAGCGGATCGCCCGGGAGCTGCATGACAGCCTGGGGCAATACCTGACCGCATTGCAGCTCGGCCTGAGCGCGATCGGGCGACGCTGCGCGGCCGACGCCGGCGCCACCGCGGATGTCGCGAAGCTGCGCGACCTGACGTCGGAGATCGGCGCCGAGGTGAACCGCATGGCCTGGGAGCTGCGGCCCACGGCGCTTGACGATCTGGGCCTGGAGACGGCGGTCACCCAGTACCTGGAGGAATGGGGCGAGCGATCGCGACTGCACTTCGACCTGCAAGTCAGTCTCGGCGACCGGAGGCTGCCGCAGATGGTCGAGACAACGGTCTACCGGGCCTTGCAGGAAGCGGTGACCAACGTCGTCAGGCATGCGGACGCGGAACGGGTCGCCGTCATTCTCGAAGCGACGGACCAGCAACTGCAACTGATCGTCGAGGACGACGGCAAGGGGTTTCCGGCGGACGAGGGCGGCAATGTCGCGGCGGGGGCGTTGCGGCTTGGCCTGCTCGGCATCCGCGAGCGTCTGGCCCTGGTCGATGGAATCCTGGAGGTCGAATCGACCCCGGGGCTGGGCACGACGCTATTTGTCCGGGTGCCGGTCTGAATGCCACGTCCGGGCTTTAACGTAGCGTCAGGAAAAGCCCGACTGTGATTTCCGCCCATTCCTGGCTAAGGAGTCGGGCGCCGGGCCGAGCCATTGACCTCGGTGGCGGACGGGATCGCCCACTGTCATGGCGCGTTGACCACCGGCCGGCGGCGGCCGACCCGCCCCGGATGTAACCGTGGAGGTCGCCGGAGATAAGGCGGCTCCCCCTCCCCTTGTGGCAGGGGGAGTTGTTTCTTGCTTGGAACTGAGCCTGGACACGAGATGCCTGCGACCCACGCCCCGCACCCGGCCGACCCTCCGATGATGCCGGCACCGCTGCGCGTGCTGATGGCCGACGACCATCCGATCGTGCTGGCCGGGATGAAGGCGCTGGTCGCGGCCGACCCCGGATTGGACATCGTCGGCGAGGCGCGTGACGGTCGCGCGGCGCTGCAACTCGCCAAGGACCTGCGTCCGGATGCCGCCGTGCTCGACATCGGCATGCCCGGGATGAACGGCCTGGAAGTCGCGCTCGCGTTGCGGACGGAAGCGCCGGAGATCCGCGTCATCATCCTGACGGTGCACGAGGACCGCGCCTATTTGCGGCAGTTGCTGGAGGCCGGCGTATCGGCCTACCTGCTGAAGCGCTCCGCGGCCGAGGAACTGGTGCGCGCCATCCATGCCGTCGCCGAGGGCGGCCTGTACCTTGACCCGGCGATCGCCGGCAAGGTGGTGGGCGCCGCGGCGCGCAGCACGCCGCACGGCCCGCTCGGCGCTCCCGCGGAACTCAGCGAGCGCGAAACCGAGGTGCTTCAGCTACTGGCCGAGGGCCATACCAGCAAGGAAATCTCCTCGCGCCTGTCGATCAGCGTTAAGACCGTCGAGACCTACAAGGCGCGGGCAATGGACAAGCTCGGCTTCAAAAGCCGGGTGGACGTCGTGCGCTATGCGGCCAGCCGAGGCTGGCTGCGCGACCGCGGCGCCTGAAACCTCTCCCGCGGTAGCGGGAGAGGTCGAGGTGCGTCAGCACCGAGGGTGAGGGTGATCGGGTCGGCACACAGCACAGAAGCGCAGCGCGGCGACCCGATCACCCTCGCACCTCGACCTGCTATGAAAACTTCCCGCCGACGCCCCCCCGTCATGCCGACCACCGAGTCAAACGCCCGGTGGCAGGCTCCGGTCGGCATCTACGCCTTTGCTTTGTGGGTGCGGCACAGTCGTGGATGCCTCCGCCGGCATGACGGGTTGGCACGGCAGTCGCGACATCTCCGCCGTTTTCATCTCCGGTGGCGCATCAAGCCGGCCGGTTGGGCCGCAACGCGGACCGACGGGTGTCTCTCCCGCGCTGCGCGCGGGAGCGGTAAGGCTGTCAGGCTTCCCCCGACGGTCCCTGGCATTTCTTTCCGGCTGTTGCCCCACCCTTGAATGACGGCCCCATCGCGCCAGCCCGTGCAAGGGATTGGCGGTGCCGTGAACGCGTTGACGCCCCTCGGGACTCCCCTGGGGACCCACGATGTGCGACTGCCGGAGGCGCTTTCGCGCCCGCAGGCGCATGCCGGCGCGCTGGACCTCCGCGAGTTGCGCTATTTCGCCGCGGCCGCCCGCAGTGGCAACCTCGGGCGTGCCGCGCAGGAACTGAACGTCACCCCGCCCGCGATCAGCCAGCAGCTTCGCAAGCTGGAAGATGCGCTGGGCACCCAATTGCTGATCCGCCACGGCCGGGGGGTCACCCCAACTCCGGCCGGCGCCCGTCTGCTCGAGCGGATCGACACCATCCTGCACTTGCTCGATGCGCCGCTCGATCTGGAGCCAGCCGCCGCGGAGATCCGCGCGACGGTCTCGCTCGCCGTGCCGGCCGAGATCGGCGCGCTGCTGGTGGTGCCGCTGATCGCCCAGGTGCGATGCCGCTGGCCGGACGTCACGCTCGACCTCCAGGAAACTGTCGGCGGCGGCATCGAAACCCGCTTGCTCGGCCGCCAGGTCGACATCGCCCTGTTGCCGGATCCGCCGGAGCTGGACGAGCTGCGGATCGATCCGCTGCTGACCGAGGGACTCGGCCTGGTCACCGCGCCCAGCGCCGCGCTGGCGCAGAGTTCGCTGCCGTTGCGGCTGCGCGACCTCGCCGGCGTGCCGTTGATCCTGCCCAACCCACGGCACTGGATCCGCCGTCGCCTGGCGAAGGCGGGGTTCCAGCGCGGCCTGCGACTCGACGCGGCGTTCCAGGTGGACAGCGTGGCGATGACCAGGGAGATGGTCCGCAACAGCCTGGGCTGCACCATCCTGCCCGCGGTCGCGGTGCGGGACGAGATCGCCCGCGGTGCGCTGGTCTTCCGCCCGATCGCGCAGCCGGCGCTGTCAACCACGCAGGCGATCGCCGTCCGGCGCATGGCGCCGCCGATCGTTCGCGACATCGCCCGGGTGGCAGGCGACGTCATCCGTTCCCTGGCGGCAAGCGGCACCTGGCCGGGTGCACAGCTCGTCGGGTCGCCGGCGCCACCGACTCGCCTGGAACCCACGCCGGACGTGCCGCCGGATATCTGGCGGCTGCCGCGGCTGGAGCCGTTGCGAGGCAGCCTCGAATTTGTGGAAGGAGACTGACCGGAGATATCGGGTCAGACATAGTATTGTACTTCCTAAGTAAACTTGCAGAGCAATCTGCCGGCCCTGTAGTCGTGCGCGAAATTTAGACTTTTGCTCCATTCAGATCAGTGTGGCTTTTTTGCCATACGATGCACAGTAATTCGGCCACATGTCCGTGCGATATTGTCTCGGGCCATCACCGCGAAGCATAGTGATTTTCGGGTCTGGATGTTGCCGGTCCGCAGCGTTGCGCCGATTCGTGACGTAACCATGCGACCGGCAGAAACGTCATCCGGCGACCTGGAAGTCCTGTCGGGCGTGCCCGGCACAATGAGGAGGATAAAATGCGTAAACTCAGATTGCTGTTGTACGCAGGGACAATGGCAGGCGCTCTGGGCGGGGCGGCGTTCGCTATTGAGGCTCCGGCGTCCGACGGGTCCACCCCCACCGGGCCCATCCAGTCTCCCACCGGCGTCGGCATGGTCACCACGACCAGCGGCTTCCAGGAGGTCGGTTCATCGTATACCGGCGGCCAGGGCCAGCAATACACAGCGGGCGGCTCGGCGTACAACTCGTCGCCGTTCTCCACCCCGGCACCCGGCACCGCCATTCTCCGCGTTGACCTGCAGACGGTCATGTACGGCGAGGGCGCCTGGTGGACCGGCATGAACGGCAGTGGCAACACCGCCGCCGCGACGTTGAACGGCACCTCGCTCAACGCCCTCGGCAACAAGCAGGCGCCCTACGCCATCGTCGGCTATGTCCGTATCGACCTCGGCATTGACGGCATGAGCAAGAGCGGCGTCCGCTACGGTGCCTTCACCGAAATCCGCGAGAACACGCTGAACCCGAACTCCGCGGTCGGCACCGCGGGCTCCACGGTGTCCGGCACCGGCAGCGGCGAAGCCGTCGGCAGCGCGACGTCGTCGGGCACCTCGGGCGCCAACACGCAGCAGACGCTGTATGTGCGGCAGGCCTGGGCGTACATGGGCACCGACGCGGCCGGTATCATCCGTATCGGCCAGGGCTTCAGCGCCAACGCGCTGATGCAGACCGGCCTGAACGACGAGTTCGACGCCGGTGGCTGGGTTGGCTGGCAGGCCGGTGGCCTGGCACCGTCGGCAACCGGTCCGACCTGGCCGTGGGCTGACTCCGGCAACGAGTACCAGGCGGCGCGTATCGGCTACCTGTCGCCGGTGCTGGCCGGGTTCGACGTGGTGGCGAGCTTCGCGCCGAACAACCTGCCGGCAACCAGCGGCGGCGACACCTGCTCCTCGGTCTACACCGGGTGCATTTCGCAATCGAGCTCGAACGTGGCGGGCGATCTTTCGCGTTACCGCAACGAGTTCGAAGTCGGCCTGCGCTACCGCAACGTGTTCGGCCCGGTCGGGCTGGCGGTGTCGGGCGTCTGGACCATCAGCGCCGCGACCCAACCCGGTCCGTTTGCTCCGGCGTTGCACTACAATGGCCTGAACATGGGCATGGTCGGCGCCGAAGTGTCGATCAACAAGTACCTGGCGATCGGCGCGAATACGCTGTTCGGCGCGTACAACGGCTCGTGGGGCCTGCAGGCGAAGGCGCCGTACGAGGCGCAGACCAGCACGACGACCGCCATTGCCTGGGTGGCCGGCGCGCGCTTCACCATCCCGCAACTGCCCTCGACGATCGGTGGCAGCTTCTTCGACTACAAGTACCAGGGTCAGCCTGGCCTGCCGACGCAACGCACGTCGGCCGGTCTTGACCTCGGCGCCACCTACGGCGTTGGCCCGGGTGCGGTGCTGATCGCCGAATACCTCTGGGGCTACAACTACCAGGGCGACTACAACTTCCTGACCTCCGCCGTCGGTCCGGCGAACAACAAGGTGCAGGAGCAGATGGCGGTGCTGGGTATCGCACTGCGCTTCTGATCGGT
>Ga0181521_10004182_pt1 | contig 16623 bp, 12 predicted proteins | sample PEATcosm2014_Bin_32_FD_119764 | JGI IMG/M metagenome (GOLD analysis project Ga0181521, IMG submission 119764) | Peatland microbial communities from MTU Mesocosm Facility, Houghton, MI, USA - PEATcosm2014_Bin02_60_metaG | ecosystem: Environmental > Terrestrial > Soil > Wetlands > Peat | place... | reverse complement strand
TGCTGATGGACGTTTCGCGCCATTGGATGCCGGTCGAGGTGGTCGAGCGCAACCTGGATGCGATGGCCGCCGTCAAGCTGAACGTCTTCCACTGGCACCTCTCCGACGATCAGGGCTTTCGCGTCGAGAGCAAGCGTTATCCGCGTTTGCAGCAGTTCGGTTCGGGCGGCCATTATTACACGCAGGCCGAGATCCGCGCCGTGGTCGCTTACGCGCGCGAGCGCGGGATACGCGTGGTGCCGGAGTTCGACATGCCGGGCCATACGCTAAGCTGGTTCCCCGGCTATCCGCGACTGGCCGGCGGGCCGGGCCCATTTGAAATCGGCGGCGACTACGGCATTTACGATCCGGTGATGGATCCGAGCCGCGAGGAAACCTACGCTTTTCTGGATGGCTTCGTCGGCGAAATGGCAACCCTGTTCCCCGACCCCTATTTCCACGTGGGCGGCGACGAAGTCAACGGCCGGCAATGGACCCAGTCGGCGCGCATTAAGGCGTTTGCCAAACAGCACCGGTTCAAGGACGCGCGCCACATCCAGTTGTATTTCAGCCAGCGCATTCGCCAGATTCTGGCGCGGCACGGCAAGACCATGGTCGGCTGGGACGAGATCCTGCAGCCGGGATTGGGATCGAGCACCGTGATCGAGACTTGGCGCGGACGCGCGTCGCTGGCTGAATCGGTGCGGCAGGGCTATCGCGGGATTTTGTCGTGGGGCTATTACCTCGACCACCTCAGCCCGGCGAGTTTTCATTACGGCATCGAGCCGCTGGCCGGCGACGCGGCGCAGTTGACGCCCGCGCAGGTCAGCCACATTCTGGGCGGCGAAGCGTGCATGTGGGCGGAGTTGGTGAGCGCGGAAACGGTGGATTCGCGCATCTGGCCGCGCCTGGCGGCAATTGCCGAGCGGTTGTGGTCGGCGCAGGACGTGACCGATGTGGACTCGATGTACCGGCGCCTGGAAGCGGTCAGCCGGATGCTGGAGTGGACCGGCATTCAGCATCGGTCGAACTACGTGCCGATGCTCGACCGGCTGAGCGGCAATCACTTTGCGCCGCCGGTCCGCGTGCTCGCCGATGCCTGCGAAGCCCTGGGGCTCGGTCCGCGCCACGTCGATCGTATCACCACCGAGACGCCGTTCAACCGCATGGTGGACGCCGCACACCCGGAGAGCGAAAGCGTGCGCGCGCTCGAATTGGCGGCTGCCCGCGTGGCGGGGGACGCGGCTGCAAATGCGGCCGATGCGGCGGACCTGCGCGCGCAGTTCACCCGCTGGGCGGACAACGATCGTGACTTCGAGCCGCTGGCCGAGGCCAATTCGCTGTTGGAGGAGTTGAAGCCGATCTCGAGAGATCTGTCGGCGGTGGGTGCGCTGGGGCTACGACTGCTCGATATCGCTGCCGCCGGCCAGGCGCCGCCGCCCGACTGGCTGGCGGCTCAGGACGCCGAACTCAAGCGCATGTTGGAGCCCAACGCGGATCTGCGCCTGGCCGCCGTGCGTCCGGTCAGGATTCTGTTGGATCGCGCCGCGGGCGCGGGCAAATAGGCGATCCCGGACCCGGAGCGCCGTGAGGCCGGCGCGTCAGTTCGCGGCCGCTACGGAGAGCCCGGTCGCAGAACTGCCCGCGTTACCCACCTCGATCCCGATACTGCAACTAGCGGAACAGTTCAAAGTTGCCGGCACCGGCACATCCACCCGCAACAGATCGATCACCATGCCTGGAATGCCGCCGGCGTATGTCGGCGTTACATTCTCCCCATAGAGACCGTAGCCAAAGATCTGGAAGACGGAATAGGAAAAATTAGCCTCGATCGCCAAGGCAGGCGTCGGGGCGGGCGAGGTGGCAATCGTCCCGTCCGGCAAGGACGGATTGAGCGCGCCAGCTCCGCTAACGAGCATCGATACCGTCGCGCCCGGCGAAGCCGGATTCGACGGCGAGTTGAGGCTGCCATCGGAGTTCAAAACGGCGAATATGTTCGGTTGCGCCGCGACCACATGCAAAGGCAGGATCTGCGACATGCCGGCGTCCGTGGTGATCGTCATGTTCACCTGTGTGCTCCCCGCGATTTCATAGGGCACCAGCATATTGATTTGATTTTGCGCCGCATAAATGAGCGGCGCAAAGACGCCGTCGATAGATACCTGGGTCCCTCCCAGCGAACTGGCGACTCTGCCGTTGGAATCGATTTGCATTCCGATTCCGGTGGCAGGTCCCAGGCCGGTCCCGTAAATGCTCACGTACTCGCCGGGAGCCACTGTGACGGTCACGGCATTCGCCGCCGAATCCGCCACGCCCAGAATGGATACCCCAGTCGGTGTCCCGCGCGGAAGCCGCAACGCGAAGCCATTCGATATCGGCCCGAATCCCGCCACGCGCGGCGGTCCGATCACGGTCAGGCTGCCATCCGGGTTCAACACCAGGTCCTGGCCGGCCACGCCGTCAGGCAGCAGTTCGGAAAACAGCACGCTTGATCCATCCGGCGCAAGCTCGGCAATCAGGGCACTGCCTAAAACGAGAGAGTTCGGGTGCAACACCACGCTTGACGGATCGGCAAGCGATTCGGCGATCCAAATATCGCCCTGGGCGTCGAGTCTCAGTGCCGGCGGAGCCGACTGGGACTGGGTGACGCCGTAAAAGGTCGAAAACAGGAGCTTGACGCCGGTCGAATCCAGTTTCGCCACGAAGCCATTGCCGGGCGAATATGCGCCGGCTTGCGGCGCTGCGAACTGAGCTTGAATCGCCCCGGAACTGATGGGAAAACTCGGATCCAAGGTAATGCCGGCGACCACCACGTTTCCGCCGGAATCCAGTGCCATTCCTCCCAGCGATGGCAGGCTAATGTTGCCTCCTTCGCCCAGCAGCGTCGACCAGACCAGGCCGGTGCCTTGAGCGTTTAAACGCGTGACGAACACATCCGGCGTATTATCCCCGCCCTGGAATTGCGTTTGAAACGCCCCTGGGGTAACCGGGAAATCGGCGGCGGACGTGGTGCCGGAGACCGTAGCTACACCGTTCGAATCCACCGCCAACATCGTTGCGGCGGTGCCCGGAAGCAAGGGATAGCACGATCCACTGTTCGGGCACGGCAGCGGATCGACCACCTGCTGGCCGCCGAGCAACGTCGAATAGGCCGGCGTGTAAGGCGGGATTGTTTGACTGGCCGGCGTGAGCTTTGCGATAAAGGCGTACTCTGGCCGCCCTGGGTACTTTGCACCCAAAGGCGCCGGACCGGCGGTCGGGATCTTGGTGATGAAGGCACCCGGCGTCACCGGAAAATCCAGTTGGCCGGTCGATCCGGCCAGGTACAGATTCCCACCTGGATCAAACGCGATGGCGTCGATCACAGTCGCGCCACCCGGGTCGAGCCCGCCGAATGTGCCGGTGTACAGCAGATGAGTGCCGGTGCTATCGAGCTTGACGATGAGACCGACCGTGGGGGCATTCCCGGGCGACATGGATACAGTCGAACCGACGATCCAAAGATTGCCCAGAGGGTCTACGGCCGCGGCGGCCGGGAGGTCGCCAGCGCCTGCCTGGAAAGGAAACACCGAAAGGATGTTGCCGCTCGAATCCATTTTCGTCACCGAAATCGTCGGTGGAGGCAGGTAAATGTAGGGCAACTCGCCGTACCCCGGCCAGCCGGAGCTAACGATGAAATTGTTCCCTTTCGCGTCCACGGCGATGCAGCAGGGGTTAAGCGGCACGTAGGAGAGATTGGATTGCTGCGCGCGGACGGTTGCAATCGAAAGCGCGAGCAGCGCGGCGGCCAACAGGAAGATCTGGCGACGCTCATATACCATGGTACCTCTGCCTGTCGTACGCTATTTCGTATTTACGATGTCGTTCTGTCTGGCTGACGCGCGAGAGCGATGCCCAACCGGGATTTGTACGGGCCGGGCATGCCCGGCCCGCGGACTCCAACGACGCTGCAACCCCTGCCAGGCCGGCTTCGACGGTTACATGTCGATGCGCTGCCGCTTGTGACCCTCGAGATACCAGCAAGGAGCGTCGCCGAAGTGCGGGAACATCGAGTGAACGCACGTTCGCGTCTCCGGGCTGAGCATCATGAACTCGGTCTTCCCGTCTTTCAATGGCACGGCGTAGTAGGGCCGCACCAGAACCGAGCCGAACGCCCGCGGTCCGCGCCAACGGGCGGTCAGCCAATCCCCGCCATAAAGTAAGCCAGCCAACGCCAGCAGCCCCACGCCGGTCCACCGCACATACCGCACTCCCTTAGCTTATCAGTGGCATCGACGTTCGGGAGCACGAAGAGGGTGACTCGGCGTCCTGACATCGCAAAACGCGAACGGTTATACTGATCGCTCGGAGATCATGATGAACAACGCCGGCAGGATGCTCTTGCTAGCTGTGTGCGCGGGCGGATTGCCGGCGCAACGCCCATGGCAACGGATCGCCGTCCCTTCTATCAGCGAAGCGGCAGCTAACTTCCACACTCCCCCGCGCGAATACGGCGCCATCCACTGGGCCATCTGGGGCAACGAATTGACCCGGGCGCGCATCGTGCAGGAGTTCGACCAGCTAATCGCCAACGGGGTCTACGTGGTCAACTTCGGCCCCGCTCGCAACATGTCTCCGAAGTACCTCTCGCCCGAACACCTCGCTCTTACTAAGTTCGCCGTCGAAGAGGCACGCAAGCGCGGCATGAAAGTCTGGCTGGCCGACGAGGGCAGTTACCCGAGCGGTTTCGCCGGCGGCAAGATCAGCGAGGAATACCCGCAGCTCACCATGCAGGGAATCGTTGCCGATACCCACATCAGCGTGGCGCCCGGTCAGACTATCTCGCTCCCGGCGCCACCCGATACGCTCGGCGCGCTCACCCACACTCTGATTCCACCACCCAGGGGCGCCGCGAACCCGCAGCCTACAACCGAGAAAACCGGCGTGCTGCCTGTCATCGGCGGCCAGATCAAATGGACGGCTCCGCCGGAAGGCAGGTCGGAGGTGATCTTAGTCCGCCACGTGTTTCGCAGCTCGCCCACGCGTTACATCAATCGCACCGACGGCACTTACTCGAAAGACAGCCTGTACTCACTGATCGACTATCTCAATCCGGACGCCACCCGTGCGTTCCTGAAGACCACGCATGAGGTCTACAAACAACTCTTCGGCCAGGAATTCGGCAAGACCGTGCTCGGTTTTTTCGGCGACGAACCCGACTACACCGGCTTCATGCCCTGGACGCCGAAGTTACTCGACACCTTCCGCGAACAAAAAGGCTACGACCTGCAACCTTACCTGTCGCTCTTCTTCGAGCCCAAGTTGAGCGAGGAAGCCACGCGCGTGAAGGCCGACTACTGGGACGTCTGGAGTGGCATCTTCCGTGAGAGCTTCTTTGGCGTGCAGGCCGATTGGTGCGCCGCGAACAACCTGGAATACCTGGTCCACCTGAATCACGAAGAGTTGATGCTGAACCTCTCGCGCGGCGAGGATCTCATCCGCAACGAGGGCGATTTTTTCCGCGACATGCGCCACGTGCAGATTCCCGGCATCGATAATCTGAACCAGCTCATTCCCGGCGCGGTAATTCGCGAAGACACCATCTATGACGTCAACGACAACTTCCCCAAGCTGGCATCGTCCGCCGCGCACCTATTCGGGCGGCCGCGCGTGTGGGCGGAGGAGGGCGGCGGCGCCGGCGTGGACGGCAAGTTCCAGTTGGACTACCAGTTCGTGCGCGGCGTCAACGCGCCGCAGATCCGCATCCCCGTCATCCGGCCCGCCGGCGCTTCCGGCGAAACGCCGCCGCAAGCCGCCATGCTCGCCTGGTACGCCAACCGCGCGTCGTATTTAATGGCGATCGGCCGGGCCGCCGCGCAGGTGGCCCTCTACCACCCGGCCAACAGCATGTGGCTGGGCGACGAAACGGCCGACCGCAGCACCACCAAGCTGGGCAAACAACTGCTGGAGCACCAGATCGATTTCGATTACTTCGACGAGCAGTCGCTCAGCGACGTCGCCACGCTGGAGAACGGCGCCTTCCGCAACCTCAGCGGGCAACTCTACCGCGCGGTGATCGTTCCGTCTTCCACCGTAATCTCGCGCGCCGCGCTCACTCGCCTGCGCGCCATGGCCGCCGCCGGCGGCAGGGTGATCTTCGACGGCGTCGCGCCCACCATTGTGGTCGACCGGACTTTCCGCGACGCGAGCGAGAAGCCCGACCTCAGCTTCGCCACGCTGATCGAACCCGCCGGCGATCTTACCGCGCGCGTCATCGCGGCGCTGCCGAAGGCGGATGTCGCGCTCGATAGCTCGTGCACCGCGCTCAAGTACAGTCACCGCACCTGGCGCGACGCCGACCTGTACTTCTTCTTCAACGAAAGCAATCAACCGCAAATGAGCTGGCCAGAGGTCTCCGGCCACGGCCAGGCGCAGGTGTGGGACGCATCGACCGGCGAGATCCATCTTATGACGGGCGCGACCGCCGGTCGGGATTCCGTCCGCCTGCCGCTGGTGCTGGCGCCTTACGAAGCGAAGATCGTGGTGATCGGCCCAGTCCCGCAGACGGTTGCCGGGCCCGAACCTTCATTCGCCAACGGAGACACCATCGCGGAGTTTCCAATCGAGACGCCAGTTACTCAGTTTCAGAAACAAGTTACTCTCGCCGCCAAGCCAGCCGGCAAACGATTCTATGTCGAATGCGACGACGTGCATGACTACGCGCGCCTGCGCGTCAACGGCAAGGATCTCTCTGCGCGCGCCTGGCAGCCGTATCGCTGGGATGTTACTGACGCGCTGATTGCCGGCGCCAACCAGATCGAAATCGAAGTCCAAACGCTGCCACCCGGCCGCAGCTTTCCCTTCGGCGGAGCGGTGCCCGCCGGCGCCCGCGGCCCCGCGCCGCCACCACCAACGCCGGGAGTGATCGGCTCGGTTCGCCTGGTGGCTCGCGGGCAATGAGGTAATAACATGACCAAACGATGCCTTTTGTGCGCCTTCCTCGCTTTGCTATTTCTGGCCCCGCAATTCGCTCTGGAACGGCCCGATGTTACTTTCAAGATCTTTCAGTTTCCGCCCGATAAGATCCCGCACATCGACGGCAATACCGACGATTGGGATATTGTGCCCGACAGTTATGCGATCGGCATGGACCAACTGATGGACACTGAGGAAGGCCACGGGATGAATCACGATCCTAAGAACCTGGATGTCAAGGTCAAGGTGGGTTGGGTCAAGGGTCTCAACCGCCTGTACTTCCTCTATGAGGCCTATGACAATTACTGGGACTTCGCGCGCACCGATCTGCACAACGATATCTTCGAGGTGGTGGTGGATGGCGATCTCTCCGGCGGTCCCTTGATCGATATCTACCACCGCGATGTCTGGACCCCCGAAGCCGTCGGCCAGGCGCGCTCGGTGATCGACCCGCGCATCGGCGAGCGCGAGGCGCACTGGAGTTTTCACGGCGTCCACGCACAGAATTACCACATCTTCACGCCGCCCGGCGACAAAGACTGGGCCATGGCTTGGGGCTGCGCGCAATATATCAAGCGGCTGCCGTACGCCAACGCCGCTTACAAATACGACTTCAAACCGGGCGAGAGCGGCAAGCTGGTCCTGGAATTCTGGATCACGCCGTTCGACTATGCTCCCTGCGACCAGCAGCGCGCGGTGGAATCGGTGCTCACCGAGAACAAGCTGATCGGCCTCTCCTGGGCGGTGATCGATTACGATGACGTCAATGCGCGCAATCGAGTGGGCTTCTGGAATCTCTCCCACAAACAAACCATGTTCGGTAACGCGAGCGACCTGGTGGGCTTCCGGCTGATGCCGCTCGAGCCGCGGTTCCGCAAAGCCATCCAGGCGAAATGGTCGTACAAGGTTGCAGACATGGATCGCCGCCTGGTGGCGTTCAAGGATGAATCCGACGGCGCCATCACATCCTGGAAATGGGACTTCGGAGACGGCTCCACGTCCACCGAGCAGAATCCCATCCACCAGTACAAGGCCGGGCGGGAGTACACCACCATCCTCGAAGTGGAGGGTCCCGCCGGCAAATCGCGCCACGCCGACGTGTGGGGCGTCGCGGTAAAGTAAGCCGCCGAACCGGGCGCCTCACCGCACTCGACCGCCCGCATTCGGCGCGTGACGCCCTAGCGGTAGCGAAAGCGCCTGCCCCACTTGCTTTCGCACCTTCGCCGCTTCCAATGGTTAGCCATGCGATCTTAACCATCGGACGCCTTGTTTTGGCGCCCTCAGTGCTGCGTATAATGAGGCAGACATCGAGCCATGGGTGCGTCGTCCTTCCGAGTGGAGGGCTGGAGTATCCGGCAGATGGCCAAGTAATCCCGGGGCTGGTGTTGCCTCAGGAACCCTGCAACATGGACCAGGTCGGTACCATGAAAGGGCAGGAAGCAAACTGGGGAGGACCCCTCGATGCGAAGAGAGCTTTTGGCAATTGTAGGTGTTGGACTGTTCGCGTTCTCGATACCGGCTTGGGCACAGGCCAGCGCCTGTGATGTGGTTACCACCGGCGCGACACCCACCCAGAGTGACGTGAACGCGGCGATCAACATGTCCATTGGCGCGACGCCCTGTACCCTCAATATCATGGGCGCGAATGTCTGCAATGTGGTCGTCGTCCAGCGAATTGTTAACGCTGTTATGGGCCAGGGATGCGTCGTCGGCACTCACAGCGTGGTGTTGACGTGGGGCGCCAGCACGGCGGGCACCTACCCCATCGCCGGCTACAACGTCTTTCGCGCGCCCTCATCCGCTCCCACCGCGTATGTGCAAATCAACACGGCCCTGGTGACGACCACTCTCACCTACACCGATGCGGCGGTCTCGAACAGCGCTGAGTATTACTATGCGGTCACCGCGGTAGACACTCAGGGCACCCCGAGCGGGTATTGCACTCCTGCGACGGCCACCATACCGCCCTCTTAGCGTGTCGCGCCACGGAAGCGCCTTGCCCGGTATAGAATAGTCTGCACTATGCCGGTTTCGACGTGGCGTTCATTCTCTTGGGCGGTTCTGCTCTTTGCGCCGTTGCTCCTGTGCGGCCAGAGCCTGCAGGTCTCATCCGCAAAAGCGTCTCGCGGCGGGCGGGTGACACTCCAGGTCGTTCTCACTTCGCCGGCTGGGTGGGAACCGCTTGGCTTGCAATGGGAGACCACTTTTCCGGTGGATCGATTGGTCCCCTTGGGGCTTGGCGTCTCGCTCGGCGCGGTGACACGCGCGGCGGGCAAGAGTGTGCAGTGTGCCGCCAAGCCACAAGCTGGCGAGAGCGCCGGAAGCAAGTGTATCCTGATCGGAGGTCGGCAGCCGATTCACAACGGGGTGATTGCCCGGCTGCAGTTCAGAGTTCCGCCGAAAGCCCCGGAAGGTTCTGCGCGTGTCCTGGTGGATCAGTGCTCGGCGGTTTTCAAGGATTTGAAACAGACGCCGCTCCCTGCGGTGGAGGCGGTTGTGCAGATCCGTTCCCAATAGCCCGAGCGGCCTACTGAACGGCCATCGTCACACCTGCCTGGCTGCTTGGGCCAATCACAATCGTCATCGGCAATGCCGTGCCGGGGGCAATTCCAAGGGGCACGATCGCATTGACTTGCAGCAGTCCAGCCACCGCGTCGCCCGCCGAGCCAGCGTACAACACCTGGGCGCTCTGCCCGCCAATCGACACCGTCACTGTCTGCAGGGGCTGGCGCAAATCCGCCGCCGTAACGATGATCCCGTCCATCCCCGGGGGCCCGGTCTGTCCTTCGCCCGTGCCGTAAATCGAAACAAAGTCTCCCCGCGCAGCCGGATTATCCGGGCCGTTGATGGTGCCGTCCTGGTTCACGATCGCTCCCTGGCCGGCGCCCGACTGGTCCAACGTGAAGATTCCTGGAGCGGTTGGCGCCACGGCCATCGTGAACGGCGCCGACCGGACACCCTGGTACTCCACCTGAATGGATGTCTGCGCTTGGCCACTTACCTCATAGGGGACGATGGCGGACAATTGGTTCGCCGTCGTGTACAGAAGCGGCGCGGGGACATCGTCAAAGAGAACCGTGGTTGCGCTAAGTGAGGTGGCCACCAGTCCGGCGGCGGTAAGTTGCACGCCCCGCAGCGCGGAATCCGCCAGCGAGTTCCCGCCGATAACGACGATTTCACCGGGCGCGACAGGGCCGGCTGCGTAACTCGCCGCGTTGGCGACAGCCGTGATCGCCGGAGCGGACACGCCCGTTCCCGGTACCACTACGCCGCCGCCGCCGGTGGACAACGGCACGGGGTCTCCCCTGGGATCGGACGCGATTGCGTTCGTCAATCCGAGCGGATACATTCCCGGCGGGGCCTCACCGGCAATTGCGACCGAGAGCGTCGCCAGCACGCCGTCCATCAGCGCATTCTGATTCAAGCCCACGATCAGAATCCGTTGCACACCCGACTGCGGACTCGACACCCAGACGCTCTTCCCCGCGGCGGCGAGTGTGCTCCCGGGAGAGACCGAGAACGCGAGCGCCTGGCTCTGGTATGAAATGTCGAACTGAACTGCGCTCAACGCCTCGCCGCCGGAAGCGAGCGCGACCTCGACCAGAGCGTTACCCTGTGGGTCGGCTACCACTTCGTTGAGCGAGATGCCCGGCGTAGCCGCAGAGCACGTCGCGGCGGCGAACCACAGCATGCCGGGCAAAACGAGATTGAAGGCGCGATGGCGCAAGTTGTCTCAATTGTACAAAACCGGCGTCTGCCCGTTGGTACCACGCGATTACGGGGCTTCGACTGCAATCGTGACCGTGTTGCCGGTGAAGGTTTTCCCGCTGGAGTCGGGCACCTGCACGACAACCGGGACGGCGTCGCCTGGAACAACGCTGGCCGGCACCGTCACTTCGATCCGATAGACGCCCGCCATCGACGGACTTGCCTGGACCAGGTCTGCCGCCACCGAGGCGCCGCCAATCGAAACGCGCACGAGCGAAGCGCTGGTTTCGAGTCCTATTCCGGTGGCGAGAATCGAGATTGCGTCACCCGGTTCCGCGGGCTGGCCGTTACTGAGATAACTGCGCGGGGCGACCAACACAGAGGTGCCGGAAAACATCGCCATCCCCTGACCTTGCCCCGAACCGTCGGTGGAGAGAAGGCCGAATGTCGCGTCCTGATTGGCATGAACCACGTTGGAAACTGCGCCCCCGGACTGGACCGAAATCCTCAACTCGCCTCCCGGCGCCGTCTGCGGACAGACGAAATCGACCCGCGTCGCCGAGGCATAAACCAAGGCTGCCGGGTTGTCGTTCACCATCACCTGGCTGCCGGCAAGCAGCGTTGAACTTCCAGTAGGATCTGCAGTGGCCTCGGTGCGCGCGGAGAGCCAGCGTCCTAACAGGCTTGCCACCGAGCCGGGGCTGCACCTCAGCGAGGTTGGCTGAAACCCAACTCTCACCTTGGAAGGAACGGTTTGCGACTGCTGGCTCCCGGCGTTCCGAAGGTCGGTAATCACCGGAAGGCCCGGACCGGCTTCGATCACCACACTGCCGCTTGCAGATACCCCGTTGGTATCGATCGCGGCGAACGTGACCGCGCGTCTCTCCAACTGAGATGACTCGTTAGTCGAATAGATGCGGCGCGCAGGCTCTTGCGGCGTCCATAGGAAACCACCGCTGGAGTCGTCAAACGAAGCGCCGGGCGGCAGGTTGGCCGCCGACAAAGTGAGCGGCAAACCGCCGGGATCCACGGCTGAAACGACAAAGGTCAACGGTTTTCCAAACACAGCCAACTGCGTTCCCGGCAGGTTCAGGACCGGTGCGCCCGCCGGCGTCACGGCCACTGAAGTCGTGACAACCGTCTGTCCGAACTGCACCGATACGGTGGACGACTGATGCCCCGCTGCGGGTGTCGTAAAGACCTCGAAACCGAGAGAAGTCTGCCCGACGCGCGTCGTGAACGCATTGGGAAGTTCGAAGTCCGTAGTGTCGCTGCCGATAGCCAAGCTAGCCACCTGCAAGACATTTGGACTGTTCATGCCAACCGTGCATGTTAGGGAGCCGCCGGCCTGGACCGTCTGCGGTGCGCATGAGAGACTGGTGGGCCGAATGCCGGTGACTGGAATGGTGGTGGTCAGCGAGGCTCCCTGGACGGTCGCCGTGATTTCAACCTGTGCGTCCTGGTCCGAGGGTGCTACGGAAGCGGCAAACTGAACTGACAGGGCGCCGGCGGGGACTTGGACCTGCGCCGGCAACTGCACCCGCGACGTATTCGCCCGCAGAGCCGCAGCCACGCCATTTGCGGGCGCGACTTGAGCCAGCGAGACCGTGCAGTCCAGCCCACCGACATTGTTCCGATCCGGAGTGCAAGACAGGACGCTCACGGATGCGGTTGCCGCGGTCGTCGGCACCAACGTGACAAACTCTCTCTGGGAACTGCCATATAAGGAGGCCGTCACCACCGCCATCTGACTGGTCGAGATGGTTCCCGCCGTGGCCGTGAAACCCGCCGACAATGCTCCCGAGGCCACGTTTACCGTAGCCGGCACGGCCAGCGCCGCGGTGTTGCTCGAAAGCGCAACGGTAACTCCGCCGGAGGCAGCCGCTTGCGACAGCGTCACGGCGCACGCGGATGTCCCTCCCGAGATGAGGCTGGATGGAGTGCAGGACACCAGGCTGACCACGGTTGACACCAGCAAGATCGAAGTCGTTTGCGAGCCGCCGTTGTAAGACGCCGTCACCACCGCCGTCACGTTGCTTGCAATTGTGCCTGCGATTGCGGTGAAGGTGGTGGAAGCCGTTCCGGCCGCCACAGTCACCGATCCAGGCACCGACAGCGCGCCGGTGCTGCTGGAGAGGCCGACGGTGACGCCGCCGGCGGGCGCGGGCAGATTCAGGGCAGCCGTGCAGATCGACGAAGTTCCGCTGCCGAGCGACGTGGCATTGCACGAGAGTCCGGTTAGCGCCGGCAATTGGGCCGGTGGTGGCGGGAGGGTTATCGTTCCGCCGGTGCCGGTGATCGGAATCGAGCTTCCAGCAGCGGCCGCGCCAGCCATGTTAGCAAGCCCGACCGGCGTGGTGACCGCCGTGCTGGCCATCGTCACGTTGATCACCGCGACAACACCGTTCCCGATCACCGCGTCGTTCGTCCCGGACAGCGCGCACGTGTAAGAAACCGGAGTCGAAAAGCAGGTGATCGCCTTGCCCGCCGCGGTGACGCTGGCGCTGGCGACTGCGCCGATCGCGGCGACGTTGCCGGCGGCATAAGTCAGCGTCCACTGAAGTCCGGCCGGCGCTCCTCCCGCTGGAAAACTCAACGTCAGGTTCAGTGGGATGGCGCCGCCTTGGACGGCGGAGCCCGACGACAACGCCAACGAGTCCTGTCCAAACGCCACTCCGGGCACGACTGCGAGGAACAGAGCAAGCCAGAAACTGCGAGTCAAAGGGCTCGGCAGCCTCTTCTCAAGAACCTCGTTACGCAACTCGTCAACCTCCGGAAAAAGCGCCATGCGTTCCTGGCTCAAAGGTGCAATGGCGCACGCGGCTGCCTATCGGCCGGCCAACTTTAAAAGTACTTTCTACTCCTTATATCTTCAATGCTGCCTTTAGAAAATCCTCTGCCCTGCCGATGGTTCTACTTGCAATGCCGACCAAGGTTAGGATCGCGGACGCCGAGCGCTGGTTGGCCACGCACAGGGTCGACCCGTCCGAGCGCCTGATTGAATTGTTGAGAGCGCAGCACTGCAACTGGAGTGCCAGCGTTTATCAGCTTGGGATTCAAGGAGTTCTCTCCCGCAGGCGCGTCTCCTGCCGTGTTTTACACGATGGAGCATCCATGACCGAGAACTTTTTTCACTAATTGCAGACTCGTGTGTTCTCTGGGCGTCGGCTGGATTCATTACATTCGCATCAAGTCGGCTGATTGCTAATTCCGGGCGGCCGCTCGGCAAGCTGCCGTCCGAATTAACAAGTGCAAACTCTCGTCGGAGAGCCCCTTCACCCCAGGCACAGCCTTCCGAAATCACGTTGGTTAGCCGCCTGGCGGAATCACTCGGCTTGTTTCGCGAATACGAAAGAAAACATCGGCCCTGAATCTGTCCAGCGGGTTTCCAGAAAACAGTTCCGAAACACTGAAAATAACTCGAACGGGTCCTTGCCGGACTTCGAATCAACCACTTGCAACTGCCGATAAGTAACGCTAAGTGCCTGACGCGTCGCGTACACGAATACTAATCTCCGGCTAATGAGCTCCTCCTAATGCGGCTGCCTCCATTACGGAGCTCGAGTTAGCGGCAGAATCCTTGTGCTGTTATTCGTGGTATATCCCGCATCTGCGGGCACCGTGGGGGGGTATCGGTACACCTAACTGGGGGGTGAGCGCATGTTGCACGTTTGCATGAGCCGATAGCTCATACGGCAAAAATCGACATCCAGAGATTCTAGCTTTGTGGCTGGCGCGGTGTGTCACTCAAGCTGCGGCAATTACAGGCCTGGAATGAGGCGACGGCAGCGCGCTTCGCGCAGCAGTGCGCCGATGGACCTCGGAGTGCTCCTCATAGTTAAGGTGCGTGGCTAACAGAGAGCCGGTCGCACGCGTTTGCAGATCAAGAGAGAAGAAGCGGATGAGTGTTTTGAGAGCAGTCGCAACAATCGTGTTCAAACCGTGGTGACTGTCAGTGGACCTCTAGTGGGTCCGCTTACCTTGCACTTGCGCCTTCAGTAAGCCTTTGTGTATTAACTATTCACAATCTGGCTAAACAGAGCAATTTAATATATTCAGGTCTTGAGCCAAGGATATCCAAATTACCCAAATGCCGAATAGCCACTTGAAACAGCGGATCGCCGTTCTTCTGTTCTGCTTCCTTCCCGGCAGCATAGCCTTCAGTCAAACATCTTCTCTGAGTCTCTCGTCCGGCTCCACCGTCGAGGGCGGCTCTGTGTCGCTCAACCTTTCGTTGAATTCGAGCGCCGGCGCCCCTGCCGGTTCGCAATGGACATTGGCGTTCGTCCCCTCCGACGTCAGTTCCGTGGTGGTCGCCCCCGGGGCGGCGCTCGGCAGCGCGGGCAAGACTCTCACTTGCAACTCCGCCAGCGGGTCGGTGACGTGCATGGCGATCGGCGCGACCGACTCGACGATCGGTAGCGGCGTGGTGGCGACGGCTACGGTTACTCTCTCCCCTGCGACCAGTGGTTCGACGGTGCCAATCACGGTCAGCAGCCCCGCGGCAGCGTTCGCGAATGGATCCGCCGAAACGGAATCGGCGACTTCGGGCGCAATTACGGTGACCAATTGGGAGCCTGCGTTGTCTTCGCTGCAGTGCTCGCCCACCAGCTTGACTTCCGGCGCCAAATCCACCTGTACGGTCACACTGGCTCAAGCGGCTCCGAGCGGAGGCGCTTCGGTATCCTTGTCCAGCAACAGCGCCGCGCTTCCCGTGGCAGCCGCGGTCACTGTACCGGCCGCTTCGACTTCCGCCACCTTCGCCGCCACCGCCGGCACCATTACAACCAATCAGACCGCAACGCTCACCGCTACTCTCAACGGTATTGCCAAGACGGCCAGCATCACTTTGACGGCGCCGGTGCAGGTCTCTTCGCTCAGTTGCAGCCCCGCCAGCCTGGGGCAGAATTCCTCCAGCACCTGCACCATCACTCTGACGCAGGTTGCGCCGGCGGGAGGCGCCAGCGTGGTTTTGTCGAGCAATGCGGCGGCACTGGCGGTGCCGGCAGCGGCGACGGTGGCGGCCGGATCTGCCACAACCACTTTCGGCGCCACCAGCGGCACCATTGCCAGCAATCAGACGGCGACGGTGACAGCCACCTACAACAGCACTTCGGCGACGGCAGGCATTACGCTCACCGCGCCGGTGCAGGTCTCTTCGCTCAGTTGCAGCCCCGCCAGCCTGGGGCAGAATTCCACTAGCACCTGCACCATCACGCTGACGCAGGTCGCGCCGGCGGGAGGCGCCAGCGTAGCTTTGTCCAGCAGTCCGGCGGCACTCACGGTGCCGGCGACGGCGACGGTGGCGGCCGGATCTACCACGGCCACTTTCGGCGCCACCAGCGGCACCATTGCGAGCAATCAGACGGCGACCGTGACGGCCACTTACAACAGCACCTCGGCGACGGCCAGCATTACTTTGACGGCGCCCGTGTTGGTCTCTTCGCTCAGTTGCAGCCCCGCCAGCCTGGGGCAGAATTCCTCCAGCACCTGCACCATCACGCTGACGCAGGTCGCGCCGGTGGGAGGCGCCAGCGTGGCTTTGTCCAGCAGTGCGGCGGCACTCACGGTACCGGCCTCGGCGACGGTGGCAGCCGGATCTGCCACAACCACTTTCGGCGCCACCAGCGGCACCATTGCGAGCAATCAGACGGCGACCGTGACGGCCACTTACAACAGCACGTCGGCCACGGCCGGCATCACGCTCACTGCGCCGGTGCAGGTCTCTTCGCTCAGTTGCAGCCCCGCCAGCCTGGGGCAGAATTCCACTAGCACCTGCACCATCACTCTGACGCAGGTTGCGCCGGCGGGAGGCGCCAGCGTGGTTTTGTCGAGCAGTGCGGCAGCACTCACGGTGCCGGCATCGGCGACGGTGGCGACCGGATCTGCCACAACCACTTTCGGCGCCACCAGCGGCACCATTGCCAGCAATCAGACGGCGACGGTGACGGCCACTTACAACAGCACGTCGGCCACGGCCAG
>Ga0181521_10004181_pt1 | contig 16629 bp, 17 predicted proteins | sample PEATcosm2014_Bin_32_FD_119764 | JGI IMG/M metagenome (GOLD analysis project Ga0181521, IMG submission 119764) | Peatland microbial communities from MTU Mesocosm Facility, Houghton, MI, USA - PEATcosm2014_Bin02_60_metaG | ecosystem: Environmental > Terrestrial > Soil > Wetlands > Peat | place... | reverse complement strand
TGGAATCTTTTCATGGCCGATCCGGACGTGCGGCGGGGCCTCGCCCGGCTCGGCTTCCGGTCGCCGCATTCAGGCGCCTGAGATGGGGACCCATGCGGCAGCCTCAAGCGACCATCTGGCGGGCTGGATGGCGCGCCAATATGCCCTCTCCGCGAAAGCGATGCTCGGCGCGATCTCCAGAACCGACATCGTCAAGGAGCGCCGCGGCTTCGGCCGAATTCTGCGCCCCGCCAAGGGATCGATCGTCGCCTCGCCGGTTCTCGCCTCCTATGATCCCGACCCCGATTATTTCTTTCATTGGCTTCGCGATTCCGCCGTCATCATCGATGCGTTGCGCCGCCTTATCGCCAGCGGCGAGGTGGACGCGCGGCAAGGCCTTGAAATATTCAGGGATTTTCTTACCTTCAGCCTCGCTGTCGCATCGCTCGACGGGCGCGCCTTTCTTGAAGAAGCCGGCGACTTCAGATCGAAGGTCGAGCCTCACTTTTTACAATTCGTTCGTCCCGACAGCGACATCCGCGAGATCGCAGGCGACAATGTTTTGGGAGAGCCGCGATTTGATCCGGACGGCTCGCTCGACATTCTGAAATGGTCGCGGCCCCAGCACGACGGACCGGCGCTGCGCGCGCTGACCGTCGTGAAATTCTGTTCTTCGGCCATGGTGGACGCGAACACGCTCACGCTTGCAAAGCAGCTTCTTCTGCGCGATCTCGCCTTCACCCTGGAGCGCTGGCGCATGCCCTCGTTCGACATCTGGGAAGAGGAATTGGGCCGCCATTACTACACGCAGCTCGTTCAGGGCGAAGCTCTTGCGCAGGGCTCCCGCTGGTTGGAGACGATCGGCCAGGGGGAGACCGCGCAAGCCTGCCGCGAGGGCGCGCGGGAAATCGAGGCGCAATTGCAGGAGTTCTGGAGCGAGACGCAAGGCTTTTACCGCAGCCGGATCGGGGGCGACGGCGAGAAGGAGCTTGATATCGCCACGCTGCTCGCCGTGCTCCACGCCGGGCGCCGCGATGGCCCCCATAGCGTCAGCGATGGGAAGACCCTCGCCACCCTAGCGCGACTGGAAGATTTGTTCGCCAGCCTCTACAAGATCAACAAGGAGGCGCCTGCGAACCGCGCGCCGGCGATGGGACGCTACGCGAACGATCGCTATTACAGCGGCGGCGCCTATTATTTTTCAACGCTTGGCGCCGCCGAGTTTTACTACAGGGCGGCGGCGGCGCGGTGCGCCGAGCCTTCGCATGACGAAGATCATGCAATTTCGTTCGACGCACTCTTTCGGCGCGGAGACATGTTCATGGCGACGGTTGCGGCGTTTACGCCGGAAAGCGGCGATCTTTCCGAGCAATTCGACCAGGTGACGGGGGCGCAGACCTCGGCGAAAAATCTCGCCTGGAGCCATGCGGCCTTCATCAGCGCCTGCGCCAGCCGCGCCGACGCTCTCAGCGCGTTTGGACCTGGAGGCTCCGCGCCATGATCGACAAGCTCGAATTTCTGCTGGCTCTGGCCCGCGAGCGCAATTTCAGCCGCGCCGCGGAAAGTTGCGGCGTCACCCAACCGACTCTCTCGGCGGGCATCAAGCAGCTTGAGGACAACCTCGGCGTTCTGCTCGTCAATCGCAGTTCGCGATTTCATGGCCTCACCGCCGATGGCGAACGCGTGCTCGAATGGGCGAAGCGCATCGTCAGCGACACGCGGGCGATGCGCCAGGAGGTTCGCTCGCCCAAAACCGCTCTCGTCGGCCATTTGACGATCGCCGCCGTGCCGACGGCGGCCGCCATGGCGACGCAGCTGACGACGCCCTTCCGCGAGAAGCACCCCGACGTGCGTTTCACAATTTTCTCCCAGACTTCGCGCGAAATCCTCGCCATGCTCGATGGACTTCAGATCGACGCAGGTCTCACCTATCTCGACAACGAGCCGCTTGGACAAATTCGCACGCTGCCGCTCTACTGGGAGCGCTACCGGCTGCTCACCTCGGCGCATCTTCCGCTCGGCGACCGCGCCACCGTGACCTGGGCGGAGGTCGCGCAGATCCCGCTCTGCCTGCTGACGCCCGACATGCAGAACCGCCGCATCATCGACCGCTTGCTGGGGAGCGTCGCGCCGCCGCACCCGCCGATGCTCGAATCGAACTCGATGGTCGTCCTCGCCGCCCATGTGCGCACGGGCCTCTGGTCGAGCGTCATCCCGGAAACCTTCGCCGAGGTGCTCGGCCTCAGCGAGCCCTTGCGCTCCATTCCGATCATCGAACCGCAGGAGGTTCAAAGGATCGGCCTCGTACTCCCGCGCCGTGAGCCGATGCCGCCGCTGACCCGAGCGCTTGTCGCCGAGGCGAACCGATTCGCTCTGCCCGAAGACGCCGACGCGTGAGGCGTTGATGGTCGCGCAACGCATGATTTTGCAAATTTCGCGTCTCATGCTTAGAGCGTCGTAATCACAACGGGGACCAAAGGCGTGCTGGACCAACTCAACGCCGCAAATCCAGGCTTCAAGGAACATGCCTTGCGCGCGCGCGTGCTGGCCGAGGTCCACGCGCGTCCCTTCGAGCCGATGGCCGGCGCAAAGCGCATTCTGCATTTCGCCTTCATGACGGATCACGACGAAGCGGAGAGGGCGCAGGCGGCGCTGGAGCAGTTCTGCCGCGATCGCGCCGCGCCCCTGCCCCTGCCAGGGGCCAAGCATCATCGCGTCGAACTCGCCCCCGCCGTTCTGCGCTGGGAGCGCCACGGCGAATTCGTAACCTATACCTGGGAGTTTCCACAGGAGATCAGCGTCGGCGCGGACGACGCGGAAAGGATCGCGTTCCGGCCCGACGCCGGTGAGCTCAGCCGCGTCATGCGCATGCTGCCGCAGCCGGGGCCGCTTCTCGTCGCGGTCGATCTCGACATCCTGCCTGAGGCGAGCGTCGGCGAAAGCTGGCGCCATCTTTTCGGGCCGAGCGAACTCGCCGCCTCGGAGGTCGCGGACGGGGCGGCCATCGTCGCGACGGATTTTCACGCCGACGTCTTCGGCTTCGTGCGCATCCTGGTGCTCGATCGCAGCCTCAGCGAGGTCGAGGCCGGCGCGCTGACGCAGCGGCTGCTCGAACTCGAGACCTATCGCACGCTGGCGCTGCTCGGACTGCCCATCGCGCAGGAGCTTGGTCCGGCGATCGGCCGCATCGAGGCCGAACTCCCCCATCTCCTCGACGAGATGCGCGACAGCGAGGGTCTTGAGGCGAGCCGCCAGCTGCTGCACCGCCTCAACGCGCTCGCCGCCGAACTCGAGACCGGCGCCGCGCGCAGCCTCTATCGCTTCGGCGCGACGCGGGCCTATGACGAGGTCATGCGCGTGCGGCTCGAAGCCATCGGCGAGCGCGCCCTGCCCGACGCGCCGACGCTGGCCGCGTTCCTCGCGCGTCGCCTCGCCCCCGCGATCAGAACCTGCGCCGCGCTCGAGGCGCGCCAGGACAATCTTTCGCAAAAGCTCGTACGCGCGGCGCAATTGCTGCGCACGCGCGTCGAAGTGGAGCTTGAAAGCCAAAATCAGGACGTGCTGCGCTCGATGAATGAACGCGTGCGCATGCAGTTGCGCCTGCAACAGACCGTCGAGGGCCTCTCCGTCGCCGCCATCACCTATTACATCGCCTCGATCGCGCACCTCATCCTCGAAGGCGTCCACAAGCGCGCGGAATGGCTCGACCCGACGCTGGCGACGGCCCTCGCCGTACCGTTCATTTTCGCCTTCGTCTGGTGGAACGTCCGTCGCCTGCGCCAGCGCCATCCGGTGGATTGACAGATGAATCCCGGCTTTTGGAGCTGGACCGGATCTGCTCGGCGTCGCAGGGCTTGACCCGGGCTTGCAAACAAAGATCTTTGGTCCTGCATACGAAGGTGATGTAACGACGCATCCGTCTTGCGGGGCGCCCCCCTCGGCGCCGGATTGGATCCAGGGAGAGCCGCGCCGGTGCATCACGCAGTCCCGCTCATCACCACGATTGCGGCCGCGTTCGGATGCGCCCTCATCTTCGGGATGCTGGCGGCGCGGGCGAAGCTACCCGCGCTCGTCGGCTATCTTCTGGCCGGCGTCGTCATCGGCCCGTTCTCACCGGGCTTTGCGGCCGACAGCGAAATCGCCTCCCAGCTCGCCGAGATCGGCGTGATGCTGCTGATGTTCGGCGTCGGCCTCCATTTTTCGCTCGAAGACCTATGGGACGTGCGCAGGATCGCCGTGCCCGGCGCGATTCTGCTGATGGCCTTCGCCACCGTCATCGGCGCGAGCTTCGCCCTGCTCTGGGGCTGGGGAGTGGGCGGCGCGCTTGTGTTCGGCCTCGCGCTCTCCGTCGCCAGCACCGTCGTGACCCTGAAGGCGATGGAGGCGCGCGGCGTCGTCGAGACGGTGAGCGGACGCATCGCCGTCGGCTGGCTGATCGTCGAGGACCTCGCAATGGTGCTGGTCCTCGTGCTTTTGCCGCCGCTCTCCGGCGCGCTCGGCGGCAAGGGCGTATCGATCTCCGCGCCCGACATCTATTACACGCTCGAAATCACGCTGGCCAAGATCGCCGCCTTCGTCGCGGTCATGCTGCTGGTCGGCAAGCGCGTCTTTCCCTGGCTGCTGTGGCAGGTGACGCGGACCGGCTCGCGCGAACTCTTTACCCTTTGCGTCGTCGCCGCAGCCGTCAGCCTCGCCTATGGCGCGGCTGAACTCTTCGGCGTCTCCTTCGCGCTCGGCGCGTTTCTGGCAGGCATGGTCATCAACGAGTCCGAATTCAGCGCCCGCGCGGCGGAAGAATCGCTGCCGCTGCGCGACGCCTTCGCGGTGCTGTTCTTCGTCTCCGTCGGCATGTTGTTCGATCCCGCCGTGCTGATCCATTCGCCCTTGCGGGTGCTGGTCGTCGTCGGCATCGTCATGCTCGCCAATCCGCTCATCGCGGCGGCCCTCGTGCTGCTGTTTCGCTATCCGCTCAACGCCGCGCTCACGATCGCGGCGAGCCTCGCGCAGATCGGCGAATTCTCCTTCATTCTGGCGGGGCTCGGCATGAGCCTCGGGCTTTTGCCGCAGGAGGGCCAGAACCTCATTCTGGCCGGCGCGCTGATCTCCATCACGCTGAATTCGCTGGTCTTCCATGCGATTGCGCCGATCGAGGCCTGGGTCCTGTCGAAACGCTTGCTCGCGCGGCTCGTCAAACACCCCGACGATCCGCTCGCCGAGCTGCCGATGGCGACCGAGGACAAATTTCTCGCCGGACAGGTTGTCCTCGTCGGCTATGGCCGGGTCGGGCGACGAATCGCCGCCGCCTTCGCGGAAGCCGCCATTCCCTTTGTCGTCGTCGACCAGAACCGGGAACTGGTCGAGCGCTGCCGCGAACACAACATTCCCGCCGTCTGCGGCAACGCCGTGGAGATGGCCGTCCTGATCCAGGCGCATGTCTCCAAGGCAAGCCTCCTCGTCATCGCGACGCCGGATTCCCTCGACGACCGCAAAATCATCAGCGTCGCAAGGCAGATCAATCCGGCGATCGAGACGGTGGTGCGCACCCATAATGAGGAAGAAGCCGCCCTGCTGCGGCAGGAGCAGGCGGGCGTCGTGTTCCTCGGCGAACAGGAGCTGGCGCGCAGCATGATCCGCCACGTGCTCGAGCGCTTCGGCCGCGACAAGGCGCAAGCGCCGTAAGCCGGAGAAATCCCGGCGTCGCGCTGGCGCGCTGGAGGATTTTTGCTAGAGTTGGCGCGCGCGGGCCGAACATGCGCCGGGGAGAAGCGCCTTTGCGGAGCAATGACGAACTCGCGGATCTGATCGTCGCGGCCGGCGGCGGCGATCGCGGCGCGTTTCGCGCGCTCTACGATGAGACCTCGGCGAAACTTTTCGGGATCATCTTGCGTATCATCCGCAACAGATCTTCAGCGGAAGATGTTTTACAGGATGTCTATCTCAGAATCTGGCGTGGCGCGGCGAGTTATTCACGCGAAACGGGTCCGGCTCTGGCTTGGCTGAGTTCGATCGCCCGCAACCGCACGATCGACCTCCTGCGTCAGAAGAGCTTCGCGGCGCCGCCCGTCTATGACGACGGCGTCGACTGGTACGAGAAAATCCCCTCGCCGGGCGACCCCGAAGCGGATCTCGTCGATGTCGCCGCCTTGCGCCGCTGTCTCGGCGCCATCGAGGAGCCCTATCGAAGCTGCGTGCTGCTCGCCTATTATGAAGGCTATTCGCGCGATGAGATTGCGGCCCGCGCCGGTAAACCGGTGAGTACGATCAAGACGTGGCTGCGTCGCAGCCTCCTGTCCTTGAAAGCCTGTCTGGAACAGACGTCATGAACAAGGACCGCGAAAGCGAAGATCGCGAGATTTTGGCGGCGGAATATGTGCTCGGCACGCTGCACGCCGATGAGCGCACGCTGTTCGCCAGCGTCCTCGCGCAAGATGCCGAGGCGCAGGCCGCCGTCGCCGCGTGGGAGGCGCGCCTCGCAGCCCTTAGCGTCGCCGTCGCCGAGGTCGCGCCGCCGCGTGCGGTGTGGGAGCGCATCGAGAGCGCGCTTTCCCCCCCGGAGCCTTTTGGCGTGATCGATGGCGGCGCCGAAGAGCCCGCCTCCGCCGCCTTGCGTCGCTCGCTTGTCCGCTGGCGGGTCGGCGCGCTCGCGGCCGGCGCGCTGGCGGCGAGCCTTGCGATCTTCGTCGTCGACCGTGAATTGATCCGTCGTCCGCGAGTGCTGCCCTCTTATGTCGCTGTGGTGAATCGCGGCGGCGATCAGCCGGCGCTCGTCATTCGCGTCGACCTCGCCAGCGGCAATGTATACGTGCGCCCGCTCGCCGCCGAGGCGCCCTCGGGCAAGAGCTTGGAGCTGTGGTACATCAACGCGGGCAAGGCGCCGAAATCCATGGGCGTGGTGGGCGCCGACGCGATCAAAATCCCGCTTCCCGCCGGCCTCTCGCCCGAAAAGGCGACATTCGCCGTGACCGTCGAGCCGCCGGGCGGCTCCCCTACCGGCGATCCGACCGGCCCAGTCGTCTACTCCGGGCAGCTGATCAAGGAATAAATCGTCAGTGAGAACCCCGCGTCATGCCTGAGCCAGCCGCCACCAACGCGCCGGAACTCACCGTTTCGGAATTGTCGAACGCCCTGAAGCGAACCATCGAGGATCGCTTCGGCCTCGTGCGCCTGCGCGGCGAAATCTCCAACTATCGCGGCCAGCATTCCTCCGGCCACGCCTATTTCTGCCTCAAGGATGCGAACGCGCGCATCGACGCAGTGATTTGGAAGAGCGCCTTCGCGCGCCTCAAGGTGAAGCCGGAGGAAGGGCTTGAGGTCATCGCGACCGGCAAGATCACGACCTACCCCGGCAAGTCGAGCTATCAGATTATCGTCGAGGCCATCGAGCCCGCCGGCGTCGGCGCGCTTATGGCGCTTTTCGAGGAGCGCCGCCGCCGCCTTGCGGCCGAGGGCCTGTTCGATGAAGCGCGCAAGCGCGCGATTCCGTTTCTGCCCGTCCGCATCGGCGTCGTGACCTCGCCGACCGGCGCCGTCATCCGCGACATCCTGCACCGGATCGCCGAGCGCTTTCCGCGCCATGTGCTGGTCTGGCCGGTGCGGGTTCAGGGCGAGACCTCGGCGGCCGAGATCGCCGCCGCCATCGCCGGCTTCAGCGCCCTTCCCGCCGAGGGCGCCCTGCAACGACCAGATGTCGTCATCGTCGCGCGGGGCGGCGGCTCGCTCGAAGACCTCTGGAGCTTTAACGAGGAAATCGTCGTACGTGCGGCGGCGGCGAGCCTCATTCCGATCATCGCCGCCGTCGGCCATGAAACCGACTGGACGTTGATCGACCACGCCGCGGATCTGCGCGCGCCAACGCCGACGGGCGCCGCCGAAAAGGCGGTCCCGGTGCGCCTCGAACTGCTGGCTTCGCTCGCCGATCTCGGCCGCCGCCATGCCGGGGCCATGCTGCGCCTCATCGAGCGCCGCCGCGCCGAAGCGCGCGCGCTTTTCCGCGCGCTGCCGCAGCCGGACGAGATCGTCGCCCTGCCCCGCCAGCGGCTCGACGTCGCCGCCCGGCATCTCGCCAACGCCATTTTGCGCACGCAGGACGGGTGCCGCATCGGGCTCGCGCGATTGAACCAGCGCCTCGCGCGGCAATCGCCGCAGGAGAGGTTAGGCCGCGCAAGCGAGAAGCTCAACGCCTTCGAATTGCGGATGCGGCGCGCACTCTCCACCGCCGCCGAGCGGCGCGGCGAGAGGGTCGCAAGCCTCGGGCGCTGTCTCGTCATCGCGCGGCTCGCGCGGGTGCGCATCGAGCAGGAGCGTATGGTGACCGCGCGGCGGCGACTCGATGCACTGACAGGTCGCATGACGCATGCGTTTCGCGTCTCCATCGCGGCGCGGCGGACGCAGCTCAAAAATCTCGAACAGATGCGTTTGAGCCTCGGCTACAAAAACGTCCTCGCGCGGGGCTTCGCCCTGGTGCGCGACGCCGATGACAGGCCCTTGCGGCTGGCGGCCGAGATCGCCGACGGCGCCCTCCTCGACATCGAATTCTCCGATGGCCGCAGGAGCGCCGTCGCCGGGCCGCCTGTCCTCGAGGCGAAGCGACCATTGACGAGGAAAGCGCCTAAAAAGCGCGAACAGGGCTCATTGTTTTAGGGCTCGGCTTTAGGGCTCGATCAGAGGGCGGCCTTCGCCGCGCAGGAGACTCTCCATGCCGCCAGTCAACCCGCAACGCTTCGATCCCTACAAGAATTTCAAGTTTCGCCTGAAATGGGACGGGCGCTATGTCGCCGGCGTCTCGAAGGTCAGCGCGCTGAAGCGAACGACCGAAGTCGTCGAGCATCGCGCCGGCGGCGATCCCTCCACCTCGCGCAAATCGCCCGGCCGCACGCAATATGAACCGATCACGCTGGAGCGCGGCGTCAGCGAGGATACCGAATTTGAGCAATGGGCGAACAAGGTCTGGACGCTGGGCGCCGGTCTTGGCTCCGAGGTTTCGCTCGCGGATTTCCGCAAGGATATCTTCCTCGAATTCTACAACGAGGCCGGACAGCTCGTGCTCGCCTACAAGATTTTCCGGTGCTGGCCCTCCGTGTTCCAGGCGTTGCCCGATCTCGACGCCAACGGCGCCGCGGTGGCCATCGAAGCGCTCGTCCTTGAGAACGAGGGCTGGGAGCGCGATGCGTCAGTCGTCCCGCCGCCGGAGCCGAGCTTCAACACGCCTTGATTATTTTGCGCGGGATGCGAGCGGGATCAAAAAGATGAGCGCTAAACTCTACGGCAAATATCGCGGCACGGTGGTGAACAACCTCGATCCAATGGGCCTCGGCCGCATACAGGCCGAAGTCCCGGACGTGTTCGGTGCGGCGGCGCCCAGCGCATGGGCCGAAGCCTGCGCGCCGCTCGCCGGCGCGCTAAGCGGCGTCTATCTCGTGCCGCAGATCGGCGCCGGCGTGTGGATCGAGTTCGAGGGCGGCGACCGCAATCGTCCGATCTGGTCCGGCTGCCGCTGGACCTCGGCCGCCGAGGTGCCGGCCGTTGCGTCGGTGGCGCCGGCGCCGATCCCGCCGATCGTGCTGCACGCCCCCGGCGCGACGCTGATGCTGTCGGAACTCAGCTCCGTCGGCGGCTTTTTCTTGCGAACAGCGAACGGCGCCATGATCTCGCTAAACGAGGACAGCGTCGTCATCGCCAACGGAAAAGGCGCTTCGATCGAGCTGATCGGGCCGTTGGTCGTCGTCAACAACGGCGCCTGGGCCGTCTGAACCATCAAATGACAAGCGTCTTAATGACAGCCTTCACGCGAAGGCGAGCGGCATCGGCTCAAGGCTGACCGCCTCGATTCCAAAGCTTCGCAGCGCCGCGCGAAGCCTTGGACCCGGCATTTTCGAGCCCGTAAACACCGCCTGCGCCAATCGTACAGGATCGCCTCCGGAACTGGTGGGAAACCCAACCTGGTCCCGCAAGACCTGATCCGTCCGCCGCGCGATGGCCGGCGCGGGGTCGATCCAGTCGACCGGCCAGGGCGCGAGGCGCTTTAACTGGTCGATCAGCAATGGATAATGGGTGCAGGCGAGAACGATGCAGTCGGTTCGGCGGCCGTCCGACTCGACGAATGCGGGGGCTGTTTCACGTGAAACACCCCCGTCGGGCGGCGGCTCGCCCTGCATGAACTCCTCGGCGAGGCTGGCGAGCTTCGTCGATCCGACCAGCGTCACGCTGCAATCGGCGGCGTAGGCGCGCACCAGATCGCGGGTATAATCGCGCGCGACCGTTCCCGGCGTCGCCAGCACCGAGATCACTTTTGTGCGCGATTGAATTGCGGCCGGTTTAATTGCGGGAACTGTACCGACGAAAGGCAGGTTCGGAAAGGCTGCGCGCAGATGCGGCAGCACCAGCGTCGAGGCCGTATTGCAGGCGATGACTGCGATGTCGGGCGCGTGCTTTTCGATAAGCCGCTCGATGACCGCCAGCACGCGCGGCGCAAGCGCGGTCTCGGGCAAGGCGCCATAGGGAAAGCCCGCCTCGTCGGCGGCGTAGACGAATGCCGCGTCCGGCCGCAGGCGCGCGACCTCGGCGAAGACGGTGAGGCCGCCAAGCCCCGAGTCGAACACAAGAATTTTCGGCGCACGCGACATTTGGGAACCGCAGCGAGATCTTTGCTCCTTCCTAACCGGTTTCGCCGGCGGGAGCACCGGAAAACGAGCTGGATCAGGAACAGGCAAGCGCGCGAATGCTTAACGAACCCTTGATCGGAAAGAAACAAGACCCAAAGATGGCGGCCATCGTCGAGACCTACGTCCCGGCCCGGCTCGACCGCCTCGACTGGAGCCGGTTTCACACGCTGGTCGTCGTCGCGCTCGGCGTCACCTGGATCCTCGACGGGCTCGAAGTGACGCTTGCCGGCTCCGTGTCGGGTGCCCTTAAAGCCAGCCCCCGCCTGCATTTTTCCGATTCCGACGTCGGCCTCGCCTCAAGCTTTTATCTCATCGGCGCGGTCGTCGGCGCGCTGGTCTTCGGCTGGCTGACCGACCGGCTTGGCCGCCGGCTCCTGTTCTTCGTCACGCTCGGGCTTTATCTCGTCTCAGCCGCCGCAACGGCCCTCAGCTGGAATCTTGCGAGTTTTTGCCTGTTCCGGATGCTGACCGGGGCCGGCATCGGCGGCGAATATAGCGCCGTCAACTCGACCATTCAGGAGATGATCCCGGCGCGCTACCGCGGCCGCACCGATCTCGCCATCAATGGCTCCTTCTGGATCGGCGGCGCGCTTGGCGCGGCGAGCTCCATCGTGCTGCTCAACCCGGCGGTCATCAATCCTGAACTTGGCTGGCGGCTCGCTTTCCTGATCGGCTCGACGCTTGGCCTCGTCATACTGACCCTGCGCGCGTTCATCCCGGAAAGCCCGCGCTGGCTCGTCATCCATGGGCGCGAGGCGGAGGCCGAACGGATCACAGCCGAAATCGAGGCGAGGGCCGGGCGCGCGCCGGACGGCGATGGCGATTTGAAGCCGTTGCGCATCCGCCCGCGCAAGTTCACGCCGCTCCGGCAGGTTTTCGAGACCCTGTTCGCGACCTATCGCCGGCGCGCGCTGGTCGGCCTCGCGCTGATGGCCGCGCAGGCCTTCTTCTACAATGCGATCTTTTTCACCTACGCCCTTGTCCTCACGCGATTTTACGGCATCGCACCGCATGACGTCGGCTGGTATATTCTTCCCTTCGCGCTCGGCAATGTGCTGGGTCCGCTCGTCCTCGGGCCGCTATTCGATTCTATTGGCCGCAAGCCGATGATCGCGTCCACCTATGCGGTCTCGGGGCTGCTGCTCGCCGGAGCCGGCTATATGTTCGCCCATAATCTTATCGACGCGACGGAACAGACCATCGCCTGGATGACGATCTTTTTCTTCGCCTCCGCGGCGGCGGGCTCCGCCTATTTGACCGTGAGCGAAACCTTTCCCGTTGAAATCCGGGCGCTCGCCATCGCGGTTTTCTATGCGGCGGGGACGGCGGTCGGCGGAGTAGGCGCGCCCTGGTTTCTCGGCACCCTGATCGAGACAGGCGCGCGGAGCAGCGTTTTCATCGGCTATCTTCTCGGCGCAGCCCTGATGCTGGTCGCCGCGATCGTCCAGTTGCTGTTCGGCGTCGCAGCGGAGCGCAAGCCGCTGGAGCAGGTGGCTCAGCCCTTGTCGTCGGCCTCGGATTGAGGCTCCGCCTCGGATTGAGGCTCCGCCTCGGTCGCGACCTTTTTCTCCGCGCGCGGTCCCTCGACGAGGCGAACGAACATGCCACGCAGCGTGCTGACATCCTGCTCGCTGAGGCTGAGACGGTGGAAGATATTGCGCAGATTGCGCCGCATCACCGGGGCCTTGCCGATGGGCCGGAAGAAGCCCGCGCGCTCCAGTTCGCCTTCGAGGTAATCGAAGAAGGACAGCACCATCTCGCGCGGCGCGGGCGGCGAACCCGGGTCCGCTACGAAGGGCGCCTTGGCGCCTGTGGCCGCGCGCATAAACTCATAGCCGACGAGCAGCACCGCCTGCGCCAGATTGAGCGAGGCATAGGCGGGATTGACCGGAAAAGTCACGATGACGTCGGCCACGGCCGCCTCGTCGTTGGAGAGGCCGGTGCGCTCCGGCCCGAACAGGACGCCGCGCTTCTCCCCTGCCGCGATGGCGCGCGCCGCCTCCGGCATCGCCTCGCTCGGTGTCAGGATCGGCTTGAATTGCCCCCGCTCCCTCGCCGTCGTCGCATAGACGAAATTGAGGTCCGCCACGGCCTCCTCCAGCGTATCGTACAGTTTCGCGGCTTCAAGGAGGTGGACCGCGCCCGCCGCCGCGGCGTTGGCTCCCTTCTTCAGCGCCCCCGTGCGCGGCCAGCCCTCGCGCGGCGACACGAGTCGCAGATCGGAGAGGCCGAAATTCGCCATCGCCCGCGCGCACATGCCGATATTCACGGCGAGCTGCGGGCGCACCAGAATGATCGCCGGTCCGCCGCTGAGGCTCGTCTTGGTACGGTCTGTTCCGGCGCCGGTCATGGGTTGCTTTGCGTTTTGTGTGGGCGATGGCGGAGCGCAGCCGGTGTTGCCTCAAATCTCGCGCAATCGCAATCGCGCCCTCAAAGAGCGCCGCAGGCTCAGCCCGCCTCCGCATCCTCCGATTCCTCACCTGCGAGATATTCGAGGATATCGCCCGGCTGGCAGTCGAGCTCGCGGCATATTGCGGCGAGGGTCGAGAAGCGGACCGCGCGCGCCTTGCCGGTCTTCAGCACCGAAAGGTTCTGGATCGAGATGCCGATCGAGTCGGCGAGATCGCCGAGCCGGCGCTTGCGCCGGGCGAGCATCACATCGAGGTTGACGATGATGGGCACAAGGCTCTCGCTTAGATCGTGAGGTCGTTCTCGGCCTTGAGGCCGATGGCGTGATCGATGACGAGCTTCAACGATATCAGCAAGATGCCGACCGCTATGGGACCGATGTCGACGCCATACGTCGGGATCCACGCCGGCAGATCGTGTCGCTTCGCCAGCAGATAGATGACGATGTTGTTCGCCAGCGTCTGCAAGAACGGCCAGACGATCAGAATCGCGCCCATCAGCCCGAGGCTCGCGAGCGTCTCCACGACGAATATGCTTCCCGTCGCGAAGCGGTGCACGATCCGGTGCAAAATGAAAAGCAGCACGGGATAGATCGAGATTTCGAAGGCGAACAGGGTCCAGAACAGGATTTTGCCGCCCTCCGACATATTCAGCGGGCTTGGCAGCAGCTTCAGGCAATGCGCCTCTTCGGGCGGAAGAGTCGCGGCGATGGCCGGCAAGCTCACATTGGCCCGGTAGGCGAGCCAGACCATCACCGGCAGCAACGCCCACAGCGCCCAAAACAGCCGATCAAGGTTGCGAAACCAGAGCTGGTGTCGATTGGGCTTGACCATGCGCGCACTCCGTCCTCGGTTGTCGAGGTTTAAGACCTCAGCATATTTTTTCATGTTTATCATGCATTTTTCAATGGACAACACGAGTCAGAGGCGTGTATTTCATGTTTATCGTGATGGATTCGGGTCGCGACGCGCCCGGACGCCGGCCGAAGGGGGTCGCCCGCCGACCTCCGCAGTCGATTTTGGCGAGACAATCCTTGATTGGGGACTTCGAAGATGCGGAATGTCAACAAACTCAATATGGCTCAGGCGCCGATGACGGCGATGCTTTGCCTGCGCGCCGCGCGGCTGGCCTCCTCATGGGCGCTGATCGGCGCCCTCGCCGCCTCGGTGGCCGGCTGTATCGTGACGGACTCGGAGTTCGCAGAGGTGACCGGCCGCGTTCATAGCGCCAGCGGCGAATCCAGCAAGAATCCGCAGGACGTCCTGATCCTGGAGGGCTCCGACGCAGGGCGCCCCTATGCGGTCATCGGCGTCGTGCGGGCGACCGCCCGATCGCTCAATCTGGTTTCCTCAGAACCGACCCGCGCCAACGTCAATGACGAGCTGCGCGCGAAAGCGGCGAAGATCGGCGCCGACGCCATCGTCAAGGTGCGCTACGCGGCCGACCGGCAAGGCTTGCAGGACCGCGGTTTCCTGACAGGCGAGGGACAGGCGGTGGTCTGGCTTCAAAGCCAGCGATGAGGCCGACGCTACGCAAGATCGCGGCCGCCGTTCAGGCGGCTTCCCTGATCGCCGGTTGCGCTTCGCTTGAGGGCGCGAGCACGCATCTCGTCGCGGACCGACGCGTCGAATATGTCGTCGCCGGACACGGCGCGCCCGCCGTCGTCTTCGAGAACGGACTTGGCGGCGCGCTCGACTGGTGGGCGAAGGTGTTCCCGGAGGTTGCGAAGGACACGACGGCTTTCGCCTATGACCGTCCCGGCTACGGCGCAAGCGATCCCGCTTCGAGCCCGCGCGATGGCGGTCATATCGTCGACGAGCTGCGCGTTTTGCTGCGCAGCAATGGCATTGCGCCGCCCTATGTGCTCGTCGGCCATTCGCTCGGCGGCCTTTACATGCAGCTCTGCGCCCGGCGCTACCCGGACGAGGTCGCGGGCCTCGTCCTCGTCGATTCGACCCATCCGGAGCAGCTAAAGGGCGCGGGCTCGCCGGAGAATTGGCCGGCGTGGTTCCGCGTCCTGTTCGGCGCTGCGACGTCTGTCGTCGCCAAAGAGGAGCTCAACGCGACGACCGCCACCGGCGAAGCCCTCCTCGCCTTGCCGCCTTTCATCGGCAAACCAGTCATGGTGCTGAGCGCCGCGGCGCCGATTGAAGAGGACTCCGAACTCGCCCGCGACGCCGCCGCCAAGCGCAAGGACATCGCGCGTCTCAACCCCGGATCCTGGCAGATCTGGGTCGACAGCGGGCACGCCATTCCGCTCGAAAAGCCGGAGGCCGTCATCGCCGCCATTCGCGAGGTTTTGAGGCTCGTCCGCGCGGGTTCACCGAGCGGCGTTGAGTTCGATCATCGTCTCCCAACGCGCCCGCAAAGACCGGGCTGAGCCCCCTCCCCCAAGACAGAGCCTAATTTTCTCGTCGGTTTGCACTATTCGCCAGCGCATTCAAGAACAGGCCGAGCAATGCGGCGCCGACGATGGCCTCGGCGGTCACCAGCCAGCGCGCTGGATTCCGGATTGGCACAATATCGCCAAGGCCGAGCGTTGAGATCGTCGTCGCGCTGAAATAGACCATTCTTGAAAAATTGTCGTTCAATTCGGAGGTGTAGCCGCTTGCCGCCGCGATTAGTTTGTCCATCCTTCTCGCGAGGTCATCTGGCGTATACAGGTCCAGCCGATAAGTATTTCCGTCTGAAGAATTTACGTGAGCGATCAATATATGTCCCGCCATATATTGATATAGCTTGTTCAGCTCTTCAGGTGGGAGGGCGAGCTCGTCGCCCTTGCGATTTATCGGTCGATCGAAGGTGACAGTGGCTTTAACCACCGGTTTGAATTGCAGTTCATCATCATTTAGAGGTCCATAGAACGTGTAGCCTGCAAGCGTCTTTTGCGCGAAGAAATCATTCTGTTGGAAATCGATCCTTGCACGCACCTCATAATCATTATTGTCAGTATCCGCCTTTGCTTTGGATATGACTGCAGCCTCAAACCACCCCTCTAGACTGAGCTGGCCATCGCCGACATTAACGATATGATTTGTGTTGAAACTTCCAACTGACATGTCTGTCTGCGAATCTATATTCACCAAACGTTCGGACGCGTGACAGAACGGCAATTGTTGGGTCGCCTGCTTCTGACAGGGCGGACGTTGCAGAGCTTCAAAAATCGCTTTGGATATATCGATGGTCTCATCGCGAAAGGGAATCTCCTGTTTAATTTTATCGTCATAGAACGCGTGATCCATCTCCGTATAAATAGAGGCGAAGATGAAAATGGTCGCAATGTAGGCGGATCCAAAAATCGCTAACAGACGCATGACTACAGCCCTTCTCTACCGCCGTGGCGCCGCGGGACCGACCAACCCATTGCGCCTCGCCGGCGGCTTATGCGTCAAGACGCCTGTTGCCGAAGTCGTGAAGGAACCGGCTTCGACATGCGCCGTTTCGATCTTCGGGGTTCGGCGGGAAATCTCGCGCTCAAGCCTGATCGGACGACAATGGGGCGGGCATGAAAAGCATGAAGGCGGCGGCTGTTTGCGCGCTAATTGCGGGGTCTTTTGTCTTTGCGGGGACGCCGGGGCTC
>Ga0181521_10004179_pt1 | contig 16638 bp, 10 predicted proteins | sample PEATcosm2014_Bin_32_FD_119764 | JGI IMG/M metagenome (GOLD analysis project Ga0181521, IMG submission 119764) | Peatland microbial communities from MTU Mesocosm Facility, Houghton, MI, USA - PEATcosm2014_Bin02_60_metaG | ecosystem: Environmental > Terrestrial > Soil > Wetlands > Peat | place... | reverse complement strand
TGGGCGTCGGGCGTCTGCGTTGGCGACTACAACAACGATGGCTTCGACGATCTCTTCGTCAGTTGCTGGGGCCAGAACATTCTCTACCGCAATAACGGCAACGGTACCTTCACCGATGTCACCGAAGAAGCCGGGTTGCTCCATTCCAAACCCGAGTGGGGCGCAGGCTGCACGTTCACCGACTACAATCGCGACGGCTTTCTGGACCTGTTCGTCAGCACCTACCTCAACTTCGATCTGAAAACCGCCCCGCTGCCCGGCGCAACCGAAAACTGCACCTGGAAAGGCATCGCCGTCAATTGCGGCCCCCGGGGGCTGCCGACAGGACGCAACTTCCTCTATCGCAACAACCGCGACGGCACGTTCACGGACGTCTCGGAAAGTTCCGGCATCGCCAAAGCGGACCACCGGTATGCCATGACCGCGGTCGCCGCCGACTTCGACGACGATGGCTGGCCGGACATCTTTGTTGCCTGCGACTCCACGCCCAGCATTCTCTACCGCAATAATCGCGACGGCACCTTCACCGACATCGCGCTCGAGGCCGGCGTCGCCTATAACGAGGACGGGCGCGAACAGGCCGGAATGGGCGTCGCCATCGGCGATGTCCATAACTCCGGCCGACTGGATATCTTCAAGACTCACTTCGCCGACGATACGCCGATCCTCTATCGCAACCACGGAAGCAGCCGCTTCGAAGACATGACCGCCAAGGCCGGCCTGGGAGCTTTCACTCGCTACGTCGGCTGGGGAGCGGGTTTCGCCGACTTCGACAACGATGGTCTCATAGACCTCCTTTTCGTCAACGGCAACGTGTATCCGGAGCTGGAGCAATTCTTCACCGGGTACAAATACAAAAACCCGCGAATCCTGCTGCGTAACCTGGGCGGCGGAGTGTTCGAGAACCTGAGCGACGATAGCGGCGCAGGCATCACGGCCTGTCACGCAAGCCGCGGCTGCGCTTTTGGCGATTTCGAAAACAACGGCAAAATCGGCGTCGTCATCATGAATATGGGCGAGCCCCCGTCGCTGCTGCGCAACCAGACGAGCAACAGCAATCGCTGGCTCAAGTTGAAATTGATCGGCACGAAATCCAACCGGAGCGCCATAGGCGCCAAAGCTTTCGTCACCGCCGCCGGCCGCCGCCAGCGCGCCGAGGTCCTGAGCCAATCGAGTTTCTACTCGCAAAGCGATCTCCGCTTGCACTTCGGCCTCGGCTCCGCGACTTCAGCCGACGTGGAGATTCACTGGCCGTCGGGCCTGAAGGAGATTTACAGCGGAGTAAAATCCAACCAGATTCTTTGCCTGAAAGAGGGCGGCTCTTGAACCAACGAACCTTCACCCGAGATGCCGGCCGCGGCCGCCTTGCCGGGCGGTTGGTATCCCTGCTTCTCCTAACCCTCTCAACAGCCGGATCCCAGACCTGCGCCCCACTCTCCGAGATCCGCAACTACATCCACGAAAGCTGGAAGACCCTCACCCGGTCCAACGCCTCGCTTGCCGATTCCGCCGTCGACTCAAAGGTGGCCCAGAAAGGTCCCATAACGCTTTGGGTAGCCGACGACGAAGACGCAGCCCGCATTCAACGCGAGCTGAAAGTGAACGTGCGGAAGCTGGATCATACGCAGGAATCCGGCCTCCTCTATCTCCCCAATCCCTATGTGGTCCCCGGCGGACGCTTCAATGAAATGTACGGCTGGGATAGTTACTTCATTCAATTGGGACTCCTGCGCGACGGGCAACCGGCCCTGACGAAATCCATGACCGATAACTTCCTCTATGAAGTCCGCCACTACGGCAAGGTCCTCAACGCCAATCGCACTTACTATCTGACCCGCTCGCAGCCTCCATTTCTAAGCCGCATGGTGCTGGACGTCTATCGTACCACCGGGGATACACGTTGGCTGGAGCAAAGCCTCCCGACGCTCGAGAACTACTACGAATACTGGACCAGGGAACCTCATTTGACGCCCCAAACCGGCCTGTCCCGCTACGATGGCGGTTCCGATCAACCGGCGCCCGAAGTGGTTTTCGGCGAACGCGATGAAGCCCGCAAAAACCACTACGACCGCGTCCGGGAATACTATCGCACGCACGAAGTCAAAGAGTATAACCTCGCCGATTTCTACGATCGCAATACCGATCAGTTGACCCCTCTGTTCTACCGCGCCGACCGCGCCATGCGCGAGTCCGGCTTCGACCCTTCCGCCCGTTTCGGTCCTTTTAGCGTTGGCATTGTAAATTACAATAGTGTCGACCTCAACTCACTGCTCTACCGTATGGAGACGGACCTGGCCGCTATCCACAGTCTGCTCGACCAACCGCACCTCGCCGAGATCTGGGCCCAGCGCGCCGCCACCCGCGCCGCAACCATCCGCCGCCTGATGTGGGACGAAAAAACCGGCTTGTTCACCGACTATAACTTCGTCACCGGCCAGCGCCTGGATTATCCGTTCCTCACCACGTTCTATCCTCTGTGGGCCGGCTTCGCCACAAAGGAGGAAGCCGCCGCGGTGGCAGCCAATCTCCCGATGTTTGAAAAGGAAGGAGGCATCCAAACCAGTACCAACGTTTCCGGCAATCAGTGGGACGCACCCTTCGGTTGGGCGCCCCTCCAGATCATCGCCATCGAAGGACTGCGGCGCTACGGCTACGACGCCGCGGCCGAGCGCCTAAGCCTCAAATTCCTTTCGATGATTCTCCGCGATTTCGACCAGCATCGCACCATTAAGGAAAAGTACAACGTGGTCGAGGGCAAGAGCGATTTGGGCGCAGGCATCCGGTTCGGGTACACGTCGAATGAGATCGGCTTCGGTTGGACTAACGCCGCATTCGTATTGCTCTGGCAAGACCTCTCCGCAGCCGGCAAGCGGACCCTGGAAACGCAATGCCTGACGCACTGAAGCTCCTGCCCATGTTCGCCCTCGCACCCCTCCTCGCCGCCCAGAATGCCTGGCAGGCTACTGCGAGTTTCCCTCTGCAAACCAGCCCCCTCGCAATCACCAGACCGGCTCAACCTCGCATGCCGTTCACCGTAGCCGGCCCAGCCGGCGCAATCTTCGGCCAAGGCGACGGCTCCTTCGAGGCGTGGATATTCCCCATCAAGATGGCCAGCCACTTTCGCATTACGGCTGAACTGGCCGATTATCCGATTCCCATCGAACTCTCCGAATACGCCGCATCCATCGAAGTCAACCCGGACCACACCACGCTCACCTATTCGCATGCCGCCTTCACCGTCAAGCAGCACATGTTTTCCGGAGCCGCCGGCCCGGTGGTATTTTTCGAAATCGCCTCCGTACGTCCGCTCACTTTGACGTTCCGATTCACTCCCGAAATGCTCCGCATGTGGCCCGCTCCCAACTTCGGCCTGCCCAACGCCGAGTGGGTGAAAGCCGGCGCCAGCGGTTACTATATCCTGCACACCGACAACCAGGACTTTTCAGGCTATCTGGGGATTCCCGGCGCTGTCCCCGGAATACTCGCGCCCTATCAGGAGCGCCCTCGCACCTGGCCCCTGGAACTGAAGCTCTCTTTCGACCCGAAAACTCAGTCGAAACAATTCTTTCCCCTGCTGATGGCGACCAGCGCCGCACAGTTACTCGATCTCAGCAAAGCGTGGCCCGGGCAATACCGCCAAACCGCCGATTATTACGCTCATTTCTTCGACCACCGATTGACCGCCGAGACGCCCGACCCATCTTTCAACCTGGCCTTGCGGTGGGCGGAACTCGCCATCGATCAGGCGCAGGTACGTTTTCATAACGAGACCGGTCTGGTAGCCGGCTATTACTCCTCGGCCGATTCCGCCCGCCCGGGCTTTGGATGGTTTTTCGGCCGCGACACTCTTTTCAGCTTGTACGCAGTCCACAGTTATGGCGATTTTTCGCTTAGCCGCCGCGCGCTGGAGTTCCTGTTGCGCCGCCAGCGCGACGACGGCAAGATCATGCACGAATTCTCCCAGACCGCGGACTTAGTCGACTGGAAGGCGATGCCCTACTTCTATGCCTCGGCCGACTCCACTCCGCTGCTGGCGATGACCATTTGGGATTACGTGCGATGGAGCGGCGACGTGGATTTCCTGCGCGCCCACTGGAGCGCGGTGAAAAAAGCCTGGGCCTTCACGCGTGCTCACGACTCCGATGGAGACGGCATCTACAAAAATACCGAGGGCACCGGCTGGGTTGAAAGTTGGCCTTCAGGCATGCCTCACCAGGAGATCTATCTGGCGGCACTCGATCGTCAATCCTGCTCCGCGATGGCGAGCCTTTCCGCGCTCATGCACGAGCCCGAAATGGAAGCAGCCGCGCACTCCCGAGCCGAGTCGATAGGCGCCGAAATCGCTTCCGGGTATTTCGATGCCGAGCGGCAATTTTACGCTTTCAGCCGCAATGCCGATGGCACGTTGGATCGTACGGCTACGATTTTTCCCAGCGTCGCCTGGTGGGACGGCTCTTTCGAACTGCCGCACGCGGGAAAAATGTTCGAACGCTGGGCCTCGCCGGAATTCTCGACCGATTGGGGGCTCCGCGACGTCAGCCGCGCAGAATCGATCTATGACCCGATGAGCTATCACCAGGGCTCGGTTTGGCCTCTGTATACCGGTTGGACCGCATTGGCCGAATACCGCGCCGGCCGCCCGTTCGCCGGCTACGCTCACTTGATGCAGAATGCCGGCATGACATTCTCGCAGGACCTCGGCGCGGTAACGGAGTTGCTCTCGGGCGAATTTTTTCAGCCCTTCGGACGCAGTAGCTCCCACCAGTTGTGGTCCTCCGCTATGGTGCTCACGCCGGCCCTGCGCGGATTGTTTGGGCTCGATGCCGACGCGCTCCGTCACATCCTGCGCGTCGATCCGCAGCTTCCCGCGGCCTGGGAAACTGCCGCCTTGAAGAACGTGGCCGTCGGCGCGGCGATGTTCGACCTGCAATTCCGCAAGCATGGCGATAAGCTGCTGATTGAAGCTTCTTCCATTGACCCCCAGCCGCTCTGCCTCACCGCCGGCGCGGATTGCGTCCCGACAACCGCCCGCACCCACCAGTTGGAATTGAATCTTCCCGCGTTCGAAGTGGATCCGCCCCGCGCATTACCGCCGGTAGGCTCGCCTACCGTCTTTGCGAAGATCCTTTCTAAGTCGGAAAATGGATTCGAAATCGAAGGACTGGCTGGATCGACCGTGGCCCTAAACGTGAGGTTCGTTCGCCCTCCCGCTCAAGTGTCTGGCGCGAGTTATGATGACGGCATGCTCATCGTGCGGTTCCCGGCTGGCGACGGCTACCAGCGAACGTCGGTTCGGTTTACGTATAATTAGGGGCAAAATCGGTGCGCATGAATGACCGATTATGGAAAATGATCGCGCTCTATTTTTGCCTTTGCCTTCCCTTGGCCGCTCAAACCCTTCAGGAGCTTGAATCGACGGCTCGCGAACGTCTCGCCGCCAAGGATGCCGCGGGAGCGTTGGCGGCTTACGAGAAACTGGCCGCCTTAGTGCCGAAATCCGCCGCTTATCAGGATGAAATCGGATTCCTGCTCGCTGCCACAAACCGTTCCCTCCAGGCCATCCCGCATTTTCAGCGCGCCACCGAATTGGATCCCCAATTAGCGCAAGCCTGGTACCACCTGGGAGCCGCGATGGCTCTTACTAAAGAGATTAAGTCCGCGATAGCCGCCTTACAAAAAGCCGTAGCGCTGGCCCCCGGCCGCGCCGATTATCGCGATCACCTTGGGTTGGCTTGGGCCACGCTGGGCGACTCCTATCAGCTGCAGCATCGTTACAAAGAGGCGCGGGATGCTTACCGCCAATCCCTTACCTTAAATCCGAACAATGACTTGGCGCGAAGCAGTTATGGTAACTCCCTGGTTCGGACGGGCGATCCCGCGGCGGGAATGAAGGAATTTCGCACGGTCCTCGAACACGATCCCAAGAACTTTCCAGTGCAAGTGAACATCGGTTTTGCTTACATCGGGTTGGGCGACTTCAAAACCGCCATCAAACATCTTTCCGCGCTGATTCGCGACCACCCTGACGACGCCGGCGCGCACTACGATTTGGGAATCGCCTACAAGGAGACCGACGATCTGCCGCGGGCCAGAGCCGAGTTGGAGCGCGCAGCGGCACTCGACCCGGCGCTGGCCGAGGCACATTACTCTCTTGCTCTGACTTACACGGACGATCCCGCCAAGGCTATCGAGCAATTGCGCGCCGCTGTGGCCCAGCGGCCCGACTATAACGATGCCTGGTACATGCTCGGCACGACTCTACAGCAGCAGGGGGACGCGAAAGGAGCCATCGAGGCGCTGCGCAAATCGGTGGCCCTCGATGGCCTGAACGCCGCGGCCTGGAATAACTTGGGACTTCTTCTGCGGAGGAACGGCGACATGGCGGGTTCGGTGACGGCTTTCGCGAAAGCCGCGGAAATCAGAAAAGCGGAAGAAAGTGAGAAAGAGAAGGCACTCTCAAAACATTGAACCGGCCACCATTTCCGCCACCTTGCGGACCTTCTCGCGATCGTTGGTAGTGATCCGGACCAGAAAGGCCCGGTCCCGCACTCTGCCCACCACCTGTTCCCCAGTTTCACCGCGGCAAGCCAACGCTCCACTCCCAATGGCTTTCAGGGGCACAGCCTCGGAACGGCATGTCGCTGCGTACGACTCAAAGTCTTTGGCGGTTTCAATGCGCAGCTCAAGCGACCCGCGCGTAAAGATGCAGCCTACTTGCGTGACGGTTCCCCCCAACACTCCAGCGGCAGTCGCCTGGTTGAGCCACGGGCAGAAAAGAAGCAGCGCTGCCAGGGTCATTTGAAGGCCTCAGTCTTCAGAATCTTTCCGCCTTCTTGAATTACGTAGAGGCGATTGACGTCCAGATCGGTTAACCGGTCCACTTGGCCGCTCAGCCAGCGAATTTCCACCGAATCGACTTTGGTGGCCTGATCCAAGCCGAAATGCATGCGCAGATCGTTCTGCGAAAAGTAGCTGCCGCCGCTGCGCAATTCGTCCATTTGAACCAAGGGCTTCGGCGATCCGGCAGTGACGATGACCCGGGTGCCGATGCCGCTGCGGTTGGACTTCACTCCGGCGAGCTTGATCTTGACCCAGTTCCGTTTGAGCGTGGAGTCACAGCGCAGAAGCTGGGGAATCGCATTGACGCAATTGACGACGATGTCCAGATCGCCGTCGTTGTCGTAATCGCCGAACGCGCACCCGCGCGCCGGCGCGTTCTCCATGATGCCGGGCCCGCCTTTTTCGGTGACCTCCTCGAAACGCCCGTTCTGTAAGTTGCGATACAGATATTTGTGCTCGGCATATTTCAAATCGGCGTTAGACTTATCCACTTCCGGATATACGTGGCCGTTGGACATCAAAATGTCGAGCCATCCGTCGTTATCCATGTCGAAGAAGCCCACGCCCCAGCCGAGCAATCGCGTATTAACTCCCAATCCGCTCGGATAGGTGCGGTCTTCGAAAGTCGCGTCCCCGAGGTTGGTGTAGAGCGAATCGGTGTCTCCGGCGAAATTGGTTTTGACGACGTCCAGATTGCCGTCGCGATTGTAGTCGCCGATGGAGACCCCCATGCCGGCTTGCGGCTTTCCTTCGGGAGAGAGCGCCGCGCCGGATTCGATGGCGATATCCTTGAACGTACCGTCTTTTTGATTCTGATACAGGGTTGCGGTGGTGGAGTCGTTGGCCACATAGATATCGGGCCAGCCATCGTTATCCAGGTCTGACGCAGCCACGCTTAAGCCATACGTGCCGGGAGTCTTCCAGATCCCTGCTTTCTCGCTGACATCGGTGAACGTACCGTCGCCGTTATTGTGATAGAGAATGTTCTTACCGCCGCGAAGCCCGGGAGGCCCGCAGGCCACCATCATCCCTTTGTAAGTGCACGGGCCTGCTTCCGGTGGAGGCGCGGTCTTCAAATCGAAATCGACGTAGTTGGCTACAAATAGGTCCAAGTGGCCATCGCGGTCGTAATCGACGAATGTGCAGCCGGTGTTCCAACGGATTTTAGGGCCGGGCTGGATGAGACCGGCTTCCTTGGTCACGTCGGTGAAAGTGCCGTCTCCGTGATTCCGGTAAAGGGCGTTTTGTCCGTAGTAAGTGACAAAGAGGTCGTCGTAACCGTCGTTGTTGTAATCGCCGACGCAACAGGCTTGTCCCCATCCGGTGCGAAGTTCCAGGCCCGAGCCTTTGGTGACGTCGGTGAACGTGCCGTCGCGGTTGTTCTTGAAGAGATGGCACCGCGGTTCCTTGCCAGCGGGGAAACCCTCCAGCCGCCAGCCGTTCACCAGGAAAACGTCCAGCCAGCCATCGTTGTCGTAATCGTAGAATGCCAGGCCGCAGCCGGTGGTTTCGAGAAGATATTTATTCTTTCCTTCGCCGCCGTAGGTGGTTTTGACGGCTAAGCCTGACTCTTTGACGACGTCCACAAAGCTGACGCCGAGCGGAGTGCCTTCGATCGGCGACTTAGGCCCCTTGGGAGCAGGCATGGCCTTGGCGTTGTAACTGCGCTCCGTGGGTACGGGAATCTGGGCCATCGCCACCAGGTCGGCAAAAGGAAGCACCAGCGCTGAGCGGCTGAGGGACTGGATGAATCGCCGGCGGGAGGCGCTCATTGTTGCCCCCCACTATGTGCGGCGTCGGGTGAGATATCGCTGTGCATATGCCAGGGTACGCTTTCGGTCGAAATTTCGGGATGTTTGCGCAGGAACTCCAGGGAGTAAGTGGGGGCGCCCGGGTCAACTTGTTTGGTGGCGAATAGAGCGGCCTGCTCCGCGGCCTTGTCTTTCATCCCCAGCCGGCGATACAGAACGGCCAGGTTGTAATGCGCTGCGAGGTCGTCGGGATCGATGTTTTGAAGGGCTTCGAACTGTTCCACCGCTTCCTGGTAGCTATGCCGCTGGTAGTAGGCGATGCCCAGCTCGCGCCGGGGGTCGCGGGCTTGCGGGAATTGGATTACCACTCTTTGCAGATCGGCCAACTCTTCGTCGAAATGTCCTTCGCGCCTCTCGACCAGGGCGAGATAGTATAGAGCTCGGGCGTTGTTGGGACTGAGTTCCAGGGCCTTCTCAAGATCGGCGCGCGCCTCGGAATATTTTTCCCACTCGATATAGGTTAGGCCGATGTTAATATGGCCGTCGGCATAATCCGGCCGCAGCTTCACGACCTGCTCGAACGCGTGCATGGAATCGGCGTACTGGAGTTGGTCCAGATAGGCGATGCCGAGATTATTCCAGCGCATCCAATCCGGATTATCCTTCGGCTCCGCGGGCGTTGCCGGATTATCGCCGAGAACCAGCGTGCGGGTGCGAGAGGCCAGCTCCACTACTGGATACGAGGGGTGGTCTTTGCCTAAAACGTTATTCAAATAACTTTGACGCAGATGGCGGTAGTTCACCCGCGCTGTCGCTGTGAGCGGACCTTTAACGTCAGCAGGGACTCGAAATTCGTAGCGCACCAGGGCGGAACGGCCGGATGGGATGGTGTTATCGTAGGCCACCGACTGGATGGTCCAGACCTTATGGTTGTCCACAAATTCGCCGTCCACATTCACGGGCCGGTTGGTGAAGCTGTGGGCCCGCTCATCGAGGGAGCCGTCGGGCTTCAGGAAGCCGCTATGGTAAATCTCTTTGCCGCCGGCATCCTGCACTACGAACTCCACCCATGGCTCGTACAGGTCGCGAACTTCCGGAACCAGGGAGTGGCCGATCTCCTTGCTCTGAATCACCACCATCATCCGGACGATGTCGTTCGGGGCCAGATGGAAAGGCGCCGAGCCGAGAGGGGCTGCCATTTCCTCACCGTTCTTCTGCAGCGCGAACAAGTCCACGTTGAGATAATTTCCCGATTTCAGGAACTCCAGAGTCTTTTGTAATTGCGCGTCGAAGCCATAGTAAAACGGCACCGCCGTATTGCCCGCCGGCCAGCGGTGGGAAGCCAGCGTGCCGTGTTTCGCGCCGGGGTCTTCGAGCTTGATGGGTGCCCGGAGCATGTGACAATCCTGACAGGTCCTGAATCCGGCGGTATAGAAGGTAAGTGGATTGCGCTGCGAGAATTTCGAGTTCTGCCACTCATCGTACACCGTGAAGGCTCGAATAAACTTGTAATCGTTCAGGGTGTCGGGCAGATTTGCTTTGTGACAGGCCGCGCAGAACTCCGGGGTGCGGTAGAAATCCTTCATGACCGCTCTGGAATGCCGTTCCGGGTGATTGTTGATCTCGTCATCGGAGACCATGCCGGGAATCCGGTTGCCGTTTTCATCGACTATGGCGGAAGGGACGCCGAGCACGAATCCGCCATTCCCGTTAGTCGATTGCAGTTGTTGGATGGAATGACAGGTGGTGCAAGTTAAGCCGTCTTCGTCGAAGCCGCGGTCCACGTGTGAGTCCTGAGTCAGCGCTCCGGAGACGACGCTGATGGGGTTATGACAGCTATCGCAGTGCCGGGCGAACTCGATTCCTTTGGTCCGCATCAGGATGTTGACGCTGGTTCGATAGAAAGGAGTTCGAAAGGAGTTGGAGTGCAGCGCCTGTCGCCATTGACTGTAGGCTTCCTGATGACAGCGTCCGCAATAAGAGGCTGGCAGGAAGGCCCCGGGTTGAAGGAAATCGCCGCCCTCGACCGCCAAGTTGCCCGGCGTCGAGATTTTGCCGGGACCGAAGTGGAAATTGTACGTCGCGCGGATCTTGTCGGCGTAGATCCGGCGGTCGTCGGAGTTATCCTGTTGCGCCCACGAGGTCGTCAGGAAGACAACAAAAACAGCGGATGACACAAGGCCGCGCCTGGTGCCAAACCAAATGGAGTACCCCTCCTGCATGGTCTTTTGAGCCTAAGTATAACAGACCTGGGCGCGAGGATAAGGCGGACGGGCGGTTCTTCGCGCTTGACGCCCAAGGGACGAGCCAAACGCAAATCCGGGTCGCGGAAGGCACGGAGGGCGGCTCACCGCGATCCTACGGCTTACTAGCGATACCCGAAACTGGCTGAGTCCTGCGGTTGTCTGACTCCGACACTATACTGGCCATCGGCGGCAAGTCCCGAGGCCAATTGATGACGCTGCCTGGGTCTGGTTGCAAGGCTCCCATCCCTTCGTCCGCCGTTCGTCGTGCGATGCTTCGCAACTCCTTGGCAGGCTTTTGCAATCGCGGCGGAGAGCCATACCGACATGCCGGACTTTTTGCACCGGATAAGGGGATGGTTGGCTATAAGCCTAAGAAAATAACCCGCGGGAGGGGGGAGTCGACACTTCAGGGGTCAACAGACGCAGCAAGTTACGGATTCTATTGCTCCGGATGCCATCATGGCCACACATTCCGGCGCTGGCTCATTCTAAATCCTTTGAATTCTATGGTGTGGAAAGGGGAACTTGGTCTTCGGCCGCCTATTGATAGTAAAACGTAAGCTATTGATTTAAAGATGGTGCCGGAGGTGGGACTTGAACCCACACGCCCAGTGAAGTGCGCCGGATTTTGAGTCCGGTTCGTCTGCCAATTCCGACACTCCGGCACGGAGCATCTCTCCGATTGTACACCGTGCCGCGGCCTATGGAGCGCCCGCGGGCGTGGACGCACTCGAGAAGTCCCGGTATGCCTGCACCACCTGGCGCAGCGGACCGACGCGCGCCACGCGGCCGTGCTCCAGCCAAAGGGCGCGGTCGCAGAGGAGTGCCAGAGAATCGAGATCGTGCGAGACACAGAGCAGCGTTTTGCCGGCGCGGCGGAACTCCATGATGCGCTCGAAGCACTTGGCAAAAAATGTCTGGTCGCCGACGCCCAGCACCTCATCGATGATCAGGATATCGGGATCGACATGGACCGCCACGGCGAAGGCCAGGCGCATGCTCATGCCGGTGGAGTAGGTGCGCAGAGGCTCGTCGATGAAATCACCTGTACCCGCGAACTCCACGATCTGATCGAAGCGCTGGTTCACCTGCCGGCGGGAAAGTCCGAGCAGGGCGGCGTTGATGCGCACGTTTTCCCGCCCGGTCAGGTAGGGATGGAATCCGGCGCCCAGTTCGAGCAGGCCGGCAACGCGGCCGTTGATTCGGGCCGTTCCCTCGCTGGGGGAACAGAGCTGCGTAGCGATGTTCAGCAGGGTGCTTTTGCCGGCGCCGTTCTGGCCGATGACCGCAAGGCTCTCGCCGGGCTCGATGGCGAACGAGACGTCGCGGAGCGCCCAGAAGCGTTCGCGCTCCCGGCGGTCGAAGAGGTGGCGGATACGGTCGCGGAGGAGCATCTGCCCGCCATGCCGGAGGAAGTATTTCGAGACGCGGTCAAATGCAACGATCGACATGGCTCAAATATGCTCGTAGAAGGCGCCCTTGCCACGGCGGAACACAAATAGGCCGACGACGAAGGTTGCGCACGCCACGGCTGCCAATTTCAGCACCGTCCCGGTGGGCGGCGAAGAAGCGTGCATCAGAATATCGCGCATGCAAAGCACCAGGGCTGCCACCGGGTTGAATTGATAGAACTCCTTGAGACGAGGAGGAATGGATTCGAAGCTGTAAAAAATGGGAACCAGCCAGAACAATACAGTATTCGCCGACTCGACGATGTAGCGGGTGTCACGAAGGTACACGTTTACCGAAGAAGTGATCAGCGCAAGGCCGCAAACGAAGAGGATTTCGAGAAACCAGAGGAGCGGCAGCCAAAGCCAGTGGACATTGGTCGAGCCGCCGAAGATCCAAACGCAGGCGAACAGAAGGAGTATCTGGATCGACAGGTGGACCACGTTGGAAAGCACCGCGGCGATCGGCACGATTTCGCGCGGGATGGGGATGCGCTTCACGAGAGAGGCGTTGTCGATGATGGACGTGGTGCCGCTGATCCAGGCGACGGTGAAGAAGTTGTAGGGCACCAGGCCGCAAAGCACGAACACCGGGAACTGGCGAGTGGTGTTCGGGAAGACTTTTGTGAAGACGAAGGTAAGGACGCCCATCATAATGAGGGGATTGAGGAGCGACCAGAGCACGCCCAGCGACATGGCGCGGTAGCGGATGCGAAAGTCCTTGAGGATGAGGGATTCGAGGAGAAAGAGGAGGTCGCCGCGCCAGCGCATCGCAGAGGGACGGGTCGGAATGGCGAGGGCTTGCGATGCCATGAAAGGATATTGTAACGAACGATTCGGCAATTGGCCGGCGGTCGATGCTCCCGGTACAACGCGTTAGAATCACGATCAGCGGCAAATGTGCATGGGCTCTGCTGAACGTCTTCGACGCGGCGCCGTCTGCGTTCTGGGAAAGACCAGCGAACAGACCCTGCCCGATTGCATCTTCGTGAACCGTTTGGACGAAGCGCCGCCGGATATCACCACCTTTCTCGTGCCGGGTCCGACAGGGCGGCTGGACCTTCAGAGCGCTGAGTACGCGGCTCTGGCAGTTTGGGGTGGAAGGAGTCCGCTGGTTTTGCCGGACGGGTCGGTGGCGAGTTCCCGCACGGATCTCGTCGCGGGCGTCAAACCCGCCGCCAAGGCTCCGTCTCGAGCATTGTCCACTTTCGGACCCGTCCGAGCGCTCCAGCGCCACTTGGAAAATGCGGGACTGATTTCGCTCAAAGGATGGTTGCATCATCCATTGAGCACGACAGCCCGCCTGATTCCCCTGCGTTGGAAAGAGCGCGTGAACCGAGCGCTGGGCCGGGAGTTCTTCGATCTCACTTTTTACCTGCGATTCCAACCGAACTCGGTGGCGCTCTCCAGCAGGCCGGATCATCTGCAGTATCGGCCGCGCGCGAACAACTCGCGGCGCCGTGTGGCGCTGATTACGCCCCATCTGGGACCAGGTGGCGCCGAGAGCGTCTTGATGGACATCGCGGCGGCCCTCGATCGGTCGAAGTTCGAGATCCTCGTGATTGCAGCGAATAGCGAAGGGCGCCTTGCAATCGGTCGCTGGAAAGAGCTGGTAGATTACATTTTCAACCTTCCGGCCCTGGTGGCTCCCGAGAAGCTTCCCGCGGCTGTCTATTCGGTGGTCGCCAACTGGAAGCCCGACACCGTCCTGATCCAGAACAGCGTGGTAGCTTACGCGGTGGCGCCGTATCTCCGCAAGGACTTGCCCGGGCTGCGTTTGTTGGACCTTGTGCACTCGGTCGATGCCGATTGGAATATTCTGGCGGCAACTCAATCGATTTCCGGGAGCCTGGACGTTCGTGTAGCGGTGTCGGAGACCGTGCGCCGCCACATCATTGACGCGGGCCAGTCCCCGACTCGGACTCAGGTTGTGCGTGCCGGTGTTGACCTCGAGCGGTTCTCGGGGATTGCTCCAGTGCGAGACGACCGGCCGTTTCGAATCCTCTTCGCCGGCCGCCTCGATCCGGTCAAACGGCCGATGATGCTGGTTCGTATCGCAAGGACCTTGCGGCTGCGTCGTGGCGCCACGGACTTTCGTTTCGCGGTGGCCGGGGAAGGAGCGGAAGCACAGGCTCTTTCGGCGGCGGTCAGACATGAAGGTCTGGCGGAACTGTTCGAGTTTCACGGACACGTGCCCGACATCGCTCCACTGCTCTCGGCAAGCGATCTGCTACTGCTGCCGTCGCGCGCCGAAGGGCTGCCAGTGGTAATACTCGAGGCTTTCGCCGCCTGGCGCCCCGTCGTTGCCAGTTCCGTGGGCGCGATTCCTGAACTGGTCAACGAGCAGACCGGCGTTCTGGTGGCCTTGAATAGCGGCGAAGTGGATGCCTTTACCGAAGGGGTCGACCGGCTGCTGCGAGATCCGGAAAAGCGGCGCGCCATGGGAGAAAACGGGCGGCGCATGGTGGCAGCGGATTACACCTTGGAAGCGGCGCGGCGCGGCTATCGCGGTCTCTTCGAATTAGATTGACCTCTCGCCGCGCCGGAAGGGCATGGTTCCGGATGTGGCAGCCAGGCGGATCTTCTGCCGCCAACCGAGTTGGCGGAAGAACAACCACCACGCGAGCCGCGCATCCTGCTCCTGGCCAAGATGCAACAACTCATCGGTCGTGCCGCGCACTACGCCAAGCAGGAATTCATCCTTGCCTATGGCATCCAATTCCACGCCCGCCTGTCGACGAACTTCCTCCATTCCCCAATCCGGATGGCGGTAAGAGACGATCGCCATCTGGGCGTACAAGGCCTGCTGCCATTTCCGGCCCAGCGTCATGCCGGTCGCGGAAAAGCGGTAACGCAGCAAAGGAATCGGGATATTGGCGAGCTGATAGACGCGGGACGTGCGCAGCCAGAGATCGTAGTCCTCGGAATTGTGGAATTCAGACCGGTAACCTCCCAAGGTCAGGATCATGCCTCTGCGGAGCATGACCGAAGGGTGATAGAGACAGTTACTCTTCGGCAGCGTGTTGGCGATTTCCTCATGTTCCACGGGAAGGCGCACCAACCGGTCCCAATCGGGAGTGCGGCCCATGTGGTACACGAAAGAGCCGGCAACGGCGATTTGCGGGCGCGCGCGCAGAAAAAGGATTTGGGTGGAGAGACGGTTCGGCAGAGCGGCGTCGTCCTGATCCATACGCGCCACGAATTCGCAGCGCGCCTCGTGCAAACCTTCGTTCAAAGTTGCGGCGAGCCCGGCGTTTCGCTTGTGAAAGATGGCGCGTACCCGGCTATCCGCTCCGCTGAACCGCCGGATTATGTCGGCAGACCCGTCGCTGGAACCGTCCTCGATGATCAGAAACTCGAAATCGGGTTCGTCCTGTGTGAGAATCGACTCGATGGCCTCGCTCAAAGGTTGTCCAGCGTTGTAGACCGGCAGCAGCACCGAACATTTCATGGAGCAACTGCCGGGTGGGCGGACAGATCGGCGCGCGTCGCGTGCAGCAAGGCATCGACACCGGCGCGGAGACCAATGGTGGGGCTCCAGGCATACTCCAGGCGGGCGCGCGAGTTGTCCAGCACCACCCACTCCGGAAGCCATCTGGCACTGTCCGCATCCACCTCAATGGGGAATGCCGAACCGTAGCAATCCTCAATAATGGCCAAAACGTCGTTCACCGAGTGACCCAGCCCCGAACCGACGTTTAAGACATCGAAGGGCAGCCTCGGTGTCGATACCTTCCAGACGATCGCCGCAATATCCTGCAGATGAACGTAGTCGCGCACGTTGCCGGTATTTCCAAAAATCCGCACCGGCTCGCCATGCAGCAGTTGATTCAGCGCTACGCCGATCAGGCCCTGCGTGCGGTATTGCGGAAGGAGCGTGCCATAGGCGTTACCCACTCGCAGAACGGTTGCCGTAAGCTCGCCGCGATCGGCCGCCAGGCGCAGATACTGTTCGGCGGCGATTTTGAGAATGCCGTAGGACGAGGCGGGAGCGCAAGAGTCGCATTCGGCGAACGGAGCCCGCGGATGCCGCGGGGCGTAGACTGCTCCGCCGCTGCTGAAATAGACGACGTGCGGCTTGGTTCCTAACCGCCGAATCACGCTCAGCAGAGTCAAGAATGGGACCAGGTTCAACGAGGCGTCGGTGGGTTGGTCCAGGTCCGAATTGACCGGGGTGTTGGTATGAGCGAGGTAATAAATTGTGTCCAGTCCGCTGGCGAAGCGCTCGCAATCCGGACCGGAAAGCAGATCCCCCTGCTGGATCTCGGCTCCGGGAATGGAAGGTACATTGGCGGCGCGCCGCGTGAAGATCCGGGGAGGCTTTCGACCCCCTCGGTGATGGCACAAATAGGA
>Ga0181521_10004178_pt1 | contig 16644 bp, 11 predicted proteins | sample PEATcosm2014_Bin_32_FD_119764 | JGI IMG/M metagenome (GOLD analysis project Ga0181521, IMG submission 119764) | Peatland microbial communities from MTU Mesocosm Facility, Houghton, MI, USA - PEATcosm2014_Bin02_60_metaG | ecosystem: Environmental > Terrestrial > Soil > Wetlands > Peat | place... | reverse complement strand
GAGCGGCGAGAGCGGTTTCAATGGTGGTCGGCGTGTCCAGCCAATCGACCTTGTTCATCTTGCGCACCACTACGATCTGGTCGCGGTTGGTGCCTATGGTGCCGTAGTAATTGAAGCCGTAGCTCAGCTGCGCGTAGCCGCCGATCATGTGGGTGGGTTTGAGCACGATGCGCGTCATCGAGTTGTGGATGCCGCCACGCGTGCCGGTGATCTCGGAGCCCGGCATGTTGATGGTTTTTTCCTGTGCGTGGTACATCATCACCATGCCCGACAACACCCGTTGGCTCACCACCGCCCGCGCGGCGAGGGCGCCGTTGACGTTGAAGAGCTCCACCCAATCGTTGTCGACGATGCCAGCGCGTTTCGCGTCGTCTTCACTCAGCCAGATGATTGGCCCGCCGCGGCTCAACGTGAGCATCATCAGGTTGTCGGTGTAGGTGGAATGTATGCCCCACTTCTGGTGCGGAGTGATGAAGTTGAGCAGGATCTCCGGGTTGCCGTTGGGGCGCAGGCCGTGGATGGCCGCAGTGGCCTTCAGATCGACCGGTGGCCGGTAGGAGCCCAGCGTCTCGCCGAAGGCGCGTATCCACGGATGGTCCTGGTAGAACTGCTGGCGCCCGGTGAGCGTGCGCCACGGAATCAGTTCGTGCACGTTGGTGTAGCCAGCGTTATACGAAACGCTCTCGGACTCGATGCCGCTCCAGGTCGGCGAGCTGATGATCTTGCGCGGCTGCGCCTGGATATCACGGAAGCGTATCTTTTCGTCTTCGCGATGGATCGCCAGGTGCGTATGCTCGCGGCCAGTCTGCTTGCCGAGTGCCTGCCACGCTTTGACCGCCACGTGACCGTTGGTCTCGGGCGCCAGCATCATCACCACCTCGCAGGCGTCGATGTCGGTCTCGATCCTGGGCATGCCGCACGAGGCCCCTTCGACGGTCACGAGGCCATTCAGCTCACCGAGCTGCCCGACCTCGGTCTGCGTGTTCCAGCCGATGCCCTTGCCGCCGTTGCCCAGCTTGTTCATCAGCGGGCCGAGGGCGGTGAAGCGCTTGTAAACGTTCGGGTAATCGCGCTCGATCACTGCGATCTGCGGCGCGGTCTTTCCCGGGATCAGCTCGCAATCGCCCTTCTTCCAGTCCTTCACGTCGAACGGCTGACCCAGTTCGCTCGGCGTGTCGTGCATCAGCGGCGTCAACACCATTTCATGCTCGACACCTAGATGGCCTGAACACACTTCGCTGAACTTCCTGGCAAAGTCCTTGTAAATGTCCCAGTCGCTGCGCGATTGCCAGGCCGGGTCAACGGCGGTCGACAACGGATGGATGAAGGGGTGCATGTCGCTGGTGTTGAGATCGTTCTTTTCGTACCAGGTGGCGGTCGGCAGCACGATGTCCGAGTACAGACAGGTCGTGCTCATGCGAAAGTCGAGCGTGACCAGCAGGTCGAGCTTGCCTTCGGGCGCCTTGGCATGCCACTTCACTTCCTCGGGCTTCGCGTCGTCCGCTCCGAGGTCCTTGCCCTGCACACCGTGGGTGGCACCCAGCAGGTGCTTGAGGAAATATTCATGGCCCTTGCCCGACGAGCCGAGGATGTTGGAGCGCCAGACGAACATCACGCGCGGCCAGTTGTCCGGATGGTCGGGGTCTTCGCAGCTCATCTTCAGAGAGCCGTCCTGCAGGCTCTTGACTACGTACTCCTTGGGGTCGACTCCGGCGGCCTGCGCATCGCGCACCACCTGTAGCGGGTTGGTCTGCAGTTGCGGTGCCGACGGCAGCCAGCCCATGCGCTCGGCGCGCACGTTGTAGTCGATCATCGAGCCGCGATACTGTTTGGCCGCTTCGCCCTGCGGCGCCAGCGGTGACAGCACTTCTTCCATCGTCAGCTTCTCGTAGCGCCACTGGTCGGTGTGCGCATAGAAGAAGCTAGTCGAGTTCATCTGGCGCGGCGGGCGGATCCAGTCGAGCGCGAATGCCAGCGCGGTCCAGCCGGTCTGCGGGCGCAGCTTTTCCTGGCCCACGTAGTGCGACCAGCCGCCGCCGCTCTTGCCGATGCAGCCGCACAGCATCAGCATATTGATGATGCCGCGATAATTCATGTCGCTGTGGTACCAGTGGTTCATGCCCGCGCCGATGATCACCATCGACTTGCCTTGCGTTTTCTCCGCGTTGTCCGCGAACTGGCGCGCCACCGTGATGACCTGGTCGCGCGGAGTGCCCGTGATGCGTTCCTGCCACGCCGGCGTGTAGGGGGTGTCATCGTCGTAACTGCGCGCGGCATGCTCGCCAGCCAGGCCGCGCGCCACACCATAATTGGCAGCCTGCAGGTCGAACACGGTGGCCACCAGCACCTCGCGTTGCGCGCTGGCGCTGCCGAATAACAGGCGTTGCACGGGCACCGTGCGCACCATCACGTCGCTCTGCACGTTGTTGGGGAAATGCGCGCTTTCAATGCCGCCGAAGTACGGGAACCCGACCTGTGCGGTGTCGCTGCCGGGAGTGTCGCCATCGAGCAGCGACAGTCTGAGCTTGACATCCTGGCCATGCCGCGCGTCCTTGGCTTCCAGGTTCCACTGGCCCTGGTCGGCGCGGCCGTCGGGCCCCCAGCGGAAACCGATGGCGCCGTGCGGTAGCGTCACCCTGCCGGCCTCGTCGAGGGCAACCGTCTTCCACTCTGGATTGTTGGCCGCACCGAGCAGGTCGCTGAAGTCCGAGGCGCGCACGTAGCGGTCGGGCACCATGATGGTCTCACCGGACGGCGTGGTGTGCTCGCGCAGCAGCACCAGCATCGGCAGGTCGGTGTAGCGGCGCGCGTAATCGTCGAAGTAGGCACTGCGCCTGTCGAAATAGAACTCTTTCATGATCACGTGGCTCATCGCCATGGCCAGCGCCGCGTCGGTGCCCTGCTTGGGGTGCAGCCACAAGTCGGACAGCTTGGCGACCTCGGAATAGTCGGGCGTGACGGCCACTGTCTTGGTGCCTTTGTAGCGCACCTCGGTGAAAAAATGGGCGTCGGGCGTGCGTGTCTGCGGCACGTTCGAGCCCCAGGCGATGATGTAGCCGGAGTTGAACCAGTCGGCCGATTCGGGCACGTCGGTCTGCTCGCCCCATACCTGCGGGCTGCTCGGGGGCAGATCACAGTACCAGTCGTAAAAGCTCAGGTTGACGCCGCCGAGCAGACTCAGGTATCGGCTACCCGACGCGTAACTGATCATCGACATGGCAGGGATCGGCGAGAAGCCGACGATACGATCGGGCCCGTGCTCCTGAATGGTGTAGACATTGCTTGCGGCCACGATCTCGTTGATTTCCTCCCAGCTCGAGCGCACGAAGCCGCCCATGCCGCGCACACTCTGGTAGTCGCGCCGCCTGGCGTCCGATTCGACGATGGACGCCCAGGCTTCGACCGGATCGTGCGTCAGACGCGCCTCGCGCCAGCTTTTGAGCAGCCGGCCGCGCACCAGCGGATACTTCACGCGATTGGCGCTGTATAGGTACCAGCTATAGCTCGCCCCGCGCGAGCAGCCGCGCGGCTCGTGGTTGGGCATGTCCCAGCGCGTGCGCGGGTAATCGGTCTGCTGGGTTTCCCAGGTGACGATGCCGCCCTTGACGTAGATCTTCCACGAGCACGAACCGGTGCAGTTGACGCCGTGCGTGGAACGTACCATTTTGTCGTGCGCCCAGCGGTTACGGTAGGCATCTTCCCAGGTGCGGTCTTCCGCGTTCGTAACGCCGAAGCCGTCCGAGAAACTTTCCTTCGGGTTGGAGAAATAATTCAGTCGATCAAGAAAGTGACTCATGCCGTGCTCCTTTCAGCCGCGCTCTGAATCGAGGACGGCGACTCATTTCGATTCTCCAGAAGCCGCGGCTGGAGGCAACCATAACTGTCTGATCAGGCTTTTACTCAATCCGACGAATGTGGCCAGCCATGCCAACAGGGCCACGAACACGAAATATTTTGGTATCACGATGAGGAACGGCAGCTTGATGGTGTTAGCCAATTGAAAGGTGCAGACCGTGTACATGCCCAGGGGGAAAACCATGCCCCAGTACTGAGGATCGTAGGTAAATGGAAAGTGTCTGCCCACGTACCTCCAGAAGCCCAGAATCACGAGCATGGGGATCCACCAGGTCGCGGTAGCCCAGAATAATAGGGTGAGTCCCTTGATGAACGGCAGCAGATCGCCCAGAAATGCCGCTTCGCTGGCATTAACGATCAGAACTGTGCCGGCCAACGTGGAAATGGCCACCGCACCCATATTGATCCAGTAAGGCGGGGTCAGATCGGACGGTTCCAAGGGAAAAAATGTATAGCGGTAGAAGATGAGCGAGATGATCCAAATATAGAGCATGCCGCCGCCCAGCCACATGACCAGCGAGAAGAACAGCACGAGATCCTGATAAGGAGCGAAATGGGCAGCAAGCTGTCCGCTCAGGATAGACAGCGACTGGGCGGCGACCACGGAGAGCAGCCAACCTCCATTGATGCCGACGCCCAGCGTGGGTTTGGCCCGCTTGACGGTCAAGGTGGCGAAAATCGTGTAGTGCAACAGCGCCCACAGAGCGCTGGCTAGGAACCATAAAGCGCTTGCGGTTTGCACATCGTTGCGGAACAAGAGGAACTCGCTGCCGAGGACGCTCGTCGCCGCGATCAGCGTAAAGAATCCTACGCCGCGGTTATGATCGGCGAGGTCTGTCAGCATTGCACGCGGAAAGAAAGCAAGCCGCGCCAGGATCAGCAACCAGAGGCTCGCATAGCACGCTACGCTCAACCAGAACAGTATCTGAGCTATCCACGTCAGTCCCAATAGATGCGAGGCGATAGAAACGATCCCGGTCGCCATCACCAAGCCGAAGTAGCTTGGGTGCATCTGTGCCAGATTGCGTGTATTCATTGCGGTCTGCCCCCAACGGGCCACCTAGCCCGGCTTACCGTCCGCGCGCGGCCCCCACAAAATCGGCGTATACACGCCCACGAATAGCGCAAATGACGTGGTCCAAAAGATGGCCGCCCAGGTTATGACCATGGGATAGCTCAATCCCAACATGGACAGACCAAACACTCGCAGAACTGCGGCAACCGTGAGCAGCGCGTAAGCGACGGTAATCAGCGGATGCGTGACGAGCGGTCGCCCAGTGTGGCCGAGCGATGCCCGAGTCATCACCGCTGTGATCATGGTCGTGAGTGAGCCGATCGTCAGCGCATGAAGCCAAAAGGCCGCGATCCCGTAGCCGCCAAGCAATGCCGCCGCCTTTAGAGCCAGCCCGAGCGGCAACCACGCATAAGCGAGGTGCAATATCCAGACGATGGGCTGTCGCAACGTTCGCAAGGTCCGCCATTGCAGCAATCGCACACCCTGGATGAATGCCGCTATGGCCGCAATCCCTCCGGCGACGCGACTGTCCGGCCAGAACACGTCGCTTGCAATGACGCAGCCCATCGACGCCACCGCCAGGACGGTGAGAGCTGTTCTCGATTTCAGGACCCCTTCAACGCCTTGTTCGCGCAGGGCCGATGTCGTGAACGCGGGCACGATCCGACCGCCGATCACGGTTACCAGAAACAAAACGATGTCGATACCCACGATCAAGGAGTGCTGCGCCAAAGGTGCATTGCGATGAATCAACGCCAGGTGAAATACGAGGTTCGTGAGCCACAACGCGCCGAGTACGATCAGTAAGGGAGTGTTGCGGCTTTTCGAGCGCAGCAGCGGGACCATCAGCAGCACCGCCAGCAAGGGCAGGAACGACAAATCGGCGGTCATCGTAAGCCAATGCGGCCACAAGGAAGAGCTCGCGATCAGCAATCGGCCGCTCAACCACACCAACGCGAGCGCGATCAGCGGGCGACCGGCAAATCCCTTTTGGCCGGTCCAACTGGGAACGGCCGTCAGCATGAATCCCGCAATCGCACTCGCAATGAAGCCAAACAGCATTTCGTGCCCATGCCACAACGTCGGCGGCCATCCGGAACCGGTGGGTGTTCCCGCGACAAAGCTCATTGCCCACAACGGAACCAGCAGCAATGCGGCCACGCCCGCCAAGAAGAAATGCGATCGGAAGCCATAGGCGAAGAGGAAGAATTTCATATGATGTATCGTACCTACATCTTACAAATGCCTTTCTAGTGGATTCTACGTAGCGCCCGTGATTCTCACTTTAGGTGTCCAGCAGGATGGCCGCCCGCATCGTGAGGTGACTCATAGCGAGGTTTTTCCCACGCGAAGCGGCGCCACACGCCGGCCTCGATCGCGTTGCCGCAAGCTCTCATTGTCAGACGCACCCTTGATACGTCTCTGCGGTATGCAGTAAGGGGTACGATATATACATCTTAAAGCATAGTGCAATGTGGAAATATACCTAGGGCATCCGGCGCACAGCTCGATGGTCGTCTGACATCGTATATCTTTAGATCATGCAACCTTCCATTCGACGGACACGAGATCCTAGTGGTTGACTACTACGCCCACATCAAGCTGTTACACATTGCATGCGTCGTTCTATCGGGCAGTCTATTTGCGTTGCGTGGAGCGCTGATGTTGACGGGCAGCCCGTACGCAAACCACATTCTGGTAGCGCGCCTGTCATACGTCATCGATACCACCTTGCTCGGGTCTGCGTTGCTGCTGACTACGATAATTCACCAGTATCCATTTGTTCAGGCGTGGCTGACCAGCAAGGTTCTGCTGTTGGTGGTGTACATCGCGCTGGGCATTTTCGCTCTACGACGCGGCAAAACACGACTGAGCCGGGCGGGGTTCCTTGTTGCGGCCTTGTTCGTCTACGGCTTCATCATCGGCGTCGCCGTCATGCACGACCCGCTCGGGTTCTTGGGTTAGGTACGCCGGCTCGGGTGTCCACGCTCAAAAAGCCCTGGCAATCCTTCAGCGGATCGCACCCTGTTGGAGATCCTCAAAGGCATGAACGATCGCTTCCCGCAGGATCGCAACGATATCGTCAACTTGCCGCTCGGTTGTAATCAGCGGCGGCGACAATACGCACATCGCGCCGATCGGGCGAACGATGAGCCCGAGCTCGAAACAGTACCGGTCGACGCGCTCGGCAACCTTGCGATTCAACTCGGCCGTGGCACCGTTGGCGGTCCCGGCGAAGCATTCGACGCAACCGATCAGTCCGACTCCGCGTGTGTCTGTCACCAGGGGCAGCTCGCGGAGACTGGCCAGCTGTCGTTGGAAATGCGGGGACACCGTCCGCACGTGCTCCAGCACACGCTCCGTCTCAATCACGGCGATGTTGGCCAGTGCAGCGGCGCAGCTGACCGGGTGTCCACTGAATGTGTAACCGTTCGTGAAGTAGGCTCCTCGCGCGTGCGCTCCTGTTACGCGCTTGAGCAAGCGCTCGGAGATGACAAAACCACCCAGCGGCACATAGCCGGACGTTACGCCTTTGGCAAAGGTAATAATGTCCGGTGTGACGCCAAACACGTCTTGCGACGCGAACCAGTGTCCGCAGCGGCCGAAGGCTGTCACGACTTCGTCTGAGATGTAGAGGATGTCATGCTGCGCACAGAGTGCCTTGATTCTAGCGTGATAGCCTGTGGGCGGAATGATCACACCGCCCGATGCCAGAATCGGTTCGGCTAGGAACGCCGCCACTCGATGCGGGCCCAGGGCGATCACGCGTTGCTCGAAATCCACGAGCAGCCATTCGAGGAAATCGGCTTCGCTCTTGCCCTCGGCGCTGCGAATATCCGGAGCGGATAGAAACGATACTCTGTCGGTCGATATGTCGAAATGCGGCCAGTTACCTGTTCGGCCAGAACACGCTGCCGTCAGATGCGTGCTGCCGTGGTAGCCCTCCATGCGACAGAGAATGATCTTCTTGTCCGGCCGCCCAAGCATGTTGTTGTAAAACTCGGTGAAACGCAGCGCGGAATCGACGGCCGTCGAGCCGCCGGTCGTAAAGAATACGTGATTCAGATCGCCCGGTGCGAGCGCTGCGATGCGGGCTGCAAGCTCGGCAGCAGGACCATTCGCGGTGTACCAAGGCGAGCTGTAGGAGAGCTTTAGAGCTTGCGCGGAAAGAGCGTCAGCGATCTCCTTGCGACCATAGCCAACCTGAGTGCACCACATGCCTGCGGGTCCGTCGATCAGTCGCCGTCCGTGCACGTCGAAGACGTAGATCCCCTCACCGCGGACGAGCAGCGGCCGCACAGGGGCGTCGAAATGCTCCATGTCGTGAGCGGGAAAGAGCACATGATCGCTGGCTACCTCGACCGTCGGGCCGCACAACTTTGAATTTGAAATCATGCTTGTATCCCCTTTGCTGATTCGGTTTGGTCGTCAGGCGTTCACGTCCACGAGCGCTCGCGTTGCGCCTCCGGACCTTCCCAAGCGGTCGCTCGCACAATAATGCAGTGACCGCTGCTTCACAATAGTGAAAATATCTGCGACACTTTTCATAAAATGACAGGGGGAACAAGTGGCGAGCGACTATGACGCAATAGTGATCGGGGCCGGGCATAACGGTCTTGTATGCGGTGCCTATCTCGCCAAGGCCGGACTCAAGGTGCTGCTGCTCGAGCGGCGATCCATCATCGGCGGTGCGGCGGTGACGGAAGAATTCTCGCCCGGCTTTCGCAGCTCCACTTTCTCTTACCTGATGAGCCTGCTGCATCCGCGGGTCATTGCTGAGCTGGAGCTGCGGAAGTTCGGGCTCGAAATTTTGCCGGCGACCGATCTGTTCTGCCCGATTCGCGGCGGCAATTACATCGTCTTCAGCGACGATGTTCAGAAGACCCAGCGTGAGATCGCCCGTTTTTCGAAACGCGATGCGGAGGCCTATCCGGCGTTTGACGCATACCTGCAGGAGTCGGCACGCATCGTGCGCAAGCTGCTATTCGAAACCCCGGTCGACCCGACGCGCCGCAGCTGGAAATCATTCAAGGCAACCGCGTCGCTGCTTTGGCGCTATCGAAGCGTGGGCAAGGACTCGTACCGGCTCATCGATCTGCTGACTCAGAGTGCCTACGACTATCTTTCCGCCTGGTTCGAGTCCGACGCCGTCAAGGTGGTACTCGCTTACTATGCGTCCATCGGGACATTCGCGGGACCTAAATCTCCGGGAAGCGCCTACGTGATCCTGCACCACGTGATGGGAGAACACCAAGGTGCCGGCGGCTGGGGTTTTGTACGCGGCGGGATGGGTGCCATATCGGAATCAATCGCGTCCTCAGGCCGGCGCTTTGGTATGCGGGTCTTGACCGACGCGCCGGTGGCGGAAGTATTGGTGCACAACGGGCGAGCGGCGGGCGTGCGCACCTGCGACGGGCGCGAATTCTCAGCGCCGGTTGTCGTGTCCAACGCCAGTTGCAAAACGCTGTTTTTAAAGCTCATTCAGGCGAAGGACCTGCCGATCGAATTCCTCGAGGATATTCGCCGCTATAGAACCTTTTCCACCGCGTTCAAGATGAATATCGCGGCCGACGAGCCACCACGATATGCGGCCTTCGACCCGCAGAGAGCCGGGTTCGCGTATCCCACTTACGTGCACGTCGCGCCCGACATCGACTACTTGGAACGGGCCTACGATGACGCGAAATACGGTTGGTACTCCGCCAATCCCTTTGTCACGCCCGTCGTACCGACGATAGTCGATAACTCGCTTGCCCCGCCCGACAAGCACGTTGTAAACCTGTTCGGCGGCCACGCTCCTTACCAGCTGAAGGACGGAGATTGGGCGACGGAACGTCCCAGATTCGTCCGCAACGTACTTGACGTCCTGGACGACGTTGCACCCGGGTTCTCCAGCAAGATCCTGGATATGCAGGTGCTGCTCCCTCCTGATCTGGAGGAAATGCTGGACCTTCCGCAGGGGCACATTTTCCACGGCGAACTCTCGGCTGATCAACTGTTCCTGCAACGGCCGGTTCCACATTACGCCGACTATCGGGCGCCGATCGGCGCGTTATACCAATGTGGGTCGTCATGCCATCCGGGCGGAGGCGTGTCGGGTATCCCCGGCCACAACGCCGCGCGCGAGATTCTGAAGGATTGGCCGAGAATGCGGGGTCGCTCATGAACCAACAAGTACCCGGTACCATTCGGACGCGCCGCGAGGACGGCGTCGCCATTCTCACTCTGCATAGACCCGAAGCGTTGAACGCCTTTAACCGCGCAATGATGGCTGAGGTCACCCTCGCCATCGATGAGTTTGGTCGCGATCCGGACGTGCGAGCCGTCGTTGTGCATGGGGCGGGCCGTGCGTTTTCTGCGGGATTCGACCTGAAGGAGTCACTGAGCGGATCGAAGCGCACCACGGAGGCGTTACGCGAGGTTCTTGAGACCGATTTGGCGTTCATCCTGCAGTTCTGGGATTGTCCCAAGCCCATTATTGCTGCCGTCCACGGCTACTGCCTCGCAGGCGCCTTTGAGCTTGCACTCGCCTGCGACATGACAGTGGCTGATGAGGGCACTCGGCTCGGTGAGCCGGAGGTACGATTCGGTTCAGGCATGGTGGCGCTGCTGCTCCCTTGGATGACTAGTCCTAAGCTTGCCAAGGAGCTGCTTCTGACCGGCAACGACAAGCTAGATGCGCGGCGCGGATACGAGATGGGGATCATCAACGCCGTCGTGCCCGAGGGCGAACACCTGGATACGGCAGTGACGGCCGCGCGCAAGATTGCCGCGGCGGCACCGGCCGCTGTGCAGCTGACCAAGCGAGCCATTAATCGCGGGTACGAAATGGCGGGACTCCGCCAGGCCTTGACTGCGGCGCTTGACATCGACGTACTGATCGAGAGTTCGGGAGGAGCCGAGAAGGCCGAGTTCAACCGTCTCCGACAAGAGAAGGGTCTGAAAGCCGCCCTCGAGTGGCGTGATGCGCGCTTTCGCGACCCGGGTCGCTAGCACCCAAGGAGCATCGTTTTCATGGCAGCGCGCAAAGTCGGACCCTACTACCATCAGCAGAAGGCGCTCGGTGCAGAGTTTGTCGATCGACTCGGCTTCGCCGCTCCGCTGCGCTACACAACGGTTGAACAAGAGCATCTCGCTACCCGCGAGCGAGCGGGTCTTTACGACGTCTACAATCAGGTGCTGGTCGATATCAAGGGTCGAGACGCGCCGCTGTTGCTGCAAAAGACGCTTGTGAACGACGCTGCCCGCTTGCGGGACGGACAGGTCCTGTATTCCTCCGTATGCAGCGAGGACGGTGGAATGATCGACGACCTTACTTGCTTTCGACTGTCGGCTACTCACTTTCAGCTTTGCCCGACTCCTTCGCGGGTCGATCGGATCACCGACTGGATGACAGAACAAGCGGGACACTACGACGCTCAGGTCACGAATCTCGGCGCCGGCCGCGCCTTCCTGTCTATCCAAGGCCCGCGCGCGCGGGACATACTCGCCGCGCTGTGTGCTACAGATGTCTCCGCTGATCGGTTGCCGTATTTCAGCTTGCTATTGACAACGGTGGCTGACGTTCCGCAAACCCTGGTATCGCGCACCGGATACTCCGGCGAGCTCGGCTATGAGCTCTTTTTCCCGCGCGAGTACGCGGAGCACATGTGGGACAGCGTCATGGCGGCTGGGCGGCCCCAGGGTCTGCTCCCGTGCGGTCTTGGCGCGCTGCGGAGCGTACGGATTGAGAAGCGCTATCCGCTCTACGGACTTGATCTCGACGAAACAACCAGTCCACTCGAAGCCGGCTTGGATTGGACGGTTCGCTTCGGCGAGCGCAAGTTCATCGGACGTAATGTTCTTTTGCGGCAACGAGAACGCGGCGTAGGACGAAAACTCGTGCTGATCGAGTTCAGCGATCTTGCATTTGTTCCACCCATCGGCAGTGCAATAAAGGTAGGCGCCGATGTCGTCGGCCGCGTGACGTCCGCGGACAAGGGCTGGTATCTACGCCGCGCCTTGGCGCTCGGCTACGTCGCGTCGGCTCACGTTATGGAAGGTGCTGCAGTGACGGTTCAGTCGAACACCGACGATGCCCATGGAAACGGTGTCATGCGTTTGCAGGCTCCTTACGACCCGCTCCGTGCGCGAGCCAGAGGGTAGGGGATTTCTCTTGGCAGCGGCGCAGGGGTGGCGGGTGGCAGGCCTTCTCGGCCGGTACAGACCATGGGCGGTCTGCTTATCACTGTTGCTGCCGGCGCTTCTGTTCATGAGCGGCGCTTTCATCGCTCCGCTCGCCAAGCTGCTGCAGCTCAGTCTCAGCGACCCGCGCGGCACTTTTGCAGCTTATGATGAGATTCTGGGGTCTGCCGTATACCGTCGTGTGCTGCTGCACACGCTGTCGACAGCGCTCGGTGTGACAGCGATCAGCATCGTGTTGGCCAGCCCAACTGCGTTTCTGTTGACGCGGCTCAAGGGCGCTCGTTTGCAGTTTGCGTTCTGGTGCGTTCTGGCGCCGCTCTGGATCAGTGTTTTGGTGCGCACCTTCAGCTGGATGCTGCTGTTGGAGCGTAACGGGCCGATCAATCGGCTGCTGCACGCGGTGGGCTTGACGACCGCGCCCCTCAAGCTGCTGTTCAACGACACGGGGGTCTACATCGGCATGGTGCATGTACTGCTGCCGTACGCGGTGCTGCCTATTTATGCGGCGCTGGTGCGTATCGATGCGCGTTTGGTGCTTGCCTCCGAGGGCCTCGGCGCTGGTCCGCTGATGACGTTTCGCCGCGTATACTTGCCGCTCTGTCTCCCAGGAGTCGCGGCGGCAGCCGTTCTCGTGTTTCTATTGGCGCTTGGCTTCTTCATCACACCGGCACTCCTCGGCGGGAGCAACCTAACGGTCGCCATGCTGATCGAGAGCTTGGTCGATGAGCGCCTGGCGTGGCCACTTGCCGGCGCCGCGTCGTTTGTCTTGCTCACGGCGACGTTGACACTCTTGGTCATGACGGCACGTCTGGTGCCGCTGCGCCGGCTCATGGGCGGGCGGTGAGCATGCACCGCGGCAGCCGAGCTCTCTTGCACGGAGTCGTCTCCCTGGTGCTCGCCTTCCTCGTGCTACCGACGCTGGTGGTACTCCCTGCCTCGCTCAACCACGCCTCGTTCATACAAATTCCCCCCAGCGCGCTGTCGGCGCGCTGGTACCGCGAATTCTTTGCCGATCCCGAGTGGCTTGCTTCGCTCGGCAGCAGCTTGCGCGTCGCGGTGCTTGCAACCAGCCTGTCGCTGGTACTGGGAACTTCGGCGGCGCTCGGCCTCGAGCGGCTGCACGGGGCCTGGCGCGCGGTGCTGTCCGGGTTATTTCTAGCACCGTTGGTAGTACCCGCCATCGTGCTCGCCGTTGCCCTATACTACGTGGCGCGCCCCTTGGGGCTTGCCGGCACGACGGTCGGCCTCGCCCTCGGCCACACCCTCATGTGTCTGCCCTACGTCGTGGTCAACGTGGGTGTCTCACTGCAGGCGCTGGATCCTTCGCTGCAACGGGCAGCGGGAGGTCTGGGCGCGGGTCCGTGGCGCGTCTTTCGGACCGTGACGCTGCCGAGCATCGCGCCCGGACTCGCCGGGGGCGCAGTGTTCGCCGCGATCACGTCCTTTGACGAACTGATCGTATCCATCTTCCTCGCCGGAGTTCGTACCCAGACGCTGCCGGTCAAGCTATGGGAGACGATCCGCGTCGAGTTCACACCCGTCGTGGCGGTCGCGGCGAGCGTGGTCGTCGTCATCAGCCTGCTCGGCTTCTTATCCCTGCGCCTGGGCTCGCGCCGCACCTCCAGCGCACTGACCGAACCGCATGCCGTCACTTAGCTTCCGCGCGCTCAGCAAGCAATTTGGATCGACGACCGTCCTGCATCCAACAACGCTCGCGGTTACGGCGGGTGAGTTCCTGACACTGCTCGGGCCGAGCGGCTCCGGCAAGACGACGCTTCTCAGCCTCGCAGCCGGCCATCTTGCTCCCACCTCCGGACGCATCCTCATTGGGACGCGTGATGTCACGGAGTTGCCTCCGCGTCTGCGAAATATCGGCATGGTTTTCCAAGATTACGCGCTCTTCCCCCATCTCAGCGTGTTCGAGAACGTCGCTTACGGTTTACGCGCGCGGCATTGCAGGCGCGCCGATATCGCTCGCAGGGTGAGGGCCGTGCTCGCCACGGTGCAACTGGAGGGATACGATCAACGCGCGATTCCACAGCTGTCCGGGGGACAGAGACAGCGTGTGGCGCTGGCACGCGCACTCGTGATTGAGCCCGACGTATTGCTGCTCGATGAGCCGCTCGGCGCGCTCGATCGGCAGTTGCGCCGCCAGGTTCAGCTCGAAATCCGGCGCCTGCACCGCAAGTTCGGGCACACCACCGTGTTCGTCACGCATGATCAGGAGGAAGCGCTCGTGCTCTCCGACCGCATTGCGATCATGCGGGCTGGCCAGATCGAGCAGATTGGGACTGCCGAATCCCTCTATGAGGGGCCGATCAACACCTTCGTCGCCGGTTTTCTCGGCGATTCCAATCTGATCGAAGGCACCGTGCGGGCAGTCGCGCAGGACGGCGCGGAGCTGGCGGTGCCCGGCCTCGATGCGCCGTTGCGCGGCATTGCCGGACCCGGCGTCATCATCGGTGAGCACGCTGCGTTGCTGGTGCGACCGGAGCATGTTCGACTCGATGAGGCACTCGCACCGGGATTGCCGGCCACCGTCGAGGAGGTTGTGTACTTGGGCGACGTCGCCGCAATCAAGAGCCGGTTGTCTTCCGGCGGGGAGATCTGGTGCCGCCGTCCCGCCCGCTTGGGGCGACCTCTGCTTGAGCGCGTGGCGATCGGTTGGGCGGCGGGAGACGGCCGGATACTCGCACTGCCGCCGCATACAAAGGGCACTTCGCCATGAGCCGGACCACACGGCGCGGGTTTTTGGATCTCGTGGCCGGCAGCTTCGTCGCAGCTCTGCCACTCGGCGGCTGCGGGCCGCGGAGTCCGTCTCTCGAGGAGCTCATCTTCGTATCCTGGGGGGGCGAGCTGTCTGCGATCGAACGTCGTGCCTTCATGGAACCGGCTGCTCAGGCGCTACACGTCAACATCATCACGAGCGCCCCGACGAACTACGCCAAGCTCAAGGCCATGGTACAAGGCGGCGATGTTGAATGGGATTTGGTCGACGTCGGCGGCCGATTCATGTGCCAGGGCCGCGATCAAGGCTTACTCGAGGAGATCGACTACCGCCTGGTCGATGTCTCTCACCTCGATCGTGCGTGGTACAGCTCGCACGGCGTCTACACGGCTACCGGTGCCACGGTGATGGCGTGGAATGAGACCTTGATGCCGGCAGGCCACGCGCCTCGAAGCTGGCGCGACTTTTGGGATGTCAAGAGTTTCCCGGGCGCGCGCGGGCTGTACAAGCAGCTCGACTACAATTATGAGGCCGCCCTGCTATCGGCCGGAGTCAGCCGTGCGGAGGTCTATCCTGTCACGGCAGAAAAGGCCGATATCGCGCTCGCGAGACTGCGACAGATCCGGCCGTATGTGAAAGTGTGGTGGGGCGCCGGTGCGCAACCGCCGCAGCTTCTCAGCACCGGCGAACTCGCCCTATCCTCGGCGTGGTCCGGCCGTATACAAGCGATCCGCCGCGAAGGAGCGCCGGTCGCCATGACGTTCGATGAGGGAATCGCCTGGGGCAACGCGTATGTCGTACCCAAGGGCACGCGGCACCGCGAACTTGCCATGCGCGTGCTCAACTATTGCCTGTCGGAGCCCGCGCAGCGGCGTCTGCTTCCGGCGGGCAGCTACGGGCCGGTGTTACCCGCAGCCATCGCTTCGGCCGACGCAAGTGCGCGTCTGCTGCTCGTGACGGCACCGGAGAATCTGTCGCGAATGCTGGTGCTGAACGCCGAACAGGCGGCGATATATTCCCGGCGCTACGAGGATGCTTGGACCGCCTTTCAGGCCGGGTGAACGCATGACCGACCACGCCCTGACACCGCTGCTTGCGCCGCACTCGATTGCCGTCGTGGGCGCCTCGCCCCGACCGGACACGCCGGGCCATGATGTGTTGCGCATGTTGGCGAGAGGCGGATTCACCGGGCGCCTGTATCCGGTCAACCCGCGCTACGATTCGATCGAGGGGATGCCCTGCTTCTCATCACTGCGTCACCTGCCGGAAACCGTTGACCTCACGATCATGTCGATCGCCAACGCCCGCCTCGAGGACGCCATGAGCGAGGCCGCCGCGATGCAGGTACGCAGCGCCGTCATCTTCGCCAGCGGCTACCTCGATCAGGACGAAAGCCCGCGTTTAACCGAGCGGCTGACGGCCATCGCGCGTGCCGCGGGCATGTCGTTGTGCGGCGGCAATTGCATGGGTTACTACAACGAGATGGCGCACGTCTGGGCGTGTGGCTTTCCCTCGCCGCGTCAACCGCGCTGCGGCGGTATCACACTCATCTCGCACGCAGGATCCGTGTTCGGCGTGCTCGCCCACAATGATCCACGGCTGCATTTCAACTTGCTGGTGTCTTCGGGTCAGGAGCTGGTGACGACGGCCGCCGATTACCTAGACTACGCGCTCGAGCAGCCGCAGACCCATGTGATCGGCCTCTTCTTGGAAACCATTCGTGATCCCGCGCGATTCACGGCGGCACTGGCGAAGGCAGCCATGCGGCGCGTGCCGGTCGTTGCGCTCAAAGTGGGCCGAACCGAGGCGAGTGCCGCGCTCGCGGTGAGCCACAGCGGCGCCATGGCCGGCAACGACGCGG
>Ga0181521_10004177_pt1 | contig 16648 bp, 19 predicted proteins | sample PEATcosm2014_Bin_32_FD_119764 | JGI IMG/M metagenome (GOLD analysis project Ga0181521, IMG submission 119764) | Peatland microbial communities from MTU Mesocosm Facility, Houghton, MI, USA - PEATcosm2014_Bin02_60_metaG | ecosystem: Environmental > Terrestrial > Soil > Wetlands > Peat | place... | reverse complement strand
TATCCAGGCCGAGATCGGCGGGTTATCCAGGCCGAGATCGGCGGGTTATCCAGGCCGAGATCGGCGGGTTATCCAGGCCGAGATCGGCGGGTTATCCAGGCCGCGGGCCGGCCCCGCGCTCCGGGGCTGACCGGCGGGCCCACTCCTCGGCGAGGAGCTGGTAGGAGCGAACCCGGTCGGCGTGGTCGTGCGTAATGGTGGTGATGATCAGCTCGTCCGCGGCGGTGGCTTCCTGAAGCTGCTCGAGCTGGTCGGCGACCTGTTTCGCGGACCCGGTGAACTGGGTGTCGACGCGGTCGGCGACCAAGGCCCGGTCCGCGTCGCTCCAGCGGAATGCGCGTGCCTCCGCCGGGGTCGGGAACGGGATCGCGCCCTCCCCCGACCGGATGCTGCGCACCCACGCGCCGTAGCCGGCGGCCAGTTCCCGCGCGCGGGCCTCGTCGGCCGCCACCACGACGTCGGCGGAGACGCTGACGTAGGGCCGGTCGAGGTCGGCGGACGGTCGGAACGCGGCCCGGTACCCGTCGGCCGCCTCCAGCACGGTCGCCGGGCTGACGTGGTAGTTCGCCGCGAACCGCAGCCCGCTGGCCCCGGCCACCTGGGCGCTCTCCCCGCCGCTGCTGCCCAGGATCCACACCTGGACGTCCCCGCCCTCGCCCGGGACGACGTGCGCCTGGGCCCCGTCCGCCGACCGGTAGGTGCCGCGGAGCAGGGCCAGGACGTCGTTCACCTGCTCGGTGTAGTCCTGCGACTGCGCGCCCGGCAGTTGCAGCAGCGTCTTCTGCAGCACGAACCGCGGCGAGCCGAGCAGGTGCGCCGGCGAGAACTTGGGCGGGATGAGCAGCCCGTTCGGGGCGCGGCGGTTCCCGGCCGGCGGCGCGTCCGGCGCGCCAGCCGCGCCCGGGCCATCCGGGGCTGCGCCCGGGCCATCCGGGGCTGCGCCCGGGCCATCCGGGGCTGCGCCCGGGCCATCCGGGGGTGCGCCTGTCGTCGGGCGCCCGGCCGACCGGCCCAGGCCCAGATCGAGCCGGCCCGGGTGCAACGCGTCGATCAGGCCGAACTCCTCCACCGTGGACAGCGCGGTGCGGTGGCCCATCTGGACCGCGCCGGACCCGATCCGGATGGTGGAGGTCGCGGCGGCCGTGAGGGCGAGGACGACGGCCGGTGAGGTTCCGGCCACGCCGGGGTTGAGATGGTGCTCGGCGAACCAGTACCGGGCATAGCCGAGGCGCTCCGCGGCCTGGGCCAGGTCGATGCTGTTGCGCAGCGCCTGCGCGGCGGTGGACCCGGAGCTGATCGGCACCAGGTCGAGCACGGCGAGCGGGACGCGGCTCATGACGCCGCCCCGGCCGGCCGGGGCGCAAGCCCCAGGTGCTCCCGCAGCGTGCTGCCCTTGTAATCGGCCCGGAACACACCACGTTCCTGCAGCAGCGGAACGACCCGGTCCGCGAAGTCATCCAGGCCGCCGGGCGTGATGTGCGGGACGAGGATGAAGCCGTCGCTCGCGTCCGCCTGGACCAGGGTGTTGATCGCCCCGGCGACGGTGGCCGGGGCGCCGACGAACGTCTGCCGCCCGGTCACCTCGATGATCAGCTCCCGGATCGAGAGGTTTCCCGCCTCCGCCCGGGCCCGCCACTGCGCCGCGACGGCCAGCGGGTCCCGGTACATCCGCACGCTGGCCCGGCCGCGGGCGATGGTGTTCTCCCCCGGGTCCGGGTCGATGTCGGGCAGCGGGCCGTCCGGGTCGTGACCGGACAGGTCCCGGTTCCACAACTGCTCAAGGAACATGATGGCCGTCTGCCCGCTGACCTGCTGGAAGCGCACCTCGCGGGCCAGCTCGCGTGCGTCGGCGTCGGTGTCGCCGAGCACGAAAGTCGCGGCCGGCAAGATCAGCAGCTGGTCCGGGGACCGTCCGTACCGGGCCAGACGGCCCTTGACGTCGGCGTAGAACGCCTGGCCGTCCTCCAGCGTGCCGTGCCGGCTGAAGATCGCGTCGGCGCTGGACGCGGCGAACTCACGGCCCTCCTCCGAATCGCCGGCCTGGAAGATGACCGGCCGTCCCTGCGGGCTGCGCGGGACGCTGAACTGCCCGCTGATGTCGAAGTGCGCGTCGGTGTGCGCGAACCGGCCCGCCCCGGCGTCGGCGAGGAACACACCCGATTCCTTGTCGGCCACGATTTCGTCGCCGCGCCAGGAGTCGAACAGCTCCCAGGCCGTCTGCAGGAACGTGCGGGCCCGTTCATACCGGGCCTCCTGCGGCAGGAAGCCGCCGCGCCGGAAGTTCTCCCCGGTGAAGGCGTCCCAGGAGGTCACCACGTTCCACGCGGCCCGGCCGCCGGACAGGTGGTCGAGGCTGGCGAACTGCCGCGCGACCTCGTACGGCTCGTTGAAGGTGGAGTTAATCGTGCCGGCCAGCCCGAGCCGGTCGGTGACCGCGGCGAGCGCGGCCAGGACGGTGAAGGTGTCCGGGCGGCCTACGACGTCGAGGTCGTAGATCTGTCCGTTCTGCTCGCGCAGCCGCAGCCCCTCGGCCAGGAACAGGAAGTCGAACTTGGCGCGCTCGGCGGTCCTGGCCAGGTGCGCGAAGGAGCTGAACTCGATGTGGCTGCCGGAGCGCGGGTCGCTCCACACCGTGGTGTTGTTGACGCCGGGAAAGTGCGCCGCGAGGTGGATCTGCTTGCGCGGGGTGGTCATGGTCAGCTCCTCCCGGCCGGGGCGTAACGGTTCACGGGCCGGCTGAGGCCAAGCAGCCCCCGCAGGGTGCTGGCCTCGTACGCCGCGCGGAACGCGCCGCGCCGCTGGAGTTCGGGCACGAGATCCCGGGTGATGGCCTCGAGGTCGTCCGGGATGGCGGCGGGGCGCAGCCGGAAACCCGACAGACCGGCCTGCTGCCACTCCTGCAGCAGGTCCGCCAGCTGCGCGGGCGTGCCGGTGAAGACGGCCGCGTCGCTGCGGTAGTCCTGCCCGGCGAGCTCGTCGAGCCGGTGCTTACGGCCAGCCGCCGCCCCGGCATCATGATCGAGGAACACCACCAGGTCACCCAGGACATGCAGCGTGTCCTCCGCGCGCCCGGCGGCGCCCTGGGCGGACCGGATCTCGGTCACGATCTCGCGGGCCTGGGCAGCGTCCTGCGGGGTCACGAAACCAACGTCGGCGGACCCGCCGATCAGGCCGTAGGGGACGGGCCCGTGCCCCAAGGCGCTGACCACCGGCTGCCCCTGCGGCGGGCGCGGGGTGATCGACGGGCCCTTGACGCTGAAGCAGTCCCCGGCGAAGTCGATGTAGTGCAGCTTGTCCCGGTCGATAAAGCGCCCGGTCGCGGCGTCCCTGATCTCGGCGTCGTCCTCCCAGCTGTCCCACAGCCGCCGCATCACCTCGACGTAGTCGGCGGCCTCTCCGATCAGCCCGGCGGTGAACTCCCGGACGGCGGGATCGTCGCGGTCACGGAGGTTCAGCCGGGGAACGTCGCGCCGGCCGAACAGCGCGGCCTCGTGCGGGCTGGACGACACCCGGATCCGGACCCCGGCGCGGCCGGTACTGACGTAGTCCAGGGTCGCGATGGCCTTGGAGGCGTGAAACGGCTCGGTGTGCGTGACAACGACGGACGGGACCAGCCCGATATGGCGGGTCACCGGCGCGACCCGCGCGGCGATCAGCACCGCGTCCAGGCGCCCGCGGACCTGGTCGGTACGCGGGTCCGGCTCGCCGTAGCGGGCGGATTGGAGGCCGAGACCGTCCTCGATCGTTACGAAGTCGAGCAGGCCCCGTTCGGCCTCGGCGATGACATCGGTCCAGTAGCGCGCGCCGAACAGCTCGTCCGGGCGGGCCCGGGGCTCGCGCCAGGCGGCGGGATGCCAGCCGGCGCCGTCGAGCGCGGCGGACAGGTGCAGGGCGGGGGGCGGTGCGGCAGTCAGGACATGCTCCCGTCGGTGATGGGTGCCTTACCGTCAAACTAGGTCATTCCGATAGAGAAAGTCGAGTATGGTCCGCGCGTATCGCTCGCCGCGGGAACGTGCCGATGCGCGGACAGCGCCTGGCCAGTTCCGTTCGGACAGAATTTTCTCCCCGGCGGCGTTACCCCGGCAATAAGCCGGGCGGTCAGGGACTTGTACCGGTAGCCGCCCCGGCGCGCGGGCAGGCGCGCGGGAAGGCACGCGGGCAGGCACGCGGGCAGGCGGCCCGGCCCAGGGAAGGGAGTCTTCGATGCCGAACGCGTACGTGTTCACCGCGCACGGCGGGCCCGAGGTGGAGTCGTTCGCTGACCTGCCGCGCCCGGCGCCCGGACCGGCTCAGCTGCTGGTGGCGGTGCACGCGGCCGGGGTGAACCCGGCGGTCGACGGCATCGCGAATCCGTTCGTGACCGCCACGTTCCCCCTCGGCCGGGCGCCGGAGGGGCTGTGGCTGGTCGAGGAGGGGCACGCCCGCGGCAAGATCGTGATTGAGGTCGCCTGATGACCGGCCCGCATCCGCTGGACAATCCGGTCCGTTCCTCGCTGTGCGGGCCGCACGCGCACTTCGCGCGGCGCCTGGGCAACGCACTGCGCTACCCGGCCGACGTCTCCCCGTTCGTGGGCCTGCCCGACCGCCCGCGCGCTGCCGACTGGGCTGACCTGGCCGCGCTGGCCGGCCCCGGCGCGGTGGTCGCGCTGGCCGGCGTCGACCCGCCGGACGGCTGGCCGGTCACGCCGATCGGCGGCGGTGTCCAGCTGGTCGACGAGGGCGTCGAGGCCGCGGACGACGACGGGGTGGTCCGGCTCGGGCCGGGCGATCGCACGGAGATGCTCGATTTGGCCGAACGGACCAAACCGGGACCATTCCTGCCGCGGACCGGGGAACTCGGGGGGTTCCTGGGCATCCGCCGTGGCGGGGCGCTGGTCGCGATGGCCGGCGAGCGCCTGCACCCGCCGGGCTGGACCGAGATCAGCGCGGTCTGCACGGACGACGGCTGGCGCGGCCACGGGTTCGCGACCCGCCTGATGCGCGTGCTGGTGGCCGGGATACGGGCCCGCGGGGAGACCCCGTTCCTGCACGCGCTGGCCAGCAACACCGATGCGGTCCGGCTGTATGAGTCGATGGGTTTCCGGCTGCGCCGCACCATCACGTTCTGGGCGGTATGCGTCCCCGCCGCCACCACCTCGCCGGCGGAGGAGCGGGCGGCCGGGGCGCGGGCGGACTGAGCAGGCCCACGATCGGCCGCCGTCAGCCCGGTGGCCGTGTCGGGGATGGCAGAATCGGCAGCAGTTGCCGGACCCTGCGAGGAGCGCATGCATGCCCAACCTGCTTGACCTGCCGGTCACGACGCTGGACGGAACCGCTACCACGTTCGGGAGCCTGACCGACGGGCGAGCGACCCTCGTGGTCAACGTGGCCAGTAAATGCGGCCTGACCCCTCAGTACGCCAAGCTCGAGGCGCTTCAGCAGGAACTGGGTGGCCCCGACTTCACCGTGCTGGGCTTCCCGTGCAACCAGTTCGGCGGGCAGGAGCCGGGCACAGCGGAAGACATCTCGGCGTTCTGCTCGACCACGTACGGGGTGACCTTCCCCTTGTCGGACAAGATCGAAGTCAACGGCCCGGGCCGGGACGCGGTGTACGACGTGCTGACCGAGACCCCCTACGCCGAGGGCGGCACCGGCGATATCCAGTGGAATTTCGAGAAGTTCGTCATCGGCGCGGACGGCCGGGTCCTGGGACGGTTCCGGCCCAGGACCGAGCCGGACGCCCCGGAGGTCCGTGACTGCATCCAGCGCGCTCTGAGCGCCGACTGATCTCGCTCACGAGCAGGGGCCACGCAGCCGCATACCGGACGGCTCACCCGGTGTTGGAGCGCTGCTCGTCTCGAGGACCGGGCTATCGAAGTGGTAGCGGCTCACCATGTCCGCCACGCAGGCGGGCTTGTCGCTGCCCTCGACCCCGATCGTGACCCGGGTGACCATGCGCGCCGCGTCGGATCCACTGCTGATCCTCCGTGTCGTCGGCCGTGTCGTCGGCGAATGCGTTGACTCGGGCCTGGTCGACCGTGAACCAATCTGTCGGGCCAATTTCCTTCCCGACGATCGTTTCGAGCTCGGCCGGGCCGTGAATGGTTTCCACGTGCTCCTTTGGTAACGCGTCCGCCGTCGTTGGCGGGTACCTAAACGTTATAAAGACACGGCCCGCCCGCTGGTCGTCCCCGGGCCGGGCGGAGGAAACGAGCCAGGAAATGGGCGCCACCGTCGAGGCGATCGAGGCCAAGCACGTGGACGCCGCGGCGTGCGCCACACGTGCGCAATGCCGCGGCGACCGCGCTGGCCCGGATGGGCGAGTCGAAGGAGCCCCTGGGCCGCTAGAAATGACCTTCGCTACGAGTGGTGGTCGTGTCTGATGATGGTGACAGGGCACTGCGCGTGCTCAGCCACCTGGTTACTGACCGAGCCCAGCAGGAGCCGGGAGAAGCCCCCGCTGCCCCGGGAACCCACGACGAGAAGGTCGGCGCCCTTGGACGCCTCGATGAGCAGTGGGGCCGGCTGGCCGATCAGGGCCTGCACGGTTATCTCCGGCGGCGCGGCGTCGCCGAGCTGGGCCACGGTCTGGTCCACGGCCTCCTGGACGGCCTTCCTCTCCTCTTCGCGCATTATCTCGTCGGCGGGGAACTCCAACGAGCCGCCCCAGCCGCTGGCGGCGACTTCGTGAACGGTGATGACGGTCAACGGTGCGTGGTGGATTCCGGCCTCTCGCGTCGCCCAGTCCAGCGCCGTCTGCGAATGGGTGGAACCGTCGACGCCTACGAAGATTCCCGACATTTTTTCTCTCCTCAGGAGGGATGTTTATTTGATCAATACTGACGCTAAAGACCTCCCAGGGCGAGTATCAGGGACATATTTCTCCGGGCCAACCGACCTTTGGCCGCCGACCACGGGACCTTTATCCCGAAACCAGGTCACCGGTCAGCTAGCGCTGGATGGTGGGGCCGATCGCGGCGATCAGATCAGCCGGGCTCGCGGACGTGACGGGCCCGAGTTGCGGCACGTACCGGGTGAACCCCAGGCCGACGATCTGGCTGGCGGCCAGCGACGCCCGGTACCCGCGCTGCACCGGATCCGGCTCGCCCCCGTCCGGGCCGACAGCCTGGGACGGGGCGGCCAGGATCGTGCCCGCGGGGGAAGCCTGAAATCAGCAGGCGGTGACGGGCAGGGCCCCCGGGGGGAGAGCCTGAAATCAGCAGGCGGTGACGGGCGGCGCGCCCGGGGTGAGCTCGGCCAGCAGGCGTTCCGACGCCACGGCGACCGCCTCGCGGACCGGGGGCGAGAGACTGGCCCCGGTGGCGAAGCACCCGCCCTCGATGCCGTAGCTGACCAGCCGGCGCGGAAGCCGGCCGAGGGCCCGGGCCAGCTCGATGGTGTCGGCGACCCCGAGGGCGTGGGTGCCGCGGGGGCGCAGCCGGGCCGCTAGCGGTTCGGCGGTGACGTCGAAGCGGTACACGTTGCCCGGCTCGCCGTCGGCGGACACCGCGTCGACCAGGTACACCTCGCGGGCCTGGTCCCACGTCTCCAGCAGCGAGATCGGCTCGCCCTCGTGCCGCACCACCGTAACGTCCGGCGGGGCGGCGGCGCGGATCCACTCCGCCACGGCCAGTCCGGCGGCGTCGTCGCCGCGGTAGGTGTTGCCGATGCCGATCACGAGCACGCGGCGGGCGGCGGCCTCCGGTGCGGTCACGAGCGTACGACCGTCAGGTTGAGAAAGTGCGTGGCGCACGAGATGCACGGGTCGTAGCTGCGTACGGCCTGCTCGCATTCCCAGGTGAGACGGTCTTGCGGCAGGTCCAGCCGTTCTTCGACGAACGCGCGCATGTCGGACTCGATGACGCGCTGGTTCTGCGACGTGGGCGGGATGATGGTCGCGGCCGCGACGGTGCCGTCCGCGTTGATCTGGTAGCGGTGGTAGAGCATCCCGCGGGGCGCCTCGGTGGCCCCGTACCCGATCCCGTCGCGCGGCGTGACCTCGACCCAGGCGGGGTCCGGCGGCTCGTACGCGTCGATCAGCCGGATCGCCTCCTCGCACGCATAAAGGGTCTCGAGGGCGCGGACGATGATGCTGCGGAACAGGTTGGTGCAGGTGGGGCCCAGCCCCGCGGCGCCCGCCGCGGCCATCACCGTGGCAGGCAACTGACCTGAGTTCAGGCTGTACCGGGCCATGGGCCCGACCAGGTAGGTGCCGTCGTCGTGCAGCAACGAGTGCAGCGCCGTCGAGTGCGGAACCTGCACCTCGGTGAAGTGCTGGTCGTATTCGCGGACGTCGATGTCGAGGCCCCGGTTGGACACCACGCGGCCGGCGGTGATCGGGTAGTCGGTCGGGTGGCGCAGCGAGACGAACTGGTAGTCGTGGTCGAAGTCCGGGAACGGGAAGCCTGCCACCCAGACGACGGTCTCCAGTGCGAGTTGGCGGGCCTGGTCCAGCCCGGCGCGCAAGCCGTCGAGGTCGCGCCGGTCCGGCGCGCGGTAGAAGCCGCCGACGCGGACGTTGACCGGGTGCACGGCGCGGCCCCCGACGACTTCCATCAGCCGGTTCCCGGCCTTCTTCAGCTGCAGGCCGCGCTGCAGCAGGTCCGGGCGGTCCTGGGCCATGTGCAGGCCGCTTTGGTAGCCGAGGAAGTCCGGCGCGTGCAGTAGGTAGATGTGCAGGGCGTGACTCTCGATCCACTCGCCGCAGTAGATGAGCCGGCGCAGGTCCAGGATCGGCGCGGGGATAACGGTACCGCAGGCGTCCTCGATGGCCTGGCACGCGCTCATCTGGTAGGCGATCGGGCAGATCCCGCAGATCCGCGAGGTGATGTCCGGCACCTCGGTGTGCCGGCGCCCGCGCAGCAGCGCCTCGAAGAACCGCGGCGGCTCGTAGATGTCGAGCCGGGCGTCGGTGACCTTGCCGTCGCGGACGACGACCTCAAGGCCGCCCTCGCCCTCCACCCGGGCCAGCGCGCCGACATGGATCGAACCGCCCCAGTCGCTGTTATGGTCCTTCATTGGTCTCCGCCTCCTTGCGGAACGGACCTGAGTTCGCGTTGAACGTGCGGAACGCGCGGGTCAGATCGGGGCGGGAAACACCGAGCTCGCGCCACCAGGCGGACAGGGCCGGGGTGTTCGGGGTCTCCGTGGGGCCGAAGCAGCCGTAGCAGCCGCGCGTGCAGGATGGGCAGATTGCCCCGCACCCGGCCTGCGTCACCGGGCCGAGGCACGGCGTGCCGTGCGCCACCATCACGCAGGTGATCCCGGCCCGCTTGCATTCGAGGCAGACGCTGTACCCGGGGATGCCCGGCTTGCGGCCGTGCAGGAACGCGTTGATCACCTCCAGCAGCTGGCGACGGTCGATCGGGCAGCCGCGCAGCTCGAAGTCGACCAGGACGTGGTCCGCGATCGGGGTCGAGGTCCGCAGGGTGTCGATGTAGTCCGGGCGTGCGTACACGATGGAGAGGAAATCGTCGACGTCGCGGAAGTTCCGCAGCGCCTGGATGCCGCCGGAGGTGGCGCAGGCGCCGATGGTGACCAGGAACCGCGAGGCTTCGCGGACGTGGCGGATCCGCTCGGCGTCGCCGGGGGTGGTGATGGACCCCTCGACCAGCGACAGGTCGTAGGGCCCGGCGATCACCTCCCGCGAGGCCTCCGGGAAGTTCGCGACCTGCACCGACGCGGCGACCCCGGCCAGCTCGTCCTCGCAGTTCAACAGGGTGAGCTGGCAGCCGTCGCAGGAGGCGAACTTCCACACCGCGAGCGTGGGGCGCGCCGGGCGCCCCCCTGCCCTATCGGTAGCTGGCATCATGCCTCCCGTCGCCGGAGCCAGGGGCCCAGCGCCCGGCAGCTGAACACGGGCCCGTCGCGGCAGACGAAGAACGGGCCGATCTGGCAGTGCCCGCACATGGCCGCCGCGCAATGCATGTTCCGTTCGGCTGACAGGAAGATCCGTTCATCCGGCACGCCCGCCCGCATCAGCGCCCGGATCGTGAACCGCATCATGACCTCGGGCCCGACCATGAACGCGGTCGTGGCCGCCGGGTCGAACGGCGCCGAGCCGATGAGGTCGGGCACCACCCCGACGCCGCCGCGCCAGTCACCGGCGGCCGTGTCCACGGTGACCTGGACGTCCAGGTCGAACCGGCCGCGCCAGGAGGACAGCTCATCCGGGTACAGCAGGTCGGCCGGGGTGCGCGCGCCGTAGAGCAGCACGATCCGCCGGTAGCGGTCCCGGTGCGCGATCAGGTGGTAGAAGGCGGACCGCATCGGCGGCATCCCGACGCCGCCGGCCACGACGACCACGTCGCCGCCCTCGGCCTCGGCCACCGGCCAGTGCGTCCCGTAGGGCCCGCGCACGCCGACCTCCTGGCCCGCCTGCCGCGCGCACAGCGCGTGCGTGACCGCGCCCATGTCGCGGATCGTGTGCCGGACCGGGCCGGGCGCTTCGGGATCGCCGCTGACCGAGATCGGCACCTCGCCGACCCCGAAGGCGTACAGCATGTTGAACTGGCCCGGCTGGAAGGAGAACGTGCGGCCGGCCGGCGGCTCAAGCTCCAGCGTGACCGTGTCGTGCGATTCCCGCCGCGTGGCGGTCACCCGCCACGGCTCCCGGTCAAGCCACGGTTGCTGGGCCCGAGCGGCCTCAGTGCGGGGTTGCATGAGCGGTCCCGTATACGTCGAGGAGCCGGAGCCTGGTGGACTGGAGCCGGCCGGTCGCCAGGTGGGCGAAGCGGCGCATGAGCTCGAACCCGAGCCGCGGGTCCTCCTCGCATTTGGCGCGCACGGCGTCGCCGTCCAGGGCGACGGCCCGGACCGGCTCGATGGCCCGCCCGTCGAACTGCCACTCGTGCGGTTCCAGCAGCCAGGAGAAGCCGGCCACCTCCCCGGCGCCCAGCGTCTGGACGATAATGTGCCCCCGGGCCATCGTCGCGATCTCCAGCGCCACCCTGCCCTCGCGCAGCAGGTAGCAGCGGTCGGCCCGCGCTCCCTCACGGAACAGGAACGCGCCCGCCGCGAACTCCACGTTCCTGGCCAGGCTGGCCAGCAGGGTCAGGTACGCGGGCTGCAGGTCGCCGACGAACGGGTGGCTGCGCAGCTCATGCTCAAGGGTTTCCACCGATGCCTCCGCCCGTGTCACCGTCGCTGGCCCGGATGGCCGCGGCCTCCTCGGTAATGTCGATGCCGACCGGGCACCAGGTGATGCACCGGCCGCAGCCGACGCAGCCCGAGGTGCCGAACTGGTCGATCCAGGTGGCCAGCTTGTGCGTCATCCACTGCCGGTACCGGGAGCGGCCGGACACCCGCACCGGGCCGCCGTGCAGGTTGGAGTGGTCCACGGTGAAGCAGGAATCCCAGGACCGCTGCTGCTCCGCCTCCGTCCCGGCCAGGTCGGTGACTTCCGTGATGCTGAAGCAGAAGCATGTCGGGCAGACCATGGTGCAGTTCCCGCAGGTCAGGCAGCGTGACGCCACGTCGTCCCAGCGCGGGTGCTCGAAGTTGTCGTACAGCAGGTCCTTGATCCCGCCGGTATCCAGCTGCCGCCCCATGGACGCCGCGGTCCGCTCGGTGACCAGGTCGGCGGCCTGCGTGTCCGGCCGGCCCGCGGGCCGGCTGGTGACCTCGTTCAGCACGTCCGCGCCGCGCCCGGTGCCGGGTTCCACCAGGAACTCGTGCCGGCCGCCGTCCATCAGTTCGGTCAGGGCCAGGTCGAAACCGGATTCCGCCTTGGGGCCGGCGTCCATCGACACGCAGAAGCACGTCCCGCCGGCCGTACCGCAATTGACGGCGACCAGGAACGCGCTCTCACGCCGGCCCGCGTATACCGGATCGACGTGCTGGCCGCCCAGGAACACCCGATCCTGGATCGCGATCGCGCGCAACTCGCACGAGCGGACACCGATGAACGCCATCGGCGGCCCGGCTTGGGCTTCGGCTTCGGCGGCGGCGCGGTCCTGGCCGCTCCGCCACACCACGCTGGTGGGCGGGAACAGGTACCGTTTCCACGACTGCGGGCCGACGGCGTACCCGAACAGCGCCTCGTCGTCCCGGCGGCGCAGGCGGTAGTGCCCGCCGTCCTGCTCGTCGGTCCACCCGGCCGGCAGGTCGGCCGATGTCCATATGTCGTCGTAGACGATGGCGCCGTCCCGCACGGTCGGCCCGATGAGCCGGAACCCCCGCCGCGCGATCGCCGCCAATAGGTGGTCAAGGTCCGCGCGGGCGATCACCCGCTGGCTACCGTGATGCATGGCTGGCTCCATCGCCCCATCCTCACTGCCGAGCCGTCATCGTGCGCGCGGCACGCCGGGTGCGGTAGGGAACAAAGTCCCTTGACATCTGGCGCGGTCGCTCCGGACCAAGGTCACCGCCCGGCGGGCCGTTCGGATCTAGGCGACCGGACGGGGCCCGGGTCAACTGAGGACTGGCGGGAAGGATCAAGAGCAGACGCGGGGTAACGGTCCCGGTGACGGGCCGCGCACCGCGCAATCAGGATCCGCGAGAAGCGGGCGAAGATTCTTCCCGTCCTTTATCTTTTGCGGCTATCTTTTGCGGCCCGGTTATCTTTTGCGGCTATCTTTTGCGGCCCGGTTATCTTTTGCGGCCCGGTTATCTTTTGCGGCCCGGTGGGCCGGACGGACGGCTCCCCCGCGCGGAGCACCGAGGACGGCCGGCTACCTGCGGCGGCGGTGGTGATCCAGTACACGACGGTGCGCACCGCGCGGTTCCTGGAGTACGGGCAGCGGCCGCCGTACGCCGACAGCGTGGGTCGTGCTCCCGCCGCGCCCGTGAATCCCTGAGTCCGTACGGCCGGTGGGACCTTTGACCGGAGAACTTTGGCCCTTTGGGCGGGACCTTTGGCCTTTGACCGGATGAACTAGGTCTCTGGCAGCGCTTGGCGCCGGAGACCACGCTGAGGACATGAAGCCACGATTCCCCCACCACAGCGAGGCCCTGGTGGGCGTGCCGGATAGCGCTGCCGCAGCCGCGGACGAGCGGATCCCGCCGTCTCCGCCGGAGTTTCACGCCTGCTGCTGCCCCGGGCGACCCGTGGTGCGGGTGATCATGCCCACCTCGGTGACCCGGCCTCGCCCCATCGATCTGCTGCTCTGCGGCCACCACTACCGGGTGTCGCAGGAGGCCATCACGGCGGCCGACGGCACCGTCCAGGTGCTGCCCGAGCGGTCGGCCGACGCGGCCGCCGCGCTGCTCATCCAGCCCGCCGTACCGTCGATCTGACGTCGCCGACGGCCACCGCTCTCGCGGCTGGAGGTGATCGCGGTGAGCGCGGCCGGAACCAGCCCCGCCCGCCGGACGCGGTACGCCCGGTGGCTCGGACTGGACCATAACCCGCTGCGCCGCCGCGCCGACCGGCTCGAGGTCACCCTGCGGCTCGTTATTCTGATTCTGATCCTGGCCGGGGTGCCACTCGCCTCGACCAGCGTCGGCCTAGCGGTCGATCAGGCGGTCATCCGCCAGAGCCAGGCCGAGCGGGCGGCGGATCACCTGGTCCGGGCCGCGCTCACCCGGGCGGCCCCCGCGCATGGCAGCCCCGATCCCTATTCGGGTATTCAGACCGCGTGGGTCCTGGCCCGGTGGGTGGCGGCCAACGGAACGATCCACTTTGGTCAGGTGCTGGCCCGGGCCGGTTCGGCCAAGGGCAGCACCGTGGCCATCTGGATCACCGCGGCCGGCGCAGCCACGGACCCGCCCACAACCCGCGGCGAGATCGTCAGCGACGTGTTCATCGCGTCCACGTCCACCGGACTGCTGCTCATCGTCACGCTCGTGGGTCTTCAGGTGCTCGGCCAATACGCCCTGGACCGGCGGCGGATGAGGGCCTGGGACGCCGAATGGCGCGCCACCGGCCCGCGATGGACCGGGCACTACAGCACCTGACCCCTGCTGGCGCAGCCTGACCGGCGCTGGCGCAGCCTGACCGGCGCTGGCGCACAAGAAAAGCCCCGCAGGAGGTGCGCCGCTGCTTCCTGCGGGGCCGTTGTAGGCGGCGACGGGCCGGTCGCCGCCATGCTTACTGCGGGCTCTCACCTCGGTCACCGGCCACGGTGGCGTGTTGCGGGGCCGGGGCCTGGTTGACCCGGCTGATGACGTCGACGACCCCGTCGACGTCCCAGATCAGCCACGCGCCCAGATGCCGGAGCATGGCGTCACGGTGAATTTCGGTCCGTGTCATCATGCTCACCTCTTAGCCCTTGGGCTCACGATCTAAGGATTTCTCTCCGGCACGCCCGGCACCACGGCTCAATGTCCCCGCGCGAGCGGACCTTGGTCCGGTTACGGACGCCGACTATCTCCAGCGCGTGTACCGGAACGTGCCCCGGGATGGTTTTTTCAGGGTGTGACGGAAGTCCCTTCCGCCCGGTGCTTTGATCCCGTGAGGCGGGGACGTTACGCCATGACGGTGCCCGGGCCGGCGGGGCGATCGTGAAAGTACCGGATTCAAGCAACCGGCACCGGGTCGTCCCCTCCCAGCTCCGGCCGGCGCCCCCCTCGGCGCCGGCCGGCCATTTTGCCCCGGCACCCCGGCGAAGGTCTGTGGAGGGCGGGACGAATTTCTCTATCCAGGGGCAGGGCGGGGCGGAACTGTCGATAGGCAGAGCTCGCCGGTAGGGGGCATTCGATGAAGCACCGCACGGTGGCGGACGTAATGACCACGGACGTCGTTACGGTGACCACAGAAACGCGATTTAAGGACCTGGCCGCCCTGTTCGTGGAGCAGAAGGTCAGCGCGCTACCGGTGTTCGGCCGCAACGGCACAGTCGCCGGCATCGTCCGCGACACCGACCTGCTGAAGAAGGAAGAACTGCAGCACGACCTGAGCATGGGGCTGGGCAGCGTCCGCCCGCTACGGTGGCGGCGGGGCGTGCACGCCGTCGCGGTCGGCAGCGTCGCCGGGGAAGTGATGACGACCCGCGTCGTGACCGTGACCCCCGACGTGTCCCTGGCAGCAGCGGCCCGGCTGATGGACAAGCACCATGCCACCTGCCTGCCCGTCGTGGCCTGCGACGGAACACTGGCCGGCGTCGTGACCCCCCGAGACCTGCTCCGGGTCTTCCTCCGCCCGGACGCCGACATCCGGGACGAGATCTTCCGTGACGTTCTGGACAACTACCTGGGGACCAACCCGGTGCTGCTAGACGTCGACGTCCGCCACGGCGAAGTGGCCGTCACCGGAGAGGTCGAGCGCAAGAGCATGATCGCGCTCGTGCTGCCGCTGGTCCGGGCCGTGGACGGGGTGGTCGACGCGACCGCCGACCTCAGCTACGCCGTGGACGATTCACACCTGCCGACCGCCGCTTCCAAGACCCCGTCCTGGCCCATCGGCGCGTAGCTGGGCCTGATTACGCTGTCAGCAGCGAGACCGCCCCTGAACGTCTCCGGAAATACCCCACTAGGGTATTGAGTTAGACCATGCCGGACGGGGGAAGGGGACCCAGATGCACGCGGTGGGACACGCCCTGTCGATTGCCGGGTCGATGACGTGGCAGATCGCCTGGGCCCTGATCCTCGGCTTTACCCTGTCCGCGGTCGTTCAGGCCGTGGTTCGCCGGTCCACGATCGTGCGGCTGCTGGGCGATGACCGGCCGCGCACGCTGGCCCTGGCCGCCGGGTTCGGCGCCGCGTCCTCGTCCTGCTCCTACGCCGCGGTGGCGCTGGCCCGATCGCTGTTCCGCCAGGGTGCCAGCTTCACCGCCGCGATGGCGTTCGAGATCGCCTCGACGAACCTGGTCATCGAGCTGGGCGTGATCCTGGCCCTGCTGATGGGCTGGCAGTTCACGCTGGCCGAGTTCACTGGCGGCCCGCTCATGATCGTGGTGATCGCGGTCCTCTTCCGGCTGTTCCTGCGGGACAGGCTGCAGCGGGAGGCCCGGGAGCAAGCCGGCCGGGGACGGGCCGGGGCGATGGAGGGCCACGCGGCCATGGACATGTCGGTCCAGGGCGACGGCTCGTTCCTGCGGCGCCTGCTGTCCCGGGACGGGTTCACCGCCGTGGCCGACGTCTTCGTGATGGAGTGGGCCGCGATCCTGCGTGACCTGAGCATCGGGCTGCTCGCGGCCGGTGCGATCGCCGCCTGGGTGCCGGACTCGTTCTGGCAAGCGTTCTTTTTCGCGGGCCACCCCCTGGCCGCGAAGGTGTGGGGTCCGGTCATCGGGCCGGTCGTCGCGATCTTGTCGTTCGTCTGCTCGATCGGCAATGTGCCGCTGGCCGTCGTGCTGTGGAAGGGTGGCATCAGCTTCGGCGGCGTCGTTGCCTTCATCTTCGCCGACCTGATCATCGCGCCGATCCTCAACATCTACCGGAAGTACTATGGCGCGAGGATGGCCGCCTTCGTCCTGGTCACCTTCTACGCGGCCATGGCCACCGCCGGGTACGTGGTCGAGCTGGTCTTCGGCGGCCTCGGGCTGATCCCGAGCCGGGCCAGCGCGAAGATCCCGGACCAGGGCATTACGTGGGACTACACCACCTGGCTGAACATAGCGTTCGGCCTGCTCGCGATGGTGCTCCTGGTCAGGTTCGCGCGGACCGGTGGCGTCCGGATGCTGCGGATGATGGGCGGTTCCCCCGACAGCGGCCACGACGGCCACGGGGCGCACCAGGACCACGCACACCAGGACCACGCACACCAGGACCACGCACACCAGGACCACGC
>Ga0181521_10004175_pt1 | contig 16657 bp, 16 predicted proteins | sample PEATcosm2014_Bin_32_FD_119764 | JGI IMG/M metagenome (GOLD analysis project Ga0181521, IMG submission 119764) | Peatland microbial communities from MTU Mesocosm Facility, Houghton, MI, USA - PEATcosm2014_Bin02_60_metaG | ecosystem: Environmental > Terrestrial > Soil > Wetlands > Peat | place... | reverse complement strand
TCAAGCACCTGGAAAAATTCAGGAGCGACCCGTGCTGACAGAATGGGAATAGTGCGCTGCGATCCTGTAAGGCTCCCTGGGCCCCATGAGTACGGTGCGACCGCGTTCAAAAGCTTGCTGTTTTTCCAGGCAGAGGCCAGCTCGAGCAGGGTTTCGGAACGGACACGCCGGAACTTGCCATTCAAGCTGATCACGCATACGCGATCGGGATCCGGTATGGGCGAGGTCAAAAAGGACCGCGCGGCCGGAACGATTCCGCCGGTCAGTGTCACACCCGCCAGCAGCAACCCGATTCCCCCCAGGCAGGCCGTAGGCGAACCGCGCAGGCGATCCGCGCGCCTCAAAAACTCATCGCGATCGAATCGCAGCCAAAACGCGGCCGGAAAAGCGCTCCAACAGAAACAGGCCAGCTCGAGCTTCTTGTCGCGATTGAGCTGGCCTGATTCTGCGAGAAAGTGGCACCAATGCCAGACCTGACTTGTCCAACTCTGCCGCCAGTGGACCCGCTCCCTGCCCGGCACCATCCAACTGGCCAGCCAGAGCATCCCTCGGCAAATGAAAAACGTTCCGTGCATCGGAGCGGGAAAGCCCATAGCACAGTGAGATGAGCGAAACGCCGGGCCGTTGCAGTCTAAGCGCAAAAAAAAATGCATTACACTGAAAAGCCCCTCGTGCTGTTCAACGATTGTTCACCCTGGACCGCGTAACATTCGCCATGAATCATGGGGCTCTGTGGCAAGAGCTCACATCCTTTGTGACCAGGTTCCGGTAAGATGTCTGCTGCGACCGTTCGGCTGTGAGGCGCACGGCGTCGTACACGACCTTTTGAGGAGAAAATATGCCGGAACCAAGTTATGACGAATTGAAAGCTCGAGTGGCGGAATTGGAGAAGCAGACGCAGGGGCGCGGGCGAGGCGTACTGCAATACAAAGTCAGCGAAAAGGGCGGCGTCAGCGTCTATGGGCTGGGGCGCTTTCCCGTCACCCTCTATTACGAGCAGTGGGTACGGCTGCTCGATCAGGCTGACCAGATCCGCGAGTTTCTGGAGGAGAACAAGAGGCAACTCAAAATGAAGAGTGTCGAGGGGGCTTCCTGAGTTCTGTCGAGTTCCAAGTTGCAGGAAAATTTGGCTGGGATTGCGAAACGTCTGCCCGATCCACTGGAGTAGCTCCGCAGAGTTCTGCACGAAGCCCCACCGAAGTCAACGCAGCGGTGGGGCACTTTGAGCGCAGGCAAGGACCTGTAGGCTGTCTCCCAAGCTACTGCGGAGTCGCCGGGTGGCTGGCGCTCTGCATCCTCGCAATGTCACCACGCACATAATCCGCACGCGGTCCCTTGGGTTCTTCCTGCAAGAACATTCTAAACTCGGCGAGCGCCTCCGGTTGCTGGTTTTTCTGTTGGTAGGCGCGAGCGGCAATGTAGTGGACAAAGGGAGGATGATCCTGCCCGGACGAATGTGCCTGGAGAGCGCTGGCGATGGCGGCATCGAAATGGCGATCCATGTATTCCGCATCGGCCAGCAACATCAGGGTCCCGGGGTTATTGGGCTCTGCCGTGCTGGCTTTCTGCAGCAGCTCTTCCGCCTGCGGAAAATTCTTCTGGCGCATACACAGCTTCCCGTAGTTCACCAGTGCGGGAGCGAAGTGCTCGTCCAGGCTGACCGCCTTTTTCAGCGCTTCCTCCTCGTGGGGAATATCGTTCATCTTGGCGTAGAGCACCCCGAGATTGTTATAAGCTGTGGCGTATTGCGGAGCCAGAGCAATCGCCTTGTTCAAGTGCTCCAGCGCCTTCTTCCAATTCTGCATGGCCATCTCTTCATTGGCCTTGTCCAGCTCCTTGCGGGCTTTGCCGGGGACATTCAGGTCGGCAGCCGAGATCATTGCAGAGTGGGCTGACAGCGGCTTTGGCCCGGAATCTTCCAGTTGACGAACCGTGACCCACTGCGATTGCGTCATCTTACGGTTGTCCACCTCGAAGGAGCCGCTCTCCGTAGTCTCAATTCCATCGCCACTGACTGCTACATGGTAATTGCCGATGGGAACCCCGTTGAATTGCACTTCGCCGACGTCGTTCGTGTAGCCAGTGGACAAAGTAGTGCTGGTCGAACCCTCCATCAAGCGCACCATAAGGTAGGGACCGGCATTGCGAGCATTTGACAGCACAACGTGTATGTGCACATCGCCAACGCTGGTGCCAAGCCCCCCCCCATTTCTAAGCTGAGCAGGCGCAGCACTCATGAGAAGCGACGCGACGACGGGAGCAAGCCAACGCCTACACTGCATAACATCCTCCGCAAGACCGCAGAGCGGAAACTACGATCTCGTGAGTGCCGGGCGGGGTTGCCCAAGTAAGGCTGTCGAACTCGCCCGGAGTTGAGTAGCGAACAGCAACGCGTGTGCGAATAAACTGGAGAAGAGTCGCCCCACGCTCTGAATAATGGGCTGATTGTACACCTTTCCGAAGCCCGCGCCAGCCTTAATTTGTGAGCCTTTTCGGCGAAATTCAGTAACAGCCCTCGGCGAACACTGTGCCGTTTAGGCAGGTCGCATCACGTCCGTGGAAGAAAGAAGCCCCGGCCGTGGCCGGGGCGTGGATTGCTAAGCCGTTATCCGGCTTAGCGTTAGGCATTGCGACGGGGAGGCTTAGGCTCCGGTTTGCGGACGTTCACACATCTTGCCGCCACAGCAACTCTTGCCGCCCTTGTTTTTCGACATCATCGGGCATTTGCCACCGGCACAGCAGGTCATCTTGCCGTTCTGATCCTTCGACATCATTGGGCACGCCTTGCCATCTTTGCCCTGGCAGCAATTGCCGCCTTTGCAGCAGGCAGCATCTTTGGCGCAGCAGGCAGCATCTTTGGCGCAGCCGGCAGCGTCCTTGCCGCAGCATGCCATCTTTCCGTCTGCCCGGTCATGATTACAGCAGGCGCAGGTTTTGGCATCGTCGCCGGCAGGAGTTGGAGTTGTTTGAGTTGTGCTCTGGGCCATCAGCGCCAGGGCCATGACAAGCGTGCTTAAAACTACGAGAGCTTTCGATTTCATATGTCCTCAGAATTCTGGTGATGCGGACATACATGTCCGCTGCGATGCTGAATATGACGGCAGACATTACCGCCGCGCGGAAGCAAGCAACGCGTTCTCAGGAGGTCTAGATCCGAAGATCGGTCTTCATGTCGAAGACGCGCTTGGTGAAGGGCGGGGATTCGCCGAGCCAAAGTCCTCCGCGTGGCGGCGACGAAACCAGGCTCGGACCCGCAGTTGTGTGAGCGGTGAGTTCCACTGGTGTGTGCGATGCGATGAGGAAAGCGCGCGGCCGCGCAGGCAGATTGCTCAGATCGCAGCAATCCGGCCGATAATCCCGAGGAGGAGCCGCGGCTGGGTACGAAGTGCACCCAGGCTTGCAGCTAACGTGCCCCGGGCAACAACCCGGTGACATAGCGTGCATCGCAGCAGAGGTCGCACGGTACAGATGCGACATGCGGGCACGACACTGGCGACTGTTATTGGAAGTCTGAACGGTCGCCACTCCAGCTCCAGCCCAGAGCACCAAGGCGATCGCCAAGATCAGCGATGACGCCTTCCGAATTTGTTGCCGTGAACTCATCGTCACTCAATTATTGCGGCTAGCGCATAAGGGGTCTGTGACACGCATCACGCTGCGCTCATTAGACAGATCACCGTCCGAACGGTTTATCTCTCGCTGCATTGCAGACGAAGTTTGACCGGCGCGGACAAAATGGCGATACTAGTGCGCTGCTGGACTGGGTCACGCAGCACATTCGCAGAGAGATAAGGAAATATGGTGAGACGATCGGCGCTGTTGCTCATGACGATCTTGGCAAGTTGGACATTAGTAAGGGCCGTTCCCCAAGCTGGATCGGCTAATCCGCAAGCGATGCAGGGGGCCTCCGACGGCAAGATCAGCGTTGCGGCGGTGTGGCAGCCGCCCCAGGACTTCCTCAGCAAGGCCCACTTGGCGTGTGACAAGGGCGCGGGGCCGGCAAGCTTCACCCAATGCTTTATGAATCAGATGGCGGCGGCGGGAGCGCCTGCCGATGCCGTGAACTTCACCCGCATGCTGTATCAGCAGAACGGCGGGCTGGTTGGAATCATGACTGGTTTCCAGAAACTCGGCCCAGTGGACGCGGCGCAAGTGTTCTATCCGCTGCGCGCCAACGACAATTATGGGCTGCTGCTGGTGAACGGCGATCCTAAGATTCTCGACGTCGACGATCTGCCAAAGCTCGACCGCACGGCGATGGAACAGAACCCGATGTTCCAAGCGGTGAAGCAGAAGTTTCCCCAATCCGATATCTGGCCTGGGGACCGCAGTGGCAGCGCCCCGTGGCCGCGGATACAACCGATGCCCCCTGGGAGAACGGAATTCATCGTGACCTATCCGCTTATCAATGGATGCCATGCCTGCCAACACGTAGGATTGGCCCGCTTCGGATGGGACTTCGATGCCAGCGGGAAGTTCCTGGGGACCGTGTACATACCTACACCGCCGCCGCCGAAGATCCTGCCGCGGCCGCACACGCCACAATCTTCGTCGCCATCGCAGCAACCGCCGCAACCGTGAGGCGCAAGCGAAAATAAAATCCCTACGCAAATGAGGCTCGGGCGTGCGGGCGTGCCACGGCGAAGAACGTTCCACTGTGAAAATCCCTTGGCTAGGGCCGAGCAACCTCTTTTCAACGGCAAACTGGGTCGCTTTGCTCAGCTCTCCCGCGGCTGACATCTTGATGCGAACTTGCAGAGATTACCCGGCGGGTCTGCTAAACTCCATTCGCTATCCAAACAGGCCATAGGGGGATGTATGCGGAGATTATTTGGGTTGCTAGGTGTTATCGGGCTGGCCACATTCGGCTTCGGGCAAACGACCCCGGTCAACATCGGCTCATCCGCGGTGTGGCAGCCGGATAGGGCCTTCCTGACCAACGCCCATGCGGTGTGCGACAAGGTATCGCCTTCGCTGAAGTTCGCCCAGTGCGTGATCGAGCAGATGCCCAAGGCGGGAGCCTCTGCCGATGTAGTGCGCTTCACCCGCGAACTCTACAAGCAATCCGGCGGCGAAGTTGGCATCATGACCGGCTTTCAGGCAGTCGGACCGGTCGACATTGCCTGGCTAACCTATCCCCTGCGCTCAACCTACGGACTGCTGCTGGTCAACGGCCAGCCACGCATCATCAATGCCGAAAACCTGAAGCTTCTCGATCAGAAAGGCATGCAGCAAAGCTTCCAGTTCCAGAGCTTGCAGAATCAGTTTCCCAAGGTCAACCTCTGGCCGGGTGACCGCGACGGCAAGAGTTGGCCCAACTCGCAGACGGGTCCCAAGGGCGGCTTGCAGTTCATCATCGGCTATCCGCTGCGCAACGGCTGCCAGACTTGTGCCCACGCGGGGTTTGCCCTGTTCACCTGGAACTTCAGTTCCAGTGGAAGGTTCATGGGAACAGCGTTTCTGGGGATGACTCCGCCACCCCTCATCCAGCCTGACCAGGGAACTGCGCCGCAGTAGCGAGCGCGAGTTTCCAGTTTCGAGTTCAAGCCACTAGATACTTGATCAAAGTTTCCGGCGCTGGATCACAATCTGTCCGCCTCTGCTTGAATTCTCTTCCATGCCTGTTCGACGTGTCGTTGTGTGGTATTGGTCTGGCCAACACAGAAGCGCAAGGTGAATCGATCATTCAGGCGCGTGTGGGTTAGGTAGAGATCGCCGCTGCGATTCAGGCGGTGCATCAACTCCTCATTAGTTGCGTCCCCGTTGCGATGACGGAAGCAAACCAGATTCAGCGGCGCCGGGGCGGCTACTTCGAAGCGCTCGTCCTGCTTCACCCATTCAAGAAACTGCTGCGCCATTGCGACATGCTGACGGACATGAAATTGCAACCCTTCGACGCCGTAATAGCGAATCACGAACCACAGCTTCAGCGAGCGAAAGCGCCTTCCCAGCGGTATGTGCCAATCGCGATAGTCGAACACCTCGCCCGATTCGGTCGCCTGATTGCGCAAGTATTCTGGCACGATGCTTAGCGTATCTATGAGCGCCTTGCGATCTGCGACATAGAAGCAGTTGCAGTCGAAGTTGGTAAACATCCACTTGTGCGGGTTGAAGGTGTAGCTGTCGGCAAACTCAATCCCATCCTGTATGTAGCGGAATTCGGGACACAAGGCAGCCGTTCCCGACATGGCGGCGTCCACGTGGAACCATAGATGGTTGTCGCGGCAGATTGCGCCCAGAGCCGGCAGGGGGTCCAACGCATTGGAAGAAGTTGTTCCTACGGTCGCCGACACGAAGAATGGAACTAATCCAGCCTCGCGGTCCTGCGCAATCTGTTTTGCCAACGCGTCGGGCCGCATGGCGAAGCGGTCGTCCACTGCGATGAGACGCACGTTTTCCACGCCGATGCCCGCGACCATGGCGGCCTTCTCGATCGAGGAGTGCGCCTGATTCGACGCATAAGCCACCAGTTGGCCATTGCATCCGCGGCGGTTACTGCGATAGTTTGTAGCGCGCTCGCGGGCCGCCAACATGGCGCATAGCGATGAACTGGAGGCAGTGTCCTGGATCACCCCGCCACCGGAACCGCCAGACAGGAATTTCTTCGGCAGTCCCAACATCGGCACCAGCCAATCTAGAACGTGAGTCTCCAATTCTGTACAAGCGGGACTGGTGGCCCAAAGCATTCCTTGAACTCCCAGAGCTGAAGAAAGCATGTCCCCAAGAATCGCCGGACCTGAGACATTAGCGGGAAAGTAGGCAAAGAAGTTGGGCGACTGCCAATGGGTTATTCCGGGAAGGATAACTTTGCTTATATCCCGTAAAATTGCGGCGAAATCTTCAGCTTGCTGGGGAGCGTCCCGCGGCAGCTTCTCTCGAATTTCGCCCGGTTTTACCTGTGATAAGACGGGTAGACTCTCGATTTTTTCGTAATACTCCGCGATCCAGTCCACCATGGTGCGTCCGTATTCGCGGAACTGGGCTGGGGTCATGTGGTAGCTCTTATTCGCCACTGGAGATTCCTCTTTCTAGCCTGATGCGATGGAAATTCGGGGAAGGGAGCTTCGCGCCAATCAAAACTGCTGTCCCTAATTTCCCATTACAACCGCACATTTGAAGCATGGCTCTCCTCTAACCTAGGTGCCAGAACCTGTCACCACCTCAACTCGGCAATCACCAAATAAAAGCTCGTCGACATTTAAAATTATCGGCACTATTTTAATCCTACTGTTACACTAGTTTGGGGTTTAAAGCAGGTCGAAAGGAGAAGCATGGATATTCAGAACATACTCAATGATCTCAAGAGAGAGCGCGAACGTCTGCATCGAGCCATTACGGCTCTAGAAGGAACGGGGACTGGGCCGCGTCGCCGCGGTAGGCCGGCAGGCAGCACTAGCGCGAGCGCAGGCAAACGTCCACGCCGGCATATGAGCGCTGCCGCCCGCAAACGTATTTCTGAGATGATGAAGCAGCGTTGGGCGGAGCGGAAACGGAAGGCGAAGTCCTAGCATCATACTCGCCCTGTCCGGGCCATCGCACCGCAAGTCCCCTGGATGCCACTCATTATTGAGTGGCATCTTAAATTCTGCGGCAATAAGCAACCTCGTTCTCCCCGATGCCAGCTTGGTCGCAGTAGCCCTACCGGATGGGCACAACCCCGGTCGGCAAGGTTCTCTAAATCCGCAGGGTTCGAACTATGGTCAGATCAACGTCTCCTTGAATATCCTTCGTCTCAAGCCCCGGTTAAAAGTGGAATCCGATCTGACCGGTAATTGCCCTTGGTGTCACGTAGTGCGTACCGCTGAACGTGGACAGAAAGTTATAGAGCGCATAGTTGTTGGCCAGGTTGATGACAGTAGCTTGCGCGCTCCACCGGTATTTGTCGCCCTTGAAAAGGTTGTCATCGCCGACCGCAAGGTCAAAAAGATTGCGATGCGCGACACGCGGCGGATTCTTGTCGTCGTTCTCCGTCCCCGGGGAAGGAACTTGGAGGAGAGTAGAGCCGAACTGCGAGGCCGGACAGTTAAAGGGCAAAGGCTGAGTAGGTGTTGCATGCTGCGAGCCGCAGAAAAAGCCAGCCTGAAATTCCTGATCGGCCGTCAGCGGCACGCCTCCATAATTAGCGGCTATCATTGACACGTAGGGAATGCCGTTAATGAGTAGCGATCCCGGACAGTCATTAGAGGGTGACAGTCCAAAGCATGGCGTCGCTCCGGCCACCAGCCCACTGTCAAAACGCCAGTTGAAGCTAATCCATGGCGCTATGCGCTTCCAAGGTGTCTGATATTGCAAGTGCGTAGTCTGGTTGAAAGCCTCGTCGTGGTCAATGCGGAAAACCCCGATCGGCCCCAGCGGATTCGCTCCCGCTCCACCCTCTTGCGGTGTAAAGAACCGGGCAGCAACGCTGGACATTACCACCAGCGCGGTAAGTCCGTGATAGTTCGGTACGCTGGCACGTATGGCAAAGCCAGGAATCTTGGAGCGCGCCCACTCGATCGGGAAGGTAATCGGGCTATTGCCCAACACGCTGAAATCGTAAGCATTGTGTGTGTATTTCCAGATGTATTCGCCATCGATGACCAGATATTTTCCGAAAGCTTGCTGCAGTCCGGCGTGGAATTCATTGCGATAGCCGGGAGCCAATCGTGTCAACGAAGTCGATGTGCAGAGTAGGAGGGGATTGAGGACGGGGTTGCCGCATCCCAGGCTGGAAAGAATCAGATTTTCATTGAAAGGAGTCTCGAGCGTGCGAGCGTAAGAGATGCGAAGGACGGTGTTTGTCTTGGCAATGTTGTAAGCGATTCCCACGCGCGGCTCTGCCTGGTTTGCGGTGGTAAGCCCATTGTAAAAATCGCCGCGGATACCGAGGTTGAAGGCCCAGCTCTTTACCGTGATGGTGTCCTGCACATACATCGCGAGTTCCTTGACGTCGGTGTGGCCGACGAAGGGAAACAGAGTTCCTCCGCGCGTCAGGTCATACGGCAGCAGGACAGGATTGAACAAAGGGTACAAAGTGGAGGGCACTACATTTGGATTAGAAGCGATGTTTGGCTGGTATCCGGCTGATGCGCATTGTGAGGGATTGGTAAAGCCATTCACCGGCACTCCGCTGCTATTCAGGCAAGGTGCGTTGAAAGTGGGATCGATAATCCCGAGCTGATCATTCTCGTTCAAAAACCACTGTTCATACGAAATACCTGCCTTGATGTTGTTAATGCCCTTCGTATAGGTAATGTTGGCGAGGGCGCCGGCATTGAGAAGCGAGCGCTGCTGCGCGACAGTTTGCCGCTGGATGCTAGGAGCGCCCAAATCGTCGAAAGGATCGCCGCTGGGGTAGTAGTTATAGGCGTCGCGCCGCACGAAGCCGGTGAGATTGAAGACGGCGTTGTTGCTGATGGTGTGGGTCCACGTGGGCGCTATGTCAAAGGTCAGGATCTTGGAGCGTTGATCGGTCGGGCCCAACGGGACACCCGTCAAAGGGTTCAAGTCGACAATGCCATTGATGTCATGGAACTCCTGGTCGTAAGAATTCGGAGTCTGAAACCAGGAGCGGGTAAATTGGAAGTTCAGGTGAAGAGCGTCCGCAGTCGAAAGTACGTAGTCGACCCGGTCGAACACGTTCTCTTCGTTGCCGTGGTCATGGAGAACCTGGTATTCCGGACCATCGAGGAACCGACCTGTATTCATCCCGCTGATGGCGATGAAGTTTCCCCAATTCTTGCCGCCATAGGAGAAGTCGGCGTCCACATTCGACGAGCCAAAGCTGCCGTAAGAGGTGGTCACGTCCCCGTGTGGCGTTGTGGAACCAAGTCCCGAACGCGTGGTCACATCGATGATGACGCTGGTCTTGTCTCCGTATTCAGCAGACGGTGCTCCGGCGATGACCGTCATCGACTGTACGGCGTCGAGCGGAATCTGGTTGGAAAAGACCTTGCTCTGCTGGTCGGTAATGGGTTGGCCATCAAGCGAGAAAGAGTTCTCGGCATGATCGCCCAGACCGTGAAACAGGCCATTGGAGTCGGCGGCAATTCCCGGAGATGCCAAGGTTACCAGCGAACTCAGCTCTGATGTTGTGCTCTCCAGCGGAAGCCGGGCGAACAGGTTACGGTCAACGTCGGTGTGGAATGTCGGGTCGTTCTCCACCAGGTCGCTGGCTTCGCCCTGGACCGTGATGTTTTCGGCCGTTGCCGAAATCTGAAGAGTTACCTTCAAGTTCAAGGGAACCGCCGAGCGAACATCGATGTCCTGCACATAAGGCGCAAAGCCGGTAATGTTCACCGTCATGTGATAGGGATTCAGCGGAACGTTCGCGAAGGCGAATTTTCCGCTGCCGTCGGTGGTAGTCGTTCGAGTGAACTGGCTCACCGGATTATGGATTACGACGGTTGCGCCCGGGACGACGGCGCCAGACGGATCCGCAACCGTTCCTGTCACGGACGACGAACCGCTTGTCTGGGCGCGAGAAAGACCCGGCGAAACGACTATGGCGAACGCCAGCACCAAGAAGGTGAAAAAGCGTTGGACGGAGACTGCTTCGGTTGAAGCCTGTGCTGTCAGTTGGGGATGCAGCTGCAACTTTCGGAACATAAATCCTCCAAATTTCGCTTGGCTCTATCGGGCAGTACGCGCCAAAGAGAAAGCGCGGTCGCCACAGCAAATAGAGCAATGAGAACTGCTATTCGACCGGGCGCGCCATCGAGGCACGCCGGGACAGTTTTCCAAGTACGAAATTGACTAAAGAGCTGGAGGCGCTCGCGAGGGGAGTCTGCGGTCAGATTGCAGAGCAGCATAATTGACTGCTTGAAGAGCTGGACGAATCCATCGCGGATTGAGCAGATCAGTCTTTGGAAGCTGAGGCGTTATGGTGGCGTTATGACCTACACGGCACAATTCACATTGATCGCCGCAGGCCAGGTTGCTTTCCAGTGCGGTTGCACTGCACCTGACCACCGCAGAGTCACTCGCTGGCTTTGCTATGCCCATCGCATGCACCCAGGGGTGCAGGAGAACGTGCACGAACAACAGCAGAAACAGCCAAGCGCGCAACTTCAAGAGAATCCTCGATCAAAGGATGAATGCCGCTGGAGAAGTATTGTTACTCAGGCGAGCGAAGAATGTAAAGCCGAGCTTTCTCGGTATTGCTTGCCAAGGGCGCAATTCACCTGCCTTTGGAATGGTGAAGCGCTTTCATTCGTGGGTGGACTGCACCATCGAGCCGTTGAATTGCAGACTGGTAGAGCGACTTCGGGCCCACGCTCGGCTGTCACTTTATTTTGGACAAAGCACGAAGACGGTTCCGATACGAAAACATCTTCATCTGAGCTGGGAGAACGCGTACCATGCCCAACGCAATCGCGCAATTCGCCAGCGCGAAATACCTGAATTTGGAAACCTTCCGCAAAAGCGGAATAGGCGTCTGTACGCCGGTTTGGTTCGCGCCAGCCCCTGCTGAATCAGGTGCAGTGTCAGCGCCAGAAGTCTTCTACGTCTATTCCGAGGCTGACGCTGGCAAAGTGAAGCGTATCCGCAACAACCTCAAGGTCCGCGTCGCCCCCTGCGACATGCGTGGCAACCTGCGCGGGGCGTGGGTGGACGGGCGCGCGCGAATTTGCGCGGGCGAGGAAACTGCACGTGCACAGCAACTGCTGCGACGCAAGTATGGTTGGCTGAAAGTTGTCGGCGACTTCTTTAGCCGGCTGATCGGGCACCAACAAGTCGTCATTGCAATCGAACTCGCCTGAGAGGCTCTCCCCTTGCGGTATACTTTTGCCGGCGATGGCCCTTATGATTGCATCCGCCGATTAGCAGCTCGAAGTCAGTGGGGTTGTGATGCCGTCCAAGCCGCGAAAGCCAAAGCCGTTCCGCGCCACCTCGGCGGTAAAGGCTGCGGCGCGCCAGGCAATTGGCACCCCGCCTCCCACCCGCGCGAAACCCGGGGTGCGCAAGACGAAACCGGAGAAACACAAGCCAACTCTCGCAAAGCTGCTTGACAATGCGGAGCCGTAAACCGCAGGCGCTCGCGTTCGGCAGGTTTAACTCAACCAAAAGCACCACTGCCGAGTCAGCCTCAGCGATGGATCTTCCTCCGCAACAGCGATGCCACGCCCAGAATCCCCGAGCCAACCAGCATGATGCTGCTGGGCTCGGGAACCGAGGTCCCGGTGGTGGTGGAGGTGCAGTTGCCGCCGCAAGTGCTTCCTTGGCTGAAGACCGTGAACGACTCGGAGGGTATAGTGCCCACTTCGCTCTCCGAAGCCGAAGATGGACCCGAGTTCTCATCCCAGTAAATCGGCTGGCCCTCGGCGGTGACGGCATTCTGCAGGTTCATCCAGTAGCTGCCCTGACTAAGGAGCCCCGTATTGAAGCTGGTGGCCTCGTTGCAGACATCGTACGAATACTGGTTCCCAGAGCAACCGCTTTGGGTGAAGCTCACCGTCTGGTTAAAGTAGCTGGTGCCGCCGTTTTCCCCAGACGTGATGGACAGTTGGGCCGTCTCCAGTGTGTCGCCCTCAACCAGCCACATGGCGAAGTCGGCGCCAGTGATGGTGGCGCCACCAGCCGGTATCGGGAAGGTGTCGCTAACTACAAACCCAAAGTTAATGGTCCACGCGTCTGTGGTCCCATTGGTGTTACCGTTGGAATAGAGCACCTGCCCCATGGCAGGAACAACCGTCAACATAAGGCATACAGTCAAAAAGAAAATTCGACTTTTCATCTGGTCCTCCGCGAAAGAAACTTGCAATTGCGGTGCGGGAGTGAGTGCCGGTAGAAGGAGCGACGAGTTTGCCAGGCAAGTGCGGAGGCGTTACCCCACATGGCAAGCGACGAGCGCAAGGGAACGCCACATCCCCGGCAGCGCGTAGTCTTCTGCCTCGCCACGGGAGCGCTAAAGAGAACCTGGACACCGTAATGATGCGACGGAACAGCTGTGAAACAAAGCAAATTCAAGACACTTGGAGCCGAGCCGTCCTGTTTCGGGAATTGCTGCCAGAACACGGGTTCGCGGGCTTCGATCGCGGAGGTTGCCGGTCAAAACTCCGCTTTCAGGCGTTGGTACGTAGTCTCCAACGATTCCGGCAACACGCGGGTCTCGCCGATCACGGTCATGAAGTTTGCGTCAGCAACCCAGCGGGGCAGTGCGTGCATATGAATGTGGCCCGCGATCCCGGCTCCCGCAGCCTTGCCAATGTTCATGCCAACGTTCACGCCGTCAGGACGATAAAGGTCGATGAACACCGTCTCCAGATGTTGGGCGAGCGCCATCATCTCGACCGCGGCCGCCTGGGGAAGCTTGTGCAAGCGATCAACATGTTCGTAAGGAACAATCATGCTGTGCCCCGACGTGTAGGGAAAGGCATTCAGGACGACGAAGTTGTACTCTGCGCGATGAACGATCAGGGCCTTCTCGTCATTACTGGAGCGCAGCAATTCGCAAAAAATGCAGGCCAGCCCATCGCCGGATGTGTCGGCAGTAGTGATATAGGCGTATCGCCATGGAGTCCACAGGTAATCCATATATTCGGCAGAGTATCATCCCCTTTCGGCGTGCCCAAGGGATGAGATTTGCCGTCACATTGGACGGTGATGCAGGCGCTTGACTGGGAGGTTAAAAGTCAGAGAAAACCCTGTAAAATCAGCGCCAAATTTGAACTTGCGCGTTTGACACTGCCCCAGACGGTTGTTATAGTCGAAGTGTTCCTTGGATGCGCAGCCCGCTCCATCGGATCCGGCCGCTGGGTTGTCCAAACCCGCGTGAAGCGGGACAATCATACCTGTCGATTCAAGCCAGCAGTCCGTTTAACTCAGGCTCTCTGCGTGTTTTCAAAACGCGCCGAGTGTGCGTACGCAACCAATGTCCTTCGAAGAAACCCACAACGCTCCGACTACCCAAACGCAAGAACCCACCGCTGCCGAGCAGCCCGAAACCCAACAAGCTGAACAGCCAATTCCGGACCCGACTGTCCAGCATCAACCCGAGTCCGTTTCCGATTCCGCTCCTCACCTGGTTGAGACCACCGTAGCCACCACGCCGCGCTCTGAAAAGGAACCCGGCATGGAAGATTTCGCCGCCGCTTTAGAGACATTTGAGCAGGAACAAGCCCAGACCGAAGCCGCGCTGAACGAAGAGCAAATCGTCACCGGCACGGTGCTGAAGGTCACACCGCAGTATGTGGTGGTGGACATAGGCTACAAATCTGAGGGTGTAATTCCGGTCGCGGAATTGCAGGACCACGATGGCAACGTGACGGTGCAGCGCGGTGACGAAATCGCCGTGATGCGTGAGCCGGGCAGCACCGAAGAAGGCTACATTCACCTGTCGCACCAGAAGGCGCAGCGTTTGCGCTCCTGGGACGAGATCGAAAAAGCCTTCAACGAGAAGGCCCCGGTCAAAGCGCGCGTTATCGATCGCATCAAGGGAGGCGTGACCGTCGACATTCTCGGCGCTCGTGCGTTTCTTCCTGGTTCGCAGGTCGATGTGCGGCCGGTCCGCAACCTCGAAGCCTTGAAAGGTCAGGAGATCGAGGTCCGCATCATCAAGCTGAACAAGAAGCGCGGCAATATTGTGGCTTCGCGTAAGCAACTACTGGAAGAGGAGCAGGCCGCGAAGCGGACAAAGACCCTGGAACATCTGGAGGAAGACGCCATCCTCACCGGCGCAGTGAAGAACTTGACTGACTACGGCGCGTTTGTCGACCTGGGCGGTATCGATGGCCTGCTGCACATCACCGATATGTCTTGGGGACGCCTGACCCATCCTCGTGATTTGGTACAGGTGGGCGATCAAATCCAGGTGAAGGTGCTGAAGTTCGATCGTGAGAAGCAGCGCGTGTCTCTGGGATTCAAGCAACTCACTCCCGATCCCTGGCTTGACGCGTCGGAGCGTTATCCCATCGGCGCCCATGTTCGCGGGCGAGTCATTAGCGTGACCGACTACGGCGCGTTTATCGAACTGGAACAGGGAATTGAAGGCCTGGTGCATGTCAGTGAGATGACGTGGTCGAAACGCATGAAGCATCCGTCGAAGCTGGTCAACATCGGCGACCAGGTGGAGGCGGTTGTGCTCAACGTGAACCCGGGCGAGCGGCGCATTAGCCTGGGTCTGAAGCAACTGGCGGCCAATCCCTGGGAGACCCTGCATGAGAAGTTTCCGATCGGGGCTGTCGTCGAAGGCAAGGTCCGCAACCTGACCGAGTTCGGCGCGTTCATTGAGATCGAGGATGGTATCGACGGATTGGTTCACGTGAGCAATTTGAGCTGGACCAAGCGCGTAAAACATCCGTCGGAGGTGTTGAAGAAGGGCGATAAGGTGAAAGCCATCGTGCTGGCGATCGAGCCGGATCAGCGCCGGCTCTCGCTGGGAGTGAAGCAGTTGCAACCCGATTTGTGGGACACCTTCTTCGGGCAGCATCACGTGGGCGACGTAATTCATGGCAAGGTCCTGCGCCTGGCCAGCTTCGGAGCCTTCGTCGAGATCGCCGATGGGGTCGAAGGCCTGTGCCACAATTCGGAAGCGGTGGACCCGCACGGTGCTCCTATCAAGCTGGAGTCTGGCAATGAGCACGAGTTCAAGATCATCAAGATGAATCCGGCCGAGAAGAAAGTCGGGCTCAGCATTCGGGCCGTAGGCCAGGAAGCCACGCGCGCCGATGTCGAGACTTACAAGGCGCCCGCTGCAAGCTCCTCGTCGGGAGCAGGCTCTACGATTGGCGAGTTCATGTCGTGGAAGCGCGCCAGCAACGAAAACAACTGATCATAGCGAATCGGCATAAAGGAAAAGGCCGCCGGCAACGGCGGCTTTTTTGCTTCCCGAATCGCCTCAAGAATTCACTTGTTGGTATCGATCTCCAGGTTGAGATTTGGTTTGTCCCGATCGTCGAATTGGCTCAGGGTCTTCGTGCTGCTTTTCTTCCCATCTTTCTGTGCGTAGACAGCGTAGTCCACATTCGGCGACAACTCGGGGAAACGATACGTCCCATCGGTCTGCGCGATGTATGTCTTTACCGCCAGCGTCTTCGTATTCTTCAGATAGACCACAGCGTTGGGTATGGGTTTGTCGCTCTTATCCAGCACCGTCCCGGTCAGCGTTCGCGTGGTAACGCGGCTGGTCTTCCGGTTATCGTCCGTCGACCGCGAGTTGCCCATCGGGATCTCCAATTGTGCGCTGCAACTCAACGCAATCAGCATGACAACCAACGTGCCCAATGCCCTGTACATTTGATTTCCTTTTAATCCTTATTACCGGGAGGGGAGCATGTTCTTGGTTAGATGTAAGCCGACGTCCGTGCGCTCATTGTTATCGATGTGCGCAGTCGTCTCCGGCTTCGGCTGGCCCTTTGGCGTCTTTACGTCAGCCTGAACGATGTAATCCTGAGCGCCCACGGGAACGCGCTGCGCGAACTCGCCTTGGCTGTTGGATATGAGCTCCCATTTCACCTTCTTGTCCGATGCCCTCCGTATCTTGATGCGCACACCCGCCACGGGATGATCGTCAGGCCCCCACACCGTGCCGTAAATTAAAGCGTAATCTGTTTTTGAGGCGTGGGAAGAAGATTGTGGAGAGGAAGCATTTCGCGCGAAAAGAAGCGAGGCATTCAAAATCAGGAATACGAGAAGGGCGGAAGCACAAGTCCGGCCTGCCAAGGCGCGAGGCTAATTA
>Ga0181521_10004170_pt1 | contig 16668 bp, 19 predicted proteins | sample PEATcosm2014_Bin_32_FD_119764 | JGI IMG/M metagenome (GOLD analysis project Ga0181521, IMG submission 119764) | Peatland microbial communities from MTU Mesocosm Facility, Houghton, MI, USA - PEATcosm2014_Bin02_60_metaG | ecosystem: Environmental > Terrestrial > Soil > Wetlands > Peat | place... | reverse complement strand
GAACGGCCCCGTGGGCGTGTTCGAATTCGACGCGTTTGCGCACGGCACCGAGACACTGGCGCGCGCCATCGCCGCCAGCAGCGCCTTCAGCATCGCCGGCGGCGGCGATACGCTGGCGGCGATCGCAAAGTACGGCATCGAAAAGAATATCGGCTACATCTCCACCGGCGGCGGCGCCTTCCTCGAGGTACTCGAGGGCAAGACCTTGCCCGCGTTGCAGATCCTGGCGCAGCGCGCCGAATCCTAGTTGCCTCAACGAAGAGAGACCCACGATGCCAACTCGTCTCGTGCGTGCCGAAAAACGAGGATTTCGAGCGGCTGGCCAATGAGTTCGGCGCGCAAGTAGCTGAACACTGTCTCGGTGGCTTTACGCAAAAAACGATCGATCCAAAGAATTCGTTCCGGGTGTTTGCGCCGTGCTGCAACAGACCGGGATGGATGCGACCCCCGTATTGTCCAACTAATCGGACGATGCCATTTGACGTGCTGTAAGCATGAATGTCATCTGCGTCCGAAACGCTCAACGCATCCATTTCCGCAAACCGCTGCTTTACACCAAAGCGCGAAATCGCCCACGGATATAACGTGTTCCCGCGCAGCGCTGTAGCATTCACTACATAGCGATGTCGGGTTCATAACGCGCAACATGTCGCGCTCTTTACTGTATGCGCCGGTCCGACGCCGGCGCAACCTCGCAAGTCCCCCCAAATTGCATTTGGCCTCCGATTTATAGCGATTCAGATGTCTCTTCGACTGGCACGCTATCTGCATGCCATCGCGATAGTGACACGTATACAGCGTGGCATCGTCTACACCAAGTGGAGCCCGCCATGAACCTGAAACCGCCTGCCGATATGACGCACAGCGCCTCGAGGCTAGACGCTACCGCTCACGCGTGCCAATCCGGCGCCGACGGGTCCGTCGTCGGCGACGAGGTGCGATGGGTCGATGGCTTTTACGAGCTGGAATGTCCTCGTGTGCCGTTTCCGTCACGACGAATATTCGAGGTGGCGGGGGAGAGGATGCTGCGCGCGCTGGTCTTGCGCCATCACCAGCGGCTGTACGAGTCACCGCTTCGAACGCTGTTTCCTGCCGATAGTAAGCGCTTCCTGGCGGGCGTGACGCGTGCAGCCGACTATGCCATCGAAACCAGCGGCGGTCCAAAGTACTTCACGCCGCTTCATGGCAAGCCCTGCATGCGCAAGCGGCACTTCCCATTCACGATTGACGAGGCAGCACGCGAAATCTGGCTAAGACAGCTCTGGTTGGCTTTCGACGACGTGGGGTTCCCCGAGCAATTGCGCGAGGAGTATTGGAACTGGGTCGAGCCTTTCTCCATCCGCATGATCAATCGCCGTACACAGCGTGCTCAGCCGCAGCGTTATGCGTTTCGCGATGTGCCGTCTACGTTGCTGCAAGGAAATGAGGCGGCTGCCGCGCTCGAACGGCCCGCGACCGATGGGTGCGCTGCATCAGACGTGGGCGCACCAAATTCGTTCGGGAAATGTGCGATCCGGGACGATATGGTGCAGAAAGGCGACCTGAAAATCACACAACGAGGCGCCGTACATCAATCCAACTGATTGATTGCACGCATAAAAAGACTGGCTGTGCAAATGGGTCGCGGGTTTTGCACGTTTGTTGCATAACTTGATACCAAAGAGGGGCAAAGAGTTGGTGGGCGCGGTCCGCTCGGAGCGACCATGTCAGCGACAAGAGAGAGCAGCACCGGCGACGCCGAACCGAACAAGAGCATACGCCGTTCGGACATCGCGCTGGTCGGCGTGTACGAAATATCGAAGTTGCTGACCGTACCGGCGCGGCTTGAGTCCTCGCTCGCCGGCGTGCTCCATTTATTGGCCAGTTTCCTCGATATGCGGCATGGGCTGATCGCGCTGTTGAATGATGACGGCGCTCCCGAGGTGGTCGTCGGCTCGGGCTGGAGCGAGGCCACGGCGAGGCGTTATTTCGCGCGCCTACCCGAACGCGCGATCGGGCGCATCGTGGTGACCAAAATGCCGTTGGTGATCGAACACATGAAGAAGGACTCGCTGTTCGAAAACTGGGATTTTTCGGAATGGGATGAGTCCAACGGAGAATGGTCGTTCATCGGCGTGCCCATCAAGGATCGCGGCAACGTCATCGGCACCTTGTCGATCGATCGCGAACTCGGCGATACCCCGTACTACAGTTTCGACGAGGACGTCCGTTTCCTGACGATGATCGCCAACCTCATCGGACAGACCGTGCGCCTGCAGCGGCTCATCGTGCGGGATCGGGAGCGGTTGATGGAATCCCACCGTCGGCTCGAGAAGACCCTCGAGCACACCGCCCCGCCGGACGAACGGACGTCGGCACATGCCGGCGCCATCATTGGCGACACACCGCAGATTCGCTCGGTGCTCGACAAAGTGCGCCGCGTGGCACGCAGCGATTCGCCGGTCCTGTTGCGCGGAGAGTCGGGTACCGGCAAAGAATTGTTAGCCCACGCGCTGCATGAGTTCTCGCCGCGAAACAAGGGGCCGTTCGTTTCGGTCAACTGCGCGGCCCTGGCCGAGAGCGTTCTGGAATCGGAATTGTTTGGGCACGAAAAGGGCGCCTTCACGGGCGCGGTGTCACAGCACAAGGGCCGATTCGAAGTTGCCCACCGCGGGACTTTGTTTCTGGACGAGATCGGCGAGATTTCGCCGACCTTCCAAGCGAAACTATTGCGCGTGTTGCAGCTCGGAGAATTCGAGCGCGTCGGCAGCACGGAGAAGATCAAGGTGGATGTTCGATTGGTTGCCGCAACCAATCGAAACCTGGAAGAGGCCGTCGCCCACGGCGATTTTCGCGCCGATCTGTACTACCGCATCAATGTGGTCCCGATTGTGCTGCCGGCGCTTCGCGAACGCCGGGCTGACATTCCCCTCTTGGCCCACGAGTTCATCAACCGCTTCAATGCCGAACATGACACTACCTATTCGCTAACCGACAGCGCTCTGGCAGTGCTGACGTCCTGTTCCTTCCCCGGCAATATTCGCGAGCTGGAGAATTGTGTGCTCCGCACAGCCACACTGGCGCAGGGGCCTCGCATCGTCGCCGACGACTTTGCGTGCCGCCACGACGAATGTATGTCGGCCGTATTGTGGAAGAGGTCGGACGTCGAGAGCAACGGCTACGAGTCGCTGCCGATCCAGCGCGGCGGCGCTGTCGGCAAGACCTTGTCGCCGCCGCGGACCGCCCGCGGTGGATACAGCCCGCCAGCCGAGAGTGCCGGCGAGCCGTTAAAGCCGACGTCCGCCTCCACCTGCGCGGGGTGTGCGGTGCCGGCATCAAATCGGGCGGTGGCCGCAGCGATCGAACCTTCCGCGCAGGCGCCGGAGGCGGATCGCGAGCGTCTGACAGAGGCCATGGAAAGGTCGGGCTGGGTGCAGGCCAAGGCGGCGCGCCTCCTGGGACTGAGTGCCCGCCAGATCGGCTATGCGTTGCGTAAACACGGCATCTCAGTGAAGAAATTCTGAGGGCGGCCAGTCCTAATCATTCACCGCGATCAAGACGTGTGAGGCTTTGATGAGCGCCGTGCAGGGTGTGCCTTCGGCCAGGTCCAGTTCCTTCAGTCCGTCTGCGGTGATGATTGCCGTGAGCACACGTCCACCGTGAAGCTGGATCTTGACTTCGCTGTTGACACTACCATGAACGATCGCGCTGATCGTGCCGCTCAGCCGATTGCGAGCGCTGATTTTGATATGTTGATCCGGACTCAAGAGGATCAAGCTCGACTTGATCAGTGCCACAGCCTCACGGCCTTTTTTGAGTCCCAAATCCTCGACCGCTTCGTTGGTGATGTTGGCGAATATTTCCAGGCCATCGCCGAGATCGAGAATCACATCTGCGTTGACCGCGCCTTTGCGCACGGTTTTGACGGTGCCGCGAAATTGATTGCGGGCGCTGGTTTTCATATTGATGGTCCTCAATAGTTCGCTGAGCTTGTCGAAATCATGCACCTGGGCCTGCATTTGCCTCAGCAGCCGCTGATAGCCGGATTCGAGCAGGCGATACAAGCGAATGATCTCACGGCCATGTACCGTGAGATAGGTGCCGCCACCATGTTGACCACCGATTGCGCGGATCAGGAGCGGTTGCTCGGCGAGATTGTTCATTGCATCGACGGCATCCCACGCTGCCTTGTAACTGAGATCGACATCCTTTGCAGCTCGGGTGATTGAGCCGCAGCGGTCGATCGCCTCCAACAGATCGATGCGGCTGCCCCGCAGGTACCTGTATCCTCGACGCGAGATTTCGAAGTGGCCGCTAAGTTCAAGGACTTTGGATCTCTCTTTTGGCATCAGGCTCTCCAGGCAACATTTTCATTTCGAAACATGGCAAATTATAGGGTGAAGGTGAGCAAGAATGATGCCATGCCGGGCAATCGGCGCACCTCGGCTCGCGATATACTGGGCTATATAACGAAAATCAGGGACTTGGGAAGGGGCGGCGTTGCGTGTATGGTTGCTTGCGGTTCCTAGCGACAGCGAAGTGAACAGGCGTGCAATCGCATCGGTTGTCAGGATTGTCGCGATTGCGACGGCAGCGTGAGAGGTGCTGAACTGTCTGTCCAGCGCCGAGATTGAACAATTGATCCAGGAGGATTTGCCTTACGGCGATCTGACCACCCACTTGGCCGGTATCGGTGCGCGCACCGGACGGATCACTCTGGCGGCCCGAGAGTCGATGGTGGTATGCGGCAGCGAGGAGGCGCAATCCATTTTTGCCCATTTCGACGCGCGAGTGTCAATCCATGCGCCGAGCGGCACACAGGTGCAAGCAGGCGCTGCACTGCTCGAAGCGCATGGCGTCGCAGCCGCTTTGTTCGCGGGTTGGAAAATTGCTCAAACATTGCTGGAATGGGCTTCGGGCGTGGCGAGCGCGACGGCCGAGCTGCGGGCTGCGGCAGCGGCGGTCGCGCCGCAGATCATCATCGCATGCACGCGCAAGACCGTTCCGTTCACCAGGTCCCTGTCAATCAAAGCAGTGCATGCTGGCGGCGGTGCAATGCATCGCACCGGATTGTCCGATTCCGTGTTGCTGTTTCCCGAGCATCGGCTGTTTGCTGCCGCGGGCGATCTGGCGGCGCTGCTCACGAGGATGCACCGATTGGCGCCTGAACGCTCGATCGTCATCGAAGTGACCTCCGTGGCCGATGCGCTGGCTGCTGCGGCATACACCGATGTGCTGCAATTAGAGAAGTTTCCGGTGGCCGCCGTCAGCGAACTTGTCTCGCTGCTGGGCATGCAGGGCGGGGCGCGGCCGGTCATCGCGGCAGCGGGCGGCATCCATCCCGGCAACGCCGGACTCTATGCCGCGACCGGTATCGACGTACTGGTAAGCTCGTGGCCCTACTCGGCACCGCCGCGGGACGTGCAAGTCACATTCACCGCGACATGAACCAATAACCGGCAGGAACCTAACCCGGCGCGTTGTGGGCAGCGACCTCGGCGCTGAACGCAACCCAACGCTGCAGCTCGGCCACGTGCAGGGTTTCTTCGTCGACAAATTCTCGGGCCAGCGCTTTGATTTCCGGATCCTGCGTCGAGTTCAAGATGGTTTGGTAGAAGGCGAGACCCGCTTGCTCCGCCGCCAAGGCGACTTGCAACGCCTGTTCACGTCCGATGAGCGGGTCAGCCGCCCAAATGGCGGCCGCTTCCGGGCTCTCGATATCCGGCCAATTGAAGTCGGCACACTTCAGTTCCGGCAGTTCACGAAATCCGGCTCTGGCACGCGCATCGGTCAGATGCAGGCGGGAGTACTCGGACAGCCGGCGAAACAGTTCCATGACCTCCCGATTGCCGGCCGTCGCCATGGCATCGGCGAGCTGACCAAAGCGCAGCGCCGCCTCCTGTTCCAATCGGATGGCATAGGCGAGAAATTCTTCAACCGTTTCCATGCCGAACGTCCTATAAGGCGCGAGCCGGTATTGGGGCATCCGCAAGAGTGATTGCATGCTCCTCGCGCGCGATCCATTGCTTCAACGCCTCCACGTGCTCCGCTTCCTCCTTGACGAATTCTTTCGCCACCGCGCAGATGGTCGGATCGGGATTGGTATTGGCGACGGCGTAGTAGAACTCGTACCCGCGTCGTTCGCCCTGCAGCGCCACCTTGAGAGCGTCTAGCCGCGACAGTTGCGCATCACCGGCCCAGATGGCGGTGCGCTCCGGCGTCACGTTATCCGGCCAGAGCGTGCGCGCTGGAACGCTCAAGGGCACGGCGTGAGTGCTCATACGCTGTTTGGCTTCCCGGTAATGCATGCGTGAATAGCCTTCTAGCCTCGTGAACAACTCGCCAACCGCATCGTTGCCTCGAGCCTTCATGGCCTCGGCCAGTTGCGCATAATGCACGGCGGCATCGTCTTCCACCTGCAGGGCGAAATTCAGAAATTCGTCCAATGATTTGATCTGCAGTCCCCCTTTGTAGATGGACGCCGCAATGGACAGGCTCGGGCCTTTGGCCGGCAGGGTTTCATCGCCTGTGAACGTGACAAAAATATCCTCGTCACGCACAAAGTATTGACAAGCCAGTCGATACCGCGGCGGCATGTCGTTGACCTCCGCATCCATGATTTCCTGCTTGGTGATCTTGCCGAGCTGGCGCAGCATTTCCTTCTCTTTCTCCGTCAGAGCGATACCAATGCGCTTCGATCGAGCCATGTGCGTCACTTCCACCTGGCAAGAACCACACTCTCCATCCTGGCAATCGAACGGAATGGGCACCTTGTATTCCTTGGCGATCGCCAACAAAGTCCCTCGGTGTCCGGCGATGGCGTAGACCGTGATGTCCTTGGGCATGGCAGGGGATGAAAAAGTTACGTTGGCCATGGATCGCTCGATTCCAGTGACGTTGAAAGTTACGTGTTTCGGGTGGTCGCGCGCAGCAGGATCGCTCAGCCGAATTTGAATTGGATGCCGTAGCCGCCGCGCGGATATTCCCAGCGCACGTTCTCGTGCTCGCTGCAGATCACGCGACAGGTGCCGCACTCCAGGCAGCCGTCGGTGATCAAGGTAACCTGACCGTCGCCCTCCTTGGTGTAGCATGAGGCCGGACAGCAAAAGGTACAGGGCTTCAATTGGCACTTGAGCTGACAGATATCCGCGTCGACGATCTCGATATGCGCGCGGCCAGCATCGACCTTGTATCGATTCTGAAAGAGCTTCTCCTCGACCTTGATCATTCGAATGCCCTCCACAGTTTGAATGCATCGCCGATTAATCCAAACGCGGAGCGCTTGGCAAAAAAACTTTTGCGAATGTCGCGTTCCTTGCTCTTTTTGTCGGCGCCGTCCACCAGCAGCATGGTATGCGCCGCGCGATTGATCAGTTCCGGATACTGCGTGAAGAACTGATGATTGTTCTCGAATACCTCAGGCAGATTTCGGTATTTCTTTAAGTCCTTCATCACGAAGCTGTCGTCCAATTTGGTGCGATAGCGCGCGAGATGGGTGGCGGAGAAGCTCTTGCCTTCGCGCCGCAATTCGATCAGGGTTTCGGCCGCCAAACGCCCGGTGGTCATTGCCAGATTCGATCCTTCGCGATGCACGCTGTTCACGAACATGCCCGCATCGCCGACCATCATCCAGCCCTCGCCGTGGATCTTCGGAATCGCGTTGTAGCCGCCTTCCGGGATCAGATGCGCGCTGTACTCCCTCATCTCTCCACCCTCGAGCAGCGGCCGGATCGCCGGGTGCGCCTTCATGCGCTCGATCAGCGCATGCGGGGAAATGCCGTGGGTGCGCAAGTCCGAGAGCAGGCAGCCAACGCCCAGAGTCACCGATTCCTTGTTGGTGTACAAAAAGCCGGTGCCGACCATACCTTGGGTAATTTTGCCGGCCATTTCGATGGCGACCCCTTCGTCGGGACCCAGGTTGAAGCGGCTTTCGATGCTGGTATCGGGCAGGAAGTGTATTTCCTTTACCGCGAGCGCCACGTCTCGCGCCTTGATCTCGGCGTGAAACCCCGCCTTTTTTGCCAACAAGGAATTCACGCCATCGGCCAGGATCACGGCGTCGGCATAGACGGATCCGCCGATGCGGTCGGTTTGGACGCCCACCACGCGATTGCCGTCGAGGTGCAACCCAGTGACCGTGGTCTCGCAGATGACCAGCGCGCCGGCTTCCTGCACCTTGCTGGAGAACCAGCGATCGAATTGCGCCCGAATGATGGTGTAGCGGTTGTACGGCGGGGTATTGAAGGACTGCGAGCGGTAGGTGGAACCGACATATGAATCGTCGCCCAGCATCCACATTCGCTGTTCGATCAGATGACGTTCCAGCGGCGCATCGTCGCGAAATTCCGGAATGATTTTTTCCAGGGCGTCGGAGTAGAGGATGGCGCCTTGAACATTCTTGGAACCCGGCGACTCGCCGCGTTCGATTTGCAGCACGTTCAGGCCTGCCTTCGCGGCCGTATAGGCCGCCGCATTGCCCGATGGCCCCGATCCAACCACAATCACGTCAAATTTTTCGCTCATTGTCCTCTCCGGTCGGTCGTTCGGGGCGCGTCAGCTCGCGCGTCGCGCAGTGGCCATGTGTTGACTGAATGCTTCGGTGAGTGCCGGCAGAATCTGCATCGCGTTGCCAACAAGGGCATAGGTCGCAAAGTCGAAGATCGGTGCGTTCACGTCTTCATTGATGGCAATGATGACATCGGAGCTCTCCATGCCGACGCGGTGTTGAATGGCACCGGAAATGCCGGCGGCGATATACAGCTTGGGGCGTACGGTCTTGCCCGTCTGACCGACCTGGCGATCGGCGCTGACCCATCCGGCCTGCACCAGGGGCCGTGTGGCGCCCACTTCCGCGCCCAGCACGTTGGCCAGGTCCCAGACCAGCTGAAAATTCTCGGGACGTTTCAGGCCGCGGCCGCCTGAAACAATGATATCCGCGTAGGCAAGTTGCGCCGCATCTTGCTGCTCGTCGGGAATGAACTCCAGCACCTTGGTGATGATTCCGCTCTCCACCATCCCGAGGTTCTCCTCGATGATGCGGCCGCTGCGCGTCGGATCGCGCTCGACGAGTTGCATCACACGGGGTCGAACGGTTGCCATCTGCGGCCGGTAGTTCAGCGTCTGAATCGTGCACAGCAGGCTGCCGCCGAAGGTTGGGCGGGTCGCCGCCAAACTGCGGTTCTCGAGGTCGATGTTCAATTCCGTGCAATCGGCGGTCAGGCCGGTGGCGAGCGTCGTGGCAATGCTTCCGGCCAGATCGCGTCCCAGGGTGGTGGCGCCCAGCATCAAGATTTCGGGCTGATATTTGTTGACGAGATCGGTGAGACCCTTGGTATAAGGCTCATTGCGATAGTCGCCGAGAATCGGATCTTCGATCAAATAGCATAGGTCGGCGCCGTAGCAAAACGCCTCGCGGCAGGTTTGCCGCAGCGTCGGATCGGGCGCGCCCAACAGGACGCCGGCCAGTTCGACGCCGAGCTGATCGGCCAGCTTGCGTCCTTCACCGAGCAGTTCCCAGGATACCGGATGGATGTGGCCGCGCTCGTGCTCGATGAACACCCACACGCCCTTATAGGCGGCGAGGCGGGGATCGAGCTGCACCTTGCGGTGGTTGGGAACGGGCTTTTTGGCGGTTGCGTCGGTCATGATGGATCTCGCGCTCGGAAGTGCTTATGTCGCGCGCTTGACGATCTCGCGCTCAAGCTGCGGATAGCGGGTAAATAGTTTGGCCAACAGGGTGATCGCCAGATCCTTCGGAGCGTCGCCGTGAGTTTCGATGCGTTCCGCCTTTTGAGCCTTGGCTTGCGGCGCGAACACCTTCGCCACGACGGTCGGCGATCCTTTGAGTCCAATCTTGCCGAGATCTTCGATGCCGGCTGCCACTTTGTCCCAAACTTTTAATGGGTGGCGCGCGGCGCGAAACATGTCGTCCATGGTGGCGAAGCGCATCTCGTTGATGCCTTCGAGCACCGTGACCAGACAGGGCAACCCGCTGTTCAGTACCTGCAGCCCGCCTTCAGCGCGCCTGTGTACCGTGATCTGGCGTTGAGCGAGGTCCAGCGAATCGATTTTTGACACGTAAGTCAGGACCTGCAGGTCGAGCCGCTTTGCGATTCCCGGCCCCACCTGAGCCGTATCGCCATCAATGGTCTGCTTGCCCGCAAACACCAGATCGACGGGCATGTCGGATTGGATGCGCCGTATCGCGGCGGCCAGGGCGTAGCTGGTGGCCAACGTGTCGGAGCCGGCAAATGCACGATCGCTCACGAGAATGGCGTCATCCGCGCCGAACGACAGCGCTTTGCGCAACGCGACCTCTGCTTGCGACGGGCCCATGCACAGAACGGTGATGCGACCGCCGTAGCGATCTTTGAGCCGCAGCGCCTCCTCCAGCGCATACAAATCGTAAGGATTGATGATGGCCGGTACGCCTTGCCGCATGATGGTGTTGGTGACTGGGTGCACACGAATCTGTGCGCTGTCGGGAACTTGCTTGATACAGACGACGACGTGCATGGGTGCTCCGGCGTTAAGGCGCATTGCGCGACGGCAAAGTGCGCCGCAGGGTGTCTAGGCCGACGTGGCTGCCCTCGGCGTCCTGAAAAACCTTGAAGACTTTTTCCCGCGCGGGAGTCGAGCGTACGAAGTCTTGGTAAGCACGCATCAGCAATTCTTCGCACGCCTGCCGCTGCGCGTGGGTTTCCAGACCGGCGACATCGGGCTTTGTCGTGCGCAGATACTGGTTGAAGCGTTTGAGGATGTGCAGGCGGTTGACGTGGATAACGGCGGGATCGTAGGGAACGCCCAGCTGCTCGAAGAAATCCTCGGCGGCTGACAGTCCGCGCAGTGTTTCAAGAGTATTCGCCATGGTCGCTCGCTGCCTCTGCTCAGGAATGAGCGACATTGAGTGTCGCGGCTTCGAGATAAAAGAGCCGCAGCTCTTCGCCGTCCGGTGCACGCTTGGTCGTCACCGCATGCTCGCGGATGCGCAGCAGGATCTCGTGTGCCAGTGCTTCGGTCAACGGGATGCCCAATCTGGCGTAGGCGTTGCACACGGCACGCGAACCGGAGTGTTTGCCGAGCACGACGCGATGTTCGCGGCCGACCTCGACCGGATCGAACCCCTGATAATTCAGGGGATTCTTCGACAGCCCGTCGACATGGATGCCGGACTCATGCGTGAACACAGCTTCGCCGACGATGCTCTTGTTCAGCGCCACCGCGCGTCCGGAGGCACGTGCGACCAGTTTCGACAGCTCTGAGAAGCGACGGGCATCGATGCCGCTGTCGATGTTATACAAGTGGCGCAGTGCCATCACCGCCTCTTCCAAGGGCGCATTGCCTGCCCGTTCACCAAGCCCATTGACCGTGGTGTTGATGTGTGTGGCACCTGCAAGCACCGCCGCGAGGGTATTGGCTGTGGCAAGCCCGAAGTCGTCATGCGCGTGCATCTCGATCTCCATATCTACCACCGTGCGCAGTCGTTGGATGCGGTGCGCCGTCTGCGCCGGATCGAGCACGCCCAAGGTGTCCGCAAAGCGAAATCGTCGCGCACCGGCGGCCTTGGCAGCCTCGGCCGCCCTCAGCAGAAAGTCCACGTCGGCGCGTGAAGCATCTTCTGCGCCGACCGAAACTTCACAGCCCGCATCGAGCGCGGTTCGTACACAGCGTTGGATTTGTACCAATACCCACTCACGGGTTCGGCCCAGCTTATGGCGAATGTGGATGTCGGATACGGGGATGGACAGATTGACGATATCGGCCCCGCTGCGCATCACCGCGGCGACATCCTCGTCCGTCATGCGGCCCCACACCATGAGCTTCGCTTTCAGGCCAAGCGCGGCAATTGCCTGAATGGTTTCTTGCTCGCGACCGCCCATGATCGGAATGCCGATCTCCATCTCCGGGACGCCCGCCAGATCGAGCGCGTGTGCGATCGCAAGCTTCTCAGGAAGCGTGAATGCCACGCCGGCGCTCTGCTCACCGTCGCGCAGCGTCGTGTCGTTTACGATGATGGTCCGACCCAGCATGATTGGCGTCCTGACAAAAAACGATCTCTCACCCAAGACTTAGCAACTCGCGTGCCAGAAAGAGAAACCTCGCAATGCGGGGGATATTTCAGGGGTTTGTGCCTCGTCGCCACCGCATCGGACAGCGACGACACGTCAGCTTTGTCGGCTTTGCGACACGGTGAGGCGGATTTCGATCACTCGGATTCGTCGATCCACGCCGTCTGAATGGCTTCCAGGATCTTTTCGTTGCAACGCCGGGACTCATCCTGAAATCCCGGCAAGCTCATTACCCACTGGTGCAGATCCGTGAAGCGAATTCGCTTCGGATCGATCTGCCGGTGCGCAACCAGCAGAGCCTCGGCGATCTGACGGGTGTCAGTCCATTTCATGGGCGTTCACTGACGATATTGAGTGTGTAACGCGGAATTTCCACCACGAGATCGGCGTCGCTGATCCGGACCTGACAGCTCAGACGCGAGCTCGCCTCGAGCCCCCAGGCCTTGCCGAGTTGATCCTCTTCTTGGTCGCTCGCGCGCCGCAGCGAATTGAAGCCCGCACGGATCAGCACATGGCAGCTGGTGCAGACGCAGGACTTCTCGCAGGCATGGTCGATGTGAACGCCGTGGGTGTTGAGTTGATCGCAGAGTCGCGCACCCGCGCTGCACTGGAACTCCGCGCCCTCCGGGCACAGATCCTGATGGGGAAGCACGGTGATCTTGGGCATGCCGAACCTTTAGGCGAAGTCGCTGAGCCGGCGTCCGGCAAGGGTCTTGCTGACGGCGCTGTCCATGCGGCGCGCCGCGAACGGCGCGCTGAGCTGATTCAATGCCTCGGCCGCGATCCGGATGCGATCCGCGTCGCTGTTCTGCGTCGCTTCGCGCAGCCTCGCCATGGCATCTTCGAGGCTGACCCGCTCTGTGTTACTGAGCCAGGAGTGGCTCTCGGTTTGCAGCGCGCTGTCGATCGACACCAGCAAGCGCTCCGCCTCGACTACCTGTTCGTGCAGCGAACGCAATCGTGCATCGAGTGCCGCGTGCGTGTGCGAGTCCTGCAGCATCGTGGCGATTTCCGTGTCGCTCAGGCCGTAGGAGGGCTTCACGGTCACGTTCGCTTCGGCGCCGGTGCTCTGTTCGCGAGCACTGACGCTCAGCAAACCATCGGCATCGACTTGAAAGGTCACCCGAATGCGCGCCGCACCGGCCACCAGCGGTGGAATACCCCGTAATTCGAAACGCGCCAACGAGCGGCAATCGGCCACACGCTCACGTTCGCCCTGTACGACGTGAATGCTCATGGCCGCCTGACCGTCCTTGAAGGTCGTGAATTCCTGGGCGCGGGCCACCGGTAGAGTGCTGTTGCGAGGAATGATGCGTTCGGTCAGTCCGCCCATGGTCTCCAGGCCCAAAGACAGCGGGATGACGTCCAACAGCAGCCAATCGCCGCCGGCGCTGCGATTGCCCGCCAGCGCATTGGCCTGAATTGCCGCACCGAGTGCGACCGCCTCATCCGGATCGATGTCGGTGAGGGGTTCGCGCTTGAAGTATTGCGCCACTGCGCGGCGGATGGACGGCATGCGAGTCGCGCCGCCCACCAGCACGACGCCGTCGATGTCGGCAACCGTCAGTTCGGCATCGCGCAGCGCCTTGCGCACGGGTACGAGGGTCTTGGCGACCAGCGCCGCCGTCAATTGGTCGAGCGTGGCGCGGGCGAGTTCCAGATTGACCGGCAGGCCACGGCTCAAGCGGGCAAAGATGTCGGCCCCATGCTGCGATGACAGGCATTCTTTGGCCTTGCGGGCCTGCTGCAGCAGCAACCTTTGATCAGAGGGCGAGGGCGAAGTGAGCTTCGCCTGCGCGACGATCCAGTCGTAGACGGTATGATCGAAATCGTCGCCGCCGAGTGCCGAGTCGCCATTCACGGCCAGCACCTCGAACACGCCGCGCGACAGTCGCAGAATCGATATATCAAAGGTTCCACCGCCCAGATCGTATATGGCGAACACGCCTTCGCCCGCACGTTCCAGACCGTAGGCCACCGCGGCCGCGGTCGGTTCGTTGAGCAGGCGCAGCACGTTCAAGCCCGCCAGCCGCGCGGCATCCTTGGTGGCGTGGCGCTGGGCGTCGTCGAAGTAGGCCGGCACGGTGATGACCGCACCCACGAGTTCACCGCCCAGGCTCTGCTCGGCACGCACTCGCAGGACCTTGAGAATCTCCGCGGACACTTCCACCGGACTGCGGGTGCCGGCGATGGTCTGCAGTTTGACCATGCCATCGGCCGCCAGCAGACGATAGGCGCGGCGTTGCGGATCGGCCAGATCGGAGAGGCCACGCCCCATTAAACGCTTCACCGACGACAGCGTGTTGAACGGGTCGTTCGCCTGATTGCGCTTGGCTTCGTGGCCGACGTCAATTCGCCCATCGGCAAAATATTGCACGACCGACGGCAGTAGTTTCAGGCCATCTTCGTCCGCAAGCACCGCGGCGGATCCGTCGCGTACGGCGGCAACCACCGAGTTCGTGGTCCCAAGGTCGATCCCGATCGCGAGACGGTGGCGGTGCGGGATCTGGCTTTGTCCGGGCTCTGCGATGCTCAGCAATGCCATCATGCGTCCAGTAGCGCGCGAGCGTCATCGATGTCGGCGAGCAGCTTATCGATGAACATCATTTGCTGCACGGTGCGAGTCGCCGCGCCATTGTCGTCGGCGTCCAAATGCGCTTCGAGCACCCCCAGCAGGTCGGCGGCCCGTCGACGCACCAAATCGCCAAGTCGCTGCAGCGCCGCGGCATTGCCGGCCGATTGAGCGTCGCTCAAGGTTTCGCGCCAGTCTATTTGCTCCAGCAGAAACTCCGGCGGCATCCGAACCGCGCCCTCCGCCGCATCCACACCGCGCAGACTCAATAGATGCTGCGCTCTCAGCAAAGGCCTCTTCAAGGTTCGATACGCTTCATTGGCACTGGTGGCGAGCGACAATGCGTGGCGCTGCTCGGCCGGCGTCGAGGTGGCGTAGCGATCTGGGTGCACCTGCGCCGCGAGGCGGCGGTACGCGGCATCGAGCTGCTCCCGCGGTAGCGCAAAGCGCGGTTCGAGATCGAAGAAGGCAAAGTAGCTCTGTGGCATATCAAGATCCCTCCCGTGGAGAGCGGCGCGGTTCCGGTCGCGGTTGCCCCGGCGCAAGAAGCGGTTGCGCCGCGGCGGCGCGCTACCACTCATTCGCCCGGCGCTAGACGGTGAAGCTTTCGCCGCATCCGCACTGCGCCTTGCTGTTGGGGTTGTGAAACTTGAATCCTTCGTTCAAACCTTCGCGCACGAAATCAAGCTCCGTTCCAGCTAAATAGGGGAGGCTCTTCGGATCAACCAGGAGAGTCACGCCCTGACTCTCGAACTGCACGTCGGATACTTCCCGGCTGTCGGCGAATTCCATGGTGTACGAAAGGCCGGAACACCCCGCTGTGCGCACGCCCAAGCGCAAGCCGATTCCGCTCCCGCGCTTAAGGATGGACTCCTGCACTCGACGCGCAGCCTTTTCCGTTAGGGTCACTGTCATTGGAGCCTCCGCTTTCAGCAGTTGAGAACGAACTCCCGCAACCGCACGTGCTCTTGGCGTTGGGGTTCTTGATTACGAAACGCGAACCGTCTAGATCGTCCTGAAAATCGACTTCGGCGCCGTTGAGGTACTGCAAGCTGACCGGATCGATCAACACGCGAACACCGTGCTTTTCCATCGCCAAGTCCTCCGTGCCGGCTGCCTCTTCGAAGGCAAAGCCGTATTGGAACCCCGAGCAACCACCGCCCGAGACGTAGATTCTCAGCTGAAGGGCGGGGTTGCCTTCCTCGATGATCAGATCCCGGACCTTCGATACGGCGCTATCGCTAAAGAGTATCGGTTCTGATGCAGTTATCGACATGGAGGGCTCCTCGAGAGTTGGGTTTGAGCGTCACCGGGCCGCGACCGCCGCCACTTCGTCCGCACGTGCGACGGCGTCCTGCTTGGCGCGATAATCGCCGATGGCGGCCTTGATGGCGTCCTCGGCCAGCACCGAACAATGGATCTTGACCGGCGGGAGTGCCAACTCCTCCGCGATATCCGTATTCTTGATCGTGAGCGCCTGTTCGAGAGTCTTGCCGCGCAACCACTCGGTGACCAGGGAGCTCGAGGCGATTGCACTGCCGCAGCCATAAGTCTTAAAACGGGCTTCCTCGATGACACCATCCGTACCGACTTTGATGTGCAGCTTCATCACATCGCCGCAGGCCGGCGCGCCGACCATGCCGCTACCGACGCTCGGATCGTTCTTATCGAACGAGCCGACGTTGCGCGGGTTTTCATAGTGATCCAGAACCTTGTCGCTGTATGCCATCGTGATTTCCTTCGGTCTGTGGCGGTGGTTGCGGTCAGTGCGCGGCCCACTGCACCTTGCTAAGATCGATGCCTTCCAGGTGCATCTCCCACAGCGGCGAGAGATCGCGCAACTTGCGCACATTGCGCACGATCAATTCGATCGTCGCCTCGATATCTGCCTCCGTGGTGAAGCGGCCCACGGTCAGGCGAATCGAGCTGTGCGCCAATTCGTCCGGGCGGCCTAGAGCCCGCAATACATAGGAGGGCTCGAGGCTCGCGGAGGTGCAGGCGGAACCGCTCGAAACGGCGATCCCTTTCATCGCCATCATCAAGGACTCT
>Ga0181521_10004164_pt1 | contig 16683 bp, 14 predicted proteins | sample PEATcosm2014_Bin_32_FD_119764 | JGI IMG/M metagenome (GOLD analysis project Ga0181521, IMG submission 119764) | Peatland microbial communities from MTU Mesocosm Facility, Houghton, MI, USA - PEATcosm2014_Bin02_60_metaG | ecosystem: Environmental > Terrestrial > Soil > Wetlands > Peat | place... | reverse complement strand
TTCGCGAGCGGCACGGAGTGATCGTCGTGCCGCGCGAGGCGGTTCACGAGGACGGCGGGCAGCATTACGTTTTCCTGCTGGCGGACGACAAACTCCAGCGCCGCAACATCTCGGTGGGCATAGGCAGCGCCTCGAAGTATGAGGTCCCATCGGGGCTGGCGGCGGGTGACCGTGTCGCGTTGCAGCGAGAGCAGCAGCTTCGGGACGGCATGAAAATCCGGCCGCTGGAGGAGGATTGAAATTGCGGCGCAGGTGGACCCAAGCGTCATTCGCCATGGTTCTTTGCGTGGCGGCGATCTCTTGGTGCGCCGCCCCGCGGGCCGCGGCCCTGCCGGATACGCCCGGCGCGGTCCAGTCGGCGCAGCGGAAGTTCAATGCCGGGGACTACGCAGGGGCGATCTCGACGCTCCAACCAGCCGTTTCCCAGAATCCGCCGAGCGCCGAGGCCTACTATTGGCTTGGACGCAGCTACTACGAGCTCCGCGATTTCGACAACGCCGTCGCAAACGCGGAAAAATCGGTCGGGCTCGACGCAAACAATTCCGTCTATCACCAGTGCCTTGGCCGCGCGTACGGCGAGAAGGCGGATATCGACCGGAGTTTTTCTCTCGCGAAGAAAGTAAAGAAAGAGTTTCAGACAGCGGTTAACCTGGACCCATCCAACATCGCCGCGCGGCGGGACCTCGAGGAGTATTGCCTCGACGCGCCGTGGATCGCGGGCGGGAGCAAGGATGAGGCGCTCCAGCAGGTGAACGCGATCGCGGCTCTCGATCCGGTCGAAGGCCATCTGGCGCGCGCCGTGTATTACCGCGAAGGTCCCAAGAGCAACGAACAGGCCGAGAGCGAGTACCGCCTGGTCCTCAGCGCCAGGCCGAAGAACCTCGAAGCGTATTTCGAAGTTGCCGACTTTTTCCAGGTCCAGAACAGGCCGGCCGATATGGACACGGCGATCGAGGCGGCCGCTCAAGCAAGTCCAAACGATCCGCGCCTAGCATTCTATCGCGGCGCGAAAGACGTGGTCGCGAACCAGGATTTGCCGGGCGCGGAACAGAACTTGAAGTCCTACCTCGCCAGCGCGCCGGACCGCAGCGATTGGCCGGGGCACGCCTCCGCGCGGATATGGCTGGGAAAGCTCTACGAGGCGGAAGGCAAGCGCGCCGAGGCGGCGGAACAGTATCGCGCGGCGCTGCAACTGGAGCCGAGGCGAAAGGAAGCGCGAACGCGGCTCGAAAGGCTCGAAAAGGGATCGCAGTAGGAGCATTCGGAAACCGGAATCGCTCGACTTCACTTCGTCTCCAAACTCGGATTGAAACGGCACCTTCCATGGCAAACGTGCGAAACATACAGGCTTTCTGGGGCGAGATATTTCAGCTCGCCATGCAAGCCTTGCGCGCCAACAAGATGCGCTCGATGCTTACGATGCTGGGCGTCGTCATCGGGAGCGCTTCGATTGTTCTGGTGGTGACGGTTGCGCTTGCGGGGAAGCGCTACGTGGTCGCCCAGATCGAAGGCGTCGGCGCCAATTTGGTGTATGCCAACACCGTCGACTCCGATGAGACAGGCTCCATGAATCTTGCGGACCAGATCACGCCGGCTGACCTCGAGGCCGTGAAGGAAGGGCTCCCGGGGATGGTCGCGGAGGCCGCCGGGACCAACATTCTCTCGCTGACGATGGACGTGGATAGCAGGCAGCGCTCGATTAATCTGGTCGGCGTGACCGAGGATTTCGAGAAAATCCGCAACCTTCAGGTTCTTCGCGGGCGCTATTTTGACCAGGACGATCTGAATTCCCGCACGAAAGTTTGTCTGCTCACCCAGGAACTTGCCCGGCGCATATTTTCCTACGAGAGCCCGGTCGGCCGGGACGTCCAGGTCGGCGAGCTTCGTTTCACCGTGATCGGCGTATTCCGCGAGCGCGTGGCCACTCTCGGCCAGACGGAGATCGCGCGGGAATCGGTGATCGTGCCGTTTCCACTCATCCGGGATTACACCGGGAGCGACTACTTCAAGAGGCTATATGCTCGTGCTGACAGCCCTGAGGACGTTCCGGCCGTAACCCGGCAGGTCCAGGAGATTCTTCAGGGCCGGCATCGTCCGGGCGCGCACTATCGCGTCCAGAACCTGACCGGCATTCTCGAAACGGCTCGGAACATCGCGCTGGCGCTCACCGTGGTCCTGATACTGATCGCGCTGATCGCCCTGACGATCGGCGGCATCGGCATCATGAATATCATGCTGGTCACGGTCACCGAGCGGACCCGGGAGATCGGAATCCGCAGGGCCATTGGCGCGTCGCAGGACGCGATCCGCTATCAATTCCTGATGGAAGCCACGGTGATCAGCGGGACGGGGGCGCTCGCCGGCATTTTCATCGCCATCTTGATTCCAGCGCTGCTCAATATTCTGATTCGCTTCCTGCCGGACGTAGGCGATGTTAGAGTTCCGGTATCGTGGATCTCGGTGGCGGTGGCGTTCGTAGTATCCTGCTCGACGGGCCTGATTTTCGGATATCTGCCGGCGAACCGCGCGGCCGGACTTCAACCTACGGAAGCACTTCACTATGAATAATCCTATGAACGGCACCAACGCCACGAGCCGTTGGCTTTCCGCGCTTGCGGTGATCCTGGGGCTTTCCTTCGCGGTTCCCGCGCGCGGGCAGGACTCCGGCAAGCTGACGATGCACCAGGCGATCACGCTCGCCTTGCAGAACAGCCGCGATCTCAAGCTGGCGCGCGTGCAGTACAGCGTTGCGCTCGCCGAAGCCGGCGTGGACCGTGCCCTGTTTCGCCCGAACCTCTACACCGGCGCAGGGGTGGCCTACACGCATGGTTTTCCGTCCCTGCCCGGCGGCCAGGCGCCCGCCGTCTTTGAATTGGACTACACGCAGACTCTTTTCGATCCCCTGCTGAAGGGGCAGCAGCACGCGGCCGAAGAACGGGCGAAGAATCAGAAGCTCGAAATCGACCGCATGAGCGACGACGTGATCGTCCGCGCGGCGGCGGCGTATCTGGAGCTCGGCAAGGTGCAGCATTCTCTCCAACTGCTTAGAAGCGAACAGGCCAGCGCCGAGAAGATACAGGAGGTTGTGCGCGAGCGTGTCGCGGCGAACCAGGAGCTTTCCATCGAAATCACGCGAAGCGATCTGGCGGCGGCGCGGGTCCTCGAAAGGATCGTGAAGCTCGAGGACCGCGAGGACGCGCTTTCCGCGCAGATCCGGGATATGACGGGAATCTCGGACGCCCAGTCGATCGAGGTCGAACAGGAGCAGCCGTCGTTCGCCACCGATCAGCAGGAAAGCGAGATGGTGAGCCTGGCCCTGCAAAACGACCGCGGCGTGGAGGAAGCCGAAAACGAACGTATCGCGCGCCAGGACAACCTGCGCGGCGCCCGCTGGAGCTACTTCCCCACGATCGACCTGGTTGGCGAATACAGCATCCTCAGCAAGTTCAACAACTACGATGAGTTTTACAAGAAATTCGAGCGCAACAACGTCAACGTGGGCGTGCAAATCACTATTCCCGTGTTCGCCGCAAAGACCTCGGCCAATGTCACGCTGGCCAGGACTCAATTGGACGCCGCCGAGTTGGCGCTTGGCAACAAGCACCAGGAAGTCAGCCTCGATGTCCGGCAGAAGGCCCGGAGCGTCCGCGAGCTCGACGCCACCCGCGAAGTTGCCCGCCTCGACTTGCAGCTCGCCCAGCAAACGCTGCAACTGACGCAGGCCAGGTTCGACCAGGGCCGCGCCACCCTCCAGGAGATCGAGCAGGCGCGCCTCGACGAAAGCGACAAATGGGTGGCGTTCCTCGACGCCGACTTCGCTCGCCAGCGGGCGCAGTTGACGCTCCTCCAGGCGACGGGGCAATTGGCGAAGGTTTTCCAATAGGATGCATCTAAAAACGTTGGCTTTGGCCCAACGGCGGAATACAGTAGAATGAGGGTTTGGTGCCGGTCTGTCTGTAACTCTGAGGGGGACACAGTAGATGCCGTCTGTAATGAAAACGCTGTTTCTGAACCCGCCGAGCTTTGAGAAGTTCGACGGGGGCGCAGGCTCCCGCTGGCCGGCCACCCGCGAGATCGAATCCTACTGGTATCCCGTATGGCTTTCCTATCCTGCCGGGATGCTGCCCGGCAGCCGCCTCCTCGATGGGCCTCCGCACCACATAACGCCCGCGGAGGTGATTCGCACCGCTCAAGATTACGAATTCGTCGTGCTCTTCACATCGACGGTGGGCTTCCTCAGCGATCTGCGCATGGCCCGCGCGATGAAAGCGCAGAAGCCCGACCTGAAGATCGCCTTCGTCGGTCCTCACGTGCAGATCAAGCCGGCGGAAAGCCTGCTCGCGAGTTCAGACCTCGAGTTCGTTGTGCGCGGTGAATTCGACCACGCCGTCGTGGAGTACGCGCAGGGCAAGCCGCTCGCGGAGATTGCGAACGCCAGCTACATCGTCGACGGCAAAGTGATCCACAATCCGTCGCGCCCGCCGATGCAAACCGAAGAGCTGGACGCGCTTCCGTTCGCCACCAACGTCTATCAGAACAACGTTCAGATCGAGAAATACAACGTGCCGTTCCTGCTGCATCCGTTCGTTTCGTTCTACACGGCCCGCGGATGTCCGGCTCTCTGCACGTTCTGCCTGTGGCCGCAGACGCTCTCCGGCCACGCCTGGCGCACGCGGTCCGTCGAGAGCGTGGCTCGCGAATTCCGGCAGGCGCACAAGATGTTCCCGCAGGCGAAGGAATTTTTCTTCGACGACGATACGTTCAACATTCGCAAGGACCGCGTGGTCGCGCTCTGCAAGGAATTCAAGCCCGTGGGTTTCCAGTGGTCCTGCACCGCGCGCGTGCACGGCGACTACGAGACCCTGAAGGCCATGGCTGACTCCGGCTGCCGCCTGCTGATCGTGGGCTTCGAATCGGGCGACGCCCAGATCCTGAAAAATATCAAGAAGGGCCAGACTCTCGAGATGGGGCGCAATTTCGTCAAGAACTGCAAGAAGGTGGGCATTCGCGTCCACGGCGATTTCATCATCGGCCTTCCCGGCGAAACCAAGGAAACCATCGAGAAGACCATTCAATTCGCCAAGGAACTCGACTGCGAAACGATTCAGGTCTCGATGGCCCACGCGTACCCCGGCACCGAGCTCTACGAAAAGGGCCAGCGCGAAGGTTTCCTCGCCGGCGAAGCGATCACCGACGATGGCGGCCACCAGCTTCCGCACCTCGAGTACCCCGGTCTCTCCAAGGAATACATGGTGGAGTCCGTCAACCGCTTCTACGACCACTACTATTTCCGGCCGAAGGTCGCCTGGCGCATCGTCCGCGATGCGCTCTGGGATGGCGACGAGCGCAAGCGCCTCTATCACGAAGCCGTGGATTTCATGAAGCTGCGCGCGGACCGGATCAAAGTCGCTCGAATTCGCAAGGGAGTGGATAAGAAAGCGCTCGTGTCCGTCCCGCCCATGCCGCCTATCGATACCACTTCGGGGGTCGGCGAGTCGCAAGGCGCATGACGTCTTCGCAGGGCCTGCACCTCAAGACGATCATCCTTATTTTCATCATGATCTCCGTCGCTCCGCTCGGAGATACCTTCCTCGGCAAGGGCATGAAGATCGTCGGCCGGATGAAGGGCTGGGCTCCGGCCGATCTGTTTCATTTCTTCTTCCGCGCATTCACCACGGGCACGGTGTGGCTTGGCATCGAGTTGCTGCTGGCCTATTTCGTCGCCTACATACTGGTGCTTTCCTGGGCCGATTATAGCTACGTTCAGCCGGCATCCGCCGCGTCGTACGTTTTGATCGCGCTTTTGGCTCACTTTGTTCTCCACGAGAGCATCTCGCTCACACGTTGGGCCGGCGTCGTACTGATCTGCACGGGCGTCTTTGTCGTGGGCCACACGCATCCACAGACGCCGGAGCACCATTCGTGGTGACCCAGTCGATTTTCTACATTTTGATCGTCTTCGTCGGCACCGGCGGGGAACTCTGCGTCTCGCGCGCAATGAAAACGATCGGCGAAGTCACTGATTTCCGCCCGCACTCCATCGCCCGCGTGGTCGGTCGCGCTCTCGCGCTGCCCCGGATGTGGACGGGCATCGCGCTGATGGCGGTGGCTTTTTTTGCGCTGCTGGGGATGCTCTCGCTCGCCAAAGTCAGCTTCGTCTTTCCGTCCACGGCTCTCAGCTATGCAGTGGGCGCGCTCGGCGGTAAGCTCTTTCTCCACGAGCGCGTCACGCCCCAGCGGTGGTTCGGCGTCTTGCTCGTGTGCATCGGCGTGGTGCTGGTGTTCATCGGCAAGGGATAGCGGATAAGGGATAGGCCGGAGGATAGAAGCATGACCGGCTGGACGGCGGTTCGCGACGCGCTACTTGTGTTGGCGGTTGCGCCCTATGTCTACTACCTGGCCGCCATCGTCGCCGCCGCGAAGTTTTTCCGCAAGGCGTCTTCGGCTTCTGCGAACGCTCCCTCGGATTTCACTCCGCCTGTCAGCATTCTGAAACCCATCCGCGGCCTCGACCGCGAGACTTATGAAAACTACGCGAGCTTCTGCCGGCAGGACTATCCGGAATTCGAAATCCTTTTCTGCGTGACCGACGAGACCGAGCCCGCCATTCCCGTCATCCAAAAGCTGATTGCCGATTTCCCTGTCTCCGACTCTCCCAAAAGGACGATTCGCCTGCTGATCAGCTCCGAGCAGGTCGGCGTGAGCGACAAGGTCAACAAGCTGTGCCGCATGGTTCGCGAGGCGCGGCACGACATCGTGATCGTCAGCGACAGCGACGTGCGCGTCGAGCCGGGCTTTTTGCGGGCGGTCGTTGCGCCCTTCCGCGATCCGAAAGTGGGCGGTGTCACGTGTCTCTATCGCGGATTGACGGACGGCTCGTTCGCCGCCGATCTCGAAGCCATCGGCAATACCGCCGACTTTGCTCCGGGGGTGCTCGTCGCGCGGCTCGGAGGCGGAGGCAAACTCAACTTCATGCTTGGCGCCGTCATGGCCACGACGAAGCAGCGCCTCGCGGAGATCGGCGGTTTCGAATCGCTCGCCGATTACCTGTGCGACGACTACGAACTCGGCAACCGCATCGCCGCGCGCGGCTATCGCGTCGAGCTGAGCCGCTTTCCCGTTGCCATTGATTACCCGCGGCAGACGCTCGCCGAGGCCTTTCGCCATCAACTTCGCTGGAATCTGGCGATCCGCTATTCGCGGCCGTGGGGCCATCTCGGACTGCTCTTCACTCACGGCCTCTTCTGGTACCTGTTAGCCCTGTCTCTGGCTCAGTCGTGGCTCGTGGCCCTGGGGTTCACCGCCGTCTATTCTTTCCTCCGCGCCGATGTCGCGCTTACCGTCGGCGCACGAGGGATGGGAGACACTCTGGTCAGGCGCAAGTCGTGGCTTCTGGGGACGCGCGACGCCTTCGCGTTTATCGTGTGGCTCGCGAGCTTTTTCCCGCAGCGCATCCACTGGCGCGACCAGCAGTTCTACGTCCGCGAGAAACGCCTGGTTCCGATTCCGCCGCGCAATTCCTAAGCCGTGCCTGCGCGGATCGCTCGCACTCCGGTTGACGAAACTATTTTCCGCCAGTAAAGTAGATGCAGGTCGCGCCTGCGGCCTTTTTTGTTGTCTCCCATCGGCTGGGAGGTCGTACAATTGGCAGTACATCAGACTCTGGATCTGATTATCCTGGTTCGAGTCCAGGCCTCCCAGCCAATCTAGCAAAAGCTCCGATAATTCGCTAAAACCCCGGAACTGTTACCAGCACTGTTGCCACTTCCCTCGAATAGCTCGGCTGAATTCCCAAAACGCTGAGTATTATGGAGTGGAGATGAGAAATGGCACAGTCCAAGGCCAAGTTGTATGAGCGGCTCCGCACCGTACAACCACTTCCTAAGCAGCATCTCTTTCTTCTTGAACGAATGCAAACAACTCCCGTATTGCACGGGCGTTTCTTGGCAGGGACAGGCATGATGATGATCATTCTGTGAAAATCTTTGCACTCAGTCCATGCTTCTGAGAGAAAACAGGGGGCTTACGCTTGGCAGAGGGCTTGCACTTGGCCAGAGGAGCTCGACGGGCCAATTCGCCTAGAATGTGACTCAATGGGCGTAAGCTCGTCCCAGTACCCTCCTTGTTCGATCACACATTATCGCGCGTCGTCCCAAGCAACTCCCTAGTGCTCCCGAATGAGACACGAAACGCCGGATCAGACCTGCATCTGCTTCCGATGATAAGTGTGATTGTGCCTGTGCATGATCGCTTATCTGAACTCGAAGAGTGCCTGAAGGCGCTGCGGTCGTGGCCAACCGAAAGATGCGAGTTGATTCTCGTCGATGATGATTCAACGGGAGACGTCCGTGCGATCGCTGAACGCTACGGAGCGCGCTATCTTCGAACACCGCAGCGGGAGGGACCAGCCGGCGCACGAAATCTTGGAGCATCCCACGCCATCGGTGAGATTCTGGTCTTCGTCGATGCGGACGTGGTGGTTTCCGCAAATGCCTTACGCATCATTCGGGGAGAGTTCGAGCGGCATCCGGAGCTGGCAGCGCTCTTCGGTTCTTACGACGATGATCCTGGCTGCGCCGATTTTTTCTCATCATTTAAGAACCTGCTCCATCACCACGTACATCAAGTTTCAAAGTCCAAAGCCGTGACGTTTTGGTCGGGATGCGGCGCGATTCGCAAACACGCCTTTGAAACCGCTGGGGGGTTCGACGCTGCTCAGTATCGCACGGCATCCATCGAAGACATCGAGCTCGGCTTTCGCTTGATACGGCAGGGGCAAGAGGTGCGGCTGGTCAAAGACCTCCAAGTGAAACATCTGAAGAAATGGACGCTGGCGTCCTTAGTGCGGACGGATGTATTCCAGCGTGCCGTTCCGTGGACGCAACTTATTTTCCGGACAGGTTACGTTCCCCAGGATTTGAACCTAACGTGGGCATCGCGCGCGAGCGCGGCGCTTGTGGCGGCAATGGCCTTGCTCGCTGTGGGGTTGGTGGCCATTCTTCTAGGCCTCTTGAGGTGGCCTTTAAGAGAGCTCGCGACGGCGTTCATATTCGCCGCGTTAATACTGCTGCTCCTAAACCTCGACCTGTATCGTTTTTTCTGGCGCAAACGCGGAGTGAGATTCGTCTTCGGGGCGATCTTGGCTCACTGGGCTTACTTCTTTTACAGTGGAGCCACGTTCGTATTCTGCTGCGTGGTAAAACTATTGCGAGCCCCTTTCCGCCAGCCACCTGCCGGTTATCTTCCCCGGAACTCCGAGTGAATCGGCAGAGGATGCGGCCGTCCTCGATGCTTGCAGTACGCCATTCGCAGCGGCCTTTGGGAGCGCCCTCATAGCTCATATGTTTTTCTCTTTGCTGGGCCACACCAATCCAGGGATCACGCACATTCAGCCCAGACAAGACTCGGCGCGCAGGGTCAAGGGCCGCAGTCTTTCCTGGTACCTAGATCCCCTGGTCGCTGATCAGAAGCGGCGCGCACATCTGCAGCTGTTGCGAACCTATATCGTCGGATGGTCTCCACAGATCTTTCTCAAGACCGACCTCTTCGAAGAAGCTTACGGCGATGATGCTCTGCTACCCGATATTGCTCGAGACGCACGGCTCAGACTGGGGATCGATATCTCGATTCCCACCGTTCAGGCGGCTGCGGCAGGCTACGCGGATCTCGGGGCGAGCTCGCTGGCAGCAGACGTGCGATGGCTGCCATTTCGTTCCGGCTCGGTGGATCTGATCCTCTCCAATTCCACGCTCGATCATTTCCAGACAACGGCGCAACTGCGCGCGGCGCTGGCGGAACTGGCCCGCGTATTGCAGCCTGGCGGACGCGTGATCGTCACTCTGGACAACCCCTGGAATCCGCTTTACTGGCTGCTGCGAGCGATGAGCCGTCTTCGCGCGACTCCGTTTTCGCTGGGCTGCACACTTTCCGCGCCGGCGCTAGTCCAAGCCTTGAAAGATTGCGGCCTGGAAATCGAGTGCACAGGAACGCTGCTGCACAATCCGCGCATCTTTTCGACAATTCTATTTCTGTTGCTGCGGCGATTCTTGGGCGAGCGGGCGGATGCCCCGGTCCGCGGGCTGCTCCGCTTTTTCGCCATCGGTGAAGAGCTTCCCACGCGCTGGCTGACAGCTTGTTTCGTCAGCGTGTGCGCTCGCAAGCCAATCGCCGAAATTTGAGTGTAGATTTTCTGGCGCTGGCTCGGTTAGCGCAGGAACGTGCATGAACGAATAGATGGGAGTCCCAACTGAAATTCGCCGTTACGGTCGAATGGCGCTCAGCATTTTCGAGCTTGCTCGGACACCCGCAATCGCCGATCCACTGGGGACACTGCGGCGAAACGTCGAGAACCGTGAAGCGAACTTTCTCGATTTGGTCGCGCGCGCCGTATACACCAATCCCGAAAATCCGTACTACAAGATGCTCCGCTTGGCGCAGTGCGAATACCCGGACCTAGAGCGGGCAGTCAAGCGTAATGGTCTGGAAGCCACGCTTGAGGAGCTCTTGCGGGCGGGCGTCTACCTGGCCCATGACGAATTTAAAGGAAAGGTGCCGATCATCCGTTCCGGCGAGCTCATTCCTTCCAACGAGCAGAGCTATTTCAATCCGCTGCTTCCGGCACCGCTCGAGACTCGAACCAGCGGAAGTCGCAGCGCGGGTACACGCACGCGACACAACGTGGCTTCGTACATTTATTGGGAGCAACAGCACGCGCTGGTGGCGCGCGAACTGGGCCTGCAACATCATGCGTTTGTCACACTACTGCCCATTCTTCCCTCCATGGTGGGACTGTTCATCTCACTGCGCGGCCCGCAATTCCACTGGCACCTCGAAAAGTGGTACGCGGTGGGAGGGAACCTACAGGATTCCGGGCACTACCGGGCTCTGACTCTCGCGATGCTACTGATCGGTAAGGTGAGGGGAGCCGCCTGCCAATTTCCCACTTATCTTCCCGAGAACGACTTCTCACCAGTGGCCGAATATATCGCTCGGAAGACGGCTGAAGGACACAAGTGCTGCGTAAGAGCGCTCGTAAGCCCGGCCGTGCGCGTCGCGGCAGCGGCTATGGAGCGGGGATTGGACATCAGCGGCACCGTATTCTCAGTCGGCGGAGAAGCGCTCACGCCGGCGAAGAGAGCGACCATCGAGGCAGCAGGATGTGAGGCTTATCCATCCTACACCATCGTCGAGGTCGGCCCCATCGGATATGCGTGTCGGCACATGAAAATGGGCAACTGTGTACACCTATTTGAGGATGCGGTGGCGGCGATCAGCCGCAAGAGGGTGGCGCCGCTTTCTGAGACCGTGGTGAACTCTCTGTTGTTCACCACCCTGAGGCCCTCCGCGTCGCGAGCTTTCATCAACGCGGAGATGGACGATAGCGGGATCATCGAGGATGTTCGTTGCGACTGCCTCTTCGCCCAGGTGGGTTTCAACAGGCAAATCCGCGATATCGCCAGTTATGGGAAATTGACCGGTCAGGGGATGACTCTGGCGGGGACCGACGTGGTGCGCATTCTGGAGGAAGCTCTGCCCGAACGTCTCGGGGGCAGCCCGGGAGACTATCAGTTGGTTGAGGAAGAAGGCGCGGCGCAGACGGTTGTAACTTTGCGCGTCAGTCCACGGGTGGGACGATTGGGGCCGGAGGAGGTTCGAGGATGTTTTCTAGAGGAGCTGGCGCGGCACTATGGTGGAACTCTCGCGGCGCGCATGTGGCGGCACGCGGAAGGGATTAAGGTCATCATCGCAGAACCGTTGGCCACTCCAACCGGCAAGGTGTTGCCTCTTCACCTTCTAGGTAGCCGGAAATCCGTTCCGCCTGCGGCGTAACATGGTGGTCGTCAGACCAAAAAAACATCGTTCAACTCCGAGTGGTTGCCAAACATTTCTACGGTGCGAAATGCCCCAGTCATCTTCCGCGAAACTCCGACTGAACGAGCGGCGGACGCGGGCGTTCTCGGCGCTTGCAGGACGCTACTAGCAGCGGCTTCTGAGAGCGCCTTCATTTACTTCAGACAATGACAGATAATAAAGTAATCATCATTGGAGCAGGTCCCGCGGGACTCACTGCGGGTTATGAGCTGCTAAAGCACGGCGTTCCATCCACGATTGTCGAGGGCGATGACACGGTTGGCGGCCTGGCTCGAACTGTAAACTACAAAGGCTATCTGTTCGATATCGGCGGGCACCGGTTCTTTACGCGATGGGACGAAGTGAATCAGCTCTGGCACGAAATCCTCGGAGATGCATTTGCGGTGCGAAAACGGCTTTCGCGCATTTACTATCGGAATCAGTTTTTTTCGTATCCACTGAAGCCGCTCAACGCGTTAGGGGGTCTCGGCTTTCGCGAGTCCGCACTCATCCTGCTCAGCTACTTACGCGCACAAGTGACGCCCCACACCTCCGAAGTGACCTTCGAACAATGGGTTTCGAACCGTTTCGGAAAGCGGCTTTACGAAACCTTTTTCAAAACTTACACGGAAAAAGTGTGGGGGATACCTTGTACCGAAATCGGAGCCGAGTGGGCGGCACAGCGCATCAAGGGCTTGTCCCTGGGCGCCGCTCTTCACAATGCGATTTCCGGAATGAAAAACGGCCGGATCAAGAGCCTCGTTGACCGCTTTCATTATCCCGACCGAGGCCCCGGGCAGATGTGGGAAACTCTGGCTCAAATCTTGAGCGCAAACGGTTGCCGCATTCTTCTTGCTTCGCCGGTAGTGCGCATCCGTCATGACGGCGGCAAAGTAACTCATATCGTGAACGACGGTGGCCGAGACACGCCGGGAGACCTTTTCGGCACTGATTTCATCAGCTCAATGCCGATACGTGACCTGATAAACGCACTGGACCCCGCACCTCCTGAGGACATTCGACGCGCTGCGAACTCATTGCATTATCGGGATTTCATGATTGTCAGCTTGATCGTGAACCGCAAGGACGTGATGCCGGATAACTGGATTTACATACACGATCCAGGGGTGGGGGTGGGGCGAATTCAGAATTTCAAGAATTGGTCGTCGGCCATGGTGCCTGACCCAGCCAAGACCTGTCTTGGAATGGAGTATTTCGTTTCCGAGAAAGATGCTTTCTGGACGCGCCCCGATCAAGAACTCATCGAACTCGCGAAGGACGAACTTGCCTATTTGGGGCTCGCACGGCGCGACGAGGTAGAAGATGGCACCGTCGTACGCATGCCGAAAGCCTATCCCGTATATGACAACGGCTGGGCAGAGAGTTTGCGCAAGATACGCGGTTACCTCGAAACACACGCGCCAAATTTACAGCTCGTCGGCCGAAATGGAATGCATAAATACAACAATCAAGATCACTCCATGATGACCGCGCTCTACGCGGCCAGAAACATTCTGGGGGCAAATCACGATCTATGGGCTGTGAATACGGAGCCCGAATACCACGAGCAACAAACGGTAGCAGATGACTTCGGGACAAAGCCTCGAGCGAGCGCACGCCAGCCCAAGCTTCTTTTCCCTCGCCTCAAGAGCAACTAGTTAAGGCAAGACTCCTGGCTACCAAAACTCACGCCCCATTAGGCGCAATCTCCAAGCCGAGGGATCTTGTTGAATTCCCCATATTCAGCAAGCGTCCGGGGCTTGGCCCAATAAACTGGTCACTGTTACTCGTTGTCAGTGCGGCGGCGTTCGCCGCGTACTGCCTCCGGTGGGCTCAGGCGCCGTTTCCGAATACCGATACGCCCGTGTACCTGGCGGTGGTCCAGGATTTCCTTGCGCACGATCATTTTTCACAGTCGCACACGCGCACGCCCGGTCTGCCCCTATTCCTTTTGCTCGTGGGGACGGGCCGCACGTATTTCTACGCAACGCTGTCGCTGCATCTGTTGAGTGTCGGCGCGCTGACGCTATTGCTGTCCCGGTTTGCCGTGTGGAGCCGACTGATATGGGCGTTTTTTTTCATCGCGTTGCTCCCGCCTTACGCGCAAAACACCGCCTATCTCGCGACGGAGAGCATAACCGCGGCCTTCTTGACGCTCGGTTTCGTTGGGCTCTCCCTGTATATTCTCGATCGCCGTTGGCCGTACTGTTTGTTCGCATCCTTGTGCTTCGTTTGGGCGGGCATCACGCGTCCGACGAATCTGGTCACGCCGTTCCTATTGGCGGCGATCCTTCTAGTTCTGCCGGGAAGGCGGCTGGCCCGGGCGGCTGCTCTCCTTGTCTGCATGCCGGCACTCCTTTTCGGATCCTATGTTTTGTACTCGGCGTTTCATTTCCAGTCTTTTGACATCAGGTCCATGGCCGGTTATCAGTTGTCGAATTCGACTGTGTTTCTCTACGAATACATCCCGAACCCAATCGCCCGCGAGGAGCTCTTAAAGGCGCGCAGCGCGATGTACGCGGAGAAGATGGCTCCCAATTTTGCGGTGTGGAGAGCGCAACCGGTCTTGAAGCAGCGTCTGGGACTCTCGGATGCGGAACTCGGACGTTTCTTGCTGCGAATGAACCTTCGCCTGATTCTCCATCACCCGGAAGTCTATCTAGAAGCGATTGCGCGATCGTCGAACGTGTACTGGTTTCCCTATGAGACGAAAGTGATCGCGAACAGCCTGATTCTCAAGGCTGTCTGGTACGGGCTGCAAATTCTAATGGTGACCGCGTTCTTGCTTGAGTTGACAGTTCTGGCGGGACTGTTTGTTGGTTCCCACATTCTTAACAGAACGTTCGATTTCGCAGGGGATCGAGCTGTGGTGTACGTGCTGGCGATAGCAATCGTCTTCCAAACGATGGTTGTTTCCTATGCCGTGATCGGCCAAGGCAATGCTCGTTACCGGAGCGTGACAGATCTCTTGATCATCTTCGGCGTTGCGCTGATCGCGGATTGGGGCCGGACGATGTGGCACGCGAGTCGTCGCGCGCCTGTTCTCGGATAGAGTCAACACAACGTGGGTTACCTAAAATGATCGAGCATTGGAGAAGGCTCGTCGACGCCCGCGATCTGCTGTACACGTGGACGATTCGAGAGTTGAAGGTGCGTTACGCCGGCTCTTTGCTCGGGCTCGCATGGGCGCTGCTATATCCGCTCGCCTTATTGCTCGTCTCGATGGTCATGTTTGCATGGTTCCTTCGAGTGCCGACAGCCGGTGTGCCAGCAGCCCTGTTTCTCTACTGTGGACTGGTACCGTGGCTCTTTTCGAGCGGCACCATTCAGAACTCCGCTTTCGCCTTGTTCGCAAATCTTCAACTGGTCAAGAACGCCTCTTTTCCACGAGAAGTTCTGCCGCTGGGAACAGTGCTTGTCGGAGTAGTCGATTTGACCGTCTCGGCAGTGTTGCTGGCGGCGCTGGTTGCCTATTATCGGCGGCCGGTCGGCTCTACGCTCTTACTGGTTCCGGTGTTACTGATTATCCAATCGATGCTGACTCTGGCGATATGTTTGTTCGTCTCCGCCTCGTTGGTGTTCTATCGCGATGTTCGATTCCTGGTGCCCATTGGCATGCAACTCTGGCTGTATTTGTCTCCAGTATTTTATCCCATCGATCTCGTTCCCCAGAGGGACCGCTTCTGGTACTTGCTGAACCCTTTCGCAGAGCTGATTGACGCCTACCGCCGAGTAATCCTTTTCCGGACTTGGCCTGAATGGGAGCCACTCGCGTGGACCGCGGTCGTGTCTGTCGTGGCGTTGGTGGCGTCTTATATGCACTTCAAGCGCGTGGAGTGGGAGTTTGCTGACAGGATCTAAAATCGTGCCGATGATCCGTGTGCGTGGGGTGTCGAAACGATATCGTGTCGGCAAACTCGCAACCACCCTCAAAGAGTCTCTTGTAGGTTGGCTCTCGGGGACGCCATCCGCCGATTGGTTGTGGGCGCTTCGAGACGTAAGCCTTTCGGTGAATGCCGGAGAGGCGGTCGGAATCGTGGGTCACAACGGGGCAGGCAAGAGCACCTTTCTTCGCTTGCTCGCAAGGGTCTCGAAACCAACGGTTGGGACGATCGAAACCAAGGGGCGCATGGCGGCATTGCTCGAACTAGGCGCTGGTTTCCATCCCGACCTCACTGGCCGCGAGAACATCTTCTTGAACGGTACGCTGCTTGGACTGACCCGAAAGGAAATTAGCAAGCGGTTTGATGAAATCGTTGCATTCAGCGAGGTGGAACGCTTCATCGACACGCCCGTGAAGCACTTTTCTCGCGGAATGACCCTGCGTCTGAGCTTCGCGATCGCGGCGTATGTGAATTGCGATCTCTTGCTGGTCGACGAAGTACTCTCGGTTGGAGATGCACGTTTTGCAGAGAAATGCCTGATACGGATGCAACGTCTGCGCGATCAGGGGATGACGATCGTTCTAACTTCACATAACCTTCAGACGGTCGTAGATTTTTGCTCTCGAGCCGTGCTGTTTCGCGGCGGCAGCCTTATTGCGGATGGTCAGCCTGAAGAGATTGTGAATCTTTACAGCAACAAGTCGAGCCACTCAGAAGCCATTGATCGCCAGCAAGCTTTGCGCCGCGGGGCGTGGGTTTAGCCGGCGAAGCCTCCAAGCCTCCCATCCGACGTCCGATGGATCGTGTACCGAATGCCGCTCGCGCCGAAGGTGAACCTCGACCGGAAATCTCGATTTTGCTGCCCACGTGCGACCGGAGCGCGCTGTTGGAGAGATGCCTCGACGCACTGCTTCGTCAGCGCACGACGCGAACATTCGAAGTGATCGTG
>Ga0181521_10004162_pt1 | contig 16684 bp, 20 predicted proteins | sample PEATcosm2014_Bin_32_FD_119764 | JGI IMG/M metagenome (GOLD analysis project Ga0181521, IMG submission 119764) | Peatland microbial communities from MTU Mesocosm Facility, Houghton, MI, USA - PEATcosm2014_Bin02_60_metaG | ecosystem: Environmental > Terrestrial > Soil > Wetlands > Peat | place... | reverse complement strand
GACCCATAGGATCTACGAAACTCGGTTCTAGCCTAGTATCGGCAACTCGAATGCTAGTTTTCTGTTTCATAGCTTTGACAATGACTCCTGGGCCGTCGAGAGCTAGTCCGGGGTTCTCAAAATTCTTCGCGCCTCTGCTCCCTTTGGCTATTAGTCTTCCCTTGTCGACAAAATTGATGTTGGCATAGTCAAACCCTAGTCCATTCGTCATCGCATCCAACGTGTGTTCTACGATCTGATCTATGCTAGTGGCGGATGCAAGCTGTTGCGCATGCCAATGTAACGCCAGAAGCCTGTTTTCATATTTCAGCCGCTTCATTGCTGAGCCGACGTGGGACGCTAGAATTTCAAGGAGCGTTTGATCTTCGCTGCTAAACGCATCAAGCTGAGTGTTTTCAATATTTAGGAGCGCTCTAACGTCATTATCCACTATCACAGGAACTACGACCTCGGATAGCATGGCCAGAGAGCTTTTCCAACCATAACCTCGAGGATCTACGTAGTCGGGATCCTTTCGAGTGTCAGAAACTCTTAATGATTTCTTACTCTTCGCGGCTCTAACTATGATACCAGGTCCGTTCAAAGACATTTCATATACAGTAGTTGCGCCTCTGATTCCAAGAACCTTCAGGCGCCCTGTCTCAACTGCCAGAATCTCTGCAAAATCGAATCCAAGCGCGAACTCCATTGCGTCTAGAGTGTACTTGGTAATCTCGTCAATGCTGGTGGCTAAACGAAGCTGTGCGGCATGCTTGTGCAGAACAGTCAGTTTATCCTCGTACGCTAGTTCCGAATCTGCAGCAGACAGCCCTTGTTCACCCTCTACTCTATCCTTAACAAGTAGATCGCTCGAAGAGGGTTCGATCTCAAGGCTTCTTATTCAACCAGTCTTTAAGAGCCTCTTCTATGCCGGCGCTAAGATCGCCCTTTTTGCCACCGAGTCTCTTGACAACCTCCAATCGCAGTCGCCGCTCGACCTCGTCTGAGATCACTATGTACAGTTTACCCAAGTCCGTATCAACTCCTGTTGGAATTAAGTGAAGCACGCTATAGGGATGAATATGTAAATATGTATTTCAAGATAATGGTTCGTTGAAGGTGCGACAATTGATGCGGATATACATGTTCAAGAGAGGATTTCGAGGAACTGTCTACTGCATCTCTTGTACTTTTGACCGGCAGGCAAGCAATTGAGTGTTGCACCCCGACGTTTGTTTCGTCAGGGTAGCAACGAAAGAGGGAGGTTATGGTTGGTTTGAGACTGGTGGGTCTACGAGATGAATCGTAAGTGCCTTTTGGATGCGAGTTACATGATCCGTTCGAGCCATGTTACGGTTCTTACGTCGAACAACATATCCGTGGAGCTGAAGATATTCCATATAGTCATCCAAGACCTCTGATGCATCGCCGTTTCCTCTTTCACGAACGTATTCGACCACGAAGCTTTTCAATTCTGTCCCCCCTTTACAATATTGATAGATAACAATACATCGAGATAACGATTCACGACTGAACTGTGTTAATTTACCCAATTCGTGCAGGACCAAACATCCCGTTAATCGCTTTCCACTAGGCCTACAAGCCTAATTCAAGTCGACAGAACGCCATATGCCCAGTTTTGATATTAAACGCATATTCGACTGTGAAAACGACATATCCCAAGCAGAACTCATTTTTATCTGCACTCAGTGTCCTTCTTACGGCCGACGATCTCCGAGCTTCGACTAGTTCTTTCTCTTACTTAGCCAGTCACTGACACACTCGTCAATCGCTTTACTGAGGTCAAATTACGCACAATGATTATGACAAGCAGGTAAACCTTGATCGTCTCAGAGGAATTGTCAAGGGTTACATGTAATAGCGAGGATTGGGAGGAAAACGCATGGACAAACTGGTCGTACTATCAGGGTTGCTTCTACTCCTTGCCGGGTTAGTTGGCGTTGTATATGGAGTTGGGATCAACGTCCCAGGAATGGTGGCAAGAGGAGCAGCCGACTACTCAGGCATAACAGCCTACATAACAGAGTGGCTACTGGTTATGGTCGCAGGATTATTTCTAGTTGCGAAGGGCTTGCGCTTCAAGTAATCTTAGCATACCGAACTGCGAGCTTTTGCACATCAGGTGAGGGCTGAGGTAGGTTTTCACACGCTTCACCATCAATCCATCGGCCAGTGCGCGCACACCACTAAATGGTCGACGCGAAAAAGTGTGATTATTGCCGTTCAGCCCACGGTCAGAATCGTTTGCGCAGAATCTCCTTGGTTCCCCGTGACCTGAATCACGTACGACCCAGGCAGAACATTCCCTATAATGAAACCACCATAAGCAACACCAGTCCCAACTTGAATCACACACGCAGCCGTACCCGGCAGAATCACGTTAGGGGAAGAGGGGCTGGAGAGTTGACAAGTCGTATCTGTTGGGAGTAGGCCAGTGGCTCGAACGGAGACTCTGGATCCGGCCTGAAGGCCGGCTACGTTACTTCTTCCAGATTGAGAAGAGCCTCCACCCACTTGGACGATAGCTTGCGCGAAATCCCCGTCATTCCCCGTGACCTGAATCACGTACGAGCCGGGTAGAACGTTTCCAATAGTGAAGCCACCATAAGGCGCACCCGTTCCTACTTGCACAACGCAGGCTGAGGAGAGGATGACTGCGTTAGATGAAGGGCTTGACACAGAGCAGGTTGTGTCGGTTGGCAGGAAGCCTGCGCCGGCAAATGAAACGTTGTGGCCGGAGCCACCGCTTAATGAGATGACAGGTTCGGATTGAACGGTGATGAGTGTAGCGTTCGCTGCGAAGATAACCAACGAATAGATCAAGAGTATGCGGGCGATTCTCAACGGTAACCCATCTCTTGTACTTGCGCCGAATTATTGCTTGCGCCTGAAGGTTAATGGCGAGTGTGTGCGGCTGCACTAGACATACAACGCACATGAAAACTACACATCCGGCCATATCACGGCTACTGTCAGATCATTGGTTTTCGTCAACCATGGCGCATAGAGCCTGCAGTCAATCACCCTGCAGGTATTTGCGGTCCATATAGAAGCCAAAACAAGAGTAGGCTTCGTGCTGATTTTCCCACTAGTTCTCAAAGTAGAACTTTGATTGAGCCTTTACGGGGCGGTCTACCCGATTCTATTTCCCTTGTTAATGTAAGAAGGTCAAGCGCAAAGACTTTTACGCCCTTACTTTGGAGGTGATTGATGAGGTTCTGTGATGCCTGTTTCCTATGTTCTGATCAACATTGAGCCTGGTTCGGAAGAGCAGGTGCTTAAGGAAGTTCTGAAGGTTCCGAACATAAAGGAATGCCATCGAGTTTACGGACTCTACGACATGATTGCAAAGGTGGAAGCTGATTCAATGGATGCGTTGAAAGAGATCGTCACGTGGAAGATGAGACGGCTTCCCGGCGTTCGTTCCACCCTTACAACAATCGTCATAGAATAGACGCGTTCGCCTACCGAGAACTTCTTTGGCCTGGTAACCGAACTTAGCTTCCCGGAGTACTGTGTGGCGACATTCTACTGCTGGCTCTGGACACCAAATATCAAGACTTGCCCTTGTCAACAACGCAGAAGAGGTTGCCATCAGGGTCCTCAAGGACGATGAAATCATCATCTGGTTTGTAGGTCTGGACATGACGCGTGGCTCCTAGCTTGAGCAACCGTTCTACTTCACCTTCCTGGTCGTTCGTATAGAGATCGAAGTGTAGCCAGTTTCTCCCCGTGAGCTTCTCCGGATCATTCTGCAAAGACACGTTCACGTTTCTTCCAGCAGGGTCACGAAGAACAACCCAGCCGCCCTTAGCTGGCTCTCTTGGAATGTAGTGGAGCGCCTCCTGCCAAAACGCCAACATCCTTTCGAAGTTAATGCAATCAATGACAATGGAGCCTATCTTCAGTTCAGATTCTCGGTGCAATTCAGGTCGCATGGATCTCTTCCAAGGTTTAGTAGCCGTTAACTTGAATCTACGGGTTTGCAAACGTTTTACTTCGCATCATGCGGGCCATCGTTATGATCTCGCTGGGTTGAGAGGAGAGTTAATCATAAGGGGTTAGGTGTTGTTAACGAAGTTTATTATCTGAACGGCAGATGCTAATTGCGCCACGCGCAACCTTGCGGCCGTAGTCTAGCCTGGTCTAGGACATTGCGTTTTGCGCGTCCATTGGCCTTCCAAGCCAACGACCCGGGTCCGAATCCCGGCGGCCGCACCAATTAATCACACATTTCCCTAGCAACCGATCTCTGAGGTTGTGTTTACATTCGACCTACAGCATGGGCGTGATAGTGTCAGTTGTCTCCTTGGAAGCGACGACTGGGATGATTTCAAACTCGACGAGATCTTGCCATTCAAACACCCACTTTTGCAACAATTTTGCATCTTCACATTCCATTAACTGGAAACAGCGGTCGAAGTTGGGTTCAACCCAACTGTTGATGTACTTCAGGCCTTCGGGGAGCATGCGGCCACGTTCTCGGGACCTTGTGTATACGGCACGTGCGTTTCTGTTCTTGAATCTTTCAATGACCATGAATAGCATACCGCGTCACGACCCTTCTGGTTGAGGTTGACTAATTTGCCTTGTCTTTCTTTAAGGATGCGGTCCGTTGCAACCGAAGGTTCCCCAGGCAATCGTAATAATTCTGGAATGAAAGCCGTGCATGCACCAAGCCTCGTTATCGACCTCCTATGGAGGTTGTCAATCTACATGTGATTTCTGAACTGTTGATATAGATGAAGACGTCTCGGATTGGGTGATTCCGTTGAACTTGCGGATTGCGCTTCAGGTGAGCTTGATTGGACTGGTCATGTTGCTCGCTACCTCAGGTTCGACTGCCAGAGCGTCTCTCTGCCAGACAGTCACAGTATCCTCCGCATACCCCCACCAGGCGTCACCAGGTCAACGGATTCAGCTTGTAACCACCGTTGCAGGTTCTTGTACGTCAGACGGGGAAGATTATTTTTCTGTAAGAGTAGATTTGGCTGACAGTGTGTCAAAGTCGATTATTTCATCGAACAGTACCTCGATCGGTTATAATGCCAATAACTTCTCAGTCAGCGTCGAAAATGTTGCAGCGGCGCCAATGAGTAACGGTACCTGGTCGATAGATGTTGACACTTACATGGCGCAAGCCGGGGGAGTAAGCGGAAAATATTTGCTAAACGCAACGACTGCCACAATTCAGGTAGGAGACACTCCCTTACCGGAGTTCCAACTCAGCGAGGCGGCTATTCTCATACTCGCGTTAAGTGCGATCCCGTTGACTTTGTGGCAACGAAAACCACGAAAGAAAACTAGAAGATCATAGGAAGACTGGTGGTCGACTCGACGAGGTTCATTGACCTTAGCCACTCCGTTGAGGATGGCATGAAAGCTTACCCAGGCTTTCCTAGTCCTAAGATTCAGGCATTCCTCACTCGGGAAGACTCTCGGTCCCACTATGACGGGAAGGCTGAGTTCTTAATCGGAAAGGTTGAGATGGTTGGTAATGTCGGAACTTACGTTGATTCTCCGTTTCATCGACACGCCAAAGGCCCTGACCTAAGCCAAATCCCACTCGAAAGCATTGCAGGCGTAGCCGGTATCGTGCTAGACGGGAAGCCCTCAGCCAACCGTTCCATCAAGATCGATCGTGGAGAATCGGAATTACGCGAAAGGGCGGTGCTCATACGGACTAGGTGGGATGAGAGATGGGGAACAGAGAGGTACTGGGAACCAGGTCCGTTTCTAAGTGATGAATCAATCGATCTCTTGGTTCGCTCGAAGGCTAGGCTTGTGGGAGTTGACTTTTGGAATATTGATGACACTGAAAATAAAGCCCGGCCAGCTCACACTCATCTTCTAGGAGCGAATATCGTGATCGTCGAACACCTAGCAAACTTATCGGCACTCCCGGGGACAGGCTTTAGGTTCTTCGCAGTTCCACCGCGAATCGTAAATGGTGCATCATTTCCTGTGCGCGCGTTTGCGGAGATTTGAGAGTAGGATAGAAAACTTGCCGCATTCCCACGTCGTGAAGAAGGAAAGCTACCACTACATGTGGAGCAAGAACCATAAATCCGTTCTAGAGATAGACCCGGGCGATCGTGTTACCTTCCAGATCAATGAGGTTTCGTCATCCCAACTATCTCGAAAAAGCACCACCAGCGATCTCGCCAAGCTTGACGAATCGAAGTTCTATCCGCTTGCCGGACCAGTCCGAGTGGTAGGCGCTAGAAAAGGGGACGCGTTAGCCGTTGATATCCTGAAGGTGGACACCGCTGATTGGGGTTGGTCCTCGGTCACTCCGGGATTGGGAACCCTCGAGGAGTTCAACGAGCCTTTCTTGTGGATATGGAAGCTCAGTAAGAAAAGCTGGGTGAATTTCAAGAACGGCCTGCGAGTCCGATATAGGCCATTCTGTGGCGTGATGGGAGTGGCACCGTCCAGTGATGTGCCGACGGAGGTTATGCCTCCGGGATTTCACGGTGGCAATATGGACATACGCCACTTGACCGCTGGAAGTAAGCTTCTGCTCCCGGTGCAAGTAGACGGTGGCCTATTTTCAGTAGGCGATGTGCATGCAGCCCAAGGGGACGGTGAAGTTTGTGTGACGGCTATCGAATGCCCTGGAGCCGTCACCGTGCGGATCGGTTTGGTTGAGGGAGCAAACCTTGAGGCCCCACACTATTTCACCGCGCCGGAGGGTGTGGTGGGGAGAAGTTACGTGACAACTGGAATAGCACCTGACTTGATGGATGCCTGCAAGCAAGCTATTCGTAGAATGATCAGCGAATTAACAACGATTGTGGGGCTTAGTAGAGAAGAGGCGTACATATTTTGCAGCGTAGCCGGGGATCTAAGAATTCACGAGATAGTCGATAAACCCAATTGGGTCGTGGGCCTCATGATACCCCAGAACTCTTTCGGTCCCGCTTGGAAGAAGTTGGTCGATCGCAGAACCCCCTGAAACTCAGACCCAGGATTCCACGAATAAGTTCTACTTCGGACCGTGCTGAACCATGTATCCCTCGGAGGGTGGCAATATCTGGAAGTGCAGGTCGAATTGATTGAATCGACACCGTCAAGAATGGTTTGATAATGCTGATTGGATACGGTATCACTACCACGCAAGGCTTTCAACGCGCCATCGGAGGAATCACAGGCGCAAACGAAGGGGTTCAACAGCGATAGCTGCTGCCACGACTACGATGAGGTATGGGTGTGCAAAATCTGCGGCTATAAATTGCCGGATGCGATTCAAAATAGGATCAAACGGATTTGCAAGAAAAGTGACGCATGAGTCCGCTTTACAAATCCAGATTCTACGCTCAAACGCATCGAAGTCTAATCCAGCACTTTCGCGCGGCCGGACAGAGTTGCGGTAAAGCCCGCGACGAATACATGCCTAAAGATCGTCGTCCTGCAGCCGCCCTTGTGATTTGACCGCCGCCCTGCAAGTGGCTGCGGGTAGTTTACTTGCAGTGTTATGCGTACAAGAGGACTCAAACTCGATGCACGCCTGGCTGTGCCCGTGAGGGGGTAGGGATCTTAGGACGCTGATTATCCGCCGACCGGGTCTTGCCGCGCACGGTACGGTAGAGCCATCGTTCACGATGGTCATTCCTCATACTCTCCTGTATCTTCGGTTACCCACGGCTCGCCTATCTCTGGCTCTGCCCTGATCCGTGAGGGCACGCCCTTCAATGTCGAATTGACGGACCAGATTTGCAGCAATTTTCTTCACAGACCGAATGAGCAAACCTAGCTGAACGGGTTAAGCGTATTTCGACCTGGTAGAATCAACAACCAGGTTGTAGGTTGCACCCGCAAAATCCAAACCTGTTGCTTTGAGCCCCTTTCACGTTGTGAATGATTCTATAGGTGATCGGCCACTTTCGCGGAAAAGCAATCGGGGCAAGCTTGCACTGATTTCCACTTCTTCTACTTGAAGTAAAATTGTGGAGAGAGACTGTTGTCAAACGGTGCGAGATATGGTAGTGGTCATCGCAATACCAGGCTTCCCAGTCAAATCCGTGCTCGCAGGCTTGATTGTAGGTGTGCTCTTGGTCGTATTGATGCGGTCAATACGCAGGAAAAGCGCGAAGAGTGTGATTGGTTCTTGACAGAGATTCGTCCCATTACTGCAAAGAACACTGCTTACCATCCGTCAAGCGAGTTATGGTTCATTAACGAAGATCGAATTAGTTGGGTTCCTGCTTTCGATCTCTTACAGGACCCAGAGAAGGTGCTAGTCACTCTGCGTCATCATGGATTCAACGATCTCAATCTGGACGATTTGTTAGCTACTGCGAGGAGGCTAGCAAGAAACCAGTAATGATGTGCATTCTTTATTGACGGAATGACGTCGCTCCCAATCCGCGGTTTTCAAATCGTAGCATCTTGCGATGCAGTGTCGCAGATGCGGAATACAACTTGCAATTTGGTGCCGATTCTTTTAGTGACGCGCTTCAAATCCAGAACCGTAATGCTCCGAAGGAGTCCGAGAAGTTCATGCTAGAAAATCGTGGTTCACCTGTTCCAGAGGGTAGTTGCTCGAATTGCCATGTCGCCTCTAGCGCCGTCAATCATTAGGGCGGGCATCAAGGGCCTTGTATGATTTTCATCTTGGCCTCAAGGGAATCAAGAAAGCGTCGTATGTTACTCGATATTGTACTTTCTTGCGTAAAGATGGCTTAACACGGGATACGGGCGACAACTCTTCCTTGACGACACTCATCGCGGTTACCCCTGATGAAATTCATCATAATCCTGTCATTACTGCTGACTATCTTTGCCGGGACGTGTATTTCGGGCGCTTCAGCTCGTGCCACACTAACACACTTCGGTCCAGAGTTTGGTCCCGCGAATAGTGAAGTCTTGCAGGTATGGTTCGATGCGGCACCGCAATTAACCACGCTCTATCCCGAGGCATATTTGTTCAACGTAGCGGCAAAAACAGCCCCTGGACTTACAATAACTAGCCTATTTTGGAATTTTGGGGACGGCTCAACGCTGAGCGTTCCGTTCTCGGGTCAGAGCCAGGTCAGCGACATACGCGCCCACCAATACGCCGGGCAAGGAAACTACTGTGTCACAGTCACAGCCTATGATAGCGCCGGAAATACGGCCACCGTAAGCACCTCTCTGAAGCCAAACTATGACTTCACTCTGAACGCCAGTCCGGCGACCCAGAATGTCACTCAAGGAGGTGCCGCCAGTTACAGTGTTGTTGTGGGGTCTTCGCCTGCTTCTTGCGGCGTTCCAGTTCACGTTAACTTGGTCGTATCCACCGCTCCTCCACAAGGAACCACATGGTCCCTGAATCCATCTTCAGGGAATACTTCCTTCACCTCGACGCTGCAGGTACAGACCGCAGTGTCTACGCCGCAGGGAACTTACGCAATTAACGTCGCTGGTACCAGCGCTAATGTAACACACTCGGTAACGGTCTCCCTCGTCATTACCGCGCCCTACTTCACGATATCCGTTGCTCCGAACTCTTTGTTCGTGCCCACGCAAACAACTGGAGACCGAACTAATTCTACGACGGTGACAATACAATCATTCAACGGTTTCAGCAACCCTGTCACACTTTCTGTAAACGGCGAGCCGAGCGGAATGACGGCATCATTCTCCAACCCGAATCCTGGCCCACCGCCTAACGGAATGGTAACCTCGATACTAACCATCATAACCCCTTGCAGCCTAACGCCTGGGTCCTATGCACTAATTGTTGAAGGGGTAAGCGGCAACCTCGTAAGTCAAGGAACCCTCAACATCACCGTCAGCTCTTGCTCTCCTGTAACATTGAACTTTTTTTCGTCAACCATTTTCTGGTTGATATTGTTTGGAGGAATAATCGGATTGCTAATCCTCATTCCGCTGCTCTTCCTCTTATTTAGAAGACAGAACGCCGCAGTCGTGCCAGTGTCGCCCCCTGTAGTAGACGTTGCCGCTGTTCCCCTCGTTATGCCCCCTCCTCCGCCCCCACCGCTTACGATTCCATTTCCGAGAGTAGCATACTGTGAAACTTGCGGTACCGCTCTAGTGTTAGTGGAGCCCTACAGACGATATTGCCAAAACTGCCAGAAATACGTCTGAACAAAGTTGATTTTACCTCGCCGCCAGTTTGTCCATAAATCAAATCGAACTTTACCCTTAAGCTCACAACTAGGCGCAGAACTCACCGACTTTCTAGGAAGACTAAAAATGGCTAGTCAACCAACTAGCTACGAGTACCATTGCTTGGAAAAGACAAAGTTGACGAACAAAGCACAGCCCTTGTAACTGGAGCGTCTAGCGGGATCGGTTTGGAATTGGCGAGAGTACTTGCGCGCCACGGCCACAATCTTGTACTCGTAGCACGAGACGAAATTAGGTTAAACGAGATAGCCAGGGAATTCGGGAAGGAAAATAACGTCACCGTTAAGGTCATTGCGCGGGATTTGTCAAACGAATCCGCTCCGACAGAGATCTACAACCTACTCCACAACGAGTCGCTATCGGTAGATGTACTCGTTAACTGCGCGGGAACTGCAACCTTAGGCTTGTTCGCTAACGCGAATCTTGCAACGCAAATGAAAATGATTCAGCTAAATGTGCTCGCCTTAACTGCCCTAACCCAGCTGTTCCTCAAAGATATGCTCAACAGAGGCCAAGGAAAAATCCTCAACGTAGCGTCAACGGCAGCCTTCCAACCAGGACCGCTAATGGCTGTTTACTACGCCACCAAAGCCTACGTCCTATCATTCTCCGAAGCAATCGCGAACGAAGTCATTGGCTCGGGTGTGAGTGTTACGGCTCTATGTCCCGGACCAACCATTACAGGTTTTCAGGTCAAAACGGGGACAGACCAAACGAAGCTTTTTCACAGCCGTATGTTGGATATCCTCCCTGCGGAAACAGTTGCAAAAATCGGCTATTCAGGGTTAATGAGCAATAAGACGGTAGTCATACCTGGCTTCAAGAATAGAATCACAGTCTTCTTGGTCCGACTTATGCCGCGGCAGTGGGTAACAAAGGTTACCAGACGCATGCAGGAACAAATCTAGCCAAAATGGGCCATAGCAACGAAAAGGCCTTACAGTCCCATATGCACAGGATGCCGTTGGATAGTGGGAAACTTGGTAGTAGTTGTCCGCGATAGAGGGCCGATCGGTGTCATTTTGCTCGTAATCTCGATTCTGAGTCTAATATCGCTAGCAGTCTTAATTTTCTTGATCATGCAGGGAAGAGGAAACATAATGGTAATCGCAATACCAGGGTTCCCACCAGAATCAGTACTAGCAGGCCTAGCACTAGGTACCTTCATCGTCCTGAGACGAAGATTCGCCCGCCGAAAGACTGCCTAGGTTCAAGCTCAGAATCTGTAAAATGGGGCTACAGTTGTAGGTTATCTTGGCTCTCGGGTGCCCAGTGTGGGTCAGCTGGGTAGTCGGATGATTCGCTATCTAATTCTATGGAATGCCCGGAAACATCCCACTGAGTACTGTTATTCCAATTGCGGCTAATACGAAGAGCACTATGATCAGTATGATCCAGGCTAGTATTGCTATTACTACGGCTTTAATCCACCCAACGCCGAAGAAGTGCTTGATCAGGAGGAGGATTATTATAATTTCAATTATCGTCCACAGCCAACCCAAACTGGCCAGAAAGTAGCCAAGGATATCGGTAATGATGATTGCGGACACTACAGTCAAAATACCATGCCAGTATGTAGCCCTGGGTGCACTCAATGCTTTCGCGGCGAGCCAGACGAAAATTCCGCCGATAATCCCAGCGATTACCAATTGAATGATCGTGCCAATAATGCCCGACAAGAATACCAAGGTTATCTCAGAACCGAAGTAACCTATTCAGAATTATAAGACTTTACAATGATAGCTCAACTTCGTCTGTTCGCTTTCAGGAAAAGAGTGATTGCCGTAAGGAAACTTAGGATCTTTGATATTCCATTAAGCGTAGCCGATATTTGGTCGGATGGATATGAGAAAGCGAGAAAACCCCACACCCCGAAGATAAAGAACATGCCCGCCAGAGAAAACAGCGTGTATCTTATCAGTTTCGTTAACGGTGACAGTGTGAGAAGCGAGAACGTTGAAATTTCTACTAGAAATAGAGGTAAGAAAAAGAGCAGTCTGTATAGTGTTGGTGCAGGAGGTATGGGAGGATATGTTCTGCCCATCACGATCAGGTCAAATGGAAGTTCGAAAAACATTGGCGCTGCCGCAGTTCCAACAAAGGCGCTTCCTAATGCAACCTTTAGCCCGTGACTTCTAGCCAAATATACGATAATGACGAAGGTTCCAAGACCGCAGATATCCGAGATCGGACTAATCGGATTTGTTGGGGGCGTGGCGAGCAAATGCTGTTCGTATAGCTGTACGCCATATGTAACAACTGCAATAAGAAACGTTGTCAAAGAAAGACCCCAGATCAGCATCATGAAAACACTGACAGTCTTTCCGGGTCTCTTGATTCCAACTGCACCCTTCAACCTCGTCCCAAGGTACGTGAACAAGATTCCAATCGCAAACAGCATAACGCCCAAGAATAGTGCAGCATTGCCCGCGTAAGGACTCCAGGTACCGTATTCAGTCAAGAACTCACACTCTTTTGCGGGCTCGTTTTATTTATCGATGGCTTTGACTAGTCATTCAATTCCTTTGCAGGACTTTCCTAAGCTTCTCTAATGGCAGGGTGTTGATCACGTCGGCTCTCTTCAACCAGCCTCTTCGTGCCACACCGATCCCAAACCGAATATTCCTCAACTCATCTCTGTCGTGAGCGTCTGTGTTTATGGCGAGTTTGCATCCCGCCTTCAAAGCCAGGTTGGCGTTCGCGTCGTCTAGGTCGAGTCGATGCGGAGAGGAGTTTATCTCAAGATAGGTTCCGGTTCGTTTCGAAGTTTCGAAGAGTTGATCGAAATCCATTTCACAAGGGTTCTTTTCGTTTATCTTTCTGCTCGTTGGATGGCCGATGATGTTTACGAGGCCGCGTTCCATCGTCGTAATTAGGCGTTGGGTCATCTCTTTCTTGGTTTGTTTGAAGGTTCCATGTATACTCGCAACGACTAGATCCAACTCCTTGAGGACGGGTGTTTCTCCCTTCAGTGCGCCGTCAGGTGCAATGTCCACTTCAGCTCCTTTGAGGACTCTGATCCCTTCTAGTTTTTCGTTTACGTGGTCTATTTCTTTCATTTGTTCACGCAAACGCTGCTCGTTGAGCCCGTTGACAATTGGCATTGTGCTGTAATGGTCGGTTATCGCGATGTACGAATAACCCAATGCCTTTGCGGCTTGAGCCATGTCTTCGATACTCTGTTTCCCATCACTCCACTTGGTGTGCATTTGGAGGTCACCTTGGATCGCGTCGTATGGTATTAGGTCGGGGAGTTCATGATTTATTGCAGCATCCACTTCTCCGTGGTCTTCCCTGAGTTCGGGCGGAATGTAGTCTAGCCCGAGTTTCTTGTAGACCTCTTTCTCTGTATGACTGGCTACTCGCTCGTTGCCTTTGAACAGGCCGTACTCGCTGAGTTTGAGGCCTTTGGATATTGCGAGCTTTCGTAGGGCTATGTTATGATCCTTCGATCCCGTGAAGTACATCAGTGCCGAGCCGAAGCTCTCTTCATCTACGACGCGAAGATCGACCTGAAGATTGCTTTCTAGAATGATTGAGGATTTGGTTTCCCCTTTTTCAAGAATTTTTCGTACGCCCGTCATAGTGGTGAAGATTTCAGCTATCCGAACCGGGTGAAGTGAAGTTGCGAGGATGTCTATGTCACCGATAGTTTCCTTCATTCTTCGCAAGGATCCTGCTGCTTCTACTTGGTTTGTTTCCGCCTTCTCCACGGCCCTCAGGTGTTGGCATATTTCTTCAGCAACTGGGAGCGCCTCCCCCAGTAGTGTCCGCCCTTTCTTTCCCTTAGCGAGTTCGATGCTGCTGAGTATGTTCTCTTCAGTCTTTGGTCCTAACCGCTTGATCTCTCTGATTTTGTGTTCCTTGGCTGCCCGTTCGAGATCATCTAACGATCTGATTCTCAACCTCTTGAAAAGTAGCCCCGCTGTTTTCGGCCCTATTCCTTCTACGGCTAGGATGCCTTCCAAGTCGATTGGTGTCTTTGCCTTGAGTTCGTCACGATACTTCAGCGAGCCAGTCTCGATTATCTCTCCGATCTTCTTGGCAATGGCTTCGCCAACGCCGGGCAAGTCTTCGAGTTTGCCTTCCGCGTAGATTTGCTCTATTGGTTCCGCAAGTGATTCTATGGTTCGTGCGGCTCTGCGGTATGCTCGTGGTTTGAATTCGACGCCCTGCATGTCGAGCATGTCAGCGACTTCGTTGAGGATCTGGGCTACGAGCTGGTTCTTCATCTCCACGATAACGCCTCGTTCCAATTGTAGCTGGGGCACTGTTTTTTGTGTTCCGTCCGGAATAGCGAGTTGCTTTCCAAGAAGCAATGCAGAAGTGTAATCAACTCCTACATACATTCCAGTCAGCCGAGGGGTATAGATCGTGTATTCTGGCCCTGCAGACGTAAGAAGGGTAGTCAAGGCGAGAGGCCGGTTTTCGTCTAAGAGAGATTTCGGATCCTTGCTGATCGTAGGTGGAAGTGACGTCTATTCTGGCGCTCCAGCCCTCGCTGGAATGGCCGCATTAAGGGCTGGAGTAGGCTTGTCGATTATCGCCGCGCCGAAATCCGTCGCTGCAACCATACGCGGATACTCCCCGAACCTCATTGTACACTCACTGAACAGCGACGTAGTCACTTCTGAGGAGATCGAGCAACTTTCCCGGTTACTTGCAGCCTCCGATGCCCTTGTCCTAGGCCCGGGAATCGGACGACACACCGAAACTGCCCAAGCAATTCCCCAGATCATAAAGGAAGCTCGCAAAATAGGAAAGCCAATCCTAATCGACGCCGACGCCATACGAGCACTCACCCAAGCAAAGGAATTACTCGACAAGGTACTCATCACGCCTCACGCCGGCGAGTTCAAAGCAATCTCCGGATTAGAGGCTCCAGAACTATGGCGGGGTAGGCTTCCTATTTGCAGAAAGTTCGCCTTGGAACATGGTTGCGTACTTCTCTTGAAAGGCCACGACACTATTGTGACAGACGGAAGCCGCGCAAAGGTTAACCACACCGGAAATACAGGAATGGCCACGGCAGGTGCGGGCGACGTTCTATCGGGAATAATCGGCGCCTTTCTCGCACAGGGCACCGAACCATTCTCCGCCGCTGTAGCGGGAGCCTACATTCACGGTGTGGCGGGGGATATCGTTTGCAGGCAGAAGGGGTTACACATGGTCGCCTCAGACCTTATCGAGGCCCTGCCAACCGTTCTCAGAAAATACGATCGCTTGACCAAATAGACTAATTTCTCGTCCAGGCCTGGCTTGCTGAAGACGGCACCTTACTGCATGCAGCGCCACGCTCAAGAAGCGAGTAGGGATATTCTTGCCTCTCCCAGAATCTGCCTTTGGGTGTGGCCCACCCTCGACTAGGGGTGTGGTCCACCCTACCTTCGCTAACGACCCAGGACGGGACGTAGCCGAAGCGTGAGTCTGCTCTTAGAGGGCTGGTGAGACACCTGATAGGGTGTTATACACGTGTATAACACCCAGAATTACACGCCAAGTCAGGACGATATGCTCAGGCAAGGGGCATCTACCAAAGGTTATACGGCTGCATCCGCATCGGCCAAGGCCATGGGTTTACCGATCTTTCACGTTGACGCCTTTACTGATACCTTGTTTGCTGGCAACCCAGCCGCAGTCTGCATCCTACAGGAACCACGTAGCGAGGCCTGGATGCAGAAGGTTGCTCAGGAAATGAACTTGTCCGAAACGGCGTTCCTCCACAAGCGAGAGGACGGGTATGGCTTGCGGTGGTTCACGCCGCTAGTCGAGGTTGACCTCTGCGGCCATGCAACACTTGCTAGCGCCCACATCCTGTGGGAGACTGGACTGCTCGGCCCTGAGGATGAAGCGCGATTTCATACACATAGCGGGCTGCTAACGGCCAAACGGCAAGATGAATGGATCGAACTTGACTTCCCATCTCTACCTGACAGGCAGGTTAAGGCTCCGAAAGGGTTGACAAAGGCGCTTGGAGTCAAGCCTAGGTACGTGGGGAGAAGCAGGTTTGATTGTATCGTCGAAGTTAGCTCGGAGAATTCTGTTCGCAATATAAAACCAGACTTCACCCTGCTCTCAACGGTTCCCATTCGAGGGCTCATCGTAACCGCCAAAGCCAAAACAGAGCCATATGATTTCGTCAGCCGGTTCTTCGCTCCGCGAGCAGGGATCAATGAGGACCCAGTAACCGGGTCAGCTCACTCAGTCCTAGGGCCGTTCTGGCAGCACAGGCTTCACAAGAACGAGCTCCTAGCCTACCAGGCTTCGAAGCGAGGCGGTGTGATCCGGGTGAGGGTGGGCGATAGACGTGTGTTCATCGGCGGTAAAGCAGTCACGGTCTTCAAAGCAGAACTAAACTCTTAGAGTGCAGTCTCTAGATCTTCAACCGAACCTATTCTCGCTGAAGCGATTCCTGGTAAACGTCGTAGTCGGATTGTGAAAAACAGACGAAGAGAACGGTTTGAATCTCCGGCATCCTAGCGAGGCATTCCCGGACGGTGGAGACAGCGATTTTTGCTGCCCGCTCTATCGGGAAACCATAAGCGCCGGT
>Ga0181521_10004160_pt1 | contig 16686 bp, 13 predicted proteins | sample PEATcosm2014_Bin_32_FD_119764 | JGI IMG/M metagenome (GOLD analysis project Ga0181521, IMG submission 119764) | Peatland microbial communities from MTU Mesocosm Facility, Houghton, MI, USA - PEATcosm2014_Bin02_60_metaG | ecosystem: Environmental > Terrestrial > Soil > Wetlands > Peat | place... | reverse complement strand
GGGTATGTTCCACGAGGCCCGTCTCCTATGCATGAGGCTCTGCGCCGGCCAGCCGGCTTAACCCTCGCACCGTTGCATATCGGATGACGGGCCACCCTCAGGCCCAGCAATCATAGGGTCTAGAATGTCTCGGGCGTGCTCGGCGCTCCGCTGACGATCACCGATTGCAGGCGCGCCAGATCGTGGGTCACGCCCGGCGCAGTCCCACCTTCTCCATCATCTGGACGACGCCATCTCGCGCGCCCGGACAAACCACGCCGAACGTTCCGCCGCGATTAGTGACGCCGGCGAACAAACTCCCACCCAAGCCGACGTTGCCCGCCGTGCTCCGCGAGGGCCTGCGGGCGATCTTCCGAGAGCCGCCCGCCCAGGGCATGCCCGCCGAATTCCTCACGCTGCTCCAAAGGCTCGACGCCAAGCCGCCGTCACGCACAGCTGACTGACGGGCGCCTTGTAAACGGCGCGCCGATCGAGCGGCCGAAGCCGAGCGCGCGCCAAGCTCGCTCCAGCGGGAATTGCTGACGCGCATGGGCCGGCGATGCTAGGATCACAGAGAAACCCTGGCGGCTCCCCGCGTTTTGCCGTCGAACCTCTGTGAGGGCGCCGCTAATGAACTATGTCGATAGCGTCCTCGAGCCTGGCGAGAACGTCCGCTACCGCACAAACGTGAGCCGGACTATTTACACTCCGTCGATTCTACTCGCCGTTTGCGCGGCGGCAGTTCTGATCGTCGGCGCCAATCATCGCGAAACCGAGGAGTTTTTCTGGTTCATCGCAATCGTCTCCGCCATAGCCGCCATCGGCGCCTTCATTCCGGCGTGGTTTCGTCGCTCGACGACCGAAATCGCCGTCACCGATCGCCGCATCATCTTGAAGCGCGGTTTTATCCGCCGGGCCACACTAGAAATGAATCTGCAGAAGGTTGAAAGCGTCGACGTTGATCAAACGCTGCTCGGACGTATCTTCGACTTCGGCTCTGTCACCATCCGCGGAACCGGAAGCACTTTTGAAACTCTCAGCATGATCGATTCGCCGCTGAAGCTACGAACAACTGTGACCGCCGGCTGACGGCGCCCTTTCGCGGACGTTTCGTACAGTAGCCGCGAGCCGGACAATTCAAGGAGAGAAGGCGACGCTGGAAGACAATCTGTTAGTTTCGAGGATCGCCGACATCGGTCTACCGTTGTTTCAGACCAGTAAGATCAAGCTCTTTAACGTTGCGAAAGTCAGGTGCATCAATGCGCTTCTGGCGCAATGCGACTCCACGGCAATGGACCGCGTGTGTCACGTCCTTGGCGGCGCCTTCATCCACTCTCCCAGTTTCGTCCAGCGACGCCGCCCCGCGCCGCTCCGCACGGCGATCGGCATCGCCCGGCGCTGGCCGACGATGACGACGAGGCGCTTGCCGCGCGTGACGGCGGTGTAGACGAGGTTTCTGGCCAGCATCGTGTAATGCTGCGTCGCAAGGGTGACGACGACGGCCGGGTATTCGGAGCCTTGCGACTTGTGGATCGTCATCGCATAGGCGGGAAGCAGCGCATCGAGCTCGCCAAAAGGATATTCGACCTCGCGGCCGTCGAAGCCGGCGACGAGAAGACCTTCGTTCTCGTCGATGCGCAGCACGGTCCCAAGATCACCGTTGAAGACGTCGCGATCGTAATCATTCTCGGTCTGCATGATTTTGTCGCCGGGCGCGAAGACCGAGCCGAACTTTTCGATGCGGGCGGACGGGTTTGGATTGAGCGCCTTCTGAAGATCGGCATTGAGCGAACGCGCGCCCAGAGCGCCGCGTTGCATCGGACACAAAACCTGGATGTCGCGGATTGGGTCGAGGCCAAAACGGCGCGGAATGCGGTCGCGCACGAGCTCGACGACCTTGGCGGCGCCGTCTTCGGGGTCTTTGGCGTCCACGAACCAGAAATCCGAATCCTCGCCGCGCTTCGGCCATTCGGGCATTTCGCCGCGATTGATCCGGTGGGCGTTGACGATGATGCGGCTCTCTGCTGCCTGGCGAAAAACTTCGGTCAATCGGGCGACCGGGACGGCGCCGAAATTGATGATGTCGGAGAGGATCTGGCCCGGCCCGACCGAGGGCAGCTGGTCGACGTCGCCGACGAGCAAAAGGGCGGCTTTTGGCGGGACCGCCTTCATGACGGCGAACATCAGCGAAATATCCACCATGCTCGTCTCGTCGATGACGAGCAGGTCGCATTCCAGCGGATTCTCCGCATTGCGCCTGAAGCCGCCATGGATGGGATCAATCTCGAGCAGGCGATGGATGGTTTTCGCTTCGATGCCGGTCTGCTCGGTCATTCGCTTCGCCGCACGTCCGGTCGGAGCGCCGAGCAGGATTTTGACGCCCTTGGCGGCGAGGATGCGCAGGATGGCGTCAAGCAGCGTCGTTTTGCCGACGCCGGGACCGCCAGTGACGACCGCGACCTTGGCGCCGAGCGCCATCTGAAGCGCGGCGCGTTGCGAGGCGGCGAGCGTCTTGCCGGTCTTTTTCTCGACCCAGGGAACGGCCTTGTCGGCGTCGATCGCCGGCCAGGGCGGGGAGCCCTGAGCCAAAGAGAGAAGCCGGTCGGCGACGCCCTGTTCGGCGAGATAGAGGCCGCGCAGAAAAATACAGGGCTCGCCGCCGATCGCATCCGCGACGATCTCATCATGGGTCAGCTCATGATCCAGCGCCGCTCTTACGATCGTCTTGTCGACTTCGAGGAGTTTGGTCGCGAGTTCGACGAGGGGCTCGACCGGAAGTCCGCAATGGCCCTCGTCGGTCGCCTCCTGCAGTGCGAACGAGATCCCGGCCCGAACGCGCTGCGGCGCCTCCTTCGTCATGCCCATCTTCATGGCGATCGCGTCGGCCGTCCGAAAGCCGACGCCTTTGATGTCGCGGGCGAGCCGATAGGGATCCTCGGTCATCACCTGAATGGCGTCATGGCCATAGGTCTTGAAGATGCGCACCGCCCGCGACGTGCCGACGCCGTTGGAGTGCAGGAACACCATGATGTCGCGCACGGCCTTCTGCTCGGCCCAGCCGGCGGCGATCTTGCCGGCGCGGAACTCGCCGATGCCGGGGACCTCCCTCAGTTTTTCGGGGGCGGCCTCGATGATTTCGAATGTCGCTTCGCCAAAGGCGCCGACGATCCGTTTGGCGAGCGTCGGACCGATGCCGCGCACCATGCCGGAGCCGAGGTATTTCTCGATACCCTCAGCCGTCGTCGGCGGGGTCGTCTTGAGCGTATCGGCCTTGAATTGCAGGCCATGCGTGCGATCGGTGAACCAGACGCCGACGGCGTGGATGAATTCGCCGGCCGAGATGAAAGCCGCATGGCCGACGACGGCGACAAGATCGCGCCGCCCGCGCGCCTTCACCTTCAGGACCGCGAAGCCATTTTCCTCATTGTGGAATGTCACCCGCTCGACGGAGCCGACGAGCGTTTCACGAGACTGAACGGCGGGGGCGGCGGATTTCAAGATGCCATGCCTTTGCTGGTAGTCGGCTGGCGAATGACATCAAACGCCGCTTCCAAGAGGCTTGCAACACCGCGCCTTGGCCACCGGCGTCCGCCATGGCGGGGTCATGAATAGGGAGAAGTTCAGTGCTTTCCAGTTACTGCTATCGTGCGATGGGACGTGCGACTTCTTCCGATGAATTGGATCTTGGGGTGCATGATTAGCCGCCGCGCGATGCGGCGACGATGAATGTTTGCACGACGGCGCAGGGCGGTGGCCCAGCCCATATTGAAGGTAGAGTCGACATGACATAGGGCTTGGGATGGCGCGTTATCGCGCAGCTGGAACTCCACATCTCATCGGACGTTGTTGTGCATGAAAGCTGCTGATCTAGATCGCCCACTAGATTTGAACAGTAAATTGTGTCAGTAGCCGATTCGTAAGGGTTGCTAAAGCAAGAACGAATCATACATTGAATAAAAGAAGGCGAGCGCTATTTCAGGGTTTCCAGCATTGGCCATCTCCGCCAAATCGAAACTCTTGGCGCAATCGAACTGGAGTCTGCCCGTCCCCCGATCAACATAAGGAAATGCATCATGCCCATTGCAGTCGAACAAATCCACGCGAAGATCGCGGAACTGGAGGCGCGGATCGCCGACCTTCGCATCGCCGAGCGCGAGCTCCAGGCTCTCGACAGGATTTCAGCGCGACAGACAAAAACGGCGGCGGCGCCAAAGGCGAAACGGAAGCCAGGGCCAAAGGCAAAGCAAAAGTCAGCGCCAAAACCAAAGAGCCAGAAGGCGGCGAGCAGTCAGACGCAGCCGCGTCAAACCATCGGCGCCGCGATCACTGAGGTCCTCGGCCAGCATGGCCCACTCCTGGCGGCCGAGATCGCCGAGCGCATCAAGGCCACTGGCCGGGAAATCAACAATCGCACCGTATCCTTTGCGCTGCAGGCGTTGAAAAAGCGCGGCCGCGCCAAAAACAGAGACGGCAAGTGGACGGCAGCGAAAGGGCGCGGTCGACAAGCTCGGTCATTGCCGGGCGCGAGTGCTCCTCAGATTGCGGCGGCGGCCTAAAGAATTAACGGAAACCGCTACTATGGGATCCGCGTCGAAGGGGCTAAGTATGGTATTGGCTTCGGCTCGGCGCTGGCCATCACGATTTCATATTCGGCGAACCACTCGATCCTATGGGCGATCATCCATGGAATTCTGAGCTGGCTCTACGTGATCTATTTCGTACTTTTTCGCGGATGATCGACGAAAGGAAGCCAGACTAGTCCCACCCTTTGAAACCGACTTTCGGGTTTACGCGACGCCGGCGTCACGCGTTCGAGATTGGAATATTATGCGATTCCGGCCCACCCGCGCGGGAGGCTAACCGAGGCGGCGGCATCGTTGGGGGCAATGCCGAACATTCGGGAGGGAGAATCGGGTGCCAACGCATGCAAGGGAGCGTGCATTTCTCGAAAGCGTCGCGACGCGCCGAACCCTCATTACCTACCAGGAGCTGGCGAACGCTCTTCAGATATCGCCACCCCATTCGATCCATCGGGTGACGGAAGCCCTGGAGCGCCTGATGGAGGAGGACGCGGCGGCGGACCGCCCGTTCATCGCCGCGCTCGCCATCAGCAAGACGCGTGGCGGCCTGCCGGGGCCTGGGTTCTTCGATTGCGCCCGACGTCTCGGCCGGTTCGCGGGCGATCCGGACGGTCAGGACGCGAGGACGTTTCACGCCGCCGAGCTGAATGCCATCTTCGCTTGCTGGGGCAGTGCGGGCGACAACTAACAACGAGGACATCATGCTCACCGAAACCAACCCGAACCCTAAGCGGGCCAGCGGATTGTCCCGATTCCCACCAATCACAACGACGTGACTCGATGTCCGGCAGCAGTTATCCGAAGTTCAAGAACGACCGCGGCGTTCCGGAGATCTGCATCGGGGTGAGGGAATTCATGTGCATCGGCGAGTCCCCACCGCAGGACCACCCGCACGTCTACATCAATATGGGCGAGGCGGACGCGATCCTCTGTCCCTACTGCGCGACGCGGTTCCGCTTCGATCCTCGATTGACACCGCTCGATGCCGACCCGCCTGACAGTTTCGTTGCTGACCATAACGCAGTTTGAGGAGAGCCGCGCCAACGGCATTGTTACGTCGCCATTGGGCTTGCCGTCAGTGACCTTCAGCCGTCCTTGCCGAAGCCGACATCGCGCGGAGCGATCGAGCAGCGAATGCGCGCTCCCTCTAGCCGGTGGCAAACGGCGTCGGCCGCGCCCTTGTCGGTGACGGAATAACTGATGAGGACGTCGTGGGCCAAGCTGCAGTCCCGTCAAGACCGGAGCCGTCCCGGCCGAAAGGCATACAAAGCCGAAAATTGGACTTACGCCAAGGCTATTTGCCGATTCCGATCCAAGCCGCCCACCAAAACGAGATGATCGCGCCCATCATACTGGACTTGCTCCGAAAAAGTGGAGAGTTTCCTGACCTGAAAGGGAAACTCGCCTGGCGCACCGTCTTCTACACACGTGATCAAGCTGAGAACGCGATTGCTCGCTATATCGACGCCTTCTACAATCCCGTCAGGCGCCATTCGGCGCTCGATTTTCTCAGCCCAATCCAGTTCGAAAAACGGGCGGCAAGCTGAGACAAAGTCTCTCCACGAAAGTGGCGCAAGTCCAAAGGCCTTCGAGGCGGTTGCGGAAACGTCGTCTGTTTCCTCACCGAAGAGATATCCAGCATCCAGCTCGAACGCCTCGCCGCCCTGGTGGACGAGCGCAAGTGCGAAAGCCTTTCGTTCTTTTGAATTCCCGAGCCCCGCGCAATTTGCGGGGCTCGCTTCTCGCTGCGGCCGTATCCGTCCGCTACGGGTTATGAGCCTGGAGCCTTGTCATCGCGTTCGATTTCTATGATCTCTTCGACCTCTTCCATTTCGTCGTCTTCCTCAATCGGTGGGATGGTACTCTCCTCGCCTGTCTCCTCGCCCACCGGCAAGACCAGATCAGCTATGACCGGATCGGCTCGGCGTATAGGCGCTCGCCTCGCCGGCGAGTGCGCCATCTCCACAACTTGAAAAACGGCGTGACACTTGGGACAGACGATCGGCACGCGATTGAGATCGAAAAAGGGCGCGTTGCAGTTCAGGCATCGGCGCTTTACGCCGAGTTCGGCTTTGGCCACTGTGATTGATCCCTTCGAAGATTGGCCCTACGGAGGGCGATGAACATTGGCTATCGAACTGAAGTGTATCCTTGATCGCGCCCGGCCCCGGTTGAACAACCCGTTTCGGGATGCTCACGCCGTTGGAGGGATGGACTCGCGATCTTTGCCCTACACCACTTGACCCCGGCCTCTGCCGAGATTGTCCTATGCTACGTTTGAGAACCCGCGGGGCGGACATGTTCCGGATCATTGCCGTATTTCTCGCGCTGATTTCGCCTGCTTTCGCGCAGGTTGCGACACCAGACGAAAGCTTGCAGGGGCATTGTGACATTGGCCAAGAATAGGCGATTTTCAAGCCGATTTGGCTGGGCCACCAGCTCCCCAAGGCATTGAAATTTAGACATGCGCGCTGCAAACGCCCCGCGCTATTGACAAGTGAAACCGACGAACGTGACAAAGCCGCGCGAAGGTCTGAAAAACCATCGCGATGCCTTTCTCCGGTCGATCGACGGCCTCGCCTTCAATCGGTCGGCGCGCTGGTCGTGGTCGGACTCGTCGTCGGCTCGCTGCTGAAGGGGTCTTAGCCAGAATCGCTAGCAATTTGTTCTCAACAGCCCGACAGCAAACGGTGCTATTGTCGCAACCAAAGGAAGGAGCAGCGAATGGGTAAACTTGCGGAGCGGCAAAACATGATCGGGCGAGCGCGCGAGCTCGCGAACTCAGGCCGGTTTTCTGGTTGGGTCTCAATCGAGAGTTCCATGAGGGAAGGGCACGAGCTTAGCGGCAATTCCTATCCTTTGGATGACGCTGATCTGCGCCGAGAACTGGACGCCAGATGCTCGGCTGCCCGACGGGAAAAAGCGGCGCGGACAGGATAATGCATTCCGCTAAGATTTGGCGCTATTCTGATCTTGGGCAGGCGCCTTAAGCCACCAGAAGTCGGCTTGAGTTCGCAGAAACATGCTCCTGATTTGTGTCGCAGGGCGTTTCGGCGCTTTAGGCATCGCGGCTCCCATGAGGGTTCTTCTTTAGCCAGACTTCCGATTCCTCTTGAATCCAAGTTTCGGCTTCCAGTTCAGTTCGAAACCCGTCCATCTGCCGCGTCCTGCCATTTGGCCATTCAAAAAGCACATACCACCCGGAGCCATCCTTAAGCTCACGGGCCTTCATGACAGGAACGTTGGTCGATTTTTCCATGTCTTCAATATGGAGTGTCTCCCGCTGGCTTTCCACCCGGTCCGGGCTTGGTGCTCAAAGGCTCGTAGCCGGGCCGTCACGGATGCGATGACGAATGACATTGTTATTCGTGCTCTTCCCTATTAGCTGGAGAAGGGCGTCCTCTTTTTAGGAGGCACTCCCTAAATGACTGACGTTGACGCGGCCGAGATTGAGTTTCAATGCCCACGCTGCGGAAATGACCTCAAACAGACGATAGCCCAACTCAAAGTGGAGAAGCACATGATCTGTCCGGGTTGTGGCGTAGGAATAAATATCGACACGCACAAACTGGCCAACGCTGTCGAAGAGATTCGGAGGGCTATCGAGCACTCTCCGCCTGAGATCATCATTAAATTTTTCCGCTAGCGCCAAGCTTTCCACGCTTGAGTCGGGCCACCGGCCCGGCAAAATCCTGCGCCAGCACGGCCGGGGCGCGACGGTGGTCGGCAGGCTGGGCGGTGCACAGCTGGGCATGGCGCGGCGCTACGTCGCGGGCTTGCTGCTGAAGGGACCTTGAATCAACGTGCAATCGCCGTTGCCCCAAATGTTGCCGCAGCGAAAATGTGGTCCGATCGTAACCGGAGAATCGCCGCATTTCTCGCGGGTCTGAGGAGCGGTAGATTGCCGCCCTGTTCCGCCTCAGCACCCGCCTATGTGCCGGAGCATCGACACTCCGCCGTGTCGTCAGAGGCCTGAGCATTCGCGCAAAGAATCCCGGCATTCAAGTTACCGCCGCTTTGGAAACTCGCCAGTCATTGACTGTGGCCGATCCGGAGGCTTCCGTAAGATTGTTAAAATTAGCCTCTACGGAGGCTCCACGCCCTCTGTCAGCACCACAGGCTACCAAGGCGCGCCTTAACCGCCGTTTCCTTTCCAGCGCCTCGCCTTCCCCGCCTGAAGGCCCTTTTCGGATAGCACCAGAAGGAAACTTCCAAATGGAACAGATTCAACAGTTGAGTATTCCAGCGATTTCCGCTTCCACTGCTTTTGACGCAACCTCATCTCTCTCCGCCCAATTTCCGACACTTCATATTTATACCGCCGACGAACTCCGCGCCCACGTCAGAATGCAAGCGTCGGAATTTTCAGCAACTCTCGGGACAGCGCTTCCACTGGAAATTCCCCGTAGCTGTCCGCCACCGTCTTTCGATGATGTCCCGTAATGGCGTTGACGATATCGGGCGCAAGCCCGAACTGCCTGCCCAAGGTTTTGAACCGATGTCGCCAAGAATGGCTTGGCGATAGCCGTTCGTCCGTGAGGCCGAGCCCGCGAACCCATTTGCCGAGCACCTTGGTGCCGTTGCCGCCCCTGTTGCCGAATCGATCCGCCGCGAGGTTCGCGAAGACTGGCCCGGTCCCGATGGCTTTGACGAATTTCAAGAAGCCGCTTGCGACGATCGCGGGATGCAGCGGCACCGCCCGCTCGGAATTCTCGTTCTTGAGCGAGCCCGCTTCGGGATCGAACTTCATGCACCAGATTTCGCCTTGTTGAAATATGTCCTTGACCCTGAGCTGGCAGACCTCCGAAAGGCGAGCCCCTGAATAGGCGCAGAGCAGCGGCACCCAGCGCCGGACGGGATCTTGCTCTCGTGCTGCATGCTGGAGGATCAAGCCGGCTTCCTCCTCCGTGAAGCCGCGGATGCGCTCCGTCATCCTCGAGCGTACGTCGATGACGATCCGCGCTGCGGGATTGGCGGCAAGCTTCCGATTGTCGACGCCCCACTGCAGGATCGCCCGTAGCGGCGCAATCTTGGAATCCCTGATGGTCTTCGTCCGCAGCCCCGCCTCGAGCAGCGAAGTCTTCCACCGCAAAAGGTCTTCCGGCGTAATGCGGACCGCATCGGCATGACCGACGAATGCGGCAAGCTGATCGACAACCCGCGTCCAACTATAAAGCGTCTTCTGGGTCGGTTGCTTTTCCGCCGCCCAACCCTGAAGCAAGCTCTGGAACGCGAATTTCTCATGCTGGCGCGCGTCCGGGACCGGATTTTGGAATGACGAAGCCTGCGGGGCCGGCGCACTTAAGCTGAAATCGCCATTGGCCTGCCGTTTCAGGGACAGCACGGCCTGTTGCGCGCCCGCGCCAATGGCCTTTGCGATTTTCGCCTCGTCTTCGTCGTCGACCTTGAGACCATGGTCCGCGAGATACCCTTTCGCCCGTGCTTGGCACCAGCTCCGGTGAACGGTCTTGGCCACGGACCGCGCAGTGGCCGCGTCGGACAATAAGTCAAAGGGACGATGGACATCATAGACCTCGTCGTCCCACAAATGACTCGCGGCATCGCTGTCCCAAATGATGCCCGGCGGCCCCTTTAGCCCAACGCACCAACTGTATGCGGCGAGGGAAACGCCGTGAAGCTCCGCACCGTCGAGTTTTCGCACCAGCGCGCGCAGGTTGCCCCACCGTTCCTCCAGGGCGACCAGGGCTTCGACGTGGCGGCGCTTGGCTTCCGCCGGATCGCGCGTCCTGAGGCTGAATTTCTCCTCGAGCTTGCCGACGGCCGCCCGCAAATCGTCCGGAACGCGTTTGCGCAGCCAATAGATGCCAGTCTGCGGATGTTTCCAGGGACGCGCCATCGCAAGGGCCATGTGTACCACCCGTGTGTACCAATCGGGCGGCTTGAACCCTCGTAATATCAGTAAACTACGAGCTTTGCTGATGTTTTTTGATGGCTGGCGGAGAGGGAGGGATTCGAACCCCCGATAGGCTTGCGCCTATGCCGCATTTCGAGTGCGGTGCATTCGACCACTCTGCCACCTCTCCCAAGCCGCGACGCATCCGCCGCGGCCAGCGGCGCAGATAGCATGGCGCCCCCCTGCTTACAAGCGTCCGCGCCGGTCAGCCGCCTCAGGAAGCGTCTTCCCCCCGCCTTGGCTCATCCGCCTTCATGTCGCCCGGGTGGGGCTGCGAAATGATGTTGTAGCCCGCGTCGACATAGTGGATTTCCCCCGTCACGCCGCTGGCGAGATCGGACAGGAGATAGAGCGCGGCGCCGCCGACGTCCGTGATGGTCACCGTGCGGCGCAGCGGCGCATGCGTCTTCTGAAAATTGAACATGAAGCGCGCGTCCGTGATCCCGGCGCCAGCCAGCGTCCGCACCGGCCCGGCCGAGATCGCATTGACGCGGACGCCCTGCGGTCCGAAATCGGCGGCGAGATAGCGCACGCTCGCCTCCAGCGCCGCCTTGGCGACGCCCATGACATTGTAATTGGGCATCACCCGCGTCGAGCCGCCGAAGGTCAGCGTCACCATGGCGCCGCCCTCCGCCATCAGCGGCGCCGCTCGGGCCGCAGCCTCGGTGAAGGAGAAGGCCGAAACGAGCATGGTGCGCACGAAATTCGCCCGGCTGGTGTCGGCGTATTTGCCCTTGAGCTCCGCCTTCTCGGAAAAAGCGATGCAATGGACGAGGAAATCGAGGCGCCCCCAGACCTCGCGGATCGCGTCGAAGGCCGCATCGAGCGTGGCGAGGTCCTCGACGTCGCACGGCAGCACCAGATTGGAGCCGAGCTTGCCCGCCAGCGGCTTGACGCGCTTGCCGAGCGCCTCGCCCTGATAAGTGAAGGCGAGCTCGGCGCCCTGGTCCCGCAGCGCGCGGGCGATGCCATAAGCGATAGAATGATCGTTGGCGACCCCCATGATGAGGCCGCGCTTGCCTTCCATCAGCGCGCCTTTGGGAGAGAAACCGGGTTCAGGCGTCGACATGCTTCAGAACGATGCTGGCGTTGGTGCCGCCAAAGCCGAAGGAATTGGACAGGACCGCCCGCAAATTCACATTGTCGCGGCGCTTGCGCACGATATCCATGTCGGCGAAGGCGGGATCGAGCTCTTCGATATTTGCGCTTTCGCAGATGAAGCCGCTCTGCATCATCAGCAGCGAATAGATCGCCTCCTGTGCGCCGGTCGCGCCGAGCGAGTGGCCGGTCAGGGATTTTGTCGCCGAGATCGGCGGCGAGGCGGCGCCGGCGCCGAACACCTCCCGGATCGCCTCGATTTCCTTGAGGTCGCCGATGCCGGTCGAGGTCGCGTGCGGATTGACGTAGTCGATCGGCGCCTTGACGGTTTCGAGCGCCATTCTCATGCAGCGCACGGCGCCTTCGCCGGACGGCGCGACCATGTCGTGACCGTCGGAGCTTAAGCCATAACCGGCGATCTCGGCGTAAATCTTCGCGCCGCGGGCCTTCGCGCGCTCATATTCCTCGAGCACAAGCACGCCCGCGCCGCCGGCGATGACGAAGCCGTCGCGGTTCTTGTCATAGGCGCGGGACGCGACCTGCGGCCGGTCATTATAGGCCGAGGACATCGCGCCCATGGCGTCGAAGAAGACCGAGAGGGTCCAGTCAAGCTCCTCGCTGCCGCCGGCGAACATGACGTCCTGCTTGCCGTACTGGATCATCTCATAGGCGTTGCCGATGCAATGATTGGAGGTCGCGCAGGCTGACGAAATCGTATAATTGACGCCCTTGATCTTGAACCAGGTGGCGAGCGTCGCGGAAGTGGTGGAGGACATCGCTTTCGGCACGGCGAAGGGGCCGACTTTCTTCGGGCCTTTGGTCCGCGCGATGTCAGCGCCCTCAACGATGGTCTTCAGCGAGGCGCCGCCTGACCCCATGATGATGCCGGTTCGCACATTCGAGACCTCATCGGGGGCAAGCCCCGAATCGGCGATCGCCTGATCCATCGCGACATGGTTCCAGGCGCCGCCGCGCGCAAGGAAGCGCAAAGCCCGGCGGTCGATCATCGGATCGGGATCAAGGGTCGGCGCGCCGTGAACCTGGCTTCGAAAGCCAAGTTCGGCGTATTTCTCGGCCCTGACGATGCCCGACCGCGCCTCGCGGAGGGAGGCGAGCACTTCCTGCGTATTATTGCCGATCGATGAGACGATGCCCATTCCGGTGACTACGACGCGTCTCATTTCATCGACTCCCGCTCGAACATGAGCCTGATTCATTTGCGCGCGGACCGGAGATGGCCTCGCGCGGCGAGGGTGGCGCGCCGTTGATCCGGCTTGCTCCCGTTCTTGCGATTCCACCGCGGCGCGGGGCGAAATCGTAAGCGCGCGCCTTCTAACATAGGGATTGCAAGGCCGGAAGTCGCCAGCGCGACGAAGGCGACGTCGTTTTTCCGAAAACCTTGGCCATCGCCAGCCGGTCCATCTCGGGACAAGCTCAGGATTGGGCCATCGGCCCGGGGTCAGGATGCGCGATCGCCGGACGACGGCCGCGACTTCGGGCGCATTTCTCCCCACGCGCCCGACGAAAGTCACAATTTTTCAAGACATAGAGATGCTGATGGAAATGCCGAGGCTCGGCCAGGGCGATGCGGATGCAATCGCGGCGATGCGGGAGCGGATCAAATCTCCGGGCTGATCCGGCCGGCGTATTGACGTGAGCAAGTTAAGCCATTGGCGCGCGGGGACGATGACGAAATTCAGATATGACATAAATGCGCTTCGCGCTTTGGCCGTCACGGCGGTCGTCGGCTATCATTACAACGTCGATTTCTTACCGGGCGGATTTGCGGGCGTCGATATATTTTTCGTCATCTCCGGCTATCTCATGACGGATATTATCGTCAGCCGACTGCAGAAAGATAATTTCAGCGTTCTGAAATTTTATTACGATCGCGCGAAGCGAATCGTGCCCGGCCTTCTCGGTCTTTGCTTCGGCCTGCTCGTGTTTGGATACTTCTTTCTCGATCCCGTACACTATAATACGCTCAGCTACACCAGCATCGCCGCCATACTATTTTATTCGAATATTCTGTTCAATGAATCGCAAGGCTACTTCGCGCCGGAATACCATGCGAAATTGCTGCTGCACACCTGGAGCCTTTCGGTCGAGTGGCAGTTTTATATGCTGTACCCGATCCTGCTGATGGGATTGAACAGGTTCGCCGCCGCCCGGCGCCACATGACGGCGGTTCTGGTCGCCATCGTGTCCGTTTCCCTGGCTCTCTGCATCTACTATTCCGCGCAAGACCAGCCGATCGCTTTCTATCTGCTGCCGCAGAGGGCGTGGGAGATGGCCGCCGGCGGCATCGTCGCCCTGAATTTCAAGGCGCGGGCGCCGAAACACTCGGGTCTGCTCCTTTCGGCCGGCTTCCTGCTGATCGGCGCCTCGGTGGTCTTCTTCAACAAGAACCTGATCTGGCCGTCCTATTGGGCCGTCGCGCCGGTCCTTGGAACCTGCCTCGTCATCGCCGCGAACCAGGCGAGCGCCTGGCCCTACAGAATCCGCGCCGTGCAGACCTTGGGCAAATGGTCCTACTCCATCTACCTGTGGCATTGGCCGATCGCCGTGATGTTCGTTTATTTCAATTTCACGCAGCCTTCGATCGGGCTCGTGCTGAGTCAGCTTGCGGTTCTGGCGGTGACCATTCTGAGCGGCGCCTTGCTGCTCTCGGGCGCAAAGAAGCTGTCCGCCCGCATCGACTGGACTTCGGCCGCGCCGCGCCCCGGATGGCGCGCGGGCGCGCTCGCCGCCAGCTTCGTCGTCACCTTGGTCTTTGCGCTCGCCGTCGATTCGACGCGGGGCTTCGCCAACCGGACGCCGGAGGTCGCAAGGGAAGTTCAAATCTATAAAACTGCTTCCGCCGATTGGGACTTCCCGCAGGATTGCGACGGCGTCGACGACGCCGGAAACTTGCGGCCGTGCCATCTTGGCCGGTCGGAGGGACCGGAGACGCTGATATTCGGCGATTCGTTCTCGAAGCACGTCTACCATCGCCTGGAAGCGGAAAAGACCAATCAAGATGGCTCCTTCACCTTCCTGACCTCCTCCGGGTGTCCTCCCGTTGCGGGATTTCGCTATGTCAGAGACATCTTCCATTGTAACGGCTTCTTCGAGAAGGCCTTCGCTTACGCCGCGCAAAGAAATCCGCGCCGCATCGTGCTCGTCGCGAACTGGGTTTCCTATTTCAGCCCCAACAACGAAAAGATGTGCTTCATCGCTGGCGATTCCTGCGTCATGCAACTTCGCGATCCGGACTGGTTCGTTCCGCGCGTCGAGACCGTATTTACCGGACTGGGCGAGATTCTGCGCAAACTCAAAGAGCGTGGAACCGAGGTTGTCATCGTTTCGGCGACGCCCTATGGCAAATGGGACGTGCCCGCCGAACTTCTGAAACGCCAGTTTCTTGGCATGGAGACGGAGGAAATCGCCTATTTCGACCGCGGCCAGTTCGAAAAGGACTCCGCCCTCGTCAAGCGCAATCTGGTCGCGATGGCCTCGGCGATCGGCGCGACTTTGTTCGAGCCGCTCGACTATCTTTGCGACGAGCATCGCTGCCCGACGCTCGACGCCGACGGCACGCCCTATTTCAGGGATGTGGACCATTATCGCGCCGGCGCCGTGCGAAGCGACCGCTTCAACTTCTTCGATGCGGCGGTCGGCGTCGACAGGCAATATGGCGCGCTGCCCGCCGCCGGCATGAACCAGCAGTACAGCGCGCTCCCGACGCCCTAGGGACGATCCTCAGCCGGCCTTGAACAGCCCGACTTTCAAATCCTTGGCCTCATAGATGCGCGCGCCGTCAGCCTCGAGCCAGCCGTCGGCGATGCCGAGCGAAAGCTTGGTCTTGAACACGCGCTTGAGGTCCACGCCATAGACGATGCGCTTGACGGTCGGCAGCACCTGGTCGGCGAATTTGACCTCGCCGACGCCGAGCGCCCGGCCGCGTCCCGGCAGGTCGAGCCAGCCGAGGTAAAAGCCGAGCAATTGCCAGAGGGCGTCGAGGCCAAGGCAGCCCGGCATGACGGGATCGCCCTTGAAATGACAGCCGAAAAACCAGAGGTCGGGGCTGATTGAAAATTCGGCGCGGATCAGGCCTTTGCCATTGGGCCCGCCCGTCTCGGACAATTCCGCGATACGGTCGAACATCAGCATGGGCGGCAGCGGCAATTGCGGTCCGCCGACGAACAGTTCGCCGCGTCCGCAGGCGATGAGGTCTTCATATTCGTAGCTTTGCCGCCGCGTTTTGCTGTCGGTCACTTTAATCTCTCTCCCCGATGCGTCCCTGCGCCCCGGCCGCCTCTTATCATAGGGGAGGACGCGCCGGAAGCGCCGCAGGCAGCGAATGCGGGCCGGCGCGCCCTTCCTTTGGTCAAGCGCCGCTCCTATATGAGCGCTGCGGGTCCTTCCGGTCCCGGTCAATACAGGATTCCTTCTCCATGGCCACGCGCCACAAGATCTTGGCTTTCGTGCTCGCCCTGACGCTCGCGGCGGGCTTTTCGGCCGATGCGTTCGCGCGCGCCGGCGGCGGTGGCTCGTTCGGCAGCCGGGGCGGATTCACCTTCAACCCACCTTCCTCGACGATGACGGCGCCTGGCGGCGCGTCGCCCTTCCAGCGCTCGTGGACATCGCCGAACCAGAGCATTTTCCGCCCCAACGCCGGCGCTGTGGGCGGGCGCGGCGGCATGTTCGGCGGCTTTGGCGGCGGCCTCATGGGCGGCCTCCTCGGCGCCGGCCTGATCGGCATGCTGTTCGGCCATGGCTTTGGCGGAGGCCTTGGCGGCGGGATGTCGTTCATCGGACTTTTGCTTCAGCTCGCGCTTTTGTACTTCCTGTTCAAATTCGTCATGAGCTTCCTGCGGGGCCGGCGCGCCGCGCAGGGGAGCGCCTATTCGCCCGCTTCGCCTCCTGGCCCTTCGCCCTTCGGCGGGGCCAATCCGCAAGGCGGGTTCGGCGGATTTGGCGGCGGCGCCCCGCAGGCTTCGAAGCTCGATGTCGGTCCGGCCGATTACGCCGCCTTCGAGGAACGGCTCGGCGCCATCCAGGCGGCCTATAGCAATGAGGACATGAACGCCCTGCGCGCGATGACGACGCCGGAAATGGCGTCCTGGTTCGGCG
>Ga0181521_10004159_pt1 | contig 16686 bp, 10 predicted proteins | sample PEATcosm2014_Bin_32_FD_119764 | JGI IMG/M metagenome (GOLD analysis project Ga0181521, IMG submission 119764) | Peatland microbial communities from MTU Mesocosm Facility, Houghton, MI, USA - PEATcosm2014_Bin02_60_metaG | ecosystem: Environmental > Terrestrial > Soil > Wetlands > Peat | place... | reverse complement strand
GCCGCGCCAGAGTCGCTCCACGAGGTGAACACATACTGCGTGCCCGCACCCCCAGCTTGGGGGGAGGCCACCGCGATGGTGTGCGAGCCCTGCGAAAGGCTCAGCGTCTGCGGCGCGGTCTGAGCCGCACCACCATCCACGCTGAACTGGCGACCGGACGGACTGGTTTGAATGGTGATCGCGGGGCTAGATTGGATGGTGCCGCTGTAAAGCTGCCAAGCCGTCAGCGGCAAGGGTAACTCCTGGTCGGTGACCGTGACGGTGTAGCTATAGGAGCCGGGAGTGGTAGGCGTGCCGCTAATCTCCCCGGTGAGGTTGCCCAGCGACAGTCCCGCCGGCAGCGCCCCCGCGCTGATAGAGAAGAAATATTCCCCAGCACCACCCGATACCGTGCAGCCAGCCGAGTACGGCGCACCCACGGCTACTGGTCCGGTGACGGGGCTGCAACTCATGGTCAGCGGCGGGGCGTACACATAACCCGAGATGTCCGATATTTCGTAGACCTGCGCTGTGGGCGTTGTGCTGTCGACAACCTGAAGAAAATAACTGTAGTATTGATTAGTATTAGGAGTGCCGCTAATGGCAATGACGCTGCCGGTAGTCGCGCTGAGCGACAAGCCGGAGGGCAAAGGGCCAGAAGGAACCGACCAATGGTAGGGTGGCGTTCCTCCAGAGGCGGTGCAGGTCTGTGTGTAAAAAGTACCGACAACAAGCCAGTTTGAGCTTCCCATGCCGCAAAGCACTAACAGGGACTGCGCCCTAGCCGGGGGAACAAGGCTAATGCACACCGGGATAAAAAGCGCGAATCGCAAATACCAGCGCACCCGTCGAATACTCCTCCCCATCAGAATTCGAGAACACATCTGACCGGACCTCCGCAAATTAGTCTCACCGCGCGCCAGCCGGCCCCGGCGGCGGAGCTTCGGAAGGCAGCCGCAAAGTACAACCAGCCAAGCGGCGGTGATCCCATTCACCCGAGCCCGGGGTCCCTCGGGCGCGGCCTTTGCGGCGTTTCTGTACGACGCATTTGCAAAGATCATTGACATATCCCGCACCGCCACAGGGTCGAGTACGGGTCGATTGTATATCAGATAACTTTGGATAACAAGGCCCTGGAATCCGTAATTTTGGGTCTCGCCCATCCAAAGGCCCCGGCTGATCTTCGCCGGATGCCGGGGTTGCTTTTCATTTAGCTCCCGATTGGACGCCAAACTGCCCGAGGCGTACTCGCAGCCCTTGTTTTCCGTCCGGGAACTTAATTTCCGTTGTTCGAGGATAGTGGGAGGCGCCAACCATCGCGTAATCGGCGAAGCCGAGGGTTAAACCGGAGCCGAGCCCAGATTTGGATTCAATTGTTATCAACGTAGGAAGCAGTTGCGCATCCAGCGAGATATTGTAAGCTTCACTCTTGCCCACCAGGCGGAGATGCTGTTCGCCAGATCCGGGGATGCTTGCGGTCTTGGCTGTTGCCTGCATCCTGTCGGCAATCATCCGAGCCAGCAGAGCGGCTAAGTGATAGGTTCGGAACTGCCGGAGATTCGTCTCGAGAATCTGCGCCTGCTCGCGGCTTAAGCGTTTGGCAAAAAGCTTCCCTCCGGACTGTGCCTGACAAGTCTCACCGCGGCATTCTAGTTTCAGCCCACCCGCCGAATTCCTGGCTTCGAGCGTGGCTTGACCCGGATGGAAGGTCGCTGTGAGATTCCACTCGGTCCCGCTCCCTGCGGTATCGAAAAGAGTGGCCGATCCCGTTGCGGAGAACAGGGCAAGGTCCTTATGGATCGATTCTCCACCGGCAGCCTCGACCATGGCTTTGAACAAGCGGGATCCAAACTCGGCCTGAGTATTGCCGTCCGGCTCAAGGGTTACAAGTAGGGAGTTCTCTCCGCCGGAATTGACCCCCACGGTATGGTGCTGGTCCACATAGCCGGGCTTTCGGATATCGACGAGCGCCTCGCCAAGCCGGAGGGTAATGCTGGCCGTGCCGTTCTTGGTGCTAAGCGGTGACGGCCCGCCCTGAACGGCTATTTCACACTCCGCCGGTTCACAGTGAACCGTCAATACGCCTCTTGGCTCCTCTTCTTTTTGGGGCGGAGGCGGCGGAGGAGGCGGCGGAGGGGGGGCTTTGCGCTGCAATAACTCCATCAGTTTCGCCGAGCCTCCGGCGGCTGCGATTGTCTGCACATTCGCGGGTGTCATCGGAAAACCAACTCCCCGCGCCTCGATGCCTCGCATAATGCGGCCTTCCGTCTCAATACCTTCCCGGACCTGCTGCAAAAGGTCGAGCAGCTTCACCAGTGTGATCGGCCCGCTCGCAGGATTGAGAAAGGGGTCAAGCGTCTGGGGAGAATTCTGGGGTGCTGGAACGGGGCGCTTCTGCCCCGGCAGGGCAGAGGAAATCGATGCACCGATCAGGAAAATGTACAGCAGCAGAGCCTGGACCCGGCCGTGATGCCGGAACCTATTTGTTTTCAATATCATGAGCTCGCCTGATCTTGTCTCGAAGAGCTTGAGCATCCTTGTTTCTTGGGCTGATCCTGAGGATCTGGTCTATCATTCGCTCGGCCGCCAGGTAATCTCCATCTTCGCGAAGTTGCCCAGCTCTTGCCAACAATTCTGAAACACTCGGCGATGCCGGCGGAGGAGCAAGCGCGGTAGGAGATGGAGAAAGAATGCCGGATGGCTTAGCGGCGAGCAATTTGTCAATCTGCACGGTCAAATCGAGCGCCTGTGCCCGAAAGACCTGGTCGCCGGCCAGTGGCTCCAATTCCTGCTGGGCCTCTTTCAGCTCTGATTGCCATTCTTCAGGGGGGCTGCCGGAACTTTTCCGTCGCTGAGCCAGAGAAAGCCGCAGGCGAGCAGCGTCGAGCCGGGCCTCTTTCGCCGCTGGATCTCCACTAAAACGTGAGGCGAGGTTGTTCAACTCCTGTATCTGTCCGCTAATCTCTCCCTCAGCTCCCGATTTTCCCGGGCTGAACATGCGGATTAACGCCAAAGCTGCCACGCTGGTCTTGCCGTGCCAGTCGCGCAATTCCGCAACGCGCACGTATCCGGGCCGGAAGACCTTCGGCCTAACCACCTGGACGTTGATCCACTTCTGATCGCGCGAAGTGGGAAGACGAAGGACATTCAACTGTGTCCCGCTGGACACGGCAGCGATTTTCTTTGCCGTTGCGCCCGGGCCCGCGAATACGTTCGCCGAGGCGACACTGACCACGGCCGTTGCGATGCTGGGTTCGACCGGCACGGGCCGCAGTGCGACGATCCCAGCGATCAGCACCGAGATCGCACAAACCACGATTGCCCCGGCAATACCGAGCGATTTCCAGCGTTCGAGATTCGGCCTCGTGATCTCGGGTGATGTTGCATAGGTTGGGGAGGCCGCCTCGGCCGGTACATCCGAAAAAGGCGGCTGCGAGGGTTGACTGGGTAGGTCCACGGCAGTAGCGGCTGAGGATCCAAAAAGCGTGGCATCGAGATCGACGCTGCCGGCACCGGCTGCGTTCGCCTGCGGCGGGTGCACAAGGGGCGATTCCGCCAAGGTGTCCCCGGCCACTGAGGACGTGGACTGATCGGGTGGCGTAGCTTCTGAGGCGCCATTTTCGGAACCCAGTTCCAAGAGCCGCGACCGGCACAACCGAATGGCTTCCGTAAAACGGACATCTCCCGCGAGCCGGCCTTCCAGGTCGACAACCGCAGCCTGCGCCCTGTCAAGATCCCGACACTTGATTGCAGCCTCAAACTCCGGCAGCAGACGCAAAGCCTCCGACAAGCGCCATTCCTGCGCGTCCTGGCCTTCCGGAACCGCGACACTACTGACAGGCTCCGGCTGAATTCGGGCGGGAGGAATGGCGTTGTCGGAAGGCAGTTGGATACCTGAGAAGCTAGGTGAGGCGTTGCCCCGAAGGGCGTCCAGCACCGTACGCAGATCCGCCGCGAATTCATCACCCGTTTGATAGCGTTGATTGGGATCCTTCTCCAAGCCGCGGGCGATCACCTTTTCCAGTAGCACGGGGAGAGAGGTGTTGCCATCGAACAGAGAATCCGGCTCGCCTAGCACGATCCGCCCGGGGATGAACTTGCTTTGAAACGGATGAACGTATGTGAGGAGTTCAAAGAAGACGACGGCAACGGAAAACAGGTCGGCACGGCCGTCGCTGGGGTTCGCGAGAATCTGTTCGGGCGCCATGTAGTTAGGTGTGCCGAGAATCTGGCCTGCAACGGTAAGCCTGGAACTGGGGAGGCGGGCGATGCCGAAATCCAGCACCTTGGTCCGTCCCTCCTTTGTCAGAAACAAGTTGCTCGGCTTGATATCGCGGTGGATCACGCCATGGCGATGGGCGTGAGCGATAGCATCGCAGATCTCGGCAGCGGCCGCGATCTTTGCCTCCACGGGGATGGGTCGGCATTCCTGAATGATCCGCCGGAAGTCCGCGCCTTCTAGCAATTCCATCGCGATGTAGGCGGTGTTCTCCACTTCGCCCAAATCGAAAACCGTAATGATATTAGGGTGTTGCAGGCGGGCACAAGCACGCGCTTCCCGGTAGAACCTCTGACGGATTCCCTGGTCCACATCGACGCCGGTGCGGATTGTCTTAAGGGCGACCGCGCGGTCAAGAGCCGTATCGCGGGCACGGTACACATTGCCCATGGCACCAGTACCCATTTGCTCAATAATCTCGTACCTGCCGAGTTGACTCATGGGACCGACCCTAAAGTGTATAACAAAAATGATCCGGCGATTTGCGGCCCGCGCCGCCGGATGTCGCGTTATGACCGTGACTACCCGCATGGCTTTAGGCGGCTCACACCGGTCGCGTCGAAATGTTCTAAAATGCAAGGGGTTGAAACACGAGGCGGCAAGCATTACTCGAATCGGCAGATACGAAGTCCAGTCCGAAATCGGCCATGGCACCTTCGGTAGGGTGTTTCGCGCCTATGATCCGGTGACGCGGCGGAATGTCGCGATCAAGGTGCTGATAGCCGAGAACGATCCCGATGTCCTCGCACGCTTCTTCCTCGAAGTGCAGGCTACCGCGAAGCTGAAACATAAGAACATCGTCACCATATACGACTTCAACGAGACGCCTCCATACATTGTGATGGAGTTGGTGGAAGGTGAGAGCCTCCAGCAGATCATTACCGACTACACGGCGCTTTCTCTTCTGGAAAAAGTTCGTATTTTGTCCCAGGCCGCCGAGGGCCTGGCATGCGCGCATAAGAATGGCATCGTACATCGCGATATCAAGCCCGCCAATATCATGGTCCTGCCCGATGGTGATGTGAAGGTCATGGATTTCGGCATAGCGCGGGTCAGCGGCGAGACGGAGGCACGCCGGACGCGTCAGGGCGATCTCGTCGGAACGATCCTGTACATGTCTCCCGAACGCATCCAGGGTGCTGAAGCCGATCCCTGTTCGGATATCTTCTCTTTTGGCGCTGTCGGCTGTGAGTTGATCACGGGGAAGCATCCCTTTGAAGGCAAGGACTACGCCACGGTGATCTACAAGATCACGTCGACAGAGGCGCCGCCAATACAACAACTCATCCCGGAATGTCCTGAAGCGCTCGATCTAGTGATCCAGCGCGCGATGGCAAAGGAGCCTGAGGGCCGTTACCAAAGCATGGAGGACGTTCTGCTCGACCTCAAGCCGGTATTGCTGGAGTTGGCACAGGAGCAGGCCGCGCCGGTGATGCGAGAAGTCCAGAGGCTGATCGATTCGGGGCAGTTTAGCGAGGCTCTCGACAGGGTCCACCGCGTACTGGAATTGGATCCAACCAATCCGGAAGCGCGAAGGGTCCACGACTCCTTACAAAAGGACCAGCGGCTCCGGCAGGTTCGGACCAAGGTGGACGCTCTACTCCGCGAAGGCGGGGACCAACTCGCGCAGCGTCAGTTTAACAGAGCAATTCAGTGTTTCGACTCGGCATGGCGTCTCGATTCCTCCGATACCCACGTCAACGACTTGTTGGGGCAAGCGAAGGCTGCTTTGGAGGCCAACCGGCAAGCCAGCCGACTCCTCTCGGAAGCTCGCCGAGAGATGTTGGCCGGTAATTTGGACGCAGCCTATGAGGACGCCGCGGGCGCGCTCAAGGCCGACCCGCACCACCATGATGCGGAGGTGCTCTGCGAGAAACTGAGGCAGCAGATCGAGCAGCGGGACAAGCGACTGCGCGCGGAAAGAGGCATCCACCGTGCGGAAGAACTGCTCGCGCAAAAGGATTTCAGTGGTGCTCGCGCCGTACTAGCCGAGATCGAACCTGAATCGGATCCGGCTGCTATTGACCCCATGCGCGCGCGGATTGAGGCGGAGGAAGCGGAACAGGTGCGGCTCGCCCGCGAACAACGGGTGCAGCAGGGTGTCGCTAGGGCCAGGCAGCAACTGCAGGCGAGCCAACTGGCCGAGGCTGAAGAAACGTTGCGAACGTTGCTGGATGAGTTCCCGGACGCAACGGCGGCATCCAGGTTGTTGGCCACCATCAGGGAACACATCGAGGCGCATCGCCGCGCGGAAGCCATTGGCAAACTAACACAGCAGGCACTGAGCCTCGTTCAGTCACAGGATTTACTTGCGGCCCGTAGGACGCTGGAGAGCGCCTTGCAGAGCTATCCATCCGACGCCGGGCTGCAGCGCCTTCTGGACTGGACACTCGATTTACAGCGGGCGTACGAATGGACGCAGGCGATTGCGGAATTACTGGAACAGGCGCGCACACTCCAAGCCAGCGGAAGGACTGACGATGCGCTGGCGCTGATCAAGCAGGCGCCGACGCAATACGGCAGTGACGCCGCGCTCGCAGAGCTGAAGCGTCAGTTGGAGTTTGATCTCGAGCAGCAGCAATATGCCGCAGGTTTGCGGGATGCCCTGGCCAAAGGCCAAGAGCTCATTGATGCCGGCAGGTTCGCCGATGCGGCAATGGCGCTTGAAGCGTCGTTGGCGCTCTATCCCGCGGAACCGGGGTTCGCCTCTCTGCTTGCGTCGGCGCGGCAGGCCCAAGCTGAGCAGGAGGAACGACAGTCGGTAGCTGAGGTGATGGCTCGCGTCAACGCACTCGGAAGTGGGCAGCAGTGGCAGGATGCTCTAGAGTGTGCCGAGGAAGCACTTAAGCGTTACCCCTACAATGCGACCCTGTCCGAAATGACGGCCCGCACTCGGGAGAACTGGCGGCAGCAACAACAGCAATATAACGTCGCGCGACGCCGTGAGACTATCGAGCAGGCGTTGGCTTCCGGGAATTTGACCCGCGCGGCGAACGAACTCCAAACCGCCCGGCAGGATTCCCCTGGGGAACAGGGTTTCGATGAGCTGGAAGAGAGATTGCGACAAGCGCAAGTTCAGGCGCAATTGGACTCTCTCGAACAGCAAGTGCGCCAGAGCCTGGCCCGAGGCGATCTGGATAGTGCCTCCCAACAGCTAACTGGCGCCCATGGATGGGCAGATCATCCGCGCTGGCAGGCACTGCAGCGGGAACTTGTGCGGCGGCAGGGATACCAACATTCCTTGCAGAGAGCGAGACAGCTCAACGAGCTAAAGGACTACCAGGCCGCCAAGGAACTCCTGGAACAACTGGTTCGCGATAACCCGCCAGATAACGAGGCGGCAACTCTGCTCCCCGTGATCAGGAGCGAGCAGCGTCGTGTTGAGAGTGAGCGGGCGTACCGGGAGGCTTTGGAGGAGGCCGAAAGGTTACGCCGTGCCGGAGATTACAACAGGGCTCAACAAGTACTCCAGGAAGCAGTGCGCCAGGCTCTCGACCAACGCGCCGAAGAGTTGTTAAAGACCGTCATCGCAGAACGCGGACAAGTCGAACGACAAAGACTGTTCGAGCAAGGGAAGAAGGACATCCGCGACCTGATCGACCGAGGCGCAATTCAGAATGCGCTTGCTGCAATTGACAAGCTGCAGCGAGATTTCCGTGAGGATCGTGAATTGGGGCAGCTTCGTGCGACCGCGGAACAACAGCGGGATCTAATCGAAGCGCTGGCCAAAATAAGAGACCTGGAACAGCGGCGCCAATTTGAAGCAGCCTTGGATGCGGCTGAGAGTGTACTGCAAGCCAACCCGGAGAATGCAGCCCTGATGAAGAACACCGGAAGGCTGTGGCAGGCTGCGCTCGATCAGCTCGTTGATACCGTACATTCTTGTTTCGCAAAGAGCGATCTTCGGCGTGGCGGGGCCGTGCTGGAGGGGGCGAGACAGCGTTGGGGCCGTGAACCGTGTTGGCAGGCTCTACAAGAGGAGCTTGAGCAGCGTCAGGCTCAGGAATCCGCCTTGCGCGAGGCTGAACTGGCTCGAAAGCAAATCGAGCAGCGAACGGCCAAGATAAAGAGCCTGGGGAATGATGCGCGGGCGTTTCTGAAAGCGAAAGACTTCGAGGGAGCGCTCCCGCGAGTCGAAGCGGCATTGCAGTCTTTCCCGGACGACCCAACGCTGCTCGAACTCCGCCAAGCCATCGTCACCGGACGCGCTGACCATCAGCGACGCAAGTTCACCCAACAGGCCTTGGATGAGTCCACGGAACTGGAACGCATCGGCCGAGTGGAGCAAGCTTGTGCGTCCCTGGAAAGGGCGCTCCAGCAGTATCCGGGCGAGTCCTCGCTGACCGACGCTCTGGCGCGCAACAGGCAGAAACTCCTTCAGCAGCAGGAGCAGGCACGGGTTTCCGCGCTGAAACGCGATCTGAAACAAGCGAACTCTTTGATCGAGCAGCGGCAGTTGCTGCAGGCGGCGCAACTGCTTCAGCAGATGAAGGACGCCTACCCCGGCGAAGGCGAGGTCGCTGCTCTGCTCGACCGTATTCGGATCGAGGAGCAGCGGCGCATCGCACTGGATGCGATATGCGCCGAGATCCAGCGTCATCTCGATGCCGGCCAGCCTGATAAGGCCGGCGAAGCTGCTGCCCGCGGTCTGACAGAATTCGGCCGGGATCCACAATTGATTGCGGCGGCGGCCGCGGCTGAAAGAATGCGCGCCAGAAAGGCTGCCCTCGAGCGGGCCCAGGCGGCTTGCCGCGAACGCAACTGGCGTCTTGCTGCGGGCATTCTCGAAACGTTCCTCCAACAGGACGACCACGACACCGAGGCTCGCCGCCTGCTCGACGAGGTTCTCGAACGCGAACAAGCCGATTTGCGCCGCGCGCGCCGTGAGAATGGCCGCAGCGAGGGCGAAAAGCTGATCCAAAGTGGACGCCTCGAAGAAGCCGTGCGCTGTTTGCGCGCGCTGCACGATGAATTCCCGGACGATGCCACCATCCGCGACGACCTCAGCCGCGCCCTCGCCGCCGTTGACCACCAGTTCCGCCGTGAGGCCTGGGACCAGGGTCGCCAGCGTGCCCGCGCTTTTCTCAGATCGGGACAATTCGCGGCCGCAATCAAGACACTCGAGGAATTGCTTAGGCAGTTTCCCGATGACTCAATTCTAAAGGAAGATCTCAAGGATGCCCGCGAGGCCCACAGCGAGCAAGTCCGCCGCGAGCGCTACGCGACTGAACGCCGCCGCGCCGCCGGGCTCGTCCAGGCGCGCAAGTTCGACGATGCGGTTGCCCTTCTCCAAGCGCTACTCGTGGAGTTTTCCGCCGATGCGCTTCTTGAGGAAGATCTCAAATCCGCGACCGCCGCGCGCGAGCTACAACAACACCGCGAGGCGGTCGACCGAGAAGCTGCACAGCTCGAAAAACTCTATCGCAAGGGCGACGCCCGCGCCGTCCGGGAACGAGCCTCCCTTTTGTCGCCGGATCTTCAAGACGCACGCGTGCGCGAACTTCTCGATTGGGCTCGCACGGAGATTGCGCGTTCCGAGCAGGAACGTGAGCGGGAGTCCGCCGATTCTCTCCAGCGCAAGCGTAAGCGCCGGATCACCGTTGGCGTGACGGCAGCGGCTGTTGTCACTGCGGCCATTTTCACGATGGTCGCACTTCATAGGAAGCCCGTATCCGAAAGGCTGTTCGGGGATCAAGAAATCAGCTTTAGCCTTACACCCGGCATGGTATCGGAGTCTAAGCCGCTTTCGCTTGACGGAAGCGCTAGAGGAGTTCACTGGTCGGCCAAACCCGACCAAGATTGGCTTTCGGTGGAGCCGCGCCAGGGCGTCACGCCTGCTCATCCGATGGTTCGGGTGGTTCCTAGAGGTCCCACTCCCGACAACTATTCCGGACATGTGACCTTCACCACTGAAGACGGCGCTGCCAGCCTTCGGACCGACGTCAAGGTAGTTATCGTCGCGCCCCCAGTTACCTCCGGCGCGCCGAGATCGCAGAAGGACACCGACGCCACACGGACCCCAGTCAAAGGTGGAAAGGGCGTAGCTCCAGGGACCGAATCGCCTCGCCAAGGAGCCTCCATCGCAGTGGGCGCTGCGTCAGCACCTGCGGAAGGGCAACAGGCCGACCCACAAAAGGGCGCCGCGGAGAAGGCTCGCCCCGTACCCGATTGCAGCCTGCCCGGTTACACGCGCGCTCGCAACGGAACTCTGACGTGGCAGAGTATCAGAGGCCTGGAAACAAACGACTTTCTAGTGATTGGCGGGGCCGACGAGCATCTCGCAGGCGGTGAAATAACGGGGAGCCCCTTCCCTGGCTGCAAAATTGTGGTCACTTCTCCTACCCCAGGCGTGAAGATCGACGAGCCACCGCGGCCCGAGGACGGTTATCGCCGTGCAAGGCTCATTAACCTCTCTCCCACACCGATTTCGGAGGTCAAGTTAAGATGGTCGATCCAGTGACCGTGCGATTTCTCGTCCTACTTATGGTCCCGGTTTTTTGTTTGGCGCAACCGTGCGACACGGCGCCCGCACGCAAGCGTTACGCGCTCATTGTGGGCAACGGGAACTACGACCCCCTGCCCAGGGTGGCCACGGCCGAGCACGATTCGCAAGTCATGAAGGAGGCCCTTGAGCGAGTTGGCTTCATCGTCACGGAAGTTGAGAACGCCACCATGCCGGAGCTCTACGATTTCAAGCGGGGAGAATACACCCCCGAGTTTCTTGAAAAGGTCCAGGCTGGGGATGTCGTCTTCTTCTACTATTCGGGACACGTCGTTCAGGCCGAAGGAGAAGACTTCATTTTGCCCGTTAACTTTGACCCCTCGAGGAAGGTCACCGAAGCCGGCAGCGCCTTCAGTTTAAACCGTTTTCTTGAGGACCTGAACAAGAAAGAGCCTTGGCTCACCATCCTTATGATCGAAGGGCCCCACCCCGTGGGCGCAAGCATCACGGGATTCGGACTGGTTGTACCCGAACTCAGCGACAATGGCGAGATACTGTTCGCGATGGCTGCCGAGCAAGGTAAGATCGCCAACTACGAACCGGGCGTTGGCCCCAGTCTGTTTACCAGTACCGTCGCTGAACTCTTGGGTCATGCGGGTCGCCACCCCTCGGAGGTTTTCGACGAGGCCCGGCAGGAGGTGTCCCGTCGATCAGGCGGCGGCCAAATTCTCGGGGTCAATGATCAGCTCGCGGGGGGCTCACGCAACTTCTGTTTTCTGGAAGCCATCGTCAAGCCCCCTCCGCCATCTCCCGAGCCCATCGTGATCTTTGAAGAGGTTCCGGCGACTCCGAGCAACAAGAGAGACCACGAAGAGTACGTGCGGATTCCTCACGGAACATTCAAGATGGGTTGTGTTCCCACGGATACCAAGTGCAATTCTGACGAAAAGCCGCAGCACGAAGTCACCCTTGCCAAGGACTTCTGGATAGGAAGAAACGAAGTGCAAGTGGGATCCTTCCAGCTTTTTTGGAAAGTAGACAAAAAGAAACAGAAATTGCCGCGCAGCGCGCCGCCGCAGGATTACAACGGCTGGAAGGTGAACAACCTTCCCATGGTGCGTGTAACCTGGGAGGAGGCCAGCGACTACTGTAGCTGGGTCGGCGGCCGCCTGCCCACCGAGGCGGAATGGGAGTACGCTGCCCGCGCCGGGGCCTCCGACGAGATCTACCCTCTCAACAGCGAGAACAGCCGCGAGAAAGCGAATTTCGCTGGTGTGAAGGGCAACGACATTTACCTTGGCGTCGCGCCCGTCAGGAAGTTCGATGAAAATAAGTTCCATCTGTTTGACATGTCGGGAAACGTCTGGGAATGGGTCTCCGACTGGTACGGCGAGAAATATTATGCGGAATCCCCCGCCGTTGATCCGAAAGGTCCCATTATCGGCAAGAAACACATCATCCGTGGGGGCTCTTTTGAAAGTGATTGGCGGGAACACCTCCGGCTGTCGCTGCGGATGGTGTCTCCAAAGGACGAGGATTTCAAGACCGGATTCCGCTGTGTCCTCGAGGACGGCCCGGTAACCCGCCGGCTCCTCGGGGTTCCGTAATGATCGACCAGAGTGTATAATCGGGATTCCTATCTTTTGATTCAACTTGAGAGGAGGTCCTTCGTGATCATCAGTCGGGGTAGTCTTTGCTCTTTCCTGCTGTGGAGCGTGCTGGTACTGTTAGCTCCCACAGTATTCGCGCAGTCTTCGGTGGTGCGCTCGGGAAGCCTGGAGGTGGGGCCGTTCCTTGGCGCCTCCTACGGCATCGATAGATTTCGCGTGATGGGCGGAGGGAACGTCACCTACGCCCTCATGAACAGAATCGTGCTCCCGTACTTCGAAGTCAGCTATTTCCCGGGCTTGCCTCACACGTCGACAGACGCCAGCGGTACCGTTTACTCCTATAGCACCGGCCTGACCGACGTTCACGGTGGAGTCCATATCCGCCTGCCGTGGATTTTCAAGGAGAAACCGCTGGTTCCCTACCTTGTGTTCGGTGTGGGCTCGCTACACGCTTCCGCAACCACAGGTACACAGACACCGCAGGGGCTTCCCTCTCTGCCCAAAAGCTTTCCTGCGGCAACGTCTTTAGCGGTTAACGGCGGCGGTGGTCTTCGTTATTACCTGGGCGGCTCCGGAAGATTTGGTTTCCGAGTAGAAGCCAAAGTCTACAAGGCCACTTCCGGCGACTTCTCCAACGCCACCATTGGCAAAGTGGAAGCCGGTTTCTTCTTCCAGATCCACTGAACACGGACACCTGAACTGGCCGAAAACCGGAACGCGATGCTGGGTGAGCTTTCGGCAACCGTGCGTAGATTAAAGGCAGTAGCCTTGCGACACCCAGTAATGCCAATCACCGATGGCTTCCTTGCTTGATTCATCCGGATCGATGGCGTCCAGTTGCGAGAGAGGAACGGCCATCTTCCGGCCCTGCCAACGGATCTGCACAAGCATGTCATGTTCGCACGCATCTTCCACGGCCATTCGCAGGACCTCGACGGTCTCGCCCTTCCGGAGCGGCGAGACGGCGTTCGCGGCGACACACCTCGCCCGGAACGGGAAACGGATCTTGCCTTCCAGGTAGTAATACCAGCTCATTGCCTGTTCATCCGGACCGGCATCGACGATCGCTTCGTTGTGGATGCGGTCTTCCCGCTCAGGGTCCCGCTTGGGCCTTTTCATGACGTTGCTCCCAGGATTCGGCGGACGGAGGTGCGCCCGATCTGCACTCGACGAGCGATCTCGGATTTACTGACGCCAGCGCGATGCAGTTTCCGAATCTAGGCAGTATGCACCGCCGCAGTCGCCGGCCGACCGAGACACTTCCCGTTCTGCCGTGCATGTGCCAGGCCGGCTCGGGTTCGCTCCCTGAGGATTTCCCTTTCGAATTCAGCAAAAATCGCCAGTAAGCCCGCCATGGCGCGTCCGGCTGGGGTGGTCAGGTCCAGCGCCTCGGTCAGGGAAACGAACCCGACACCCAGATGCTCCAGTTCCTGGAGTGTGGCCAACAGATCTGTTACCGATCGGCCCCAACGGTCCAGCCGCCAAACCAGCACGAGATCGATCTCCCGACGACGGGCGGCTTCCAGCAGTTTCTCGCGGGCTTCTCGCCGTGCCGCCCCGGAGTTCACCTCGCGCACCTGCAAGGCGATGGTCCAACCGCGCCGCGCGGCATACTCCCGCAGGGCCCGCTTCTGCATCGCCAGTGTCTGCTGATCGTTGGTGGAAACGCGCGCATAGAGGCCAGCCCGCAACATTTTCAGCCGTTTCCGTGCTTGGCCAAAAACGTTATCGGATTGTGCCTGAGGAAAGCCCCGTTTTCTGGCCATTTCAGCGCATCACCCCAACCCTGGCCGCAGTCGATCCTTTTCGGCCAGGTAGGATTCATCATATTATGCGGCTGCGGGTTTGGCGAGCTGGGCCAAGGTGTGGCGGTGGTTCCAAGGCATCCTGGCAAACGTGCGACGGGCTACACCGCTAGGCACTCGTTTGCCGCGTTCGGAGACGAGGAACGCCTCCGTTGCCGGTCGCGGACAGAGTTATCGCGCTGTTTTGCATAGCGCGCAAGAGCAGTGCGTGTCGAGTCTTCGACTGGAACGAAGCGGGACTTCCCGAACTTTGATTCGCGAATCGTAAGAATGCCGCTCTGCAGATCCACGTCACCTACGTCGAGAGCCAAAGCCTCTCCTGGGCGGAGGCCTGTGGCGCTGAAAAGTCCAATCAAGGTCACGTAGGTCGTGGCCCGCAATCCGCTGGGGGAATTGAGCCGAGCGGCCTCTTTCATCAATCGCACGATTTCCTGTTCCGTGAAGATGTGCGGCTTGTTGCGCCGACGACGGGCGGCGAGCAACCGCCGTGGCGGCACCTCAGTTCGAGGGTCGATTGTGCTGAGCCAGGAGGCGAATCGTCTCACCATGCCGAGCCGGCGTGCCCATGTAGCGCGTTGCACAAGTTTGGGCTCCATCGCCCAACGAAGAGCAAGTTCTGAAGTGATGAACTCCGCTCCCTGGCGCTCAAGGAATTCCACAAAGTGGACGAGCGTCATGGCCGGTTCGTAAAGTTTCGTGCCGAGGGCACGCCGGAGCGCCACATATTGCGTCAGGGCATCGTGCATGGCGCTCATCGGGCACCTCCTGTAGCTGGCCACGGGAGGGCAACCGCACGCAATGCCCCGAAGGACACCTGGGCGTAGATCGCCGTCGTGGTCTGCGAGCGATGCCGGAGGACCTCCGCGATTTCGGACATGGAGGCGCCGTGTCGAATCATTTTGGTCGCTAATCCATGGCGGAATAGATGGGCAGCACCGCGGCCCGAGCGGTGTACTCCGGATTGGGCCAGCGCCCGCCGGACAATATGGCCAACTGCCGCCGGTCCCATCAGCCCACTACGAGGTGCCCATATCCGTAGGAAGACTCGTCGCGACGCACTAATACCACGGTCTTCACGAAGGTACAGAGCCAGAGCTTCGCCAACATCGGATAGCAGCGGCAAGTGATCAACTATCCGGCCTTTGCCACGGACGACGATCTCGCCAGCCCGCCAGCGAATATCGTCGAGTTCGAGCGAGACGATTTCTCCCGCGCGCAGACCGAGTCGAGCGAGCAGGAGCAAGATAGCGTGATCTCGGCGTCCACTGAGCGTTGATCCCTCCGTCGTTTTCAGTAACCGATCCACCTCGTCGGGTGAGAGAAATGCAGGCACCACGGCTTGACGATACTGGCGGACCATGGGAACCGCATTAGAGAGGTCCCGCGGCGTTTGGCCGCAGAGAACGAGAAAACGAAAAAATGACCGAAGTGCCGTGCATAACAGCCGGGTATACTCGCTGGACCGATCGACGGTGTGCTCCAGAATGAAGTTTCGGATGACCAACGTGTCGAACGACTTCGGGGACACGCCGCCGGTCTGTGTGGTCTGGGCGGCGAGAAAGTCACGAATGAACGGCACGTAGACATGCACCGAGTTCTCGGTGAGCCCGCGATCTTTGCGCAGATAATCCTGGTAGTTCTGAAGAAGGGCGTCAGCCGCAGAGACGCCATTTTGCAAGGGTGGCCGTTGTAGGCCGACGTAACCGCGCAGGTACTCAAAGAAAAGCCGTATCGCGGCCAGTTCAAACTTCACATGGGCCTTCCGCCTTCGAGGTGAGCGCGCCACGAACGCGGCGATGTGAGCGTCGTTGAGATCATTTCCGGGGATCTGTTTCCGTTTCGCCCATCGGGCGAAGGCTCTAGCGACCGTTCGCTTCTTGCGTAGCGTGCGTTCGGCGTAACCGGCGGCGCGAAGATGTTTGAGGAATGGCTCGATGTGGTCGTCCAGCAGGCTCTCGGGTGTCCTACCTTCCAATGTGGGTGTCGTCATTGCAGTCTCTCCTTGTCTGGCTGGCTTGCCAGTCGGGAGAGGCTTTATGATTATGCCGCGTCAGCAACCATCAGAAAGCAGGCAGGAAGACTCAGGAACCCGCCGACGCGGCATAATCCGGCAGTCGGCATTACATCGTCACTGCCGCACGCGGCAGTGACGATGTTGTTGTCCAGCGGCGCGCCGGGTTCCTGGAGGAAAAGCGTCAGCTTCGGCCAGTGATTCAGAAGATAGGAAATGGCTTTGCCCAGCCCGGAATTCGGCTCGGTCTTATGCTCCGCCAACTGCCCCTCCAACCATTCGTGAAGGCCTTTCATCAACGGCTCGCTGTGCTCCTGATGGAAGTGCAGCCGGTCTTCTGGCGACAGTTCCTGTTCCCGCGCCAGCGTGTCGTTGTGATAAACGCCGCGTAGCGTCTCCAGCACAAACCGGCATTCCGCGGGAAAGTTTTCCACCACTTCCACAAACTGCCTTCTTCCATGGGCGTTATCCGGAGGTCCGGATAAGGCACATTATCTGGACAGCGGAATTATCTGGAGTTGTCTACGCCAATGCCCCATGCAGACGGCCCCAGATCGCAG
>Ga0181521_10004158_pt1 | contig 16690 bp, 17 predicted proteins | sample PEATcosm2014_Bin_32_FD_119764 | JGI IMG/M metagenome (GOLD analysis project Ga0181521, IMG submission 119764) | Peatland microbial communities from MTU Mesocosm Facility, Houghton, MI, USA - PEATcosm2014_Bin02_60_metaG | ecosystem: Environmental > Terrestrial > Soil > Wetlands > Peat | place... | reverse complement strand
CGAGAGCCGGCTGGAGCTGCTGGAAGCGACTTCGGAGGATTCGACCATCGCCAAGTTTATCGCCAAGCGCGGCGAGGGGCTGCATCATGTTTGCATGCGCGTTCCGGACCTGGCGGCGGCGGTTGCAAAATTGAAGAGCGACGGCGTGCGCCTGGTATCGGAAGAGATCAAGACGGGCGCGGGCGGACACCGATATGTGTTCGTGCATCCGCAGAGCACGGGCGGCGTGTTGCTCGAATTGGTGGAGAGTAACCATCTGTAATTTGCAATTTGTAATTGGTAATTGGAGATTTGAAGAAGCGCAGGTTGAACGCGAAGGTTTTGAAATTGCAAATTACAAATCACCAATTACAAATGCTTCACCCTATGCTTCTGCTCGCCGTGGACACTTCCGGGAAGAACGGCAGTCTGGCACTGGCTCGCCTGACGCCGGGTCAGAGCGATAGCGAAATCAGTGTGCTTGCAGTTGTTCCGCTCGCCGGCGGCGCGTTTTCGGCGCAACTGGTACCGCAGATTGCCGCGCTGCTGAAAAAGCACGGATACAGCAAGAGCGATCTCGGGGCCTTTGCGGTCGCGTCCGGTCCGGGGTCGTTTACGGGGCTGCGCGTGGGCTTGGCTGCCGTTAAGGCTCTGGCCGAGGCGCTACAGAAGCCAATCGTCGCAATTTCAATGCTGGAGGCGGTGGCGTGCAGTGGCGCAGCGCGTGGCCGGGTTCTCGCGGCGCTGGATGCGGGCCGGGGTGACGTGTATGCCGGCGACTACGAACTCGACCCGCAGGTTCTGATGCACAGCGAACGCCTGCTGAACAGGGAAGAGTTTCTTGCGGACGCCAAGGGGAAGGCGGTGGTCACGCCCGATGCCGCGTTGGCTGAGACGGTTCGCGGTGCGGGAAGCGCTGCCGGAATTCTGGTTGAACTGATTGACTATCCGAACGCCGGGGCGATTGCCCGGCTGGGTTGGGAGCGTCTCCAGCGAGGCCAGACGGTTCGTCCCGAAGAACTGGAAGCCAACTACCTCCGCCATTCCGACGCCGAGATTTTCTCGAAGCCGGCGGTGTGAGAGGCTGAGTCGGCGCTCGTTGCGCAGCCCCTAAAGGGGCACGTGGCGGAGAATTTGCGGTATCGCTGAAGCGATACCCTGATACGAAACACCTTTCGATGCCCGTTGCCATCCGCTCCGCTCGGTTGCATGATGTGCCGGTGATTCTCGCTCTTGAGCGGCAGTCGCCGGGCGCGGCCCACTGGACGCCGGAGCAATACCGCAAGTTGGTGGAGGGCGGCGTCGTTCTGGTGGCCGAGGAAGCAGGCCGACTTTGCGGATTTGTTTGTGCGCAGGCGGTCGCCGGCGAATGGGAGATCGAGAACGTGGTGGTGGCCGCCGAGTTCCTCCGCCGCGGTATCGCCAATGAGTTGGTGCGCGAGTTGATTCAGCGCGCGAAGAGCGCGGCTGCGTCGGCGATTCTGCTCGAAGTCCGCGAATCGAATCTGCCAGCCCGCCGACTGTACGAAAAGCAAGGATTTGGCGAAGTGGGCCGCCGCCGGGCGTATTACAGGGATCCGGTGGAGGATGCGATTCTATACGCGCTTCGGTTCGACCGCTGACTCTTAGGCCTTAACCCCAAGCCGAAAAGCCGCGAATTTCTGCACCATTTTTGGTTCAACTTCGGTACCCACGGGCCCTCTGACGGTGGTGGAAGCTTCTCTATGGAATCTCATTGAACCCGGTCGGTCCCTGTGCTACTTTTTAATCGTGCAGTAATAAAACAGCAGGAGGTCTGGCAAGGATGCTGACTCCAAGAGACCAACTCCTGACCGGTCACGATGAGTTCCAGCGACTGGTTCAGGAGCACTCGCAATACTCCCAACGGCTGGAATCCCTCACACAAAAGCGATACCTCACCGACGACGAAAAAGTGGAAGAAGTGCGGCTGAAGAAGCTAAAGTTGCGCCTCAAGGACCAGATGCAGACTCTGGAGCAGCAGGTTCATCGGCAGTCTGCGTAGATTAACGGGACTGAGTAATCGGCCGAATCGCAGTAAAATGCAGGGCCTCAGCGGATTCATGCGATCATACCGGGCGCGTCTAAGCGCCTTTTTTTATTGCAGTTATGTAGAATGTCGCGGCCTCGCTCTATAATCATTTTGAATTCCATGGTGCGTGACGGATACTTCTACGGCGTGGGCTGCCTTCTGGCTGCGGGCGTGATCGCGTGGCTGGCGACTTGGCCTTACGCCGTCCCGGTGTTGCTGCTGGCAGCTTTCTTTCTGTGGTTTTTCCGTGATCCGGAGCGCCGGATTCCCGAGACCGCCGGCGCCGTGGTGTCTCCGGGAGACGGCAAGGTGACTGATGTTTCAGTCGTGACTTCCGACGGAGGTTCTGAAGGAACCAGGCGGAACCGGATCAGCATCTTTCTCAGCGTCTTCGATGTGCACGTGAACCGCTCGCCGATTGCGGGGGTGATCCGCGACGTGCGCTATCAGCGCGGCAAGTTCCTCAACGCCATGGGAGCGCATTCGGCGGAGCAGAACGAGCAGAACATCGTCACCGTGGAAGGCGAAGGCCGTACTGTAATATTCAAGCAGATCGCCGGCCTGATCGCGCGCCGTATCGTCTTCAAATTTAAAGTGGGAGACCACTTGGCCTGCGGCGAGCGGGTTGGGCTCATTAAGTTTGGCTCTCGGGTGGATGTTCTGTTCGATCGCGATGCCGCGATCCAGGTAAAGCCCGGCGACCGGGTCAAGGGAGGAGCGACGGTACTTGCCTTGTTGCCTATGGCGCGGCCTATTGTGCAACCGGTTCACACCGCTGCGGCCGGGGAGGGGGAGGCGCGTTGAAATGAAAGAGCTGGGAACATGGAAGATCTAGAGCCGCATCGTCGCGAATCGGACCGTCCGCGGGGGAAACTGCGCAAGGGCATGTATATACTGCCTTCGCTCTTCACCACGGCGAATATCGCGTTGGGGTTCTACGCGATTTTGCAAACCGTGCATGGCAGCCCGGCTGAACCCTGGCATATGGACTTCGCCGCGATGGCCATCGGCTTTGCCGTATTGTTCGACGGTCTGGACGGCCGCATCGCGCGCATGACGCACACCGCCAGCGATTTTGGCCGGGAACTCGATTCGCTGGCCGACGTGATTACCTTCGGCGTTGCCCCGGCGCTGCTCGCCTGGATGTGGGGATTTCATCTGTTGCCGGTAAGCATTGGGCCCAACCTGCACCAGAAAATTACGGAGCTGGGCTCGGTAGCCTGCTTCGCTTTTCTCATGGCTGGCGCGAGCCGCCTGGCGCGGTTCAATATTGCGAAAAATCCGGAGCCTTCGAATCCGGGACGTCCGGGGAAGAAATATTTCGTGGGCATGCCGATTCCGGCGGGGGCGGGAGTCATTGCGGCGGTCATCCACTATTCCGCCGGAGATCCCGTGACTTCCTGGTGGACGGCGATGAGCTGGTTGATGATGGTCGTGGTGGTCGGTTATCTGATGGTCAGCACGTGGCGTTTTTATAGCTTCAAGGATATTGATTTCCGTTCGCGGCATCCCTTCCGCCTGATTGTGCTGTTTGGCGTGGTAGGCGCGTCGATCTGGTTCTTTTCCCGCCCGGCGCTTTTCGCCATCGCGATTCTCTACATGGCTTCCGGCGTCCTGTGGCGCTTGCAGTGGATTTTCCGCCGCAAGACCCCGCCTGCACCTCCGGCGTACCGGGAGGCATCTCAGACTCCATGAGTCCCCCTTCGAAGACTCCCCTTTCCAAATCCGCCAGCTCGCAGGGCGATCTCCGCGGCACGAATCTTTATCGCGTGGCGATTGTGGGCGCGGCATCGCTCAAGGGCAAAGAGATTGCTGAAATCCTGCGCGAACGGAATTTTCCTGCCGTCGATGTCCGGTTGCTCGATGACGACGAGTCTCTCGGCCAACTGGAAGCGGTCGGCGACGAGATGAGCTTTATCCAGAGTATCCGCTCGGAACAGTTCGAGCGCGTGGACTTCGCCTTCTTCGCTTCCGACCCGCGCTCGACGCGCAATAACTGGAAGGCAGCGCGCGACCTGGGCGATACCATCGTGGATCTCTCGTACGCGCTGGAAGATGAAGCGGGAGCGTCGGTTCGCTCGCCCTGGATCGAGCGGCAGACCGGCCAGCCCATGGCGCCGGAGTTGCAGCCGGGCCCGGTGGTGGTGGCCCATCCCGCGGCGACGGTCCTGGCGTTGCTCGCCTTACGCAGCGAGAAGACCAGCGGGAAGGCGGGCAAGATACAACGCCTGGTCGCAACCGTGTTTGAACCGGCGTCGGAGATCGGCCAGAAGGGTATGGACGAACTGCACGAGCAGACGGTGAATCTGCTCTCCTTCCAGGAGCTCCCGAAGAATGTGTTCGACATCCAGGTGGCCTTCAACATGGTGCCGCGCTACGGGCAGAGATCTGAATTGGCGCTGGATGCTGTGTCGCAAAGAATCCGGAAGCACTATCGGCGCATTGCCAGCGGCGCAACCGAGCCTGCGCTGCAGGTGCTGCAGGCGCCGGTCTTCCATGGGCACGGCTTTTCGGTTTACCTGGAGATGGAGAAGCCGGTCGCAATCGCAGATTTGTCGCAGGCCCTGGCGGGAGAGCACGTGGTGGTGAACGGCAGCCCGGAAGATACGCCCACCAACGTGAGCGCTGCCGGTCAGGGGGACATCCTGGTGGCGATCACCAACGACGCCAATCACAAGAACGGTGCGTGGCTGTGGGCGACAACCGACAACCTGCGCGTCGCCGCCTTGACCGCGGTGGAATGCGCCGAGACCATGACCGCATCCCGGCCGAGAGGTCAGATTCAATGAGTCGATGGAGCGCGACCCGGTGGGCGGCCGCAATTGCGCTCGGAGTGAGTCTGGGCGCGACATTGATATCGACCGGCTGCGGCTACCACAGGGCCGGAAATGCGGTCGAACTGCCGCAGAATATCCACAGCATCGCGATTCCCGGCTTCGTGAGCCACAGCCAGACGTTTCGCATCGAGCAACTGTTGACCGACGCGGTGGTGCGCGAATTCAACGCCCGCACGCAATACCGTGTGATCCATGCAGCGAATGGCGACGCGGATGCGGTGCTGAAGGCGACGGTTTTATCGGCGTCGGCGAATCCGCTGGTCTACGATTCCACGTCCGGGCGCGCAGTCAGCGCGTTGGTCACAGTGAGCGTTCAGGTCACGCTGACCGACCGTCAGGGCAAGGTGATCTTCGAGAATCCTTCCTATCTCTTTCACGATCAGTACGAAATATCCAGCGATCTGCCCAGTTTTTTTCAGGAAGATTCTCCGGCGGTCGATCGCTTGTCGCGGGATTTTGCGCGTACGCTGGTGGCTAATATCCTGGAGGCCTACTGATGTTGGAGGACTGTTGATATGCGCGCCTTCAGCCAGGCGGACCGCTTTTTCTCCGAACTCGAGTCGCGCCAGCTGAAGCCGGCTTATGTGCTGGTGGGCGATGAAGCGTTTTTTCGCAAGCGCTGCCGCGATGCCATTGTGGAGCACCTGGTCGCGCCCGACTCGCGTGACTTCGGCTTATTTGAGTTTGACCTCGCCGAGACTTCGCTGAACGAAGTTCTGGATCGCGCCCGCACGCCCTCGCTGATGGCGCCGTTTCAGGTGTTCTTCGTGCGCGGCGTGAAGACGCTGTTTGGCCGCGGCTCGAGCTCCAATGCTGAAAAAATCGGAGCCATCGAAGCCTACTGCAAGAATCCCAATCCCGATGCGCTTCTGATATTTGTTGCCGATCACATCAGCATACCCGCCGATGCCCGGCGCATGGAGATGACCGATAAAGACCGATACCAGAAGATCCGCGAAGACCTCGGCCCGTTCTGCGGCATTGTCGAACTGTCTCGCGTGGAGGAGGGCGAAGCCGTCCGCTGGATTGGCGAGTATTGCGCCACGCGCGCCGTCAAGATCGACGCCGACGGCGCGCGCGAGTTGGTGGATGCGCTGGGCGGCGACATGATGATGGTCTCGAACGAACTGGAGAAGCTGATTCTTTATGTCGGCGAAAAGAGAAAAATCACGCTCGGCGATGTCGAGACCATGGTGCTCGCCGCGAAACAACGCTCGCTGTATGAGTTAACCGATGCGATTTCTTCCAAAGACCGTGTGCGCGCGCTGGCGGTCCTCGATGCGCTGCTTTCGACCGGCGACGGCGAAGAACCTGCCATCGGGCATCTCTACATGTTGGCTAAGACGTTTCGCCAGATGCTGGTGATCCTGGAGCGCAACGTGCGCGACCAGCGCATGCTGTGGGCGGCATTGTGGCAGGGCTTTCGCGTGCCGCCGTTTGCCGCCGACGATATCATCCGGCAGGCGCGGCGCTACAAATCGAAGCGGGAACTGACGCGCGCCATTCGCCTGGTCGCAAAAGCCGATCTGGCGCTGCGCTCGAATCCTCCCGGCAAGCGGATGGTGCTGGAGAAGTTGGTTCTGGATCTTGCCGCCGAGCCCAAGCCTGAAGCAGCGGGCGGATGGATGCAGGAAGAACTGCCGGTGTGAAGACGGGGCTTGCCCCGTCTCGCGGAAGACGACTCCTACCCTTTGATCTCGGCCACTGCCTTCCGCAGTTCGTCAACCTCTGGGGAATTCGGCTTAAGCTTCACCACGCGGTCCAGTTGCTGCCGGGCCAGCGCGGCCTGACCAGTCTTGGCGTAAGCGAGTCCCAGGTGGTAGTTGTAGAGCGCGTTGTCCGGTTTCTTTTTCACCGCTTCTTTGAACAGGTTAATGGCGGACGTGTACACGTGCTTATGGTAGAACGCCCAGCCCAGCGTGTCGGCGGAGTTCGGATTATCGGGAAGCTGACGCCGCGCCGTCTGCGCCATCGCGAAGGCCACGTCCACATTGCCACCCTGCTCCAGCATCACGTATGCCAAATTGTTGGAGGCCAGCGGATTTTCCGGCTGAATCTCAAGCACCTTCTGGTACTGCTGCTTGGCGTGGTCCCAATCCTGCTTGCTCTCGTAGATGCTACCAGCCAGCAGGTAGAAAGCGATTTCCTTGGGATTGATCTTCGACCCATCGAGATAGGTCTGCAGCGCCTGATCCGTGGCGCCGCGTGCGTTCTGCACCACGCCGAGCTTAACCAGCGCCTCGCTGTTCTTTTTATCCAAGTCGGAGGATTGTTTGAACTCCGCTTCTGCCGCCGCTAGATCCTTTTTCTGTTCCATGAGAAGTTGGCCCAGCATGATGTGGAACCCCGCGTTCTTGGGATACCTGGCCAACTGTGTCCTGGCCGTAGCGATGGCTTTGTCCGGCTGCTTCTGCATCAGGTCTACGTTGAGCACACCGCCCAGTGCGTCGGTGGAATTCGGATCCTGATCCAGCGCCTGCTGGTAGGCTTTTTGCGCTTCGGCATACTGGCTCTGTGCCATCCGCAGGTTGCCCAACTGCACATAAGCGGCAGGATTGTTGGGCTCCTTTTCCAGGGACCGATGAATATATTCATCCGCCGTCGCGTACTGCTTGCGATCGATTTCCGCCACCGCGCGCAGCAGGTATCCGTCCGGGGCTTCTGGCAGTAGGGCGATGATCTGGTCCGCTTCCTGTGCGAGCGCACCAGGATCACGCCGGTGGATGGCTACGGCCGCCAACGCCCGGTGCGCTTCCACAATGTCAGGATGCAGTCGAACTGCATCGCGCCACTCTGCTTCTGCCCGGCTGGTGTTGCCCAGTTGGTCGAAGGCCAGGCCCTGCTGGTAGTGCGCCAGAGCGTTATCGGGATCGTTCTTCAAAACGGCTTGCAGCGTGTTAACCGCGTCGCTGGCCTTGCCGCTGCGAATCTCGATCTCGCCCTTGTAAACGTGGGCGTCCTGGTCATCGGGCTTCGCCTTTAAGACTTCGTCATTCAATTTGCGGGCGTCGTCAATCCGGTCGGTCAGGATCAGCAGCTGAATGTAATTCTTCTTAACCACCATGTCCTTGGGGTGCTCTTGATAAAGCGAGGCATACTCGGTGGTGGCTTTGTCGAACTGGTTATTGTTGTAATAGAAGCCTCCGAGCATGCGGTAGCCCTCGGAATTATTCGGGAAATCCTTTTTGGATTGGCGCAGGAATTCCTCGGCCTGGCCGGGCTTGTTCTCCGCCATGTACAGGCGGGCAAGAGAGAGCCTGGGACCGGGATCGTCGCTTGCGGCCGCAATGGCCTGCCGGAACAGCTGTTCTGCCTCGGGAAATCGCCCGCGAGTCTGGTAAAAATTCCCCAGTGAGACCAGCGCAATCATGGATTTGGGACTGAATTGGACCGCTTTCTTGAAATTCGCCTCCGCCGCGTCCCACTGCTGCCCGTGCATCTGGAGCATGGCCAAATTCAGATAAGAGTCAGAACGGTTGGGATCCAGTTGCAGCGCCTTCTGCATGTCCGCCAGCGCGGCAGCAGTGTTATTCATACCGGCGTAGTAGTTGGAACGTGCGATGTAGAAGTCGGGGTTGTTGGGTTGTTTTTGGGCGAGCAGGTCCAGATGCTGCTTCGCGTCGTTAAACTGACGCACCATGATCAGCAGGTTGGCCAGGTCAAGGTGCGCATCATAGTTGTCCGGCTTGAGCTGGATAGCGGTCGACAGCTCCTGGTAGGCGGTTGGCCACTGCTCCAGCTTCAGCGCCGCCAGCGCCAGCTTGTAGTGGGCGTCGGCGAAACGCGAATCAACCTGGATGGCGTTTTGGAATTGAATCTCGGCTTCCCGGTACTGGCCTTTGTCGAAGTAGCGCTGGCCGCTCTCCAGGTACTTCTGCTTGCGGACGTTCGGATCCCGCGAGCAGCCTGTCAGTAACCCCGCCAGCAAGCAAATCGCTACCACTGCATAGTGAAATCTTGAGCCTTTAGCAATACCCATATCTCTGAACGCCTCACATCGCGCAAACTTCGTCTTATCAATGGCCTACTGCCCAAAGGTACTCTCTTGGGCGCAAGCCAGAAAAGTTACTGCCGTTATTACCGCAAACTTGGGCGACTGGCAGAAGCACACTAACCCCATGTGTAGCATACGCCCGTGTACAGGCGCTTTCGTAATCTGCCCCAAGCGGCCGGAGCATGGCATAGTTCAATCGGCTATGAGTCACTTCCCCCAAGCTGATGCCAAACAGCGCTCACCCCGAGTACAACTCAATGGATCGGTCGCGGCCGCGGTGATGGCCGAAGGCGGCCAGCGGGCGCGCGCAAAACTACAATCCATTTCCATCAACGGCGGATTGCTGCAGTTGCCGCACGAGCTATCCACCGGAGATTTCGTGGAGATCGCTTTCCACACGCGATCGGGAGCCGTCCACGGCATGGCCGAAATGCTGTACCCAACGCGCAAGTTTCAGAGCGCGTGTCTGCAGCCTTTCCGCTTCATTGCTTTGGCCGACGATGACCACCGCAAGCTGCGTATGGCGCTCGATTCCGCTCTGGACCGCAGTTTCCTGGACCCGGTTTCCGAGCAACTTCAGACGCCGTCCGGATTCTGAGCCCTCTCACCAGGTGTAGTGCGCCGTATAGGTGATCGTCTTCTCACCGTCCGGAGCGATGGTCACCGGAAACTCGATGGTGTGGGCCTCGGTTTTCTTATAGTCGGCGGAACTCGAAGCGATGTCCCAGGTCAGCGCGCGATAGAGGTGTTCGACCACACGAACATCCGCCGGTTCTTTTTTGTGGTTGCGGACTTTGATTTCGAACGACTCCGTGGCTGTACTCTTGCCCTCGTCCACAAGGTAGTTGGTGCGACTGCGCTCTCCTGTGAGGTCGAATGCATTGCCGGTGTAGATGCGGACGGTCTCGTCACGGGGCGTATGGTCGATAACATTCTCTCCGGTGAATTCGATCTGGCCGTCGTCGTTGCGGCGGTAGAAGCGGACGCGGCCCTTGGGCAGCGGCATGCCGAGATGATTCGCCTGCGAGTTGACGAACTCGCGCATTACCCAAATCTTGGGATTGGATTCGGTGCCGTAGTAGTGATCGTTGCGGATGTTGTCCCAGTTCCATCCGTTGTAGCGGTTGGCGTCGATCTTTAGACCATCGTAAATATAGATTTGTTTCGTACCCACCCCCGCCGCGCGAATGAATTCGACCTGTTTGGTCTCGCGGTCGCGCAGGGTAGTGGTGCGTTCGAGCGTGTAGAGGTGGTACTCGTCGAAAGATTTTTCGGTGACCGGAGGTCCCGCCACCCCGGCCGCACCGTTTACAACAACCATCTCCGAGATGTTCCGGCCATTCATTCCCGGCTGAATCTTATTCACGTCCCCGGCCATGAGCTTGATGCGAGCGTTCTCGAACGTTTTGCCGGTCTGATTGTCCATGGTGATCCAGGCCACGATGTCTACCAGGTCGCCCTTCTCGGGCGCAACGATGTTGTAGTCGGCCTGCCAGCTCATGCCGCCAGTGATATAGGAAAACTCCGCCGGAAATTTCCCGGTTTTGTCGGTGGCGAGCGTCCATTCCAAGCGCGGCTTCAGGATGGTGTCATCCGTGAGACTGGGGAAGACGGGCGTGCCGGGAAGACTGAAGCGCAATTTGCCGTTGACCTCGATGATGGGCTGTGCCGCGGCGGCCGCCATATTGGCTTGGTCGTACTCTTGGCCGTAGCGGTTCATGGCAAAATAGTCGTGCGGCATATATCCGCTGCGGATTATTTTACCTTTGACGATTTGCGTTCCCTGCGGCGTTGCGACTTCGAAATCGATTGTCTTGCCTTCGTAAAGCGAGAGCAGCAGAGGTTCTGAGATGGGGTCGGCGCGATAGTTCTGCTCCAGCACCTGCAGCGCGTGCTTGCCCGTTGGGTCGCGAAGAATGACGGAGTCCGGTTCCAGGTGCATAGTGATGTCATTCACGTTGACCTGGTTCTCGCCGGACTTGAGATCCAAGGGGAGGTCCTGCCGCACGACGGCGAAATCCTCGTTATAGATGGTGAGTGACGGTTGCGGCGATTGCGCGAAGAGACTTCCGCAGAAAGCGAAAATGCAGACGAAGCGAGCGATCATGAAGCTGAACCTCCGTGGAAACGGATGAACGTGCTCTTTCCTGCCTTGGAAGCCGCGGCTGCGGCTTTGGTTGGCCGCTGCCCAGAATCAGGCTGCCTTGAATGGAACGTCGGGGAGAGACATTCTTGCGGGACGGGAGGATGACAACGGGATAGGCGGCGCAAGCTGGTTCAATCGTTGTCACCCGCAGGTTCTGCTTCTCGCTATACTGAGTCCTGCGGGATGACGAGCCAGATCATCACTACTCAAACCATCACTCACTCCGCCGAGGAGACGATCGCTTTCGGGCGGAAGCTTGCCGCCGAGCTGTCTCCGCCACTCATCGTGCTGCTGCGCGGCGACTTGGGGGCGGGAAAGACGACTTTGGTGAAGGGAATCGCGGAAGGGTTCGAAGCCGCTCGTGCCGAGGACGTGACCAGCCCTACCTTCACGCTCGTCCACGAATACCGCGGACCCCGCACCACCCTGTACCACATCGACCTTTACCGCATCGATACCCAGCGCGACCTGGACACGCTCGGCCTGGACGACTTGCTCGCGCCCAACTGCATCTTACTGATAGAGTGGGGAGACAAGTTCCTTCGTTTGCGACGCGATCAGAACGTGGAAATCACCTTGGAACGAGTGGGGGAAGAACGAGTGGGGGAAGCTGGGCGCAAAATCCAAGTGACCACCCGTTGAATCCCTGGGACTGTCGTAGAGTGGAACTGCCAAATCAATCTGGGGCGCGTTTCAATCAACTGAAATTTGGAGCCAGAATCAACTTGAAAACCACCCATTTCGCCCTTGTCGTCCTATTGATCACTGCGGTCTTTTGCGCCGCGCAGAACGCACCCAAGCCTGCGACCTCGGACGCGAACACCGCCCAACAGCCCGCGGCCGGCGCCGGTCAGGCACCGGAGCAAACGCCGCCTCCAGCCAAACCATCCGCAGGGCAGCCGGCCCAGCCTGCCGATCAAACTCAGAGCCAGAGCCAGGACAAAGACAGCCAGGCATCCGGTACCTCCAAAGACCGGCTCTTTTTTGCTCTACCCAACTTCCTGACCGTGGAGAATGCCGGCAAAATCCCACCCCTGACGGCCGGGCAAAAATTCAAAGTTGTCGCCCGGGGCTCGTTCGACCCCATTCAGATTGTCTGGTACGCTGCGCTCTCCGGCGTCAGTCAGGCCGAAAACAGCGAGCCCGGTTACGGACAAGGCGCGGAAGGGTACGGCAAGCGCTACGGCGCCTACGCCGCCGATGGCACGATCGAGAATTTCTTCGTGGGCGCGATTCTTCCTTCCGTGCTTCGCCAGGATCCGCGCTATTTTCAGTCAGGCCACGGCAGCTTCTTTAATCGCACCGAGTATGCTGTCAGCCGAATCTTCGTAACTCGCAGCGACTCCGGACACTCACAATTTAACTACTCCGAAATCGTTGGTGCCGCCCTCGCGTCGGCGATTTCAACCTATAGCTACCATCCTCACCCCGGCTACCATCCCCAACCCGGCGTCAACGTGCCGTATATTTCCAGTGACCGCACCTTGAAAAATACGGCCAGCGTATGGGGATCGCAGGTGGGCTATGACACGATTACGCTGGTGGTCAAGGAGTTCTGGCCGGATATCCGGCGGAAATTGAAGAAACAGCCTCATTGATACAGTCGGCGGTTTCGTATCAGGGCATCACTTTAGCGATGCCGAAAGTTGGTTGCTGTCAGTGGCCCCTTCAGGGGCCGGTAGATGTAAGCAGACAGCGACTTGGCATCCCACCTTCAGAATCCCATGATGTTGTATCCGCAATCCACGTAGATGGTCTCGCCGGTGATGCCTGAGCTCGCGTCGGACGCCAGGAACACGCCGGTGCTGCCCACCTCGCTGACTTCCACATTGCGTTGCAGAGGCGCGCGCTCGGCATGTCCTTTCAGCATGTCTCCCAGGCCCGAGATGCCGCGCGCGGCCAGCGTTTTAATCGGACCCGCCGAGATGGCATTGACGCGGATCTTCCGCCGGCCCAGATCCTGCGCCAGATAGCGGACCGTGCATTCGAGCGCGGCCTTGGCCACGCCCATGACGTTATAGTGCGGCACAACCTTTTCCGCGCCGTAGTAAGTCATGGTGATGACGCTGCCCCCGTCCTCCATCAGCGGCGCCGCCGCCCGGCAAACGGCGATCAGCGAATACACGCTCACGTCGTGCGCCACGCGAAAGCCCTCGCGCGTCGTGTTCACGAAGTCGGCCTTCATCTCTTCGGCGGGAGCGAAAGCCACGCTATGCACCAGGGTGTGGAGCTTGCCGTAGCGAGCTTTCAGCTTTTCGAAAAGCTGGGTGATTTCTTCGTCCTTCGAGACGTCGCACATGAAAGCTTCCGCGCCCGGCAGCGACAGAATCAGGTCTTTGGCCTCCTGCTCCAGCCGTTCGTTCTGATAGGTGATGGCGAGGTTTGCGCCCGCCGCGTGCAAGCCTTGCGCAATGGCCCACGCGATCGAGCGCTTGTTTGCCACTCCGAAGACGACCGCCGTCCGGCCTTTCAAGTCCTCAAACATGACTGGAAGCTCTCCTGGGAGAAGAGAAAGAATAACAGTATCCTTAATTTGTGTGGGGCGGACGCTCTTGTCCGCGGCTTTTGATCTTGGGGGTCGATCTTGATCCTACGGATCAACTTCAAGATCAACCTCAACGGCAGCGGACAAGAGTGTCCGCTCTACACAAACCCTGCAGTCTCCCTACTCCGCGGTCGAAGCCACTGCCTGCCGTGCTTTCATCGGCCAGCAGGCGCTGCCAAATGCGACCGCATACACGGCGGCGATTACGCCAAACCCGGCGGAAAGGCTGATCCGCGATGCGACCGCGCCCACCGACAGCCCCAGTGCCACCTGCAGAAACGTGCCAAAGAAATAGATAGTGTTCTGGACGCGTCCCATGAAATGCGGCGGCACTTGTTTCATCAGGCTGGTATTCATGGCCACGCCGCTGACGCCCCGCGCCGATCCCATCAGTCCATAGAGCAGCACGGCAATCGCCAGCCAGGGCGAAAAGGGTGAAAGGGCCATGGTAAAAGTCAGCAGCAGCATGGCAAGCGCAATCGTCCTGCGCGCTCCCACCCGCGCAATCAGCGCCGGGGCATAAAGAGCGCTCAGGAATGCGCCCACACCCCATCCCCCGTTCAACCATCCGTAGCCGGTCGCGCCGGCGTGAAAGACGCGATCGCTGAGCGGCGCCGTGACCACCACTCCCGTCATCATCGCGCCCAGAAACAAAGCCCAACTCGCGCCCAGAAAAACTACGCTGCGATGCTCGCGCAGAAAGATCAACCCTGCGCGCATCTCGCGCAGGAAGCGCCCGACCGCGGTTTCTGCGGCCTCCAGATCGTGCCGAAGTTCCACGACCCGCGGCACCACATGCCGGCCGTGGCGCACCGCGAAGTAACACGAAAAGGAAACGACGTACGTGCCCACGTCGACAAGCAGCACCCCGCCCAACCCAATGTGTTCATAGACAAATCCAACCAGCGCGCCGGCAATCAGCCAGCCACCCTGGACGCCGGCGAGTAGAAGCGTATTCGACTGGACGAACGCGCCTTGGGGCGTCAGCTCCTGAATCAGCGCCGTGATGGTCGGCCAGAACATCCAGAAGCCGGCGGCCACCAGCGTATTCATCAGGTAGAGTTGCCACACTTGCACGCGGCCCAGGAAGGCAAGCACGGTTACCACGAGGATTACGGCTGCCCGCGCCAAATCCAGCATCATCACCAGGCGCCGCCGGTCTTCGCGGTCGATAATGACGCCCATGAAGGGCAGCATCAGCATGGCCGGAATGGTTTGCAGCGCGGCAAACATGCCCAAAGCCATTTCGGAGTGAGTGCGCTGCAAGATCGTCCAAGCCACCGCGGCGGAGTTCATCCCGCTGCCCAGCATGGAGATCACGTTCGCCGCAAACACAAATCGCAGTGAGCGTTTCTGCAGGATGGAGCGCACGGTTTGAATCTAACATGGAGAGCTATTGGCTCTTTATTATCCTTTATTCCGGCTCGGCCACAAACCGATACCCGACTCCGCGCACGGTCTGCAAATGTTTCGGGCTCGACGGATCCTCTTCGATGTACCTCCGCAGCCGCACCACAAAATTATCGATGGCGCGCGTATCGGTGTCTTCGTGCAATCCCCACACATCTTCCAAAATTGATTTGCGCGAAACCACGCGACCCGCGCTCTGCACCAGATATCGCAGAAACTCCGCTTCCATCACGGTCAGATGGATGGTGTTTCCCAGCGAGCGCAGTTCCAGTTCTTCGAAGTCAATCGCCTTGCCGCCGAAACTGAAGGCATCGCCGCCAGTAGCCCGCTCGCCCCGCGGCGCCGGCCGCGTCTTGTCTGCGATATTGCCAGCGCGCGCCGGGCCGGCATCTTTCATCCACCCACTGCGCCGCAGCAGGCTCTCCAGACGGGCGATGAGAATGGCCAGCTCAAACGGCTTCGGCAGGTAATCGTCCGCGCCCGACGCGAACCCCTCCAGCACATCTTCCGGACGCCCGCGGGCGGTCAGCATCAGAATCGGCACATAGTTCTTCTTCTGGCGCAGCAAGGCCGCGACATCAAAGCCGCTCTTGCCCGGGAGCATCACGTCGAGAACCACCGCGTCGAAGCGTTCTCTTTTTTCGACCAGCCGGTCCAGAGCGGCCTCGCCGTCCGCCACAACTTCCACCGTGTGTCCTTCGGCTTGCAGGTTGAAGCGCAAACCCTGCGCCAGGTGCGCCTCGTCCTCCACCAACAGCACCCGGCTCATGTCACCCTCCGCGGCAGTTCCAGGGTCACCGTGGTTCCTTTCCCCGCACCTTCGCTCTGCGCGAATACCCGGCCGCCGTGCTTGCGCGCAATCGACCGCACGATGAACAATCCCAGCCCGGTACCCTTCACTTGCGAGAGCGAGCGGTGCGTCACCCGGTAAAAGCGCTTGAAGATGCGTTTCAAATCTTGCTCGGGAATTCCCACGCCCTGATCGCGCACCCGCAGCACCACCCGCTTCTCATCATTACTGGGAACCTCCAACTCGACCGAAATGTGCACGCCATCCGGCGAGTACTTCACCGCATTGTCCAGCAGGTTCGAAACCGCGGTCCGCAGCTCTTCCGGATCGCCCAGCACGCACGCTCCGCCGCCGTTCTGTGCTGATAAAGACAGGGACTCGCGGTAGGCGAGATCCGCGGCCTGCAAATGATGGCGCACTCGCGCCAGTTCGATGCACTCGCGCACCAGTGTGTTGAATTCCAGAGGCAAACGCTGCGCCGGACTTTTCTTGTGTGCCGCCTCACCCGCTTTCAGCACCTGTTCCACGGTTTGCAGCAGGCGATCGGTATCCTGCAGCATGAACTCGTAGAACTCCCGCCGCTGCGCTTCTCCCACCTCGCGTTTCTGCAAGGTTTCGAGGTAGAGCCGGATGGAGGCGATGGGCGTCTTCAATTCATGGGTGACCGCGTTGATGAAGCTGTCGTGCTGCTCGTTGCGGCGAATTTCGCGGACCAGAAAAATCGTATTGAGGACGAGGCCGGTAACGATGGCGCCAAAGAAGATGACGCCCAGAAAAACCTTGACGCCCTCGCGCCAGTTGAGGATGACCCAGCCGCTGCCGACCGCACCGGCCAGCGCCGCCAGGCAAACTCCGAACGTGAGGAAAAAATAAATCGCCTTCTGCCGGCTGATGATCCGCACAGGAAGATTGTAGCGGGGCAGGTGTCAGGTGTCAGGT